>Ga0272442_10005181_pt1 | contig 17525 bp, 9 predicted proteins | sample SSMForm2O_FD_200262 | JGI IMG/M metagenome (GOLD analysis project Ga0272442, IMG submission 200262) | Marine sediment archaeal communities from Little Sippewissett salt marsh, Falmouth, MA, United States - SSM-Form-2O | ecosystem: Environmental > Aquatic > Marine > Wetlands > Sediment ... | reverse complement strand
CGTTCGCGTGTCTATAAGAAACGTCCTTGTCCTCGCTGTGGCTATTCCGCCTGCCGGGAGAAGATTTACACACGTATCTTGCACGATCTTGGCGATTTAACCGCGAACCGGCCCATCGATATCGAATTACGCTTTTCTCAGCACCGTTGTTCACAATGTGGTAAATACTTTAACGTTGATTATCGTGATCTGACAGATCCGGGTTGCCATTATACTCGCCGTGTGGTTCACAGGGCTGTACGATTAGTGGTAGAAGACGCGTTACCTTACCGGTCAGCCTCCTGGCATCTATGGCGAGACCATCGGGTATTTGTTCCCTGGGCGACCATTCAAAACTGGGTTGAAGCCACGGGGAAAAAAAGCGGAACAGCGGTGTACCGCCGAGTATCTTGATACTGTCTTAGCTGACTTTTCCGGCGATATCGCCGCCGATGAGTTATACGATGGTCCTTTCGGTGTCTTCTCGATTGTTGATAACCATCATTACAGACGACTTGTTTATGAGGTTCTCGATCATGATCCGACCCATGAGGACATGATCCGATTTTTTCGTCGTTTCCATAAAGCATTGGACAAGCGTAACCTGACGCTATTAAGGGTGACCACCGATGGATCCCCGTTGTATCCTGAGCCACGGGCTCTGGTTTTTCCAGGTGTTTCGCATCAAGTCTGTGACTTCCATGTGCTCAAGGAAATCAATAAGGAGGTCCTTAAAGCGGTTGCTTCTGTTCGCCGTGAGCTAAAAAAACGGTTCCTAAACTAAAACGTGGACGTCCTTCTTCAAAGGCGGCACGACGAGCCGCGCGTCGCAAGAAGAAAATTCAGGATAAAATCGCTGATCTGTTTCAGCATCGTTATTTGTTTGTGCAGCATTCACTCGGTAAGAAGGAAAAGAAGATGCGGCAAAGAATAACACGGGGATCACCTCAACTGCGAAAGCTGCGATCCATCATGGACCAAGTCTACCGCCTCTTTGACCGCCGCTGTCGAACAGAAACCGCTTTGGAAAAGCTAGCCAAACTCCGTTGCCGTGTGCATCGTTTCAAACAAGTAAGTCAAATCCTCAAGAAACTGTTTACGCCTAATATCGAGAAGGCGCTGACCTTTCTGGACGATTCGCTACTCCCATCGACATCAAATGCGGTTGAGAGAGGATACCGACGCCATCGTAAGATGCAGAAGAGCATCTATCGAGTACGAACTCAAGAACATATCCGTCAGCGTATTGCCATAGATATGCAACGAGATGAACACACCATGGGGCGATATCAGACAATCGAAGCACTTCATATTGAACGCAATCGGATAGAATTTAACAGGTAATTATGCTACAGTCTTTTTTTTATAGGAATTTTATATCGACTCCGGATTCAATGGCCGCGGCGAATTCCTTGATATAATACCTTTGAGGTACATGCTTAGCGCCAGTAAATAAAGAAAGCTGGCAAGCTTACGCCGCAACAGCCACACAAGCCTCTCCTCCAACCGAATTGAAAATATCATTGTAAGAAAACGCAAAAACAACGATTTTTGCAACAAGGATTTATCAGTTAATAACCATAGGTCTTTCGGGAATTGGTTTCCTGACAACCGATGGTTTATCTGGCATCGTTGTTTCGTCATCAACAATGCGTCCGTCGAAAAGATGCACGGTATATTGAGCATGCTTGGCGTAACGGGGATCGTGTGTGACCATACAGATAGTGGAACCATGTTTGTGTAGATCTGTCAACATTTCCATGACGATATCGCCGTTAGCCGAATCCAGATTACCCGTCGGCTCGTCCGCCAACACAATTGACGGTTCTGTGACAATAGCTCGTGCCACGGCCACACGCTGCTGCTGGCCACCGGACAGTTGGGATGGATAATGTTTCATTCGGTGTGCCATGGAAACCTTTTCAAGTGCATTACGTACTCGTTCTCTGCGTTCGGCCTTCGGCATCTTTTGATACATCAGTGGCAGCTCCACATTTTCATAGACCGTCAGGTCGCCGATGAGATTAAAGCTCTGGAAGATAAAACCGACTTCCCGATTACGGATGCGCGCCCTTTGTGAAGCAGATAAGTCTCCAACAGAATATTGATTGAGATTGTAGTTTCCCTCAGAAGGTGAATCCAGCAAACCGAGAATCGACAATAACGTGGACTTGCCACAGCCGGACGGGCCGGCAATAGCGATGTATTCGCCTTTGTGAATTCTAAGATGGACATTAGAAAGGGCATGTGTTTCCACTTCTTCGGTTATGAAGACTTTATGAAGATCTTGGACGTCGATTAATACGTCATGTGCCCGAGCCATATACCTGCTCCTTATTCATTGTGTTTTCTTTTTGAAAAGTCTACTCGTATCTAAGCGCCTCCATCGGATCGATCTTTGCCGCCTGCCGCGCTGGAATCCAGCAGGCTATCATGGTCGTGACGATCAGACATATCGAGACTGTGATAAATGTGACAAGGTCTGTACCACTAACACCCACGAGCATACTTCGCAACAGGTATCCTGCAACCAGGGCTAAGGGGAGCCCCAGGCCCAATCCCAGGCACGATAATAGGATGCCTTCTCGCAGCGATATCAATAATACGTTTCGTCGTGTGGCGCCCAGCGCCATACGTATGCCGATTTGCCGGGTGTGGCGGGCTACGTCGTAAGCACGTACCCCATAGAGGCCGATGACGGCCAGGAATAGAGCAAGGCCGCCAAAAACAGTAAAGAGGCGTCCACCCATACTAACCATCCAGATCCATATACTATTATGGTGAAATCCCTGGAATGTCTGCACGGATAGGATCGGAATAGTCGGACCTATTCTGCGGATTCTTTCCCGAATCGTACCGAGCAGAGCGCTCTCGACTTGGCGACTGAGTGGGCCGGTTTTGACATGGAACGTGACCATGCTGCTGTGTTTCTGTCCGAAGGGGATATAAATATGCGCCCGCGCCTGGCGGTCCGACACCCGATCTCGAATCCCGGGCACGATACCGACGATTTCCATGGTTTCCCCGCCTTCTTGATTGTTATCAAATTGGATGAGTCGACCGATGGGATCTTGCCGGGGCCAAAGCTGCTGAGCCAGGGGTTCGTCAATAATAGCCACCGGGGAACTTTTCTTTGACTCGACTTCGATTTTATTAAAATCGCGGCCACGCAAGAGGGGCAGGCGCAGTGTTTTGAAATAATCATCAGCCACGATATTAAGGTTTGCATACGTGGACATACTCGGATTTTGGGAGCCGGAGTTGTTCGATGAATTACCCGGGAGGGAAACTCTGCGTCCCTCCATCATCATGCCAAAAGGTACGATGTAAGCATAGGATGCTGCTTCTATACCGGGTAAGGCGCGCAGGTCTTCGACGATCGTCGTATACAAGCGGCGGATTCTGGTCTCATCGAAATCCGTTAGGCTCATATCCACTTCCGCCAGGATACTATTCTCGAGAGGAAATCCGGGATTGGTATGTGCGGCATTGAATGCTCCGCGCAGAAATAAGCCTGTGGCCGTCAATAAGGCTACAGATAGGGCAATCTGTCCCACAACCAGTGCATTCCGTGGTGAGAGGACAGCCAAACGGGATCTGGCTCGACGGCTTTCGCCAGGTTTTTCTTTTAAATATGAGATGATATTCGTGCGTGACAGTGTCCAGGCCGGTCCGAGACCGAAGCAAAGTACACTTAGTGCGCAGAAGCCGAGGGTTCCCAAAAGTATTCGCATGTCGGGACGTACGTTGAAGACAAGTTGAAAGTAGGGTATCCTCGGAGAAAGTGAGGCGACCATCGTACGGGTTACAAAACAAGCCAGACATAGTCCTATCACGCCTCCCAGAATGGAGAGTAAAGCGCCTTCAATGAGGAGTTGACCTACAATGCGTCTGCGTGATCCTCCCAGTGCCAGACATATAGCGATTTCCTGGCGTCGGGCCGCGCTCCGAGCCAATAACATATTGGCGATGTTCAGACTGGCAATGAACAGGACCACACCGGAGAGCGTCATCAACAAAACGGACAATATGGTTAGGAAAGATTCATCGGCAGGATTGCTACCAAGAAATACACGCGACAGACGTCCGACCTCGATGACGAGATCTTTATTGGCGACAGGATAGGCCCGGGCCAGTTGACGGCCCATGACCGCCATGCGATTTTGGGCCGCTTCCATGGTTACGCCCGTTTTAAGCCGTCCAAAAACAAACAGATGGTGTTGATCTCTGGCGTCGAGACGGTCGTCTTTTTCGTTTATTAAATCGCTCCTCATGGCTTCATACATACCCAGCGGCAACCAGAACTCCGGTGACACGAGGCCCGTGGGCCCTGTAAAAAACCTCGGCGCAATACCGACGACCTGGAAGTCACGTGTATTCAAACGGAGAGTCTGACCTACGAGGTCAGGATCTTTACCCCGTTTCTCCCAGAATTGATAACTGGCAATGACCGTGGGGATCCGACTGCCCGGTCGTTCCTCGTCTGGCAAAAACATCCGGCCCGCGGTCATAGAGACGCCGAAGGTATCAAAATAATTAGCCGGTATCATGGCCGCCATCGTTCGTCGCGTGACATCCCCCTCGCGAATACCCAGAAGGGTAATCGTAAAACCAGTGACATGACTGAACGCACCGTTGGCCTGCCGAATATCCACCATATTAGGATAGGAAAAACTACGGTATCCACCACCCGGTTTGTTTTCTTTGGCATAGAGACGTACGAGTTGATCCGGATTTCTGACCGGCAGCGGGCGGAGCAACAAGGCATTGACCAGAGTGAACATAGCCGTGGTTCCACCGATGGCGAAAGTCAATACGATCACGACTGTCACGCTGAAACCCGGATTTTTTCGCAGTTGTCGAAATGCATATTTGATATCATTCATCATTGTCACCATTTTATTACTCCCTGATCATTAATGCTTGTAACTGCATGATTTTCTTCTCTGACTTTTCCATAGTTATGCTTGCTGGCAAAAAAAGTCGTTACCAAATCATTTTTTCCAGGGGGTATTATGCTCGTTGCGTGTTACCGTTTTGTTACCGTCTTGTCCTTTTTTTGGGAATTTTTCAAATAAGGCAAATCACGGTGTAATAAAGTGATTCGACCAACGACCAATACGGTGAAGACGCGCGACACGCGATGGCTAAAAAGAGTGTTGCTCGTTTCGATTGAAAACATTACGTAAGATGGGTTATGCCATCGCCAAGGCAAGGGAGCCTTGACATTCACAGACTGTGATAGACTGCGAATATCTTTGTGAAAGGCAATTGACTTCACAAAAATAACAAGGAGTCGAACAATGAATACGCAAAAAGAAACATTGCACACGGATAATAGCTTCGACACGCGTTCACATAACCACCAGGAGTCAATGCGAGATCCTCAAAGGGAGAGATGGCTTCAAAAGTATGCCTCTCGGATTCTCATGGTTTGGTCCCACTGGCAAACGCCTCTTGGTGTGGCCTATACATATACGCACAAAATCAAGAGGGATCTCGGAAGATTCTACGATGATCCGTTAAAGAGGATGCTTATCGAAGCGACCTATTATACGCACTCTGATTAATTCTCGTGCGATTGGAACAGACCGGAAAAAGCCAACGAATGACGATCATAACTGGTACAAATGGAAGATTTTAAAAGTGACAAAACGCACTCAAAGCCACCTCTTTCGGGAACTGAAAAACACCACAATTTACATGGTGACATTATGTAGCGAAAATGTCTCCTCGCCAGCCTATTTTTACAAATCGAGTTCCCCAAAATGTCAAGTGCAAGCCAAAGACATAATTTGAAAAAATTATCGGGCGCGAAACGGATTCTATGGACAGCGCGAATTTATAGGGGCCAGCTTTCTCAAACTACCTGTTCAAAGTCAGTTGCAGCGATCATTGATCATATTCTGAAAACAATAGGGGCCCGTACTTCAGATTGATACAGACCCCTTAAGGTTACCTCTGCTTTCGAGTGACATTGCCATTTACGGCTGCGATGACTGCCGATACAAACGGATGTCATCAATGAACATTGTGCCTGAACCACCGACGGCTGCACCGCCTTTGCTGCCTAAGCCAATGGCGATCTTGTCCACGTTGGTCAGATTGATTCCCTGGTCGGCAAACGCTTGTAACGCGATCCGCCACTGGCTCCACTTTCTGTTCGACGCGGCAGCCGGATCGTCGTGGGCCACGATGGCCGGAGCGCCGGCGCTGTTGGAGATAGCCACGTACAGAGGATCTTCAGCGTTGTCCGAAGCGGCCCGAATCCAGAGCGACAATTCCGCAACATCGCCTTGCGTCCAATCCCGCGGCGCCGTCAGCGTCATCGCCGCCTCCGAGTTCGTTACGCCGGCTTCGTTGACATATAGGAGCGGCAAGGACTGAGAGCCGCTGTGGACAATCCTCTGCTCGGCGTAGGGGGGCATCAAATAACCGACCTGCGCGCCGTTATCCGGAATACCGAAGCCGTCGATCCAGGTCTGCCAGATCGCTTCGTTGTTCGGATCATCATCGGTATAGCCCTCGAAGTCATCAACGAGAAGGAACGCCCCCGTCGTGAAAAGCCAGAGGGGACCTTGGGCCGTATTGCCCTGGGCATCGACTTCGTCCACGCGCCAGTAGTAAGTCGTCTCGGCATCGAGCAATCCGGGATCGTAACTCTCAGCGCCTAATGCTTTGGAACCTTTGTCTTCGGGTGAGCCGGCACCGGCGGTGCGTACGGCTTCTTTATCCATGCCGAAGTAAAGCTGGTGTGAGGCGGCACTATCGGATGGCGTCCAGCTTAGAATCGCGTTCAATTGCACCTCCGCGGCGCCATTCGCCGGCTGCGGATTCCCGACGGCGCCCGGTGTCGTAAAGCTCCAGATATCGCCTTTATGCGTTTCGACGGCGTCAAACTCATCGACGCGCCAGTAATAGACCTTTTCTTTTTCGAGGGGACCGGGCTTGTAAGTTGTCGAAGCCAGCGGCGCCCCTCCGGCGGCGTTGTTGACCTCGTCGTAATTATCGCCGAAATAGGCCGTATGGAGGATAGCCCCGAAACCCGGTGTCCAGGTTAAGGTCACATTATTTGGATCGACGAATTCGGCGCCATCGGCGGGATCGGGATGATACGCCGTCCTGGGAGCAATCGAGAAGCTCCAAACCGGACCTTTCCACGGACTGTTCGGATCCGCCTCGTTGACCTCGTCGATTCGCCAGTAGTACGTCGTTCCCGGCACAAGACCTTCCGGATAGGTAAATCCGGGAAAGCCCGCGAGGAACAGCGTGGACGTTTGGTTGCCTCGGAAGGTCTCCCCCGCGCCGTTGTCCACGTCGTCGAAATTCTCGCCCAGATACACATCGTGCGAGACCGCAGACGCGCCGGGCTCCCAGGAAAGATTCACCCACGTGGCTTCAAGGAGGTCTCCATCCGCCGGAACGGGATCAGAAGCGACAACGATCGGCGTGCTGGGTGCAATAGGGGCGGCATCCGTTGTCCAAATAGCCTCTGTAATGGTTCCGTGGTTTTCGTAAGGCGACAGGTCATGGGCCGTCGTTCCTTCTCCCTCGTTGAATCTCCAGTAACCGACCAATCCTTCTTCAGCCCCGGCGACTTCCCTGTTCATGTCGGCCTGGATTTCTTCCGGGGTACGGGCATAGTTCCAGACGCGAAAATCGTCCAAGACGACACTGGCCGCATTAGCGGCGGCCATTTGAAGAACAGGTTCCTGAGTCGCATCGGTCAGGCCGGAGACATCATTCCTTGCGACTTCGACACCATTTTGATATATGATCTGATCTCCATCCAAATCCGTCAGCACAAGGGCGATATGCAGCCACTCGTCGAGTGGAACGCCTTCAGTCACGTTTACGGTTTGCTGGGCCGATCCGGTGCTGTGAGCGAAATGCAGTCCCGGATCATCCGGGCGAAGCGACAAAAGTGGTCCTCTGCCTGTATTCACATCATTCAAACCTTTATGAAAAACGCGCCGCCAACTCCCCGTGGGTCCTTCCAGGTCTTTGAGCCATAGCTCGTACGTATAGTTACCCAATCGAAGAACATCGTCATCATCATCAATTGTGACCGTCATCCCCACACCCACTTCCAGCGCATACATGTCCCCGGCATAAGCGGCAGGCATCGCTGCGAGTAGGAAACCGGCAACCCACAAAAACCTAACCAACACAAAATCCCTGAACCAACTTGCTTTCCCTGCGGAACGAATCGAGTAGGATTTCCACAGATCCAAATTTAACATAGTCACTACAGAAGCCAAAGACATCAATTTCTTAGACATGATAGTCCTCCTTTGTGAGAGAAGTTCCAGCAATTCCGCTACGGCTACACACCGAAGCGATCTGCGCATATTTTTTACATTTTCCACCGGCCGGTCTCTCACGGTCGGTAAAGCCGGATATCATCAACGTACACGGTTCCTGTACCCCCGGTTGCCGCGCCGCCTTTGCTACCCAGGCCGATGGCGATCTTATCCACGTTGGTCAGGTTAATGCCCTGATCGGCAAAAGCTTGTAGCGGGATAGCCCATTTCCTCCATCCGGGTGCTTGTGCCGCGTCCGCAGCATCGTGAGCAACGATGGCCGGCACACCGGCACTGTTGGAAATTGCAACGTACATCGGCTCGGCTGCATTAGCCGAGCCGCCGCGGAACCACAGCGACAAGTTCCCGACACCTGCCGTCGTCCAGTCGCGCGGCGTCGTCAGGGTCAGCGTTGCCTCCGAGTTCGATACGCCGGCTTCGTTGGTGTACAAAAGCGGCATGGATTGGACGCCGCCATGCACGATCGTCTGCTCGGCATACGGCGGCATTAAGTAGCCGACTTGCGCACTGTTGTCGGCGACGCCGAAGCCATCGATCCACGTTTGCCAAATGGCCTCGCCGGCGGCATCGTCATCGGTATAGCCCTCGAAATCGTCAATCAGAAGATGAGCGCCGACCGTGAAGCTCCAGAGAGGCCCTTTGAGCGGTGTACCGTTAGTTACCGCATCCACACGCCAATAATACGTGGCGTTTGTATCGAGCAATCCGGAATCGAGGCTCTTAGAATCCGGTGTTATAGAGCCTTTGAATTCCGGCGCCGTTGTATCGGCATTACGTACGGCCGCTTTATCCGTACCGAGATAAAGCTGGTGCGTAGTCGCAGAATCCGCCGGCGTCCAGCTTAGAACCGTCGCCATTGCTACATCGACGGCGCCATTGGCCGGTTGCGGATTTCCAACCGCCCCCAGTGTCGTGAAGGTCCAAACGTCGCCTTTGTGCGTGGCCATGGCGTCAAACTCATCGACGCGCCAATAATACACCTTTTCTCTTTCAAGCAAGCCTGGAGAGTAGCGGTTGGTTCCCGCGGGGACGCCCACAGTGGCGTTATTCACTTCGTCAAAGTCGTCGCCGAAGTAAACCGTGTGCAATATCGCCTCGAAGCCCGGCGTCCAGCTCAGCGTCACGGAATTTGAGTCCGCGATCCCGGCGCCATCAGCCGGATTCGGATGATACGCCGTCTTCGGCGGAATGGAGAAGCTCCAAACTTCGCCCTTCCAAGGGCTGGCGGTGTTGGCGTCATTCACTTCGTCGATTCGCCAGTAGTACGTCGTTCCCGGGGTCAGACCGTCCGGATAGGCAAATCCGGGAAAGCCGACCACATAGAACGTTGTGTTTTGGTTGCCTCGGAAGGTCGGACTCTCGTTCGTCGCATCATTGACGTCGTCGAAATTGTCACCTAAGTAAACATCGTGCGAGACGGCAAAATCACCCTCCTTCCAGGAAAGATTGACCCAGGTAGCCGCATGAATAGCCCCGTCGGCCGGGTTGGGACGCGTAGCTGATCCTCGTTCTCGAGTTGCATAACTGGGAAGCTCTTCCGGGGAGAAACCCCCTTCGGTCGTATAGACGATATAATCCCAATATTGTTCGCTTCTACAGAGGGTACAACCGGCACCGAAAATGAAGCCAACCCAGCTTTCGCCCGCCCCCACATGCGGTTCGCTGATGACTTCCTCATCATCCACATAGATACGAATATCTTCTCCATCTCTAACCATTCTGAGGATATGATACTCTGTCATATCCACATCATATGTGCTCTGGGTGTTATTCAGCAGAATATGGTCAGGGAAAAGATCCAGCCATTTGGAATTGCTCCCATCCTGCATACCAACCAGCACTTCAAAATCCGCCGATCCGGACTGGGAAAGCACTTTGACGCGTGCTTCGATAGTGGCCTGCTGCATCAGATCGGTATCCGAAATGTTATAGAGGAAAAAGCAGTGATTTTGGCCAATGTCATTAATGTGAAGTTCGCCCCGGTCGGTGATTTCAGCGAATTGGTTGTCCCCCATAAGCTGCCATGCGTCATCTCCCAGTGAGGGATCATCAGGCAGGATATCTCCCTCATAGATATATTCCCATACGGGAGCCGCCGCCAGAAGCGGGGATGTCCAGAAAAATATCGCCAGTAAAATCAACGAAGTGATTCTTACGATTTCTTTCATAATTTATCCTCCTTATGCTTAGCAAAGTTCATCTTAGTGTCATTCCAGTTTGAAAAGTGTCCACTTATCGGCAGCTCATGGTCTATACAACCGGATATCATCAACGTACACGGTTCCTGTACCCCCGGCTGCCGCGCCGCCTTTGCTACCCAAGCCGATGGCGATCTTATCCACGTTGGTCAGATTGATCCCCTGATCGGCGAACGCCTGCAACGGGATACGCCACTGCGTCCACGAACGGATCGTGGCCGTAGCGGGATCCTCGTGGGCCACTACCACCGGGCTGCCGGCGCTATTGGCGATCGAGACATACAACGGGTCAGCCGCATTGGCCGAATCACCTCGAATCCAGAGCGATAATTCTCCGACGCCCGCCGCCGTCCAGTCGCGCGGCGTCGTTAGGGTCTTCGTTGCCTCCGAGTGGGTGACACCCGCTTCGTTGACAAACATCAGCGGCATGGACTGCAAGCCGCCATGCACAATCGTTTGCTCACAATACGGGGGAACCAGATAACCAACTTGTGCGCCATTGTCGGCTACACCGAAACCATCGATCCACGTTTGCCAAATCGCTTCACCGGCCACATCATCATCGGTATAGCGCTCGAAGTCATCAACCAACAGATAATTACCGACCGTGAAAGTCCAGACAGGGCCTTTTACCGTATTGCCGGTATAGACTTCATCCACACGCCAATAGTACGTTGTACCCGGCTCGAGCAATCCGGGATCGTAGTTTTCCGCCCCCAGTGCTTTGGGCCCCTGATACTCGGGCGAAGCCGTATCGGCGCTGCGCACAGCGTTCTTGTCCAGCCCAAGGTACACCTCGTGGGAGGCAGCGTTATCCGCCGCCGTCCAGTTGAGAACCGCTGCCATCGCCACGTCAGTGGCGCCGTTGGCCGGTTGTGGATTTCCGACGGCGCCCGGCGTCGTAAAGGTCCATACTTCGCCTTTATAAGTTCCGATGCCGTCGAATTCATCAACTCGCCAGTAATACACTTTCTCCGCCTCCAACGGACCGGGATTGTGGCTCGTCTCACCCGCCGGAACACCTACCGTGGCATTTGCTACTGTGTCGTAGTCATCGCCGAAGTAGATCGTATGTAATTTTGCACCGAAACCCGCCGTCCATGTTAAGGTCACCGTCGTTTCTGCAATTCCGTCCCCATCAGCCGGGGTAGGATCATAAGCCGTCTTGGGTGGGATCGAGAAGCTCCAGATGTCTCCTTTCCATGGACTATTGGGATCGGCCTCATTGACCTCATCGATTCGCCAATAGTACGTCGTACCCGGCACAAGCCCGTCCGGATACGGATAGCCGGGAAAACCGACAACGATAAACGCTTCTGATTGATTGCCCTGGAACGTGCTTTCGGCTCCATTATTCACATCGTCAAAATTCTCACCAATGTACACATCATGTGAAACCGCATATCCTCCCGCCGTCCAGGAAAGACTCACCCAGGTATCCTCATGGATAGCGCCATCGGCAGGAATAGGACCGTAGGCGTAGGGCCAAACTCCGCCAAACATGGCATTTCGAATGTCGCCGGGCGTGAGGGCCTGGCTGAACACTTTCACCTCATCAATCGCTCCGTCAAACGATATAGCCACATCCTCTCGTCCGCCGACTGTCGGCAGGATCGGGTTTTCAATGATGCTGCCCACAACGGGTAGTTCCCCAACCTGCTCGCCATCAACGAAGACTCTCATCACCGTACCGTCAAATGTACCGGCTATGTGCTGCCACTGCCCTATGCTGACTTCAGCATCCGGCACTGTCAGTTCGTTGTTTGCACCCGTGTCGGTGTAGAAGTACACCCCATCTTCCGCCATTAAGCCCAACGTCACCGAATCATCTCCGGCATCACCCGCTTTGCCATAGATCGCGTTGATATCCGTGTACCAATTGACGGTATCCAAGGCCGCGATAGAGGCAGGATTGACCCAGGCCATCACTGTCGTTTGAGGCAAATTCAGAGGATCACTTTCAGAGACGACGGCCCGTCCGTCGGTGAAGGCGATGGCCTGACCAAACTTGCCTGTCGTCCAGTCATAACTGCCCTCAAGGGTTGCCTCCAGGCCCGTCGGGCTCATGTCCTGGGTGACTTCCCCGCTACCTTCGTCGAATAAAAGGTGCAGGACCATATATTCGTTTTGGCCGGCGACGTCTGAGGTCCACGTCCCAAAGACAAACGTAAAGAAAATGAAATACACCACTTTTTTGTTCATAATACACCTCCTTCAAATAAGATGGTGATTGACAACGAGACTTCCGATATACACTCCACCAATAAGATTCCTGAAAACTTCAGTTCTTATAACGTCACAATTTCAATCCGATATCAACAAATCCTATCCGTTTCTGAGCTATTTGGGTCAACGGAATACCGCTTGACGGCGGCTCATGGCCTGTTCAGCCGGATGTCGTCGACGTACACCGTGCCGGAACCCCCGGGCGTCGCGAGACCCGCTTTACTCCCCAGGCCAATCGCCATCTTGTCCACGTTGGTCAGATTGATTCCCTGATCGGTAAAGGCCGGTAACGAAACCATCCACTGCGTCCACGAGCGGATCGTGGCCACATCGGGATCCTCGTGGGCCACTACCGCCGGGCTGCCGGCGCTATTGGCGATCGAGACATACAACGGGTCAGCCGCATTGGCCGAATCACCTCGAATCCAGAGCGATAATTCTCCGACGCTCGCCGCCGTCCAGTCGCGCGGCGTCGTCAGGGTCCTCGCCGCCTCCGAGTTCGTTACGCCGGCTTCGTTGACATATAAGAGCGGCATGGACTGCAAACCGCCATGGACAATCGTCTGCTCGGCATACGGCGGCAGTAAGTACCCCACCTGCGCGCCGTTATCCGGAACGCCGAAACCGTCGATCCAGGTCTGCCAGATCGCTTCGTTGTTCGGGTCGTCATCCGTATAGCTCTCGAAGTCATCGACGAGAAGGAAGGCCCCCGTCGTGAAGATCCAAACAGGCCCTTTGTTTATGTTACCCTGACCATCGACTTCGTCCACCCGCCAGTAGTGCGTGGTGTCCGCTTCCAATAATCCGGGATCGTAGATTTCAGCACCCAGCGCGATGGAGCCTTTATACTCCGATGCGCCGGTATCGGCATTACGAACGGCCGCTTTATCTGTGCCGAGGTAAAGTTGGTGCGAGGCGGCAGAATCCGCCGGTGCCCAACTCAGCGCCGCATTCATCCCCACGTCTGCGGCACCGTTTCCCGGCTGGGGCGTTCCAACCGCACCCGGTGTTGTGAAAGTCCAGACGTCGCCTTTATATGTTCCAATGCCGTCGAATTCATCGACTCGCCAATAGTACACCTTCTCTCTTTCAAGTTTGCCGGGGGAGTAGCTCGTCGTTCCGGCAGGGATGCCCACGGTCGCATTCTTCACTTCGTCAAAGTCGTCGCCGAAGTAAACCGTATGCAATATCGCCTCGAAGCCCGGGGTCCAACTGAGCGTGACGGAATTTGCATCGGCGACCTCGTCCCCATCGGGCGGATTCGGATGATACGCCGTCTTCGGTGGGATGGAGAAACTCCAGATATCCCCTTTCCAGGGACTCTCCGGATTCGCCTCGTTGACTTCATCGATTCGCCAATAGTACGTCGTGCCCGCCACAAGCCCTTCCGGATACGCAAAGCCGGGAAAGCCGGCCACGTAAAACGTTGCCGTCTGATTGCCCCGAAACACCTCTGAATCGCGCGTGGCTTCGTTGACAACGTCGAGATCATCACCCAGATACACATCATGGGAGACCGCAAGTTGTCCCGGCATCCAGCGCAGGGTTACCCACGTGGCCTCATGCAGGGCCCCATCGGCGGGGTCGGGGCCAAAGGCATACGGCCAGGGCTCGCCGCTCATTGTGCTCAGAACCTCCGCCTCCGACAGCACGTGGTCATACACGCGCAAGTCATCAATCGTGCCCGCGAACCACCAGTTTCTGTTTCTGTTCACACCGATGGCAAACTGGTTAAAAACGAGATCGGTGTCAACAAGCGTATTACTGCTGGCCCAAATACCATTGTAGTAGAGATTCATAGAGCTATCCTCTATGGTGAGTGCAAGATGTATCCAGTCCAACGTCACGGGGCCGAATGAAAATTGGTTTCCAGAGTTAGGATTAATCCTGTAATCCCCGGGGTTTCCACCGTCCACATCCACTTGGAAACCCGCCGTGTTCGGGTAATGGCTCGAAAATGGACTGCAGTAAACGGGTTGCCCCAAGCTATCGGTCCTGACCCATAAGGCGACACTCAAAGTCGCAAAGGTCTCTGCCTGGTCTAAGGCATACACGACATAGTCATCGACGCCATCGAATTGCAGCGCGCCGGCACTATTATACCCGTTTACCCATTGTGGCTCGCCAGTGAATGTACCGTCATTACCCTTGCCGGATGAGTCATAAGCGGTCGTGCCGGAGCCTTCATCAAGCCTCCAGTGGGCCACCAGGTCGGCGGAAACCTCATTGACTAAACCCAGTAGCAAAACGAAAGTGGCCACCCCAAAGAATGTCTTCGACATAATCGTCCTCCTTTCAAAATAAGATTACATTGAACTAACCAAAAAGAATCTTACCTTCACAACGTTAGCAAATAATTAACGGCTGTGATTCCGAATTAGGGTCGATAAAGCCGGATGTCGTCGATGTACATCGTGCCTGTACCACCGGAAGCGGCGCCGCCTTTACTGCCCAGGCCAATCGCAATCTTGTCCACATTGGCCAGATTGATCCCCTGATCGGCGAACGCCTGCAACGGGATACGCCACTGCGTCCACGCGCGGGTTGTCGCCGCACCCGGATCATCATTCGCCGTGATTGCGGGGGAGCCGGCACTGTTGGAGATCGCTATATAGAGCGGTTCCGCTGCGTTCTCCGAAGCGCCCCGGAACCAGAGGGATAATTCCGCGACGCCCCCCAGCGTCCAATCCCGCAGCGCCGTGATTGGTAACGCCGCCTCCGAGTTCGTCACTACGGCTTCGTTGGTGTACAAAAGCGGCATCGACTGTGCGCCGCTATGAACGACCCTCTGCTCGGCATACGGCGGCATCAAATAGCCGACCTGCGCGCCGTTGTCCGCCATTCCGAAGCCGTCGATCCAGGTCTGCCAGATGGCCATGCCGTTCGGGTCATCATCGGTATAGCCCTCGAAATCGTCAACCAGAAGATGAACGCCGACCGTGAAGCTCCAGAGAGGCCCTTCGAGCGGCGTGCCGTTAGATACCGCATCCACGCGCCAATAATACGTGGCGTTTGCCTCGAGCAATCCGGAATCAACACTCTCCTCTCCCAGCGTCCTGGACCCTTTATACTCGGGCGAGGACGTATCGGCGCTGCGGACGGCGTCCCTGTCCAGGCCAAGGTAGATCTGGTGCGACGCGGCATTTGCCGCCGGCGTCCAGCTTAGGACCGTTGCCATTGCCACATCGACGGCGCCGTTGGCCGGCTGCGGACTCCCGACGGCGCCCGGCGTCGTAAAGGTCCAGACGTCGCCTTTGTACGTGTTGAGGCCGTCAGATTCATCGACCCGCCAATAGTACACCTTTTCCGATTCAAGCGGACCGGGATCATAGCTCGTTTTACCCACGGGGCCGCCGCCCGTCGCGTTGGCCACCGTGTCGAAATCATCGCCGAAGTAAAGGGTGTGTATCTTCGCGCCGTAGCCGGCCGTCCAGCTCAGCGTCACCGAGGTCTCCGCAATCCCGACGCCGTCGGCCGGATCGGGATGATACGCCGTGTAGGGCGCAATCGAAAAGCTCCAGACGGGACCGATCCAGGGACTCTCTGGATTCGCTTCGTTGACTTCATCGATGCGCCAGTAGTACGTCGTGCCCGGAATCAGACCCTCCGGATACGGATAGCCGGGGAATCCGACAAGCAGGGTGGTCGCGGTCTGGCGGCCGAGAAGTGTCTCGGTCGTTCCGGCGGTTACATCCGCGGAATTGGCTCCCATATACACATCATGCGAGGCCGCGAAGTCGCTAGGCATCCAGGTCAGGTTCACCCATGTATCCGCGTGTAAGGCGCCGTCGGCAGGGCTGGGATTCGACGCATGCACCCTGGGCTCCCCGATCTCCTGCAGGGTGTCCGCAATGCCGACGCTATCGAGGTACGCATACCCCGCATCCGCCCAAACGTTCGCGAACCAAAGAAAGGAGCCTTCAGTGCGCCAGGTCTCGCCCGGGATGACCGATGTATAGACGGACTGCCCGTCGAGAAAGACTTCGGTCCCGTCTTGAGTGACCTGCCAGACAATGTTGACCCAGTCTTTACGCGGGACGCCGGTATCTGTCTCTTCACCGGTTCCCATCTTGTCGCGAATACTGTAGTTTTCAATGGTTTCCACTGTACCGACACCGAGCCAGTCCGTCCCCGCCGGGCCTCTGAAGACCAGCATATAATGAGGGGGCGGGCCGCTCGAATCGTGATAATACCAGGCGGAGATGACAAATACACCGGGCAACTCGCCTTCAGTAATGAGGTGCCGGATACCGGCTTGCTGTTCAAAATAGCCGCTCATACCGCCGGCCGGATACGACATCGCATCGGAAGCGACGCCCAGGGCCGCCGCTCCTTGCTGCACCCAAACGCCGGACGTATCCAGCGATTCACCCAGGGCAAAACCTTCGAAGTCCTCCCATAGATAGATGTTGGCCCCCGCGATGCTGGATGTGATGAACACAATGAACAGGTTGCAGAGCACTCTTTTGGACATGGTTTTTTTCTCCTCTAAACAGTCATAGAATGGTGTTTAAAATCCGGTTCTTAAACCGGAATTTCACTTATGCACTTTACGAATACACTCCTGCCTGACACAGATTCAATGATACAAAAATTTCATCTCAATATCAAAAAGATTCCGGCAAGATGTGCGAGATTTCGCTCAAAAACGCAAAAAAGCGTCAAAAAGTACACAGAACACAGTGGCGTAAGCCATCCCTTACGGGAGAGACAGAATACAGAATTGAAAAAATTGGGAAAAGGGTAGGGTGCGATGCATCGCACCAAAGATTTGAGAATTTACTGCATATCCACATCC
>Ga0272442_10005180_pt1 | contig 17527 bp, 21 predicted proteins | sample SSMForm2O_FD_200262 | JGI IMG/M metagenome (GOLD analysis project Ga0272442, IMG submission 200262) | Marine sediment archaeal communities from Little Sippewissett salt marsh, Falmouth, MA, United States - SSM-Form-2O | ecosystem: Environmental > Aquatic > Marine > Wetlands > Sediment ... | reverse complement strand
TAACTTTCAACGCGTTCTCATCCACGTAACGAATGATCTGCTCAGCTTCATAAGAAGCATTGAACCCAGGGTCAATTATTATGGCTTCTTTCGTTTCTGAGCAGCTAACAACATAACAGTTAGTTGACAGCATACCAACATTGAAAGTTTGGATCTGCATGGGACTCAACGGTTTGAGTGTAGTTAACAGGAAATAAAGTTTACCGTGTTTGTGAAACAACGGCACAGGCTGCTTTAAACAGCAGTGCTGCAGATGACAAATGAGTAGCCAATACACTTTTCTACTCCTCCAATATGTGTAATACAAAAACAAGCTAGGAAACTAAACAATGAGCGAGATTCCGAGCGACACTGTTGATACGCAGCCTTTCCAGCAAACAGATTTTGAAAAAATAACACAGTTAGTCACAGCCGAATTTCAAATTCAAGAAGCCCTATTGGAACAAGGCACCCCCACATATTACTTGGCATGGCCTCAAGAAACCAAGCAAGCGTTTCTTAGGCTGCTGAAGCATCTGGAAGAAATGAAGTTGATCGCTTTCCTTCGAAAAGTAGACGGCAGAATAGTCCTGAGAGTGGTTTCGAAACCACCCGTAAAACCCAGCAACCCAAGAACGAACGTGATTTTGCTATTGGCTACAGTTGCCACAACATTCATCACCGGATACCTCAGTTTTCCAAACACGGGAATTGACCCCATTGTCAGCGGGGCAATTTTCTCCGCAGCCATCCTGCTGGTGCTTGGAATTCACGAGATGGGCCACAAGATAACAGCAAACAAAAAAGACATAGATGCAACTTCGCCGTATTTTATCCCAGGACCACCGCCACTTGGAACTCTGGGTGCCGTAATAATGCAAAAGTCTCTGCCGCGAAATAGAGACGCCCTGTTCGATGTTGGAGCCAACGGTCCAATTGCAGGGTTCATAGTCGCATTGGTCTTCAGCGCCATCGGTCTGTTGCTTTTGATCCCGTCACCTACGCCACCAGACACTACCACATTGAGCTTGATGCCGACAAGTTGGATTCTGCTTGCGCGAGCTTTTTCAGGTTTAAATTTGCTTCCTCAGGCTCCAGCTAACGGTGTTCTGCTTTTGCATCCGATAACTTGGGCTGGATGGGCAGGCATGGTAGTCACGATGCTTAACTTGCTGCCTGCAGCTATGCTTGACGGGGGTCACGTGGCAAGGTCCACTCTTGCAAGCGATAAATCGCGGCTAATTTTGACGTTTGCCTCAGTAGCGCTGTTACTTCTCGTAGGCACTGAATTCATGATTATGGCGTTTCTGATAGTTTTCATGTCCATGTTTAAGCATCCAGGTCCATTGGACGACGTTTCCACCCTATCGAGAAACAGGAAACTGTTAACCGTGGGTCTAGTTGCGGTTTTTATATTGGCTTTTCCTATCAGAGTCTGAGTGGCAATCTGTATTCTTGTTAAACAGAAAAACAACAAAGTTTATTATTGTTTGACTTCCCGTGCATAAGTCGAATACGGAGTCGGAATAAACGTGAAAGGTTTAATAATATTAGCTTTCTTTTCGCTTTTCGCTGTAGCCTCGCTTTTGCTTCCTGTTCCCATGTTTCCGGGCAGCTGGTTCTGTGCGGTAATTGGTCTTGGAATCCAAGAGTACGTCAGCGTTCTAAGTGCGGTATTTAATGGCTTATTCTACGGTGCTATTTTGTGGATACTCTTCATTGGTATAAGCCGGAAACTTTCAGAATAAAAGTTGAGCTGTTACTACTTGTTTGGTACGCCTTCGATGGTTGCTTCAAAACCAGTTAGCTTAATTTTGCTTCTGCAGTTACTGCACATTATAACAAGTTCTACAAGTTCATCATTGATTAGTTTCGTGTCCACGATTTTGTAGGTTTCTTCTGTTTCATCTTCAGGAGATATTACGGTTGCGCATTTCGGGCAGGGGAATGAGCCATCTCCATCAATCTCGGTGAGGTTTATTCTGTAGGGCAAGCTTTTTTTGGACATGCTTTTTTTCATCATGGTTTTTTCACGTCTTGAGCTTTCATGGATAGCAGTTAATAATTAACGATTATGAATCACTAATCAGTAAACTGCATACATTTAAGATTTGGCACATCTTTTTCACCATTCGAAGTTTTCGGGTGATATGTAGTCGCCGAAGCGTTCCTTGGCTTCAACTAGACGCTTGCGCTGTTGGTCCAGTATTTCAAAGAGTTCCGCGGGTGTATCGGTGACGTTTTCTTGGTAGAATCTTTGAACACGTTCAATTTTTGCTAAGTTTTCAGGGACGCGAATAGTGAATTGCTTTATGTAGTCTTCTTTTGAGTAGTCTTTGTTTAGAACTCGGTTGAAGAGTTTACGTAAATCTTGGTATTTTGGGAGAAAGCCTGTGGGCGCCCTTATTGCTCCTGCTTCGCCGTGAACGCGTAGTTCCATCCATTTTATCCACACGTGTTTGTCTTGCGGAGCGTTCAAGAATTCACCGTTTTCCTTATCTCTCAGGAAGTAGTTGACGCCGAAGACAAGCGGTGTGTTCTTGAGTTTCTTTCCGAACTCCACGTTGTTGCTGACGTTCTGACCTAACGGAATGGAAATGAAGTCTTGCGTGCTCATCATGTTTATCTCTGGAACCCCTTCCTTGCCAACTGTAGCAAAGGTTGTTTCAGTCTCCAAAGATGCGCCATAAGCGATGATTCCGTGCTCCCAATCAAAGCTCTGCTGTACAGGCACGTAAGCCTTGGCGTCTCGACCACCATAAAGTATGCCGCTTAACTCCACGCCCATCGGGTTATCCAGCTCAGGGTCACAATTGTCCAGTGCTTTAAGTGTCACAGCGTAACGGGCGTTTTTGTGAGCAGCTGGAATCTCCTTGCCCTCCGCGTCTGTTTTTCCTTCATGCCATTCGCCGGAAAAATTTGTTCCCTCTTTTGGAAGTGCGCTGCCCATACCCAGCCAGTACGGCTTGTCATCCTTGACCAGAACGTTAGAGAAGATTATTTCACCTGGGCTGTGAAGTACCTTGTAAATTGAAGCGTCGTCTTCGGGGTTAACGTCTTTAATTATGCCGAATATGCCAGATTCAACGTTAACGGCGCGGGCAACTGAACCGATATCGCGGATGTACGCAATGTCGTCGCCCAGTATTGTCTCTCCCGGAAGCATAGCAGTAGAAGTTTTACCGCACGCACTGGGAAAAGCGCCAGAAAAATAGGTTTTACGACCACCCGGACCATGAACGCCCATAATCATCATATGCTCAGCTAGCCACCCCTCGTAGTTAGCCTTGCGAATGGCGAGGCGAAAAGCAAGCTTCTTGAAGCCTACCGAGTTACCGGCGTATTGAGTGTTAACGCTGTAAATCGTGCTGTCCATATGATCAATGTAGATGCGCTTCTTGTCATGTTCTGCGCTAGTCATATTCGCGGTTAAGTTACCTGCAGAATGCAAAACACGCAAAAATTCCCTGTTAGGTTCTGATCGGCGGAAAACTTCGTAACCAGGCCGGTAAAGCAGGTCTTCTGAGTGAGCTACATACCACGAATCCGTGCATTGCAAGCCGAGAATTGTGAACACGGAGTTAGGAGGCCCCAACGAAATGAAACGCACAATCATAGTACGGCTTTTCATTGAATCGCGAAGTAACCCCTTTACTTCCACGAGCCCTTCTTGCCGGTCAATCTGATTGAGGGCTTTTCCGAAAGAAACACCTCCGGGAACAAGATATTTAGTGGCTTTCCGGTCTCGTCCCTGATCGTACATGCCGTCAAAGTGGACAGTGTGTCCCTTAAGGTTTAAAGCAGCCTCCTCACCAGTGGCAAGTGCTTGTTGCCTAACATGAGCGATGTCTTCGGCAGAGTCGCTGCATATGAAAATTTTTTCGCAGTTACAGAGGTCGCTAGATTTGGCGATGAACTCGTAAACTTTAGGGTTAGTTAAGGCGCAGAGTTCCTTGTAGTCTGCGTCGCTCATTTTTGGGCGTATAGCTTCTAGATATCCATTCATCTTTTCATCACAAAATTTGTTATAGTTCGTGTACTGTTCCAGGTACTCTTGGGAACGGTTGTGTCTCGGCTATGTGTTTGACGCCGCTTATCCAGCCTACTAGGCGTTCCATGCCTATTCCTCCGCCTGCAGTGGGCTTCAGTTTTCCCTGCTTCGCGAGTTTCAGTACTAACGCGTAGTTGTCTTTGTTGACGTCGTCGCGTTCAATTTTCTTGAGGATTTTTTCGTATTCCCATTCCCTCTTGGCACCAGATAATACTTCGCCGTATTGGGGCAGGAACAGGTCGTAGTTGTCCCATTTTCCTGTTTTGAAGTCTTCGAAATCGTAAAATTCACGTGGAATGTTTGTAACCCATACGGGGTCGCTGGTTTCCTTTGCGATGCCTTCTTCCCAGTCTGCGCCGTACTTGGCTTCTAGTTCTTGGCGGTCGTAGACTTTGAAGGGTCTCTTGGGTAATTCCAGTGTGTCACATCTGCATAACAGGGTTAATTCGTCTTTCATGTCTTGTTTCATGCTTGTCAGCAGGTTGCAGATTACTGTTTCAACGAGGGTCATCACGTCTTTTGTGGTTGCGTCTCTTGCTTCGAAGTCCAGTTGCGTGAATTCGTAGATGTGTTTGCCTGTTTTTGCGCGTTCAGCTTTTTCTATGCGTATGTTGGGTGACAGAATGAACAGTTTAGGGTAAGCGAGGGAAGAGGCGATTAGCTTGTGGATTATCATGCTTGCTGTGGTGCGGACTGTTTTCCCGTAAATGTCAACCTCTATTCGTTTTTCGATTGAGGCACCTGGGTCAGGCCACAATGGATCAGTTGACTGGGAAAGGGCTACAGGTAGCAGCCACTGGAAGCCGTTGTCCACAAACTGTGATGTGAGATTGTTAAGCGTGTAAGTCATCAATTTGCCTATGCAGGCTTTTCTTTTAACCTCGCTTTTTGAAAGCTGATCTAAAGGTTTAGGCATTTCAATTATTGGAGCTTCTTTACTTAGAGTTGTAGTTTTCAAGAGTTTCATCTCGACTTTTAGGGATGAATTATTGTTGTAGGAACATGGGGATACTTGCTAATAAATTTTTTATGAAAAATGTTATAATTTTTCCAAAAACTATAAGCTTTTATATCTTTGAAATGTAATAATTACAATTATGACTTTGAAACTTGATGAAAAAGACATGGCGATACTGGCGTTGATACAGGAGAACAGCAAGCTCACTGCGAAGCAAATCGCCAAGAAAATAGGCTCGCCGATAACCACGGTTTTCGCAAAAATGAAGCGCATGGAAGAACTTGGTGTCATAAAAGGGCACAGGGCAATTCTGGCTCCTGAAAAGCTGGACTCGGGTACAGCCTCGTTCCTTCTGGCTTCCGTCTCTTACAGAGCAAAGGCACATGACCTGCCGATTTCTCAGAGAACGGTGGCGGAGGAAATCGCCAAGTTTCCCGAAGTGCAGGAAGTGCACATAATCACTGGTGACTGGGACTTGCTGGTGAAGCTCAGAGCTGAAAGCGTGGATGCTGTTGGAAAATTCGTGGTGGATAAGCTGAGGCTGATTGAAGGGCTTGAGAAGACGCTTACTTGCATGGTTTTCGAAACCGTGAAAGAAACAACTAAAATAAACTTGCCTCTGAAAAAACCGACTGACTGATACTGGAATTCAAGCGAGAACCAAAGCTAATTGGTTACGTTGAGCTTGAGTAGTAGAGCAGGGGTAGTGCGAGGAGTACTGTGTCTTTTCCTTTTCTGGTTAATGCGTATTCCACTCTTAAGGGTGGTCCTGCGTCGACTTTTCGTGTTATGTAGTCGTGTTTAGCGAGCATTTTTAGTTTGTCTGAGAGCGTGCGTGAGTTGACGCCTAAGATTTTTTTGATTTCGCCGAAGCCCGCCGATTTTTTCAGCAAGAGTGTGTAGAGGATTTCGAGGCTCCATTTTTGGAAAACAAAGTTAAAGTTTTCTTCGAGGTTCTTCAGGTCTTCTTTGAGTTCTTTTGGGGTTATCTCTTGTTTTTGCATTATTTGGTTAAGTGTGTCCTCTACGCCTCTTAGTGTTTGCTCCAAGCGTGCTTCTACGAGTTTGCGGAACTCGGCGCTGAGCGGTAGTTTTGTGCTCATGTGTGTTACACTCGGTGTAGGGAAGCTTACTTCATAATTTATAAGGGTTTACTTATACAACAAGGTATACAAAATATACCGTGTTTGCAGGTTGATGGTTTCATGACTTGGAACATAGACAATGACAAGTGCCTGCGTTGCGGCGGCTGCGTCTCAGTTTGTCCAACCGCAGCTTTAGAGTTACGAGACAAAGTTATCCGCGATGAGAAACTTTGCACGCTGTGCGGCGTGTGCGAGAAAGCTTGCCCAGTAGAGGCGATAAAGGTGACTGAACAATGATTGATGTTATAGTAATCGGGGCTGGACCCGCTGGAACCGCGTGCGCGAAGAAGCTGGCTGAAGAGGGGTTCTCAGTTAAAGTGTACGACAAGCGAGCCGAGATTGGGGCGCCAAAACGTTGCGGAGAAGGCATAAGCGAAGCATCCCAAGCTTTCGTGGGAAAAATCCCAGACAGATGCATCGCACGAAAAATCAAGGGCGCAAGGCTGTACGCGCCTGACGGCAGATATTTAGACGCCATATTAACACAGGGCGGCTTTGTGCTTGAGCGGAAAGTGTTCGACAAGTGGCTCGCCGAAGAAGCCGCTAAAGTGGGAGCAGTAGTGCAAGCTAACACGTTCATTTCCGACGTAGTCAAGGACGAAAGAGGCTATTTCGCGGGGGTTAAAGGCGAGTTCTTAGGCAATGAGTTCACGGAAAAAGCACGAGTTGTCGTGTGTGCTACTGGCGCGGAGTCGCCTTTGAGGAACAAAGCGCTGGGCGTGTTCTCGAAGGTGAACCTGATTGACTCGTGCATACAGTACGAAATGACAAACATTGACGTAGACCCCGATATGATTCACATTTACTTGTCCGGCGTGCTGGCGCCCAGAGGGTACGTGTGGGTGTTTCCGAAAGGCGAGCACAGGGCAAACGTGGGACTCGGCATTATACCGCAGGACAAGAAGCCAGGAGCCTACATGAATGAGTTCTTGAAGCTGCATCCGGAAATAAGCAAAGGCTCAATCCTGGAAGTGAACGCTGGCTGTGTCCCCGTGGGCGGCATGGTGAAGGACATGGTTGCTAACGGCTTTGTGCTCTGCGGAGAAGCAGCGAACCACGTTAACCCGATTCACGGCGGAGGCATCAAAGAAGCCGTCCTGTCCGGTCAAATGGCAGCTGACACCATAGCCGAGTGCCTGAAGAAGAATGACGTATCAAAGACCGCACTGTCACAGTTTAATGATGCGTGGTGGAAGAAAAGAGGCAACCACCTGAAAAGAGTCGAAAAACTAAGGGAGACACTGGAAAAACTATCTGATGCTGACTTGAACGACCTTGTTGACGCACTTAAACCCGAAGACATTATAGAGTTTGCCCGAGGCGCAAAACTTTCCGTCCTAGCCAAAGTCCTCATGAGAAAACCAAGACTAGTCGGCATAGCAAGGCACCTATTGTAAACGCGCCTGCCTATTTTCTTTTGATAAGGTAGAATAGCAGCCCTAAGCCTGCGCCTAACACTATTATTATGACCGCTAAGCCTATGTTTGTTGTAAACTCGGTTTGCTGTGGTTCTTGGCTGGGTGTAGAAGTTGGTGTTTGTTCTGTCGTCGGGGTTGGTGAAGTTGCAGGTGTTTGCTCTGGTGTAGGTGTTGGTTCTGGGGAAGGCGAAGGAGATGGAAACGGTGAGGGCACATCAGTAAGGGTAACTTCCTCATTTCCTTCAAAAAAGTTATTGTCGTTAGGACCCAAAAAGGCCACAAGCTGGCTACAGTTTATCAGAATATTGTTCTTAATAGTGTTGTAGTGTGCTGTTCAAGGAATCCAAAATGCAGAGCCAAATATGCTCACCATTCTGTTGTTGGCTATGTAACAGTTGGATACGTAATTATCAATTTATTCCTATAACTATGGCGTAACGACCGTACCCCTCTGGTTTGTAACTGTTTCCCAAAGTGAAATTAGTAAAGGTAACCCCACTTTCCGTTATTTGAACCACAGTTAGGTTTCGTTGTGCATCTATGACTGTGTGTTCTCTGTCTTCGCCAACCAGAGATATTGACTTGTTAATTACCAAAGTTTCAGTATAGTATCCACTTTTAACGAACACCCTGTCTCCCTCATCGGCTGCATCTATGGCACTTTGAATCGTGGGATAATCATCGAGCACAGTCATCGTCTTTGCCATTACGGGTTTTACAAACTGTATTCCTTCTATCGCTAAAAACAAAAGTATCATTGTTAGTGCACATGCTGTTCTTTTCATAATATCATCCCCTACAGTAACTAGGGTTGTTTCAGCGGTAAAAGCGTTCTTGTAAAGGTTTCTTGACACAAAATTTCTTGACCAGCATATTTGGAGCCTATTAGTATCCTAATAGTGGTTCATTGCAGAAACCAGTAGGGGGTAGGGTCCGTATTGACGCAAAACCGCCCATTAGCATATTGAAACGAGGCGAACATATTTGGATCCTAATAGAAATTCATTGCAGAAAAGGGGAGGGGGGGTCTACCTCACAATGCTTCTTCCAAGACTGCATATGGCCCCTTTATATGGGGGGCTATAGTCTCCGTGAGCAACGGTCTCTATACTAATCTTATGACTAGTGCTTTTAACGTTATGATTGGAAAAACCACCACGGCGCCAAACAGAACAGAGGTTAACTCCATTATTCGCAACGCTCTTCTGATGTGCGCTGGTGAAATTTCTCCTTTATCTCCTAAGGCGTAATGTCCACTCTTTTCCAGCTGAACGCCTAAAGCGCCAGCCATAGCTGACATGGTCCATCCAGCGTTTACGCTGTTGGTTTTTGTTTTGTCTCTCTGCAGGATTCTCCAGGACTCTCGCCAATTTTCCCCCAGAAGCGCTGCTGCCACAACCATAAGTATCGCGGTCAACCTAGCTGGAATGTAGTTGGCTATGGTGTCTAATTTTGCTGAAAACCAACCGATGTTCATGTGTTCTGGATCCTTATAGCCCACCATTGAATCCAGCGTGTTGATAACCCGAAATGCAAAAGCGCCTGGAACACCAAACAAGGCAAAAAAGAAGAAGGGTGTAGTTATTCCGTCCGTTGTTGATTCTGCTATAGACTCAACTGCCGCAGAAACGATTTGCTGCTCGCTCAGCTTGGTTGGATCACGCCTCACAATATAATACAAGCATCGCCTCGCCTTGTCAAAATCTTTGTTTTTTACTGCCTCCGCGATTGGGACAGTGTATTGCCTCATGCACTTGGCTGCAAAGGTGGTCTCAAACAAAATGGCGGATACAACAATGTACGGTATCCACCCGAAGAAATAGCGAATCCCGAAAAGTAGAAGCCCGACAGGAACTGCGACAAGCAGGATAACCAACAGGCATAAGATGACGCCGTTTATCTTTTCGATTCTCGAATTATCAGTTTTGAATTTAGGCTTGAAAAAAGCGATAACCTTACCTATCCACACGGTTGGGTGCATTCTGTCTGGAAACTCGCCGAAAACCGCATCAATCAAGAATGCTAAGATAAAAATTAACAGCGAATCTACAAAAACACCGCTTTCAATCAGCAACATGTTACCTGCTCAAACTCACCTATTTGAAAACTAAGCATTTTAACGTGATAAAAGTTGCAGCATCTTCTATTCGGCATAATTTCCCACAGTCTTCCTTAAGGTTTCTAATAGCTTTTCGTTCTCTTCTCGCGTTTTAACCGCTATCCGAATGTAGTACTCATCAAGCCCTCTAAAAGAACTACAGTCACGTATCAGTACCCCATCCCGTAGCATTTTCTCCTTGAGTTGAGCAGCTGTGTAACCTGACTGCCTAATGTCTACAAAAATGAAATTAGCATCAGCCGGAAAAACCTTGAAAACTTTAATCTGCATTAACTCCCGCATTAAAAATGCTTTTTCGTGTTTAATCAATTCAAGTGTTTTCTTTAGGTGCTCTTCATCTCCTAAGGCTGCGATGGCAGCAGCTTGAGCTAAGCAGTTAACGTTCCAAGGTATTTTGGCGTTCAGTAAGATGTTGACTATTTCTTCAGAAGCAATCCCGTAACCTATTCTAAGTCCCGTTAACCCAAAAATCTTTGTAAACGACCTTAAAACAAAAAGGTTAGGATACCTCTTTGTTTTGCCTATTAACGAAAGGTGTTTTTCTTCGTCAATAAACTCAAGGAAATCCTCATCGAGAAACACAAAGACGTTTTCTTCCAGCGCGCTCTCAACAATCGCAGTCAAATTCTCAGGTGGAGTGAGAACACTCGTAGGGTTGTTCGGATTGCAGAAAAAAACAATCTTGGCGCCACTCAAATCACGTGCAAAAACAGATGGACTGAACCGAAAATTCGGGTTCGGCTTCACGTGTTTAGGTTTTTCTCCAATTCTTCTCACAGCCCTTTCGTACTCGCCAAATGTAGGTGCAGGAATAAGCGCCACATCACCTTTCTTCATAAACGTCTCAACAAACAAGTAAATGAGTTCGGTGGATCCATTGCCTGCAATCACATTGTCTTTACATATTCCTCTGAAGTGGGTTGCAATAGCCTCTCGTAATTCAGTAGAATTTGAATCCGGATAACTTGGAATGCACCCCATATTAGCGTTTATCGCTTCCAGCGCCTTCTTAGAAGGACCCAAAGGGTTGACGCTTGAACTGAAGTCTAAAATCTCTTCTTTCCTGAGACCCATTTTATTCGCAGCTTCCCAGACTTCACCGCCGTGAACACAAGGCTTAAGACTCTTGATGTTGTCTCGCACTAATCTGGAAGTAGACTTCATTTCCTCGATCACCTACACCTTCCCAGTATTACCAATTACATCTGCGCCGAACACGCTTGCCCCTTCTGTTTCATTGTTTAAAATGGAACTTCATATAAACGTTTGGCTGGATAGTCCAACCAAAATAAAAATTTTTTTAAAAAGAAAATTTGGTGATGGAAGCCTTCTCCTTTCTTCCACCCTCAGGACAAACGATTATATGTTGAAATCTTTATAAAATGTTGTGTCAGCATCGGCATATATCCTGTCAGACAATATGCTGGCGTTTAGGTTCATTTCGACTTCTGAAACTTTGCTTTTTAACTTTATACACCAAGAGTTAGTTGAGGAAAAGGAGAATGCTCGAAAACGCCTATACCAGTGCAGTTGCAATGTTGCTACTCGTTTTCGGTGTCTCAATAGCATTCATAATCTTCTCAGCTTGCCTTTGGAGCCGCGAACGAAAAAAAGTTCTACTAGAGTAGACATTGAAAATTGCATGCGAAGCTCTACATCGCTTTTACGGTTGCTTAGCTGTATCCTCGTAAGTTTTAGCTTTAATGTTCGAACACGAGCAAACTTGAACTCTAGGACGCTAAATTCCCGCCGAACTTCACCCTAAGCTTCCTCTTCAGTTCCTTCCTCAAACGCAGGGTGCGGAAGCTCCACCAGAGATATAAGAATAACCGCTACAACAATCAGGACCAAACTTACTCTAAACAGCAACCAGTAAGTTTGAGCCCAATCATAGCTGAAAACCAATCCGTAACCATACAGGGTGCCATTAACTAATTTGTCTATCTCCAGCAACAGCACAACTACGGCAATCAGCATTACATCACCCAAGACAACTAGTGCAGCCCTACTTCTTGACATATACTCACCGATAGGAGCCTTCTCTCTCCTTATGCGTGACCGAAGAGAGAAACAAACTGAGCCTTTTAGCTTTTATGCTAGAAATCTGCTTCGCAAAAAGTAGCAATGCAAATCTTTTTTTGAAACCAGAGCACCTTATTAACTACAAGAGGTTGAAACGAAAATGGGTGAAAAAATGGACAAGCACCACATCACGGAACTGAAGGAAATGATTCAAGAAAAGAAACCGCGGGAACCCGTGGAGAATGTTCTCGTCAAATTCTGTGCACGCCACGGCGTTTCTTTGGATACATGTAGGATACACTATAACCGCTTGGTTGAAAAAGGCGAAATTAAAGAAAAATAGCGCATTCAACTCACAACGGCGTTGATTCCAAGCAGAGTGTGATTTAATTTTAAACCATTAGTAACGTTAATGACATTACATCGTTTTGAACACTTGATAAGTTTGTGTTAATTATCATAGATACTCAAACAGACTGAACATAATATAGAAGTGTGGACTACGTTCCGTCAGCTCGCATAGATACAGTCAACTCAGTTTTGGAATGGAATAGTTCGGTTTCCATGAGTTTGTGAGCTTTAACGAACGGTTTAAGTTAACATACTGCAAATGTATCCTTTGAGGAATAGCTGCATTGAAGGAACTCGTGTTTGTAGGTCTGGGTTTACACGACGAAAAGGGAATAAGCCTCCAAGGTCTAGAAGAAACCAAAACCGCAGACTACGCTTTCATCGAACTTTACACAAGCATTCTCCCACACTTCTCAACAAAACGCTTTGAAGCAATGGTCAACAAGCAAGTCCGCGTCGTCTCAAGACGTGAACTAGAAGAAGAAAATGGCGCAATTATCTTGAACGCTACGGAAAAAGGTAAAACTGTTTTTCTCATTCCAGGTGACCCATTCATAGCCACAACACATGTGGCGCTGCGTATTGAAGCGGAAAAACGCGGAGTTAAGTCACGTATAGTCCACGGAGCTTCTGTAATTTCTGCGATAATCGGCTTGTCAGGTCTGCACAACTATAAGTTCGGAAAAACCGTCACCATACCCTTCCCAGAGAATTCTTCGGAAACACCTTACAATGTCGTTGCCCAAAACAAGAAGCTTGGGTTGCACACGCTGTGCTTGCTGGACCTGAAAGTGGACGAAAACCGCTTCCTAAGCATCAACGAAGCCTTGACGTTGCTCTTGGAGATTGAGCAAAAAAGAAAAGAGGGGATAGTGACGCCAGGCACTGTGGTTGTTGGTGTGGCAAGAGCTGGAAGCAACGCTCCAACATTAAAAGCTGGCTTCGTAAAAGAACTTTTAAAGCATGATTTTGGGGATCCGCCGCAGAGTTTGATTTTTCTGGGAGACCTTCACTTTATGGAAACTGAAGCGTTAACGGCGCTTGCGGAGGCACCTGAGAACTTGAGGAAGCTTGCCAAATGAGCTTGGAAGCGCTTGTAACGAAGTATATTGTTTCCGCAGAAAAAGTTCTGGAAGAAATGCAGCGGACTAAAGGCGCGATATACGTGGCTGAAGAGCGCGTGGACAACATCTTGGGTTACGTGACTGCGTATTTGGAAGACGCAAAGTATTATAAGGATCAGAAAAAGTTTGAAACAAGTCTGACTTCGGTCGCTTATTGCGAAGGATTATTAGACGCGTTGAGATTGTTGGGAGCTGTGAAATTCGAATGGTCGACAAAGAGGGAAAGAAAAAAGTAGTTTTAGCTTCAGGAGTATTCGACCTCTTACATCTAGGGCATGTCAAGTTCTTGGAGGAAGCTAAGAAAGCTGGCGGCAAAGACGCAGAGCTCATAGTCATCATCGCAAGGGACAGCACAGTGGAAGAAAATAAGGGCAGAAAACCTATTATGTCAGAGAACCAGCGTCGCACATTAGTAGAGTCGTTGAAGGTGGTTGATGAAGCTGTGCTTGGTTTTGAAAAGTTTGACCTTGGCCACGTGATTGAGCGAGTCAAGCCCGATGTGATTGCTTTGGGGTACGATCAGGCGGATATGGAAAAAGGCACACGAACGTATGTGGATAAGCGCAAGCTGAACATAAAAGTTGTTAGAGTTGGCAAATTTGAAGAAGACGAGTTAGATAGTTCATCCAAGATACGGCAGAAAATCGTTGAAAAATTCTCCAGATGAGCAAGTTATGAGCAACAGTCAAAAGTTTAAGCCAACAATTATTCTCATCGCGTTGAACATTGCTTTTTACATTTACACTTCTGTTGCCGGCGGAGATTTTCTTAATACGAGTACCAATATGATTTGGGATTATAGTCAAATAAACAGTTTAGTCCTTTACAATTTTGAGTACTATCGCCTTTTCACATCCTTGTTTGTCCATGCTAACATAGCGCATATCGCAGGCAACATGGTCTTTCTCCTAATTTTCGGATTTAGAAGCGAAGAGATGTTCTCATTGCCAGAATACTTGACCATCTACTTCTCAGGTGGGTTAACAGGAAACCTGCTCTCGCTACTTCTTTTACCCCTCAATACGCCTTCTGTTGGAGCCTCAGGGGCAATTTTCGCCATGTTTGGAGCATCTATAATCTACGCTAGGCGCAGTTTTAACCAATCTATAATTGGCGCTTTGATATACGCGTTCTTTTTGTTATTTCTCAGTTCAGGACTAGGGGTGAACAATTACGCGCATATAGGTGGACTGGTTGCTGGCTTGCTTATAGGTTACGTGTTAGCCACAAGACGTAAACCAGAGGCACGATACACGGTAAGCTATTCTTATTCAACCTTTCCTTAGCGTTTTAGGGAAGAGTGAAAACTTCTACCTTCACTTTGTGCCCATCCTTCAGTTTAAGCTGTTTTCTAAGACAAACAGGGGCTATTACCTCCAAGACTGAGACGTCATAGTGGCTGCGCAGGGCAGAGATTAACGCGCCCTTAACCTTGTTATTAATTGTAGCGGGGTAGCATTTGACTAGGCCAAAGGTTCTGTTTTCGTTTTTGAAGCCTTCAATTTCAACGGCTGGGTACGTTTCCAGTTCCGTGCGCGTCTTAAGGTCATATTCAGTTGTAAGCTTAAGATTGAGCGTGCCGGGGTAAGGGTCGAAACCAAGTTTTTCAATGAACTGTTTCATGTAAACCTCTTTTGAGATGTAGTATGCGCCTTCGCCTAAACCTGTGAACACTGTTCCTTCAAGGGTGACTGACGGCGGATAGGCTGCTTCGACCAAGAATCGCAAGTGCGAATATAGCTTCTGAATTTCTTTCATGCCTGTGTCGCCGATTTTTATCAGGCTACCTTCGGGCGTTATTGTTCTTTGGATCCACCGTTTGCGTTCTAGTTCTATCAGGTAGCGGGATGCTGTTTGCTGGGAAATTTCCATTTTCTCGGCTAAATATTCGGTTGAGATTTTGGCGGTTCGCCTGTGGGCACCCATTTCCGCGAGTTTGAGCAGCGTGTGGATGTGTTGCCACTTGTGTTTTTCAGTCAATGGCGTCGTTCTCCGTTTGCAGCTAGGAGATATAGCGTGAGGTTGATATTTAAGCGGCTCGAATTTGATGCAAGCTGTCTGCGGGTGCAGTCTTTTTTCTTTTAAAAACTTATCGTTGTTATATTTTTGGTTATAACGTAAAATTTATAAGATGCCGTTAAGCATGCAACTTTTAGATCAGAAACATGAACGCATGGAAACTTCGGCTTTCTATGGCTGGGACTTTAGCTGTAATCTTCGGGTTATCCACATTAGTATTTACAGTAATTATGAGCTTAGCCGGAGTTTTTGACTTTTTAACGCTGGGCATAATCGTAGTAGCCTTCAACATTCTCCAATGGCTTATATCGCCGTATCTTGTTGGCGCCATATATCGAGTCCGCGAACTTCAAGCAAACGAAAACCCGCAACTGCACCAGATGGTTGAAAGCCTCAGCGAAAAAAGCAAAATCTCCAAGCCAAAACTTATGCTATCGCAGATTCCTATTCCGAATGCTTTTGCATATGGTTCACCCTTAACAGGTAACCGTGTTGCGGTGACTAAGGGTCTTTTGGAGTCATTGAATGAAAGTGAAGTTGAGGCTGTTATAGGGCATGAACTTGGTCACTTGAAGCACAGGGATGTGCAGGTTATGATGGTTGTTTCCTTTTTGCCAGCACTTTTCTATTACATCGGCTTTTCGCTTATGCTTTCAAGCATGTACCGTGGCCGCAGAGACGACAGCGGCGGAAGCGCTCTCATTGGCATAGGCTTCATGATTTTCTCTTGGATACTGAACATGTTCATTTTATATTTGAGCAGGCTGCGCGAATACTATGCTGACAGGCACAGCGTTTCCGTGGTGGATAATGGCGGGCAGAAACTCTCCATGGGGCTGGCGAAGATAGTTAACACCACGCGTAAGGTTAACGCTGCTAAGAAAGCTCAGAGAGAAAAACCAAACTCAAGCGCTTTCAAGGCTTTGTTCATAGCTGATCCTGACCGTGCAAGTGTGGATTCAGCTGAGTTAACTGCCATGGGAGTTCAAAGCGACCAGAAGCTGGTTCAGGAAATTGCCTCAAGGAAATTAACGTTTGCGGATAAGATGCTTGAAGCTTTTTCAACGCACCCGAACATTGTTAAGCGTTTGCGGGCGCTGCAGGAACTCCTTAAGTGATGCAAAACGATTTTAAACCTGATGCCTGTCTTACTCAACACGAATTCATGGAAGTTGTAGATTTGAGCGTGACATCAAAGATTATTTCTCAAGCTCGCCGTGAAGGCAGAAAAGCTCTTTTGGAAGCTGAAGCCAAAGCCATCTGTATGGAGTACCAGATTCCAGTTACCACGTTTAAGCTGGCGAAAAACGCGGAAGAAGCGGCTGAGTTTGCTGGGCAGATAGGGTTTCCCGTGGTTTTGAAAATCGTTTCACCTGACATCATCCATAAATCTGATGCTGGAGGCGTCAAGATTAACCTGAAAAACGCTGCTGAAGTTCGGAGTGCCTACGGAAAAATCTTGGAGAACGCCGAGAAATACGATTCCCAAGCGAAAATTGTAGGCGTTTTGGTTCAGGAAATGGCTCCACAGGCAACCGAGGTTATAGTTGGCGCGATTAAAGATCCGCAGTTTGGGCAGACTTTGATGTTTGGGCTGGGCGGAATCTTCGTTGAGCTTCTGAAGGATGTCACTTTCAGGGTTGCACCTGTAACACGCGAAGACGCTTATGAAATGGTGACAAAACTCAAGGCTTACCCGCTTTTAACGGGCTACCGGAACACGCCACCAGCAGATTTGGACGCCATAATAAACGTCCTACTGCACACTTCAAAGCTGGTCATGGATTACCCTGAAATCAAAGAGCTAGACCTGAACCCAATAATGGCTTACGAGAAAAGCGCAAAAACAGTAGACGCACGAATCATACTTGAATAACCGATGCAGCACTCTTAGGCACTCATGGCAATCTATAGCCGCTTAGTTAAAAGAACCATAGTTCTGAGAGAAGCGCCGTGGCAGATAGACCCCCCTCCCCCTTTTCTGCATACATTAACTATTAGGATCCAAATATGTCCGTGTTTTCATCATGCTATTGGTTAAGAAAAACGTCAATACGGACCTACCCCCTAATGGTTTTTGCAATGAACCACTAATAGGATCCAAATAGGATCCAAATATGCGGTTTGTCAAGAAATTTTGACTAAAAAACTGGCGTTTGGTCAAGAAACCTTGACAAAAACGCTTTTATCAAGCGGGTGCGGCTTACATGTTAGGGACAAGTATGGGTAAAAGTGCTGTTGTAATGCTTGTTCTCGTCTTCCTTATAGCAACGTGCATAGCAGTCACGCCTGCATTATCCTCGGCTGACATAGTTGAAAACTCTTGGGAATCGAAAGCGCC
>Ga0272442_10005179_pt1 | contig 17529 bp, 17 predicted proteins | sample SSMForm2O_FD_200262 | JGI IMG/M metagenome (GOLD analysis project Ga0272442, IMG submission 200262) | Marine sediment archaeal communities from Little Sippewissett salt marsh, Falmouth, MA, United States - SSM-Form-2O | ecosystem: Environmental > Aquatic > Marine > Wetlands > Sediment ... | reverse complement strand
GGGGCGCGCGGACGGCGTCTGGCTCTACGTGGAGCAGGCCGTGCACGGCCACGAGCTGCGGCCCTACCGGCAGCGCGTCTACCGGCTCCGCCGCCTGGACGCCCGGCGCCTCGAGAGCGCCGTCTTCGAGCTGCCCGGACCGGAGCGCTTCGTCGGGGCCGCGGGGGACGCCGGGTGCTTCGCCGCCCTGACGCCCGACTCCCTGCTGCCGCGCGCGGGCTGCGCCATCGTCCTGCGGCGGCGGGCGGACGGCGCCTTCGCCGGCGCGACGGAGGCGGGAGCATGCCCCAGCACGCTGCACGGCGCGGCCTACGCCACCAGCGAGGTGGTGCTGACGGCCGACCGCCTGGTGAGCTGGGATCGTGGCTGGGACGCCCGCGGCGAGCAGGTCTGGGGCGCCGTGAAGGAAGGCTACGTCTTCGACCGCCTGCCCGCCGGCGACTGAGGGGCGGCACGCGGGAGCGGGCGGCGGCCGGATCCGGACGGCGGCGCGCTTCCCGACGCCGGGACGGGAGCTAGGCCGGCGCCTCCGCCAGGAGGCGGTTCACGGCCTCCAGCAGGGCGTCGCGGTCCACGGGCTTGGTGAAGGCCTCGCGGGCCCCGAGCTTGCGGGCCAGGTCCAGGTAGCCCTGGGGGGCCACCTGGCCGCCGCCCGAGATGGCGATGACCGGCAGGGCCGGCCGCTGGTCGTGCAGGCGCTTGATGGTCTCCAGGCCCTCCATCTCGGGCATGATGATGTCCGTGACGATCAGGTCCGGCGCCGCCTCGTCGCACAGCCGCAGGCCCTCGGCGCCGTTCGCCGCCTCGGCGACCTCGTGGCCGGCGCGCATCAGGGTGAAGCGCAGCATCCGCCGCACCTGGGGATCGTCCTCCACCACCAGTATCCGCGCCACGTCAGACCTCCTCCGGCGCCGGCTTCGCCTCCGCCTCGGGCTGGGGATGCAGGGGCAGGTAGACGGCGAAGCGCGAGCCGCGCCCCGGCTCGCTCTCGACCCGGACGGCGCCGCCGTGATCGCGGACGGCGCCGTGCACCGTCGCCAGGCCCAGCCCCGTGCCGGAGCCGGGATCCTTGGTCGTGAAGTAGGGCTCGAAGATGCGTTCGCGCGTGGCCGCGTCCATGCCCGCGCCGTCGTCGGTGACGACGAGCAGGGCGTGGGGGCCGGGCGACAGGTCGGGCGCCTGTTCGGCCAGGGCCTCGTCCACCGTGGTCTCCGCCAGGATCACCTCCACGCGGCCCGCGCCGCCGGGCAGGGCCTGGAAGGCGTTGGTGCAGAGGTTCATGATCACCTGGTGGAGGCGGCCGGCGTCGCCCAGGACGGACCCGCACGCGGGATCGATGCGCTGGCGGAGTTCCACCGTGGCCGGCAGGCTGCCCCGCAGCAGGGCGAGGACCTCCTCCACGAGAGGCTGGAGCGCCAGGACCCGCTTCGCCTCCTCGCCGCGGCGGCTGAAGGTGAGGATCCGGCGCACGAGGTCGGCGGCGCGCCGGCTGGCCTCGCGGACCTGCTCGAGGTTGGCCATGGCGCGGCTGTCCGCGGGCACGTCGTCCATGACCAGCTCCGTGAAGCCGAGGATCGCGTAGAGGATGTTGTTGAAGTCGTGGGCGATGCCCCCCGCCAGGGTGCCGATGGCCTCGAGCTTCTCGGCCTGGCGCAGGCGGGCCTCCAGGGCGTCGACGCGGGTGACGTCCCGGGCGACGAGGACGACGTTGGTCACGCGGCCGTCCTCGCCGCGCACCGGCGCGGCGCTGCACTCCACCGTGAAGGGGCCGTTGCGGGCCTGGCCGGTGCAGCGCCCCTGCCAGGGCTCGCCGGCGGCGAGGCGGCTCACCAGTTCCGGGATGCTGATCCCGTCGGCCGGCACCCAGGGGAAGAGGTCCGGGCCCGTACCGGCCAGTTCCTCGCGGCGGTACCCCGTGAGGCGCTCGAAGGCGGGATTGGCGTAGCGGATAGTGCCCTGCGGATCCGTGATGAAGATGACGTCGTTGGTCTGCTCGATGGCCATGGCCAGGCGCGCGCGCTCGGCCGCGGCCCGCCGGCGCTCGGTCACGTCCAGGCCGGCGTGCCAGGTGCTGGCGCCGCTGCCCGGCAGGTCGACGGTGATGCTGGACCAGGCGATGACGCGTCGGCTGCCGTCCTTGCAGGTGAGGGGCCACTCGCCGTCGCGGTAGCCGCCGGCCTCGCGCCACTGGGCGACGCGCCGGGCGCGCTCGTCGGCATCGGGGTAGAGGAGCTCCAGAGCCCGCGGACTGCCGATCATCTCCTCGGCCCGGTAGCCGGTGACGCGCTCGCACTCGCGGTTCCAGAAGATGGGCCGGTCCCGCTCGTCGAAGGCGTCGATGAGCAGGGGCAGGTCCTCCATGACCCGGCGCAGCCGCTCCTCGCTGGCCCTGAGGGCGGCCTCGGCGCGGCGCCGCTCCTGGAGATGCCCCCACTCGCGCAGGACCCTCCAGGCCAGACGGGGCATGGCGGCCAGGCTCTCGGCGGACTTGACGACGTAGTCCAGGGCGCCCGCCTTGAGGGCCGCGACGGCCACCTGCTCGTCGCCGTAGCTCGTCATGAGGATCAGGGGCCAGGCGGGCGCGGCGCCGCCCGGGGGCAGCAGCTTGAGGCCCCGGCCGTCGGGCAGGCGCAGGTCGGCGAGAACGAGGTCCGGCGCCGCCTCGTCGATGCTCCGGCTCGCCTCCCGGAGGCTGGAGGCCACGTCCAGGCTGACGCGGCCGGGGTGCCGCTCGAAGGCACGCCGGAGCAGAGCCACATGCGCGGCCTCGTCCTCCACCACCAGGATCCGTGTCACGCGCTCTTCCACCGAAACCCTCCGGCGCTGACCGTCAGATTAGCATGGCCAAGAAACAGGGTCTTGACAAATGTGATTAATGCTAATAGTATTCGTTAGCGATAAGGAGTGCGCCATGGAAATACCGGCCAATCGGCGCCACACGCGCCAGCGGCAGGTCATCCTCGAGGAGTTGCGGCGGCTGAAGACCCATCCCACGGCCGCCGAGCTGCACGAGATCGTCCGCCGGCGCCTGCCGCGAGTCAGCCTGAGCACCATCTACCGCAACCTGGAGCTGCTGGTGGAAACGGGCCAGGCGCAGAAGCTCGACACCGCGAGCGGCCAGAGCCGCTACGACGGCGACACCGAGCAGCACTGCCACGTCCGCTGCGTGGTCTGCGGGCGCGTGGACGACGTGCCCGAGCTGCCCGACGGCCTCGTCGAGAAGCACGGTCGCCGCGTGCGCGGCTACCGTCTGATCGACTGGCGCCTGGAACTGCTGGGCGTCTGTCCGGACTGCCAGGCCGCGGAGCGGGACAGGAACTGAAACGGCGGCGGGCGGCTCGCCGCTGGGCCGGCCATCGGCCCGCTGGCGCCGCGCCGCCGCGAACGAGGGACCCGGCACACGGGACCCGGCACGACCGACAAGGAGGAGCCCGATGCTCGATCCCAAGATGGAAAAGGCCCTGAACCAGCAGGTCAACGCAGAGCTCTACGCCTTCTACCTCTACCTGTCCATCGCCACCTGGATGGAGGACGAGGGGCTGGCCGGCATGGGCGCGTGGATGCGCTCCCAGGCGGAGGAGGAGGTCAGCCACGCCATGCGCATCTACGGATTCATCCAGGAGCGCGGCGGCCGCGTCACCCTGGCCGCCATCGACGGCCCCCCCGCCGAGTGGGACTCGGCCCAGGCCGCCTTCGAGGCCGCCCTGGAGCACGAGGTCAAGGTGACGGGCATGATCAACGCCCTCGTCGATCTGTCCCAGGAGATCAAGGACCACGCCGCCGGCGCCTTCCTCCAGTGGTTCGTCACCGAGCAGGTGGAGGAGGAGGCCCAGGTGCAGGAGATCCTCGACAAGTTCAAGCTGGGCGGTGGCCACCCGGGCTTCCACTACATGCTGGACAAGGAACTCGGCGCGCGGCCGGCCAGCTTCATCGCCCCGCCGCCCGAGGAGTAGGGCCGCGCAAGCCCGCGGGCGATCGGGCGCCGGGCATCCTGGCGCCCATCGCCGCGGCGGCGCCGGCGCTTCGATTCAGTCTTGCGATTCCGTTTCGAGGGACTTTAATCGGCCACGAAGATCGGCTAAGGTCTCGCTCCGGGCGCCGGCCTCCCGCCGGGAAGCCGGCCCCGGGCGGACACGAAGATCAGGAGGATCAAGATGGCGACCGAGAAGCTGCAGGTCTACAAGTGCGACGTCTGCGGGAACATCGTGGAGGTGCTCCACGCCGGCGCCGGCGAGCTCGTCTGCTGCAACCAGCCCATGGCGCTGATGACCGAGAACACCGTCGACGCGGCCACCGAGAAGCACGTGCCCGTCATCGAGCCCACCGAGGGCGGGGTCACGGTGAAGGTCGGCGACGTCGCCCACCCGATGGAGGAGAAGCACTGGATCGAGTGGATCCAGCTCATCGCGGATGGCCGGGCCTACCGCCACTTCCTGGCGCCGGGCGAGGCGCCCGAGGCCTTCTTCCCCGTCAGCGGCGGCAAGCTGACCGCGCGCGAGTACTGCAACCTGCATGGGCTGTGGAAGGCCGAGTAGAATCCGAGAGGAGCCGTTCATGGACAGCATCAAGGGCACGAAGACCGAGAAGAACCTGCTGACGGCCTTCGCCGGCGAGTCGCAGGCCCGCAACCGCTACGACTACTTCGCCTCCACGGCGCGCAAGGAGGGCTTCGTCCAGATCGCCGAGATCTTCGCCGAGACCGCGGCCCAGGAGAAGGAGCACGCCAAGCGCTTCTTCAAGTTCCTGGAGGGCGGCGAGGTGGAGGTGCAGGCCGCCTTCCCGGCCGGCGTCGTCGGCACCACGACGGAGAACCTCCGCGAGGCCGCCGCCGGCGAGCACCACGAATGGGAGAGCATGTACCCCGGCTTCGCCGCCGTGGCCCGCGAGGAGGGCTTCGAGGCGGTGGCCAAGGTCTTCGAGGCGGTGGCCGTTGCCGAGAAGCAGCACGAAAAGCGTTACCTCGACCTGATGGCCAACATCGAGGCGGGCCGCGTCTTCAGGCGCGACGAACCGGTGGTCTGGCGCTGCCGCAACTGCGGCTACCTGCACACGGGCACCGAGGCCCCGAACAGCTGCGCGGCCTGCGCGCATCCGCAGGCCCACTTCGAGCTGCTGGGCGAGAACTGGTAGGCGGACGAGGGAGAGGACGGGGCGTGTCGAACGGGAACGGCAACAGGCTGCGCGAGGGCATCGACTGGGTCGGATACGTGGACTGGACCGTGCGCGACTTCCACGGCTACGACACGGAGCGCGGCGCCACCTACAACGCCTACCTCGTGCGCGACGAGAAGACGGCGCTCATCGACGCGGTCAAGGAGCCCTACGCCGCGGATCTGCTGGCGCGCGTGGCGGCGCTGACGGACCTCGCGGCCGTGGACTACGTGGTGGTCAACCACGCCGAGCCCGACCACGCCGGCGGCCTGCCCCGGGTGCTGGCGGCCCTGCCGCGGGCGCAGGTCGTCTGCAACGCCAAGTGCCGCGAGGCCCTCGGCGAGCACTTCGACACCGCCGGCTGGGACTTCCACGTGGTCGCCACGGGCGACGAGCTGCCGCTCGGCCGGCGCCGGCTGCGCTTCATCGACACGCCCATGGTCCACTGGCCCGAGTCCATGTTCACCTACGTGCCCGAGGAGCGCCTGCTCTTCTCCATGGACGCCTTCGGCCAGCACGTGGCCTCCACCCAGCGCTACGACGACGAGCTGGAGCCGGGCCTGGCCCTGGCGGAGGCCCGCACCTACTACGCCAACATCGTCCTGCCCTACGGCCGCCAGGTGGCCAGGGCCCTGGCCGCGGCGGCCGAGCTGGACATCGACATGATCGCCCCCAGCCACGGCGTGATCTGGCGCGCGGGCGTCGCCGGCATCCTGGACGCCTACGCGGGCTGGGCGGCCCACCGGCCGCGGCCGCGCGTCGTCGTCGCCTACGACACCATGTGGGACAGCACCGGCCGCATGGCCCGGGCCGTGACCGAGGGCGCCGCCGCCGGCGGCGTCGTGGCGGCCCTGCACCACGTGCGCCACACGAGCCACACCCGCCTGGTCACCGAGGTGATGGAGGCCGCCGCCGTCGCCTTCGGGTCCGCGACCCTCAACGCCGGCATGATGCCCCAGGCGGCCGCCGCCCTGACCTACCTCAAGGGCCTCCGGCCGCGCAACAAGGCCGCCTTCGCCTTCGGCTCCTACGGCTGGGGCAAGGGCGGGCCCGAGGCCGTGGACGCGGTCCTGGGCGAGATGGGCTGGGAACGGATCCGCGAGCCGCTCCGGGTCCGCTACCGCCCCGGCGAGGACGACCTCGCGGAGTGCCGCCGCGCGGGCGGGGAACTGGCCCGGCGGGCCCTGGAACTGGTGGCCGAGCACGCCGGCGCCGGCCGCGACGACTGACGACATCCGCAGCAGCGAGTGGAAGGAGACGCTGATGTTCAATGCCGACGAGATCCTCGAGATCGCGGTCAAGATCGAGCGCAACGCCCAGGCCTTCTACGGCCGGGCGGCCGAGACCGTGTCCGCCGAGCCGGTGAAGGCCCTGTTCCGCGACCTGGCGCAGTGGGAGGTCTCCCACGAGAGGCTCTTCAGCGCCATGCGCGACAAGTTCGCCGGCCAGCAGGCGGCGGCGGAGCTGATGGATCCCGACGGCGAGGCCGCCAAGTACCTGCAGGCCATCGCCGACGGCGAGATCTTCAAGGTCGAGCAGACCGAGGCCGACCTGGCCGCCATGGGCGACGATCCGGCGAACATCCTCGCCACGGCCATCCAGCGCGAGAAGGACTCGGTCGTCTTCTACCTCGCCATGAAGGAGATGGTCCCCGAGTCGCTGGGCCGCGGCGACATCGACAAGATCATCGCCGAGGAGATGAGCCACGTGCGCTTCCTCTCGGCGAAGGCGCGCGAGCTGTAACGATTGGTCTGGGCCGCCGGGCGGCCCGCGTCCAGGAGAGTGCGATGAAGAAGTACGTCTGCGACGTTTGCGGGTGGGTCTACGATCCCGAGGAAGGCGTCCCCGAGCAGGGCATCGAGCCCGGCACGGCCTTCGAGGACCTCCCCGACGATTTCGTCTGCCCGGAATGCGGCGTCGGCAAGGAGGACTTCTCGCCGGAGTCCTGACGCCGGCCCCGGGCTCCCAACCTTCCGTCCGGGTCCGCGGCGCCGGCCCGCCGGCGCCGCCCCCGGGCGGAGCAAGTGAGGTGATGGCCCCGTGGACCTGTCCCCCCTCTTCCTCTCCCGCCTCCAGTTCGCCCTGACCATCGGCTTCCACTTCCTCTTCCCGCCCATCAGCATCGGCCTGGCCTGGCTCCTTGTCGTCCTGGAGTGGCGGGGCTGGCGCGGCGACGAGGCCGCGCGCCGCGCCGGGCGCTTCTTCGGCCGCATCCTGGGAATCACCTTCGCCGTGGGCGTGGCGAGCGGCATCGTCATGGAGTTCCAGTTCGGCACCAACTGGGCCGAGTACGCCAAGTTCGTGGGCGACATCTTCGGCGCGCCCCTGGCCGCCGAGGCCGTCTTCTCCTTCTTCCTGGAGTCGGCCTTCATCGGGCTCTACCTGTTCGGCCGCGACCGGCTCTCGCCGGGCGCGCACTGGTTCTCCATCCTGATGGTGGCCGTGGGCGCGACGCTGTCGGCCTTCTGGATCCTGGTGGCCAACTCCTGGCAGCAGACGCCCGCGGGCTTCGTCCTCGCCGGGGGCCGCGCCGAGCTGACCAGCTTCTGGGCCGCGGTCTTCAATCCCTCCACCCACCATCGCTTCTTCCACACCATGGCCGCGTCGCTGGTCTGCGGCGCCTTCCTGATGGCCGGCATCGCCGCCTGGCGCCTGGCGCGCGACCGCGGCGAGGAAGCCGCGCGCACGAGCCTGCGCCTGGCGCTGGTGGTGGGCCTGGTCTTCGCCGTCGCCAGCCTCTTCCCCACCGGGCACCACTCGGCCGTGCAGGTGGCCCGGACGCAGCCCGAGAAGCTGGCCACCATCGAGGGGCTCATCGACGGCCAGGCCGGCGCGCCGCTGGTGATCTTCGGCGTGCCCCACGTCGATCCGCCGCGCCTGACCCATGTCGTGCAGCTGCCGGGTCTCCTGAGCTGGCTGGCCGCGGGCGACACGGAGGCCTGGGTGGACGGCATGAACGACCTGCGGGCCGCGGGCTGGCCGACGCCGCCCTTCGCCGTCACCTTCGTCTCCTTCCATCTGATGGTCATGCTGGGCATGCTCTTCATCGCCGCGGCGGGGCTCGGCGTCCTGCTGATGCTGCTGCGGCGCCTGGAGGGCGCGCGCTGGTACCTGCGCCTGCTGCCCTGGCTGCTGCCCCTGCCCCTGGTGGCCACGCAGCTCGGCTGGATCGTCGCGGAGGTGGGCCGCCAGCCCTGGGTGGTCTACCGCATCCTCAAGACGCGCGACGCCTTCAGCCAGAACGTCACCAGCGGCGAGATCCTCTTCTCGCTGGTGCTCTTCGGCCTGGTCTACCTGGCGCTGGGCATCCTCTACATCTGGCTTCTCGCCCGCACGGTGCGGCGCGGACCCGGGCCCCTCCCCGTCAAGGAGGTCGGCTGATGGATCTGAACACGACCTGGTTCCTGCTCATCGGCGTCCTGCTCGGAGGCTACGCCGTCCTCGACGGCTTCGATCTGGGGGTCGGCGTCCTGCACCTGTTCGCCAGGAGTGATCGGGAGCGCAGCGCCAACCTGCGCGCCGTCGGCCCCTTCTGGGACGGCAACGAGGTCTGGCTGCTGGCCGGCGGCGGCGCCATGTTCGCCGCCTTCCCCGTGCTCTACGCCACGGTCTTCAGCGGCTTCTACCTGGCCTTCATGCTGCTGCTGGTGGCCCTCATCCTCCGGGCGACGGCCCTGGAGTTCCACCACCAGGTGGACAGCCCGCGCTGGCGCCGCTTCTGGGACTGGTGCTTCGGCATCGGCAGCCTGGTCCCCGCCCTGCTGCTGGGCGTCGCCCTCGGCAACGTGATCCGGGGGCTGCCCGTCACGGCCGCGGCCCAGCTGCGCACGGGACTGTGGCCGCTGCTCAATCCCTTCGCGCTGCTGACGGGCCTGCTGGGCCTGGCGCTCTTCGTCATGCACGGCGCGGCCTGGCTGCGCCTGAAGACGGAGGGCGAACCGCAGGCGCGCATGGGCCGCTGGCTGACGGGCGCCTGGATGGGGGTCATCGTCCTCTTCCTGACCGTGGTCGCGAGCAGCTTCTTCGCCGCGCCCAGGCTCTTCAACGGGCTCCTGAGCCGCCCCGTCTTCTGGCTGCTGCTGATCCTGATGCTGGGCGCCCTGATCGCCCTGCCCTTGCTCGCGCGGGCCGGGCGGCACCTGGCGGCCTTCCTCGCCTCGGCCGTGATCGTCGTCGCGCCCTTCGGCCTGGCGGCGACGGGCCTCTTCCCGCGCCTGGTGCTCTCGAGCATCGACGCGGCCAACGACCTGACGATCTACAACGCCGCCTCGACGCCGCGCACCCTGACGGCCATGCTGGTCATTGCCCTGATCGGCATGCCCCTGGTGATCGTCTACCACGTCTACGTCTACCGGACCTTCGCGGGGAAGGTCGGCCCGGGAGACGGGCACTACTGAACCGCCCGCCGGCGGGCGGCCGGACAGGAGGCGGAGCGACCGTGACGGTGAACCGGTTCAACATGATGGTCGGCGGGGCCGCGGGCCTCGGCGTCAAGACGGCGGGCGATGTCCTGGCGCGCCTGTGCACGCGGGCGGGCCTCCACGTCTTCGGCAACGTGGAGTATCCCTCCATCATCCGCGGCGACCACAACAGCTACCAGATCGTCGCCGGCGAGGCCTTCCAGCACGGGCACCGGCGCGAGCTGGACCTGCTGCTGGCCCTGGACGACCTGTCCGTCGAGCTGCACCGGGAGGAGATACGGCCCGGCGGCGCGCTGATCCACGACAGCGGGAAGGGCGGGGCGGACCTGTCCGGCCTCGCCGAGCGGGGCGTCATCCTGGCGGGGGTGCCCTTGGCAAGCATCGTCGAGGAGGCGGGCGGCGGCGCGCGCCTGCTCAACGCCGCGGGCCTGGGCGCCGTCATGGGCCTCGTCGGCCTCGACCGCGAGGCCCTGGCGGCTGCCTTCAAAGACGCCTTCGCGCGCTTCGGCGACGAGATCCTCGCCGCCAATCTCGCGGCCGGCCGCCTGGCCTGGGAGCGCACGTCAGGCGAAACCGCCGCGGCCTTCGACCGCCGCCTCGAACCCGTGGACGCGCCCCCGCGCATGCTCGTCACGGGCAACCAGGCCCTGGCCATCGGCGCCATCAAGGCCGGCGTCAAGTTCTACGCCGGCTACCCCATGACGCCGTCCTCCACCATCATGACCACCCTCGCACGCCAGGAGCGCGAGTACGGCCTGGTGGTCAAGCACGCCGAGGACGAGATCAGCGCCGTCGGCATGGCCGTGGGCGCGTCCGTGGCGGGCGCCCGCGCCATGACAGCCACCTCGGGAGGCGGCTTCTGCCTCATGTGCGAGTTCCTCGGCCTGGCCGGCATGACCGAGACGCCCCTGGTCCTCGTCGAGAGCCAGCGGCCGGGCCCGGCGACGGGGCTGCCCACGCGCACCGAGCAGGGCGACCTCAAGTTCGTCCTGTCGGCCTCCCAGGGCGACTTCCCGCGCATCGTCATCGCGCCGGGCGGCCCGGAGGAGTGCTTCCGCTGGGGCTTCGAGGCCTTCAACCTCGCCGAGCGCTACCAGACGCCGGTGATCCTGCTCCTGGACAAGCACCTGTCCGAATCCTGCTGGACCTGCGCGCCCTTCGCCACGGACGGCCTGACCGTGGACCGCGGCGCCTGGGCGGACGCGGCGGCGCCGGCCCCTGGCGAGGACCAGTTCCCGCGCCACGCCGCAACGGACACCGGCGTGTCGCCCATGCTGCGGCCGGGCACGCCCGGCGCCACCTGGACCACCACCGGCGACGCCCACGACGACCTCGGCCGCATCAGCGAGGAGGAGGCCGACCGCGTGCGGCACATGGACAAGATCCTCGGCAAGGTCCGCGGCCTCGACGCCGGCGCCTACGGCTGGACCCTGCACGGCCCGGCCGAGGCAGATCTGACCGTGGTGGGCTGGGGCTCGACGACGCAGCCCATCCTGGGCGCCCTGGACGACCTGGCCGGCGCGCCCGTCAACTTCCTCCAGGTGCGGGGCATGCATCCCTTCCCCACCGGGGACGTGGCCCGGATCCTGGCCGGGGCGCGGCGGACGGTCCTCGTGGAGAACAACGCCACCGGCCAGCTCGGCGACCTCATCGCCGAGCGCGCAGGCGTCCGCATCGACGACGCCATCCTCAAGTACAGCGGCCGCCAGTTCCTGGTGGACGAGCTGGCCGCCGCCATCGGCGAGCGCCTCCAGGCGCCGGAGGGACGGTGACGATGGATCCCACACGATTCAACCGCAAGGCGAAGCCCACCTGGTGCCCGGGCTGCGGCAACTTCGGCATCCAGAACGCGCTCAAGAAGGCCCTGCACGCCCTGGAACTGGAGCCGCACCAGGTGCTCCTCTCCACGGGCATCGGCTGCTCGGGCAAGATCTCCCACTGGATCGGCGCCTACGGCTACCACGGCCTGCACGGGCGCACGCTGCCCGTGGCCATCGGCATGAAGCTGGCGAACCACGCGCTCACGGTCATCGCCGAGGGCGGCGACGGGGACGGCTACAGCGAGGGCATGGGGCACTTCATCCACGCCTGCCGGCGCAACGTGGACATCACCTACCTCGTCCACAACAACGGCGTCTTCGGCCTGACCACGGGGCAGGTCTCCCCCACCGGCGACCAGGGCTTCGTCTCCAGCACCACGCCCGCCGGCGCCCTGGAGCGGCCCTTCCACCCCCTGGCCCTGGCCGTCGCCGCCGGCGCCACCTACGTGGCGCGCGGATTCTCGGGGGACTCGGAGCGCCTGGCCGGCCTCATCGCCGACGCCGTCCGGCATCCGGGCTTCGCCTATGTGGACATCCTCCAGGTCTGCGTCTCCTTCAATCCCGCCAAGAGCTACAAGTGGTACCGCGAGCGCGTCTTCGACCTGAACGAGGAGGGACACGACCCGACCGATAGGGCGGCGGCCCTGGCCGCCACGGAGCCGCGGGCGGACGGCCGCCTGCCCACGGGCCTGTTCTATCGCGTCGAGGCGCCCACCCTCGAGGCGGGCCTGCCCCAGCTCGCGGGAGCGCCGCTGGCGGAGCGGGACGTCGCCGGCATCGACGTGTCGCCCCTCATGGAAGACCTGGTCTGACGTGACGGACGGCTTCCGCACCGAGCGCGACTCTCTCGGCGAGGTGCGCGTGCCCGCCGGCGCGTGGTACGGCGCCCAGACGGCGCGCGCCGTGGCGAACTTCCCCGTCAGCGGCCGGCGCCTGCCGGCCACCTTCGTCCGCGCCCAGGCGCAGATCAAGCGCGCGGCGGCCCTGGCCAACGAGGCCGCGGGCCGCCTGGCCCCCGAGGTCGCCGCCGCCCTGGTCGCCGCCGCCGAGGCCGTCCTGCGCGGCGAGCACGACGGCCAGTTCGTGGTGGACGCCTTCCAGGCCGGCGCCGGCACCAGCCAGAACATGAACCTGAACGAGGTGCTGGCCAACCTGGCCAACGTCGCCCTCGGCGGCGAGAGGGGCACCTACGACCGCGTGCATCCCAACGACCACGCCAACATGGCGCAGTCCACCAACGACACCATCCACAGCGCCATCCACGTGGCCGCGGCGCTCGCCCTGCGCGACGACCTGCTGCCGGCCCTGGCCGAACTGGAGGCGGCGCTGGCGGAGAAGGCCGTGGAATTCGCCGGCGTCGTCAAGCCGGGCCGCACGCACCTGCAGGACGCGGCCCCCCTGCGGCTGGGCCAGGAGTTCGGCGCCTGGGCGGCCATGATGCGGCAGGGCCGCCGGCGCCTGGAGTCCGCCCGCGACGCGCTGCGCGAGCTCTGCCTGGGCGGCACGGCCGTGGGCACGGGCCTCAACGCGGACCCGCGCTACCAAGGGCGCGCCCTGGCCGCCCTGAGCGAGGCCACGGGCGAGCCCTTCCGCCCGGCCGCCGACCTGTTCGAGGCCATGCAGGGCATGGACGCCGTGGTGGAGGTTGCCGGCGCCCTGCGCGTCGTGGCCACCAGCCTGCGCAAGATCGCCGACGACCTGCGCCTGCTGGCCTCCGGGCCGCGCAACGGCCTGGGCGAGCTGCGCCTGCCGGCCGTGCAGCCCGGCTCGTCCATCATGCCGGGTAAGATCAACCCCGTCCTGCCCGAGATGCTGGACATGGTCTGCTGCCACGTCATGGGCCTGGACGCCGCCGTGGTGACCGCCGCCCAGATGGGGCAGCTCGAGCTGAACGTGATGATGCCTATCATCGCCCTGGATCTGCTCGAGGCCGTCCAGGTGCTGGCCGGCGGCGCGCGCGCCTTCGCGCGCGGCTGCGTGACGGGCATCGAGGCCGACGCCAAAGCCTGCCGCCGCGGCGCCGAGCGCAACCTGATGACGGCCACGGCCCTCGCCCCCGCCATCGGCTACGAGCGCGCGGCCGAGCTGGCCCGGGAGGCCCTGGCGCGCGGCCTGACCGTTCGCGAGCTGGCGCGCGAGCGGGACCTGCTGCCCGAGGCGGAGCTGGACCGCCTCCTGGACCTCGAGCGCCTGACGCGCAACCCGTCCGACTCCGGCGCCGGCGAGGCCTGATCGCGTCCGCCGGCGCGCCCTGGCGCCTTCCCTCGCGGCTTGTTTACTTGCCGGGCGGCGACGCCCGCGCGGCGCCGCGAGAAGGTGAGGTCCCCATGGCACACGCCCCCGCTTCGCCCGCCATCGACGCGGCCGCCATCCGCGCGACCCTCGCCGACGCCGGCGCCGATCCCGTCCACGTCCGCGAGATCCTGGCCCGCGGCCGCGAGGCCCGCGGCCTGGACGCCGCCGACGCCGCCCGCCTGACCGCCGTCACGGATCCCGAGCTGCTGGACGAGCTCTTCGCCGCGGCCCGCGCGGTCAAGGAGGGCATCTACGGCCGGCGCCTGGTCCTGTTCGCGCCGCTCTACGTCTCGAACCTCTGCGCCAACGACTGCCTCTACTGCGCGTTCCGCGTCGGCAACGGCGGCGTCCGGCGCCGCGCCCTGGATCAGGACGGCGTGGCCCGCGAGGTGGCGAGCCTGCTGGACGAGGGGCACAAGCGCCTGCTCCTGGTGGCGGGCGAGGCCTACGCGCGCGGCGGCTTCCGCTACGTCCTCGACTGCCTCGAGACCATCTACGCCGCGCGGAGCGGCCGCGGGACCATCCGGCGCGTCAACGTCAACATCGCGCCGGTGGGCATCGACGAGTTCCGCGCCCTCAAGGCCGCCGGCATCGGCACCTACCAGGTCTTCCAGGAGACCTACGACCGCGAGGCCTACGCCCGCGCCCACGCCGCCGGCCCCAAGCGGGACTACGACCGCCGCCTGGCCGTCATGGACGCGGCCATGGCGGCCGGCATCGACGACGTGGGCATCGGCGTCCTGTTCGGGCTCGCCGACTGGCGCTTCGAGCTGCTGGCCCTCCTCGCCCACGCCGCCCACCTGGACGCGCGCTGGGGCGCGGGCCCTCACACCATCAGCGTGCCGCGCCTCGAGCCCGCGGCCGGCGCGCCCCTGGCCGAGCGGCCGCCGGCGCCCGTGTCCGACGGCGACTTCCGCAAGCTGGTGGCCATCCTGCGTCTGGCCGTGCCCTATACGGGCATCATCCTGTCCACGCGCGAGACGCCGGCCATGCGGCGCGAGGCCTTCGCCCTGGGCGTGTCGCAGATCTCGGCCGGCAGCCGCACCGATCCCGGCGGCTACGGCGAGACGGGCGAGCGGGCCGCGGCCCAGTTCAGCCTCGGCGACCACCGCCCCCTGGACGAGGTGATCCGCGACGTGGCGGAGCACGGCTACGTGCCGTCCTTCTGCACGGCCTGCTATCGGCTGGGGCGCACGGGCGCCGACTTCATGGACCTGGCCAAGCCCGGCGCCATCAAGGCCCACTGCGACCCCAACGCCCTGGCGACCTTCCAGGAGTACCTGCGCGACTACGCCTCGCCGGCCACGCGCGCGGCGGGCGAGGCCGCCATCGCCGCCGCGCTGGACCGCCTGCCGGACGGCCCCCGCCGCCGCGCCGCGGCCATGCTGGAGCGCGTGCGCGCCGGCGAGGACGACGTCTTCTGCTGAGGAGGTGACCCGTGCGACGCGCCCCCAAGGGCCTGCGCCTGCACATCGGCATCTTCGGCCGCCGCAACGTGGGCAAGTCCAGCCTGCTGAACGCCTTCACGCGCCAGCGGGTGTCCATCGTCTCGGAGCAGGCCGGCACCACCACGGATCCGGTGGAAAAGCCCATGGAGCTGCTGCCCCTGGGCCCCGTGCTGTTCATCGACACGGCCGGCATCGACGACGAGGGCGCCCTGGGCGCCGAGCGCGTGGACCGCACGCGGCGCGCCTTCGACCGCAGTGACCTGGGCCTCGTGGTCAGCGACGGCGCGTGGGGCGCCTTCGAGGACACCCTCCTCGCCGAGCTGGCGGCGCGCGGGGTGCCGGCCGTGGTGGTCTTCAACAAGGCCGACGTCGGCCCGCCCGCCCCCGACCTCGTGGCGCGCCTGTCCGGCGAGGGGCATCGCGTCGTGACGACGGCGGCGCCGCGGGGCGAGGGGATCCTCGACCTGCGGCAGGCCCTGCTGGACGCCGCGCCCGCCGATTTCCTGGAGAATCCGGCCATCCTGCGCGACCTGGTGCCGCCCGGCGAGCCGGCCGTGCTGGTGACGCCCATCGACAAGGAGGCGCCGCGCGGGCGGCTCATCCTGCCCCAGGTGCAGGCCATCCGCGATCTGCTCGACGGCGACGCCTGGTGCATCGTGGTCAAGGAGGACCGCCTCGGCGAGGCCCTGGCGGCCCTCGCCCGCCCGCCGGCCCTGGTGGTCACGGACTCCCAGGCCTTCCGCGAGGTGGCGGCGGCCACGCCGGCGGCGGTGCCGATGACGAGCTTCTCCATCCTCTTCGCGCGCTTCAAGGGCGACCTGACGTCCATGGCGGCCGACGCGGCGGCCATGGACGCCCTGCGGCCGGGCGACCGCGTCCTGGTGGCGGAGGCCTGCAGCCATCATCCCATCGAGGACGACATCGGCCGCGTGAAGATCCCCCGCTGGCTCTCGCGCATGGCGGGCGGGCCGCTGCGCTTCACCACCGTCCAGGGGCACGACTTCCCCGACGATCTGGCCGACTACCGGCTGGTGGTGCACTGCGGGGCCTGCGTCCAGAACCGGCGCGAGGTGCTCGGGCGCGTCCTCGCCTGCCGGCGCGCGGGCGTGCCCGTCACCAACTACGGCGTGGCCATCGCCCACGCTTTCGGGATCCTCGAGCGCGCCCTGTCCCCCTTCCCGGCGGCCCTGGCGGCCTTCCGCGCGCGGCGCGGCGGGGCCGGGCGGGCGGCCTCCTGACATGACCCCGCCGCCGAGCGAAGGTGCGGCCGGCGGGCGGCCCCGCGGCCCGACCCCGGGCGCCGGCGCGGCGCCCCCCGCCGGCGCGGACCTGGACGCGGCGGCCGTCGAGGCCTGGCTCCGCGAGACGGAACCCGCGCGCCTGGATGTCCTCTGGCGCGCCGCCGACGCCGCGCGGCGCCGCCACGTGGGCGACGCCGTCCACCTGCGGGGGATCCTCGAGATCTCCAACCACTGCGTCCGCCGCTGCGCCTACTGCGGCCTGCGTGGCCCCAACGCGTCGCTGGCGCGCTACCGCCTGGACGACGAGGCCGTCCTGACCGGCGCCGCGGCGGCCCGCGCCCTGGGCTGCGGCACCGTCGTCCTCCAGGCCGGCGAGGATCCCGGGCTGGACGCCGCCCGCGTGGCCGGCATCGTCGCGCGCATCAAGGGCGAGACGGGACTGGCCGTCACCCTCTCCCTGGGCGAGCGCGAGGAGGCGGAGCTGGCCCGCTGGCGCGAGGCCGGCGCCGACCGCTACCTGCTGCGCTTCGAGACCTCGGACCCGGCGCTGTACGCCCTGATCCACCCGCCGCGGGGCGGCCGCCGGTCCGACCGCGTCGCCCTGCTGGGAACGCTGCGGCGGCTGGGCTACGAGACCGGCGGCGGCGTCATGGTGGGCATCCCCGGCCAGGGCTACGCCTCCCTGGCCCGCGACCTGCTGCTCTTCCGCACGCTGGACCTGGACATGGTCGGCCTCGGGCCCTACCTGCCCAACCCGGCCGCGCCCCTGGGGCGCGGCGATCTCGCGCCGCCGGCGCCGCCCGACGGCCAGGCGCCCGCCACGACGCTGATGACCCACAAGGCCCTGGCCCTGACGCGCCTCCTCTGCCCCGAGGCCAACGTGCCGGCCACCACGGCCCTGGCCGTCCTCGGGCACGCCCGGGGACGCGAGGACGGCCTGCGTCGCGGGGCGAACGTCCTCATGCCCACCCTGACGCCGTCCCCCTACCGGGAGCTCTACGCGATCTATCCGGGAAAGGCGGCGGCCCCGGACGGGGGCGCGCCGACGCGGGCGGCCCTGGCCGCGCGCCTGGCCCGACTGGGCCGGACCATGGGCGCCGGGCCCGGCGGCCGCCGCCGCGCGGGCGCCTGACGCGCCGCTGCGGACGTGGCC
>Ga0272442_10005178_pt1 | contig 17533 bp, 10 predicted proteins | sample SSMForm2O_FD_200262 | JGI IMG/M metagenome (GOLD analysis project Ga0272442, IMG submission 200262) | Marine sediment archaeal communities from Little Sippewissett salt marsh, Falmouth, MA, United States - SSM-Form-2O | ecosystem: Environmental > Aquatic > Marine > Wetlands > Sediment ... | reverse complement strand
GTTTTTTCCTTCGATAACAGCGCTGACAGCATGAGCGTTGTGATCATTGGCCATTTTTACCAGCGCATCGAGCCATCCGGGAGTGAACTCGAGGTCGTTATTGGCGATGACGATGTAATCTTCATCGTAGCGGGACCATGCATATGCTATCGTGCCCGCATAGCCGATATTTTTCTCAACGCGGACGATATCTATCCGGTTTTTAAGCTTGTCGGGGAGCAGGGATTCAGCCGGTGTCGGGGAGTGATTATCAAATATTGTGATTGGAGTGTCCGGCGGAATGGTGCGCGTAAGCGAATCGATACACCTGGGAAGCGCCCCGGCGCCGTCGTATTCAACAACCACGACTCTGATGGAGGGGGTCGCGGCAGGCATGGGTGAAGTGTACCCATTAAAAGGGCGTTCAATCAAATAAAGACGATGAAAAAGGGGGGTATTAGCGGGTAAAGAAGGTTGCAGAAAAAAGCTAAAAAAACCGGGGAAATGGGCTAAAGTCCTTCAGAGTTCTGTCGAACAAGAAAGTACGGGACCGCGTGCCCCGATATCATGGCCTGTGCCCCCGGCGATCCGGAGCCCCGGGGGAGGGCGAGAAAAATGGAGAGGGAACGGGGTGTTCCCCTGTACCATGCAGGAGGTGATAGATTCGAAGTTCCAGGCAGTCCGCTGTAGCGGACGGTCCCGGGACGGTTTGCATTTTTAGGAGAAAGCGAGCCGAATCCCGGAAACTGAGGCGATGGAGTGCCTCAAGAACCAACTCCAAATACTCAGGTTCTCAAGGAGGAGAACACATTGAGTGTACTGCAGATTAATCAGAACATTATCTCCCTGAACGCCTTACGGAGTTTGGGGCAGACAAGCCGGAGCCTGTCGCGCAATGTAGAGCGACTATCGACCGGCTTGAGGATCAACCGCGCTGCCGATGACGCCGCGGGCCTCACAATCAGTGAGAGGCTGCGGGCGCAGATCAGCGGGTTGAAGAGGGCCAGCCAGAACGCCCAGGAAGCCATCAGCCTGATCCAGACGGCTGAGGGGTCTCTTTCGGAGACGAACGGCATCCTGCAGCGCATCCGCGAGCTGGCCATGCAGGCAGCAAACGGCATTCTCACCCAGAACGATCGCGGCGAGATCCAGAGAGAGGTCGACCAGCTGATCGACGAGATCGATCGCATCGCCAACTCCACCCAGTTCAACTCGAAGAACATCCTGAACGGGCAGGCGGCGGCGCTGACAAGCGTGGACGATCCCTCCCGGACGCAGCTGATTGTAACCGGGGATGTCGGCAAGGGCGGCAATTTCAACATTAATACCACGCTTCTTGAAGCGCCGACACTTGCGGCGTACAAGAGCGACCACATGCACACGATTGCGGGCGCGGACCGTGTTGGAATCGTCAATGGTGAGACAACGTATCTCAACCATGCCGATTTCCTCGCGGGATCGTCCAACGTCGGTGTCGATCAGATGGAGGTCCAGAGCCAGACGGCTAACGGACGTCTGCTGATCAGTGCCGGCTCAGCAGTGGTCAGTGTGGTGGGCACATCGGTCGCGGTGGCAGCCGACACGGTCTTCGATGCGATTAATGCTCAGGAGATCACACTGGGCACCGACCGTGTCAGGCTGGAAGGTTATGACGTGAACGGCGTTCAGGTCAACGCTGCGCTGATCATTACAGCGGGCACAACCTGGGCAAGCGTCGCGACATTCCTCGAGAACGCGCTCTTCAGTGCTCCGGGTACTGACGGCGTAGTGACGATGGGAGCGAGCAACGGAATGCTGACCATAAGCGTCGGTGGAACATCGGTTGTCGTAAGCAACCTGGTGTTCTCGGATGTCGACGTTTCAGGCAGCAAGCTCGATCTCGGTGTCACTGCCTTCAGCATCAACGCCGGTTCATCGAACTTCACCGACGTTTTCGTCGACCAGGTTTCCGCAGCTATCACAGCGAACGCCAACAGGGTCGTGGAGACAGTGCAGGGTAACGATCCGCACGCCCTCGGTGATGCGACCACCGGCGAGTTGATGATCAGGTTCAACGGGACTGTGACCACGGGTTCCGACGAGATCACGATCACAACACTCGGCGCGAATGAGCTTCAGCAGTACGGGACGGTCACGCAGACGTCCACTCCGGCGGGCTTCTACACCTTCCGTGTATCGGCTCTCTCGGACAGGACCTATCGCGTAACCAACCTGGATACCGGCAGCATTTCGAGCACCGTATCGATAGCGCAGGCCGGCACCGCGACGAACCTCAATCTGGATACGTTCCAGGGGCTGAGGCTCGCATTCGATGCCATTCTTGTTACCGGTGAGACCGGAATTATCCACACCAGCACAAATAACGTGCTGCCGGCACAGAACACGACGCAGTTGCAGTCTATTGCGGCGTTCCAGGAGAACGGTGTGTTCAACGGCCGGGATTACGTGGAGATCGGTCTTGCCGCAGTGCCGCTCGGACGCAGGACGACTGTTATCGTCAACAAGACCGACACTCTCGAGGATTTCGTGGGCAAGATCAGTCTCGCGATCGCCAATCCGGCATCCACGCTGGATCTGAACCTGGAGGAGACTCTGGTAGGCGGCGCGTTCCCCGATATGGCGCACTACAACCTCACCGGGGCGGCCCAGGGCACGATCTCGATCGTCAGCCCGATACCGGGTGTTGAGATTGTGTTCTCAGGCGATAACAACATCATCAATGCTCTGAGCTGGTTCCAGACGTCGGAAACGACACTCGCGAACTACCAGGTAAGTATCGTCAGCATCGAGGACGGCAGCCTGGTGGCATCGGGCGAGAGTAATACCGGTATTCTGAGAGGCATTCTGGCAGGAGTAGAGATCAGGTTCGATACGACCCAGGGCTATAAGCTGGACCCGGATGGAACCGGCGACCAGGTTCCTGCGCCGTACAACCTCGATCCCAACTCAAGGCCGTTGATAAGCCTTACTTCGAATTTCACCGGTCAGAACTTCGTCCATATCGTTCCGAACGCGCTGGTATTCCAGATCGGACCTAACCAGGGCCAGAAGCTCGAGATGGCGATAGGGCGAATGGACGCCCAGGCAATCGGACTCGAAGGAATCCTGGTACTCAGCCAGGATGCCGCCGAGGACGCGATTACCCAGGTGGACAGCGCCATCGATAAGGTCGCGAGCTTCAGGAGCAAGCTTGGTGCGGTCCAGAACAGGCTGGAATCGACCATCAGGAATCTTGAGGTCGCACACCAGAACCTGGCAAGCGCCGAATCCGGAATCAGGGACCTGAACGTTGCGGAAGAAGTCATAAGCTTCACCCGTAACCAGATCCTGCTCCAGAGCGGCGTTGCTGTCCTGGCTCAGGCCAATCAGCTGCCTCAGACGGTCCTGCAGCTGCTGAGATAACCGTCTCTATCAATGTTGAAGGTTAGGGAGGATATCTCATGGCTACGATACAAAACCTGGGAGCAGCTTATTCCGTACAAATAGCGCAGACAGACCGGGCACCCAAACGTTTGCCCGTTCAGAAGCGTGCTGCAAACACGCGGGCCGATTCAATTCCCATGGCCCGCAGCGTTACGGCAAATCAACGCACGGAAGAAGCTCAGTTTTCTCGGGATCCCTCAAAAGGGGGTCGTGCCATTGAGAACGGTAAGGAGCAGATCAAAAGGATGTCCCTCGACGAACTTGCTGAGATGCTCCGGAAAGTGAACCTCACTTTCGACGTGTTCGAGATACAGGCGAGATACACCATCGACAGGGAGTCAGGTGATATCTCGATTGAGGTTATCAATCAGCGGACCGGCGAGGTGATCCGGAAAATACCGCCATACGATATACCGGACTTTGTCGAACTGGTAATGTTCGGCAATGGATCGGTAACCGACGTAATGGCGTGAATTCGCCGGAGTCCTTCCGGCAACCCTGGCTGCACATGGGAGCAGGAAGGAAAACGGCGGAAAGCCGAGCTTCTATACCAGGCTGTAAGCAACAGGGGGCTCTTCGGTTCGATGAGAATCGCGGAGCCCCCGAGTCAGAGACAAGGGAAACAAGCATGACTGAAGGAATGGTAATAATCACGAAGGGCAGGAATTCAGCCGAAGCATTTGGCGATTCAGTCGATATAACAGATAAGGGCGGGTAGTTTACGCATGCCTGCGAAGGGATTTGAGAGGTCATGTCGATACAAGGTATCACCTTCACCGGATTATTCTCGGGGATCTCGACGGATGAGATCATCGAGGCTCTTGTCGGCCTCAGGCGGACGCCGATCACGCAGCTTGAGAGTCTCGCGGAACGGCAGGATTTCGAGAAAACCGCGTACCAGGCTGTCAATACGAAAATCCTGAGCCTGAAGACGACGCTTCTGAACCTGCGGTTGGAATCTACATTCCTGACCAAGCTGGCTGAATCATCGAAATCCGGACTTCTCGGCGCGCAGGCGGGATTCAACGCGCAGCCGGCAAGCCACTCGGTAACGATTCAGTCGATCGCGAGGGGAGCAAGGGCAGTCACCGGACTGGATGATCGCGCGCTTGAGCGTGCGGCAGCCAAGATGGCGTTCGGGAATACCGCCGGTATCGCGACGATCGCTATGACGGAGAATAATCTCGGAGAAACAAGGGCTCTCGAGGATACCGTACTCCATGACACCACGCAGGCTGGTGTCGGCTCGGCCCGGATAACCGAGGGCGACAGGATAAAAATCGATGTGACCCTGAAGGACAGCTCCACAAATACCGAATATTTCACATTCAGCGGGGGGGCGACCGATACGGTTGAAGCACTCAGGCAGGCAATTCACCAGGCTTTCCAGGGAGAAGCGCAGGTCGCGGTCGATTCAAACGGCGCTTTTCTGATAACAGAAACCAGTCCGTCAGGAGTCAATACGATTACGCTTGACGGGCTCACCTTTATTGACGAGGATTTTTCGGGAAGCACATTCGATTTGTCGACTGGAAACACGACCGCGGGGAATATTGCTACAAGCAGACTGATAGTGGGAACGCGGACGTTTACAACCGGCAACAGCGCTAATATCGCAACCGGTACAGAAACCCTGATCAGCCTCGATCAGTTCTCGGGAGGCGCGCTCAGCGGGGACGAGACGATCGAAATAAACGGAATGCAGTACGACGGGGATGATATCGAAGATTCATTTGCCATTGATGCTTCCACTACGCTGAATGACCTCATCGCTCATCTCGAAACCCTATACAACGACGCTCCGAATCCGCCGTACGAAACCACTGTCACGCTCGAAAACGGGAAAATCATGTTCAGGGACCAGGCGACCGGATCGAGCGAAACAGCGATTACACTGTATTTCGATGATCCTGACGGCAATCTGAATCTGAACACCGGGACGTTCGTGATGGTCGACTCGGGTTCGAACGATATCAGCCAGACCATACGTACGTCTGCAATGACCGTTGGAGCGGCCGGTAAGCATCTTGTTAACGGAACCGAGGGCAGAGGAGGTGTCGTGACAGGAACAGTCAGTCTGAATGGCGACACGATCCTGGGTTCGCTCGGAGTTACCGAGACAGCGCTGTTTACAATCGACCGTGATGACGGCAGCGGTGTTGTTGATCCGGTCAGTGTTTTCGGGATAACCGACAGAAGCACCGTTCAGGATCTTATCGACGCAATCAATGCGCAGGTTCCGGGAGTCACGGCACAGCTTGTCGATGACGGCGGCGGATCGTACAACCTGCAGATTCTCGCGGGCAAAGGCGGAGTGGATATCCGTCTGACCGATGACGCGCTGGGCAATGGAATTTTAAATAATGTAATCGATCCCGATCCGCTGAGCATCGACTCCGATATCAGCACCCTGGATGATTCCGCCCTTGCGTCGGTCGAGTCGGCGACAACGGATACATCGGATTACACGTTCACGACGATTTTCACGCCAGCGAATGGCGGTCCGGTGCAGCGGCGGACTGTAGTTGGTTCCGACGGTGACGACATAACCGACCTTATAGCGAATGTCCAGCTACAGGGGGCCGGAGGATCATTCCAGGATGGCGTCGCGCTCATCTACACCAATCAGTCGAGTGAATTGAACGTCGGTCCGGCAACATCCGGCTACATCTTCGGAGCGAGCGATATCTCCGACGGGTCGAATACGACAACTCCACCGGTGAATATATACACTTACATCGAGAATTCGGGCCTGGACGTTGATATAACGTCGGGGACGTTCACCATTAACGGAGTCACCGTTACGATCGATAATCCCGCGACCCAGACGCTGGACGAAATCATGGGTATCGTGAATTCATCGGGCGCCGGAGTTTTGATGGAATACGATTCGGTGAACGACCGTTTCCTGATCTACCGTCCCGATGCCGGTAACACCGATCAGATCACTCTCGGAGGCGCGGGGGATACATCGAATTTCTTCACCGCAATGGGTTTGTTTTCCGCGCAGGGAGCGGTGCAGTTCAGCGGAACCGCGGAAGGTAATGTAAACACCACCAGCGCGCTCGCATACTCAGGACTGACCATGCCGGTTGTCAGCGGGACATTCACAATCAACGGAGTGAAAATCACAGTCAATACGGGAGCGGACAGCCTCGAGGATATCATCGAGAGAATTAATGAGTCTCCTGCGGGAGTGATTGCGTCGTATGACAGCATCCAGGACCGGTTGATTCTCACGCAGGATCTCGAAGAGCCGCCGTATTACGATCAGATCCGTATTGGCAGCGCGACGGACACGTCGAACTTCTGGACTGCGATGCGCATGACAGAGACCTACCAGACGTCGCAGAATATCGGCTCATCCCGAGTGAAAGCGCAATTCACGGTCGACGGTCAGAGCTATACCCGCGACACGAACACGGTCGAGGACGTGATCAACGATGTCACGCTGACACTTCGCGGCGTTTCATCCGACCCTATCGCGCTCGATATCACATCGGACACGTCGCGCACCACTGACGCGATTACCGATTTCGTTGTCGCGTATAACGAGCTTATCGAGCTTCTGGATATTCAGCCACTGACCGATGACGAAAGAGAGAATCTCGATGAGTTAACCGATGGTGAGAGAGCCAAACTGACATTTGCCGAGATAGACGATTACGAGTTTATCAGGGAGCAATTATGGCAGCAGGAGATTCTCTACTCATCAACAACCCTTAACCGGATGGACTCATCTCTGAGGTTGAATCTCCTGACACCGGTGGCGAGCATTGCCGAAGGCTATGTGAGCACTCTCTCCGATCTCGGGATATCCACCGGACGCATCGGGCTGGGCGTGGAGTCGGCTCGAACACCTTTCCTGGTCGATGATTCGACCGATCCCGATACCATCCGGGAGAAGCTCGAGGAAAACCTGACACTCCAGAACCTGCTGGAGAGCGATCCCGAATCGGTGATGAACCTGTTCGCGAATGAAACGGAGTCAACGACCGAGATAACGGGCAATGTAGATATCACTTACGGTATTACGCTTGCAGCGCCGATGAGTTTTTCAGTGGGCAACGGAACGACACAGGCGACAGTCAACTTCGGGACAGGCTTTCACTCATCGAGCCAGATACGGAGTGAAATAACTAACGCGCTTATCCAGGTGGGGCTTGGAGATACGATCCGTGTCTATCAGACCGATGGCGGATATCTTCAGCTTGAGTCCACAACCGAAACAGGCAGAGCCCGAATAAGCATCCAGGACCTCGCGGCGGGTTCGAGCATCGCGAATATACTGGGCATTCCATCGCAGACGGCAAGCGGTACGGACGCATCGGCGAATGCCGGACTCGCGCGCAGGATCGATACGTTTCTGGACGGATACACCGGTACAGGCGGGGTGGTTTCAGAGAAAATCAAACTTGGCGGTCTGATCGACCGTGAGCTTATCAGGATCGCGAGCAGAATTGACGAGTATGAATACAGGCTGTCGCTATACGAATCAAGGCTGAGAACCCAGTTTGCGCGGATGGAGGTCGCACTTTCGGATTACCAGACGACCAGCCAGTTATTACAGTCGTACCTTTCCGCAGCGCAGAGCTCCTCAAGCGGCAGCGAGGGAATATCGATTACGATGTAAGGGGAGTTGGGAAGTCCCGTGTGATTGATGGTCAGATAATGTAGAATTGCGGCATATCGTTCACGGGACAGAAGACATGGAGATTATTATCAACGGGGAATCAAGGGAAATTGAAGCAGAAGGCCTTTCGACCTTCAAAGACCTCATGGTGCATCTGCAGAATTGTGTTGTGCAGCAGCCAAGTGTAATCACGCGTGTTTTCGTGAATGAAGAAGAGATAGATGAGGGACAGGAAATAGGGCTGGGAGAATTCCCGATCTCCGATATTGCGAAGCTATCCATTCAAACGGCCGACAAGCTCGATCTTGCTCATGAAGCTTTGGAGGATGCGCAGGAATATCTGCCTGCGCTGTCATCCGTACTTGAGGGCGCTGCGGCGAAAATTCGGGGCGGTGATATTCATGGCGGGTTGCAGGACGCGAGCCAGGCTTTAGAGATAGTCGGTGCGTTCGGGGAAGTGCTCGATGGAATCCGTGGAGCGTTCCGGATAGATTTCTCAATGGTACGGATCGACGATCTGAATCTTCTTGATAAACTGAACCAGTTGAATAGATACGCTCAGGAAACGCTTGACGCGGTACAGAAACAGAACTGGACATTATTTGCCGATTTGATAGAGTATGAACTATCACCGCTGTTGTACGAATGGATGGCGGTGATTCCGGAGATTGTAAAACTTCTTCCCGAAAGGGAGAGGGAAGAAGGATGAGGGAAGGTGAGTTCCGCTGAAGAGGCGGAAATATCGGGCGGAGAAGAGGGCAATGTGTGCTGTTAATGGGTTGGATGGGAATTTCGGCCGACCGTCCGGAATGTTTTTGTGACGGACATGGTGGGAACCTGGCGGGGCGCACCGCAAGGCCGGATCAAGCCGAAAGGAGTCGGCTATGACCCATCCTGAAGTACTTGCAGCATCCCCCGGGGTGGAAGGGGAGATACTCTCTCGAAACCTTGAAGCCCTGCGGAAGCACAACGCGAAACTAGCCGACGATCTGGCGTCGAAACATCCCGACGCGGAGGATCCGGATTTTCCCGGATGGCGTTTTGATGTGCGCGCCGCCCGTAACGGCCAGCCCACAATGGTCGCGGTAAACGGTGAGGGAGAGGTTGCGGTTCATTCAACCTATGATCCCGAGCGGGAAGCGGCGGACCAGGTCGCGAGTGTCCTCAACGGCAATAAGCGTAATTTCTTCGTTATTCTCGGGTTCGGACTCGGCTACGTGGTCGAGAAGGTCGCTGCGGAAACCGATTCCTCAACCCGTATTTTCGTAGTTGAGCCCCACATCGTATCATTCAGAAAAGCTCTCTCGACGAGGGACTTATCCGGGATCCTGGCCGATCAGCGATTGGTCGTGGCGCTCGGCTCGAATCTGGACAATGCCATCGCGGCGTTCCTGGGAATCTACAATCTTGCCGACTGCACGGGTGTAGGTTTTATAGAGAGCGCGGGACGGTCACGTCTTCCGGGCGCGGATTTCTTCGCGAATTATCTCGAACGTCTCAAGGGCGTACTGATTACGACCGGCGGTAATCTCCAGACGCTCATGCTTATGGCGTGGACGTACCAGCGAAATACAATGGCCAGCCTCAGCCATGTGGTAAACAGACCGCCGGTAAGGACGCTGTTTGGAGCGTTTAATAACAAACCCGCGATTATCGTCAGTGCAGGTCCCAGCCTTGAAAAAAATATCGATCAACTTGCCGAGTTGAAGGACCGGGCAGTGATTATCGGGGTTGATACATCACTGAGGCCACTTCTGAATGCAGGCATCGAACCCCATCTCATCTGCACAGGCGACCCACAGGAAGCGAACTGGAAGCATCTTCGCGGAACGGAAACCAACGCCTCATATCTCATTGCCGAGCCGATGACGTTCCCGATGAGTATCGAGTTTTTCAAGGACCGGCTGTTCATCGCGAGCTACGGCGACAAGGTGATGACCTGGCTCGCGAGATTCATCCCGGACGTCGGACACACCCTGTGCTGGGGTTCGGTCGCCACGATGGCATTCGATGTCGCGAGAAAGATGGGATGCGACCCGATTATCTTCGTCGGGCAGGACCTTTCGTTCCCCGGCGGACGGACATATGTGAAAGGGACATATTTTGAGGACGAAGAAAAGCAGGATATGTCGGTGGAGAATTTCGAGAAGAAACACCGGACGTACACGCTGGATGATGTCCACGGTAATCCCGTAAAAACGAACCGGCAGATGTTCGCGTACAAGGAATGGTTCCGCGTCGAATTCTCGCGAACGTCGGCGAGGATCATCAACGCGACCGAAGGCGGAATTCTGAAGGAGAATTGCGAGATAATGCCCCTTCGGGAAGCATCGAAGCTGCTGAAGGAGAAATTCGATGCGATGGAGGGAATACGCAGCGCGGCGCAGAGTTTCGATGGCTACGAGCTTGAGAAGCTCAGGCGGGGAATGAAGGAAAATATTGAAAGCATAAGACGCTGCGAAAAAATCTGCGACGAAGGAATCGAGCTTGTGAAGGACGGCGCGCGGGCGCTGGATAACCAGGAAAAATTATCCCCGGTATGGTGCGCGAAGCTTATCGGCAGGCTCGACGGGCTTCGATTCAAACTGTTGACGGAGCAGGCGTTGAAGGATTTTCTGGAGACGGCGAACCAGATCGGGGTACTGAATTTCAAGAGAGCGTACAAGAAACTTCACGGGAAGGATTTTTCCAGGCTGGTATTTCGCGAGGCGCTGGATTTGTTTACAGACCTGTTTATGTCTACAGGCAGGACGGCACGTGGGGTGCTTCCATTTTTCGTCCTGGGCCTGAAGAAGATCGACAGTGCCGGTAGCGTACTGGAAGAGAAGGTGGCGAAATAATGACGGAAGAAAATCAGGGCGTAAGGGAACGATATCTCGAGCATATGGTGGAGTCGGCAAGTCCTGAAGGACTGGTGATGATGCTTGTCGAGGGGGCGGTAAATTTCATACGGCGGGCGATGATCGCGCACGAGAAGGAGCGTTACGACGAGCTTAACACGAATCTCATCAAGGCACAGAACATCTACCTCGAGCTGGTTCTGTCACTTGATCTGGATGCGGGTGAGTTCGCAGAAAACCTGGCTCTCGTTTACCAGTACCTCTACAACCTTCTCATCGAAGCGAACATGGAGAAGAATATCGATAAGATGGAGCAGGGATTGAAAGTCGCGGAGCAGGTTCGTGATTTATGGAAGGAGACGATAGAGAAGGCTAAGGAAGGCGAGGAGATCAAGGTGACTGTTGGAAACCTGCCCGACAGCGTCGATCCGTCGGAGAAAATGAAGACGGGTGTATATGAACCGTCGGGCGACAAAAAAATTGTCGAATCGGAAGGAAGCGCGGAGGACGCGCCGTCGCGTCTGAACCTGACCGGCTAGGAGCGGAATATGCGCGAGAAGCTTGAACAGATGCTGGAAATCAGTATGGCACTGCAGAAGGCGGTTGATGAGGGGGATATCGACCGCGTCGTGACGCTGATGATGCGTCGTAAGGATCTCGCCGACCTCATGGGGCAACCCGATCCGAAGGATCCGGATGTCGCGAGCGGAAAAGTAGCCGAGCTGCTTAAAGAAATTGTCACACTCGACGGGGAGATCGAGACGAAAATACGATCGCTCATGGGTACTCTTCAGAAAGCGATCAAGGCTGTACAGGGCGAGCAGGATATGGTCAAGGGCTATTTGAAGCAGTCGGAGACCGGCGATGCGAAGTTCATCGATAAGGAAGGATAAGTATCGCGAGAATTGAAGTCATGAGAACAGTGGCAGTCATAGCGGCGAGAATGGGCTCGACAAGGCTTGAAAGAAAAGCACTTCGAGTGCTGGTCGGGCTTCCGTTGACAGCGCATGTAATCCGCAGAGCGATGCGACTTCCCAGTGTGTCGGATGGAGGAGGAGTAGTTCTTGCCATACCGGAGGGCGATAAGGAAGACGAGCTTGCAGCTGTGGGTATGGAGCATGGCGCTGTGGTTTTTCATGGTGATGAAGATGATGTTCTTTCGCGTGTACTTTTCGCAGCTGATTCTGTCGAAGCGGAATTGATATGGCGCGTGACCGGGGATAATCCCCTGGTCGATGAAGGTGTCGCTCTGACAACCTGGGAGAATTTCGATCCGGATCGATGGGATTACGCGGTAATGGAAGATACGCCACTTGGAACGACCGCTGAGCTTCTGAAAATGGACGCGCTCAGGCAAGCGAATAAGATCGCGGACACATTGAGCCTACGTGAGCATCCGACGCTTGCGATGTACGAAAATAGCGATTTATTCAGGATGCTTCTGATCCCGGCGCCGGAAAAATGGCGACGTCCGGACTGGCGTTTCACAATCGACAGTGAAGATGATTTTTCGGTGGTTGAAGAAATCATGAGCGGGCTTGGCATCGATGCGGGCCTTGATGAAATCGTCCCGTACCTGGAGATGCATCCGGAGATTGTGTCGATGAATTCCGAGGTCGCTCAGCAAGGCTGGAAAGAGCTGAAGGAAAGGAAAAATGAAATCGGACAGATATGAGTTCGAAATACAGGGAGTGATGGTTGGTCGCGACCGCAGGCCGTACGTCCTCGCGGAGATCGGTATCAATCATAACGGCGATGTCGAGCTCGCGATGGAGATGATACGCGCTGCAGGTGAGTCGGGCGCGGATGGAGTGAAGTTCCAGACATTCAAAGCGTCCGATCTCGCGCATCCGGAGAAAGCTCCCGACCAGTACGAGCTATTCAGTAAGGTCGAGCTCGATCGCGACGCGCATTTGAGGTTGAGGGAATTCGCGATGGGGCGAGGTGTCGCGTTCATCAGCACGCCGTTCGGAATTCCGGAAGCTGACATGCTCGCGGAGATCGGGGTACCGGCATTTAAAATCGCAAGTGGAGACCTGACGAATCATGCGCTGCTTGCGCATGTCGGATCGCTCGGACGTCCGGTGATTCTGTCCACCGGTATGAGCTATTTGGATGAAGTCCGCGCTGCGCGGGAAGTGTTGTTGAACGCGGGATGCGAACATCTCGCGATTCTGCACTGCGTCAGCCGCTACCCAACCGAGCCGGAAGAATTGAATCTCAGATCTATTGTATCGATGCTGGATGAATTTCCGGAAGTGATCGGTTTTTCCGACCACACGACTGGTATATGGGCGGCTCCCGCGGCGGTCGGTATGGGAGCGCGGTTTATTGAAAAGCATTTCACTCTCGACAGGACGCTACCCGGTCCGGATCATGCTCTTTCGGTTGAACCGGACGAGTTGAAAGCGCTTGTTGAAGGGGTATGGAACACGTTTAACGGTCTTGGTGACGGGATCAAGCAGCCGTGCCCGATGGAGCTGGAGAAGCGTCACCTGGGTCGGAAGGGATTCTACGCCGCTCGTCCACTTGAGAAGGGCGCGATGATCTCGGTGGATGATATTAAAATTTCCCGTCCGCAGGGCAATGTGCCCGCGACCGAGTACGCGAATATTATCGGGCAGGTCGTACTCATGGACCTGGCCGAGGGCGATGAGATCACCCGGGACTCCATAGGTTCCGGATGAATAAACGTGACAGGAAGCTCGGCAGCTTCTGGAACACTTGTGTGGTACCTGGAATGGGTTTTTAGGGCGGGGTTATTACTTAAATGGTGGGGGGAGGGTGATGCGCAAGGGAGAGCGCACACCCTCCCCGCTTTCCGCAGCCGAGATGAATCATGGCCAGGAGGGCCGTTATGTTAGAAAGCGCCTATTCAGGAAAAAGAATTCTCGTTACCGGCGGTACCGGCTCGATCGGCTCCGAGATCGTTGAGCAGTTACTGCAATTCCATCCGTCGGTCGTGCGCATCTTCTCTCGTAACGAGCACAATCAGTATGTCCTTCAGCAGCGATGGAGGGATCGAAGGAACCTGAGATTTCTGATCGGCGATATACGCGAAAAGGAGCGTCTGAATCGCGCCTGCGAGGATATCGACATCATCTTCCATGCTGCCGCGCTTAAGCATGTGCCCGCCTGCGAGTACAACCCGTTCGAAGCGGTCAAGACGAATGTGCTGGGGACGCAGAACCTGATTGAGGTCGCGCTCGACCAGGAAGTGGATAAGGTGATCGCGATCAACACCGACAAGTCGGTGAGTCCGATCAACACGATGGGCGCGACGAAACTCCTGGCGGAGAAACTTGTCATCGCGGCGAATCTCTACAAGGGGAGTCATCGCACAAGATTCGCATCGGTAAGGTTCGGGAATGTAATCGGCAGTGCGGGGAGTGTGCTTCCGCTTTTCCTGAAGCAGATAAAGTCGGGAGGGCCGGTGACGATCACGCATCCCGAAATGGAGCGGTTCATCATGACCGTACCGCAGGCGGTAAGGCTGACACTACGGGCTGGAGCGCAGGCGGCGGGCGGTGAGGTTTTCATTCTGAAAATGCCAGCTGTGAAAATAACGGACCTCGCGGACGTGCTGATCGAAATGGCCGCGGATAAATCAAATGGAAAAGTTGAGTTGAAATTCGTCGGTCGCAGGGCAGGCGAGAAGACGTACGAGGAGCTGCTGACGCCGGACGAGTCGGCGTATACGGAGGAGCAGGAGGATATGTTTGTCCTGAGGCCGTTCGGCGAGAAGCGCGGCGACAATTTCCGAATTTATTCGACACAGACAAACGGAAGGCTGTCGAAGGAGGAGATAAGGGACTTCCTTCTGGAGCATGGATTGGCTGGGGAATGTGGGGAGCGGATGGAAGCGAAATAATTCACCATTAATGTTATGCAACCCCGCTTGCATCGCTTGAACCGATGTCCCAATGGTTCTATACTTCTCTGTTCGTGGTAAATTTCACAAGGACCACATAATTCGCCCGCTATGCGGGTTTGATTAGAGGTGCATCAGCAATGGCACGGGAATTTCGTTCTATCGATGGTAATACGGCAGCGACATATGTCGCGTACGCATTCAGCGATGTAGCGGCGATATATCCGATCACTCCCTCGTCGGTGATGGGGGAGGTAGCGGACTCGATGTCGGCCAACGGCATTCTGAATATATTCGGTCAGAGGCTGAAGGTGGTCGAGATGCAGTCGGAGGCGGGCGCGGCAGGCGCGGTGCACGGGGTACTGTCGGCGGGAGGGCTGGCGACCACATTTACAGCATCGCAGGGCCTTCTGCTTATGATCCCGAACATGTTCAAGATCTCGGGCGAGTTGTCACCGACGGTATTTCACGTATCAGCGCGATCGGTTGCAACTCATGCGCTGAGTATTTTCGGTGACCACAGCGATGTGATGGCGGCGAGGTCGACAGGATTCGGTCTCATGGCGGAAGCATCCTGTCAGGAAGTCCACGATCTCGGACTCATCAGCCATATCGCGACGCTCAAGACCAAGATCCCGATGGTGAACTTCTTCGACGGCTTCCGCACGTCTCATGAGATCCAGAAGATGGAGGTCATGACGTACGATGAGATGGCCGAGATGATGCCATGGGAGGATGTCGAGAACTTCCGCAGGCGCGGTATGAATCCGGAGCATCCACAGCTCAGGGGATCGGCGCAGAACCCGGATATTTTCTTCCAGGCGCGGGAAGCGGCCAATCCCTATTACAACGCTGCCGTCGGAATCATCCAGGAGACCATGGAGATGGTCTCGCAGAAGCTGGGACGGACCTACAACCTGTTCGATTACCATGGCGATCCCGACGCGGAGACCGCCATCGTTATAATGGCCACTGGCGCGGATGTTGCTCATGAGGCGGTGGACTTCCTGAACGCTCGCGGGGAGAAGCGCGGTTTGATCAAAGTGAGGCTCTACAGGCCATGGTCGACCGAGCACTTCATCAAAGCCCTTCCGAAGAACATCAAGAAGCTGGCGGTCATGGATCGCACGAAGGAGCCGGGAGCGCTTGGAGAGCCGCTATATATTGACATTCTCGCAGCGCTTGCCGAGGCCGGTCGGACCGATATCAAGGTATATGGCGGACGGTACGGGCTTTCATCCAAGGACTTCACGCCGTCGGATGTCAAGTCGGTCTTCGAAAATCTCGATGCCGATCAACCGAAGAATCACTTCACAGTGAGCATCACCGACGATGTGACCAACACCTCGCTGCCGATCAGGGAGCAGATCGATTCGGCTCCTCCGGGAACGGTAAGCTGCATGTTCTGGGGACTCGGGGGCGACGGCACTGTAGGAGCGAACAAGGACGCGATCAAGATCATCGGCGATCACACGAAGAAATACACGCAGGGCTACTTCGCATACGACGCGAAGAAGTCGGGCGGAGTGACGATCAGCCATCTCCGCTTCAGCGACAACCCGATCCGGGGTCACTATTTCATCAAGGCGTCGGATTATGTGGCCTGCCACAACCCGGCGTATGTCGGCGTTTATGACATGCTGGGGGCTCTCAAGCCGGGCGGCACATTCGTGCTCAACTGCCACTGGACATGTACCGACGAGTACAATCGCGAGCTTCCCGGATCGATGAAGCGATACATCGCACGGAACAATATTGAGTTCTACACGATTGACGCGGTGAAGATCGCGGAGGATCTAGGTCTGGGGGCCAGGATCAATATGATCATGCAGACGGCTTTCTTCAAGCTGTCGAAGGTGCTGCCGTTCGATGAAGCGATCGACTACCTCAAGAAAGCTATTAAGAAGACGTACGGGAAGAAGGGCGAGGATGTAGTGAAGATGAACTGGGATGCCGTCGATGCGTCTCTCAATGCGATCAACAAGGTCGAGGTTCCGACCGAATGGGCGGACGCGGAGCTCGAGGCGGAGATTGTCCGGGACGAGCCGGAATGGGTCAGGAAGGTCATGCGGCCGATAATTCTCCAGAAGGGCGACGATGTGCCGGTAAGCGCGTTCGCCGCTCCGCTGGACGGCAAGTACGACTGGACGGGTCCGGACGGGACGTTCCCCGTGGCAACCACGCAGTATGAGAAGCGTCACGTGGCGATCAACGTGCCCGAATGGAATCCCGAGACATGCATCATGTGCAATCACTGCTCGTTCGTCTGCCCGCACGCATCGATCAGGCCGATTCTGCTTACCGAGGAAGAAGCTGCGAAGGCTCCGAAGACGTTCGTGACCAGGGACGCGAAGGCCAAGCAGATCAAGGGACTGAAGTTCCGCATACAGGTCTACATCGACGATTGCGTGGGCTGCGGCAACTGCGTGGATATCTGCCCGGTGAACCAGAAGGGCGACAAGGATCCCGCGCTGGTTATGAAGCCATTGGAGTTGCAGCGCGATGAGCAGCAGCCCAATTACGAGTTCGCCGCGACGATTCCCGAGAAGCCGGACCTGATGCCGATGACAACGATCACGGGCAGCCAGTATCAGCGACCGCTGTTTGAGTTCTCCGGAGCGTGTCCCGGTTGCGGCGAGACGCCCTACTACAAGCTTCTTACCCAGTTGTTCGGCGATCGACTGATCATCGGCAACGCGACCGGTTGCTCCTCGATTTACGGAGGCGCCGCGCCTGTGTCGCCGTTCTGTGTCAATAAAGAAGGCCATGGTCCAGCATGGGCGAACA
>Ga0272442_10005177_pt1 | contig 17533 bp, 12 predicted proteins | sample SSMForm2O_FD_200262 | JGI IMG/M metagenome (GOLD analysis project Ga0272442, IMG submission 200262) | Marine sediment archaeal communities from Little Sippewissett salt marsh, Falmouth, MA, United States - SSM-Form-2O | ecosystem: Environmental > Aquatic > Marine > Wetlands > Sediment ... | reverse complement strand
AAGCTCTTGGAAAGAAAGCATGGAGAATGAAGAGAAGACCATCCTGATCTTCTTCGTGTTCTTTGTGCTCTTTGTGGCAAAGTCTTCCCTCCCCTTTGTGGCAAGCTCTTGGAAAGAAAGCATGGAGAATGAAGAGAAGACCATCCTGATCTTCTTCGTGTTCTTTGTGCTCTTTGTGGCAAAATCTTCCCTCCCCTTTGTGGCAATCCCTTGATTTGAAGGCCTCAATACACCGCATGCGATCGCGTGACAGGGTCATTTTGCATATCGACGTGGACGCGTTTTTCGCGTCGGTCGAGCAGTTGTTGATTCCGGCGTTGCGGCACCGTCCGGTGATCGTCGGAAGCGGGTGTATCGCCTCGTGCTCCTACGAGGCCCGGCGGTTTGGCCTCCACGCGGGGATGTCCCTTCGGCGCGCGACACGGCTGTGCCCGTCGGCGGTCTGCCTGCCGGGCAAGTATCCGGTCTATCGGTGCTTCGCCGAGCACATCTGGCGGGTGTGTCGGCGATACGTTCCGGCGTTGGAGACGCACCTGGACGAGGCCTACGGCGACGCCACGGACGCGCACCGGTTTTATGGCGGCCCGGCGGTCTTGGGGCGGCGCCTCCAGCGCGACGTGCACCGGGAGGTTCGCCTGCCGGTTTCGATCGGGTTGGGCGCCAATCGCATGATGGCGAAGATCGCCTCGGCCCAGGGCAAGCCTCGGGGCGTGGTGTGGATTCGCCCCGACGACCACGACGCCTTTCTGGCGGCCTTGCCGATCGAGTCGCTGCCCGGCGTCGGGCCCAAGACGGCCGAGCTGCTCCACGACCTGAACCTCCGGACCATCGCGGACCTTCGCACCCTGTCGCGCCCGTCGCTCCGCGCGATGCTGGGCTTCCGTGGCGAGGTGCTCCACGAGCGATGTCGCGGGCGCGACGACCAACCTCTCCGCCCGGAAAGCCTGCCCAGGACGATCTCGCGAGAGACGACCTTCCACCAGCCCACGGACGGCCCGCGCCAGGTCCACGGCATGCTCCAATACCTCCTGGAACGCGCCATGCGGGCGATGCGTGCGCTGGGCCTTTTGACGCGCCGCGTCGAGTTGACGATTCGCTACGACGACGGCACCCAGCGGATCGCCGCGAGGGCCCTGGCCGAGGCCACCGGCGACGACGACCACGTCTTCCGGGCCGTCCTGCGCCTCCTGGAACGCCTGCACACCCGACGCGTGGCGCTGCGCCACGTGGGCATCGTCCTGTCGCGATTCTCCCCCAAGGCCGAACGCGCGACGCTCTTCGAGCCGCCCCGACGCACCAAGGCCCACGAGATCTACAGCACCGTCGATTCGATCCGCGCCCGATGGGGCCACGCCGCCATCGTCACCGGCGAATCCATCGACCTGCTCGGACACCTCCAACAAAACGACTACGGATTCATTCTGCGAACGCCATCCCTGACGAAATGACCGGCCCGACCGTCACACCTCTGCACGTCTGGAGCGGCTATTCGCCCCTTCGCGGCCCGCAGCCGCTGGACCGCCTCGTTCGCCGGGCGGCGGAGCTTGGCCACCGCCACCTGGCACTGACCGACACGAACAACCTCTATGGCGCCCCGCGGTTTCACCGGCTCGCGGGCGAGGCGGGTCTTCAGCCGATTATCGGGGCCGAACTCCGCGACGCCCGAGCCACCACCGTCGCGCTCGTCGCCACGCATCGCGGCTACGAGAACCTCTGCCGCATCCTCAGCCGTGCCCACCAACCGGGCCCCTTCGACCTGCTCGAACTCGACGGCCTCTCCGAACGATCCGACGGGCTGTATCTCCTCGTCGAGGACGCCTCCTTCGCAGCGGAGTTGCTCTCGGCCGGCGTCCCGCGGGCCCGCGTGGGCCTCGGCCTGGACCCCGGCGCGCAGCGGCCCGCGGTCGTCCGTCGCCTCGCCGACGCGGCCGAGAACCTGTCCGTCCCGCTGGTCGCGCTCGGCAAGGCGATGTTCGGCGATCGACGCGAGTACGACCTCGCCCGCCTGCTGGGAGCCATCCGCTGCGGGGCAACGTACGAAAGCCTCTCCGCCGCCGAACTGCCCCCGCCCGGGGCGTCTCTGCGAAACGCGGCCCAACTCGCCCGAAGCCTCCCGGGCTACCCGCAGGCCATCCGGAACAACCGCCGGCTGGTCGAGGAATGCTCGGCCTTTCGCCTGTTGCCCCGCCAGCCCGTCTTCCCGACCTTCGACCGCCTCGACGGCCTGACGCCGCGGGCGTACCTCCGGAGGCTCTGCCGCGAGGGCATCGCCCGGCGCTATGGGCAAACCACGCCGGCCATCGAGCGCCGGCTGGCGAGGGAACTGGCCATGATCGCCCGGCGAGGGTTCTGCGAGTATTTCCTGGTCGTCTGGGACATCGTGCAGTACGCCCGTCGGCGCCGCGCGCCGGTGGCCGGCCGGGGCAGCGGCGCCAGCAGCCTGGTGGCCTATCTGCTGGACATCACCAACGTCTGCCCGTTGCGGTTCGAGTTGCCCTTCGAGCGATTCCTCAACGCCGGGCGAAGCGATTTCCCCGACCTGGACATCGACTTCTGCTGGCGGATCCGCGACGACGTGATCGACTACGCCTTCCGGCGCTGGGGTTCGGCCCGCACGGCCATGATCTGCACGCACAACACGTTCCAGGCCAAGTCGGCCTTTCGCGAGACGGCCAAGGCGTTCGGGCTCTCCGACGAGCAGATCTCCCGCCTGGACGCCGCCGACGCCGCCGGCTCCGGACGCCTGGGGCGGATCGCGCACCTCAGCCGGCAGATCCGCGGGCTGCTGCGCAACCTGTCGGTCCATCCCGGCGGCCTCGTGATCGCCCCGCGCGGGATCGACCGGTACGTGCCCGTCCAGCCCGCCCCGAAGGGCGTGACCATCACGCAGTACGACAAACGCGGCATCGAGCTCGTCGGCCTGGTCAAGCTCGACCTGCTCGGCAATCGAAGCCTTTCGACGATCCGCCAGACCTGCGACCTCGTCGCCCGTCACGAGGGCCGACCCGTGAACATCGAGTCCCTGCCGGCCAACGACGCCGCGACGATCGCCACGCTCCAGGCCGCCGAGACGGTCGGCTGCAACCAGATCGAATCGCCCGCCATGCGCCACCTGCTTCGCGCGATGCAGCCGGGGACCGTCCGCGAGCTGATGAAGGCGCTGGCCCTCATCCGCCCCGGGGCCGCGGCCATCGGCATGAAGGAAACGTTCATCCGAAGGCATCGCGGGCTCGAGCCGGTCCCGAGCGGGTTCGGGGCCGTCGACGAGGTCCTTCGCGGCACGTGCGGCGTGATGCTCTACGAAGACGACGTGATGCTCACCGCCGCCGCGATGCTCGGGACCGACCTCGTCGAGGCCGACCGCTTCCGAAAGGCCGTCCAGAAATGCCACACCGACGAGACCCGCCGGACGCTGTCGCGCGAGTTCCTCCAACGCTGCCGGGCCCGCGGGCTCGACGACGACTACGCCAAGGACCTGTGGGTCCAGATGGCCAAGTTCAACGCCTACTCCTTTTGTCGGGCCCACGCGGCCAGCTACGCCCAGTTGGCCTACGCCACGGCCTATCTCAAGACACACCACCCGCTGGCGTTCTGGACCGCATGCCTGAACAACAACCAGAGCATGTATCACCCCCGCGTCTACGTCGAGCAGGCCAAGCGAGCGGGCGTGCGGTTCCTCCTGCCGGACGTCCTGCGTTCGCAGAGCGAGTTCTCGATCGACGCCGGGGCCATTCGCATCGGCCTGAACCGTCTGCACGGGTTCGGGCCGGCCGGCATCGAGGCCCTGCTCGACGCCCGGCGCCGACGCCCGTTCCAGGGCCTGACCGACCTCCTGGCGCGGACGGGAATCGGGCGCGACGAGGCGCGGGCCCTCGTCCAGTGCGGCGCCCTCGACGCCACCGGGCGGAACCGACCCGCCCTGATGATGGAGCTGAACCTGTTCTTCTCGCTCCGCCCGCACCGCGCGCCCGGGCCGAGAGCCCTGCTGACCGCCGGGCCCACCATCCCCGAGAACCTGCCCGACTACCCCCCCGAACGCAAGTACGCCGAGGAGCGACGGATCCTCGGCGTCAGTGTCCGCGAGCACATCATGGCCCTGCACCGCCGGGCGCTGGCTTCTCGGGTCGATACCCGCAGCGCCGACCTGCCCCGCCGCACCGGCCAGGTCGTCCGCATCGCCGGCGTCCTCGAAGCCCGACGCACCACGAGAACGCGGAACGGACGCGACTTGACGTTCCTGACGCTCGAGGACGAGCTCGGCCTGTTCGAGGTCACCGTGTTTCCCGACGCCTGCCGAGCCGTCGGCTCCCTGGACCGGTACGGACCATACCTCGTCACGGGAACGGTCCAGGAACAGTACGGATCGGTCACCGTCACCGCCCGGCGGGTCACGCCAGCCCGAACCCGGCCGTTGACAACCGCAGGCCCCCTCGAAAGACTGCCACTGTGAACACGCGAAACACCTACGTCATCGGCACCAGCGGGTACTCCTTCAAGGACTGGGTGGGCACGTTCTACCCCGCCGCCACACGACCCGGCGACATGCTGGCCGAGTACGTCCGCCACTTCCAGGCCGTCGAGATCAACTTCACCTTCTACCGCGTCCCGCCGGCCCGGACGATCCAGGCCATCGCCGACAAGACGCCGGAGGGCTTTCGCTTCTGGGTCAAGGCCAACCGGGCGACCACCCACGACGGCGACCGGAGCGTCAAGGGCGCGTTCCTCGACGGCATCGCCCCGATGCGCGAGGCGGGCAAGCTCGCCGGGCTCCTGCTGCAATTCCCCCAACGCTTCCACCGGACGATCGCCAACCGCAAGTTCCTTTCCGGCGTCCTCGGCGACTACGCCGACCTGCCGGCGGCCGTCGAGTTTCGCCACGCCTCGTGGAGCGACCCGGCCGTGACGAAGTCCCTCGCCCAGCGCAACGTCACGCTCGTCGTGCCGGACGTGCCCGCTCTTGGCGGCCTGTACCGCGTTGGCCTGGCCGCCGCAACAACCCGAACCGGCTACCTCCGCCTGCACTCCCGCGACGCGAGCAAGTGGTACGGACCCGACGGCACCGACCGCTATGACTACAGCTACAGCACCGACGAGCTGGCCGAGATCGTCCGGGCATGGGAAGACCTCGACGAGCCGATGGACGAGGTCTACACGTTTTTCAACAACTGCCACCACGGCCAGGCCGCCCAGAACGCCGAGGCCCTTCGGCGGATCCTCGCCCAGATCTGACGGCCGTCGCCCCCCCCGGACCCCCGGCCGGACGACACCAACGGTGTGCGGATTCTGTGCGGGTTTCGCACACGCGAACTTCGGCCGGAGAGATCGCAAACCCTTTGCATACATATCGTTATAGTTTACTCCGGGTGTGCGGACCGGGGAGACCCCGCACATGCCCGGACACCCCCCGCCAGGGCCCGCCGTCGCCGGCTTTCGGGCCCCCATGGGGAGCTGGCCCTGCCATCGTGCTCATCGTCGCTCGGGCGAAGCTCACTTTACATGGCCGACCATGCCGATATACCCTCTGGCGGCCGGCGGAGGCCGTGTACCCGCAGCAATGAGGGCCCTTCGAATGGAAGAACAGTGCGGACGCGACATTGTCCGGCGATGGGCGGACAACCCGCTGATCACCCTCGAGGACGTCCCCTTTCGGTGCAGCGACGTCTGGAACGCCGGCGTCGTTCGCCACAAGGAGGAGTACCTCCTGCTGGTGACGATCGAGCACCTCCAGGGCCAGACGGAGATCCACCTCGCCCGCAGCCGCAACGGCCGACAGTTCACCATCGAGCCGACCCCGTTCATGACGGCCGCACGCGTCGGCCCGCTGGCTCGCTACCAGGACCTCGGCGTCCGCGACGCCCGCGTCACGCCGATGGACGGTACGTACTACATCACGTACATCGCCGACTCGCACCTGGGAATGCGCGTCGGGCTGGCGAAAACGGACGACTTCGCCCACGTCGAGTGGCTCTCGCTTCTCAGCCAGCCGGACACCAAGAGCGGCGCGATGTTCCCGGAGAAGATCGCCGGCCGATACGCCCTGCTCGAACGACCCAACCCGGGTATGAGCATCTGGATCACCTACTCCGACGACCTCGAGTACTGGGGTTCGTCGGAGGTGGTCATGACGCCTCGGGGCGGCTACTGGGACGCCCACCGGATCGGCACGGCCGTGCCGCCCATCCGCGTGGACCAGGGCTGGCTGCTCATCTACTACGGGGAGAAGCACACGTCCGCCGGGCCGCTGATGCGTCTGGGGGCGGCTATCCTCGACGCCGAAAACCCCGCCCGCGTCATCGCCCGAAGCAACATCCCTATCCTCGCGCCGCGCGAGGACTACGAACGGATCGGCGACGTGCCCAACATGGTCTTCTCCTGCGGCGCCGTTCTCGAAGACGACGGGCAGATGAGGATCTACTACGGCGGATCGGATAGCTGCATCTGCCTGGGAACCGTGGCGCTGCGCGACGTGCTGGCCATCTGCTCCCGCAGCGAACAGGAGTTCTAGCCATGCCTTGCCCGCAAGGACGAGACCTGCTGCACCGCTGGAAACGCAACCCGATTATCACCGTCCACGACGTGCCCTACCGCTGCAACACGGTCTTCAACGGCACGCCCGTCCGGCTCAACGGCGAGTACTACATGGTCCTCCGCGTCGAGGGCCAGCAGGGGTATTCCTTCTTCGCCCTGGCCCGGAGCCGCGACGGGTTCCACTTCGAGGTGGACGCCCGCCCGTGCATGCTGCCCGCTCGCGACGGCCCGTTCGCCGCGGGCGAGGCCCATGGCATCGAGGACCCCCGCGTCACCCTGCTCGAAGACACCTACTACATGATGTACACCGCCGTCGGGGGCAACGGGCACCGGATCGCCCTGGCCAAGACCGAGGACTTCCGCCACTACGAGCGGATCGCCATGGTCTCCGGACCCGGCAATAAGGACGGCGTGCTCTTCCCCCAGAAAATCCACGGCCTCTACGCCCGACTGGATCGCCCCTACGGACGCGACGTCGGCAGCATCTGGATCTCCTACTCCCCGGACCTCGTCCACTGGGGCCGAAGCGAAATGGTCTTCGCGCCCCGCGCGAGGTACTGGGACTCCTACCGCATCGGCGCGTCGGCCCCGCCCATCCTGACCGACCGCGGCTGGCTCGAAATCTACCACGGGGTGAAAATGACCTCCGCCGGCCCGATCTACCGCATCGGCACGGCCATGCTCGACACCGACAACCCCGCCCGGGTCGTCGGACGCTGCCTCTCGCCCGTCCTGAGCCCCCGCGAGCTCTACGAGCGAATCGGCGACGTGGGCAACGTGGTCTTCGCCTGCGGCGCGATCCTCGAGAACGACGGCGAGGTCAAGGTCTACTACGGAGCCGCCGACACGAGCATCTGCGTCGCCACCGGCACCCTCGACGAGCTCATCGAATCCTGCTTCGAAGAGCCCGACTGACCCCGAAAAACCCAGGGAGATGCGCCAGTAGCTGACGGAGAGTAGCGGATGAGAGAGCCGTACGGCAAGGCAGTAGCGACCCGAGCCGGCCCCGGGCCTTGTCGGTGCGGCGGTGACGCCGCATCGGAAGCGTGGGCAGGGGTGCGTGTGGGCTGGGTATGGAGCCGCGACGCAGTGTTCGTTCTTGTGTGCATCCAAGCCCACGTATGTGATAGAATTGCTCATGACCGGCTCCTTGTCGTATGCGGCACTGAGGCCGCAAGGCCTGAACCCGCGATCGAAGGTGGGCCTATCCCACCGACGTCGGCTATACCCTACTCGGGCTACCCCGACGCGACGACCACGGAGCCGGTCGTTCCATAGGGTCTAACCGGAAAACCCAGGGACGCTAACCGGGTTTTCGGCTTGACGGGCCGCGGGGGTGGCTGGTAGGGTTCCCGCATGCCTCGGATGGCACGGGTGGTCGTTCCCGGTGTGCCGCACCACGTCACGCAACGGGGTAACCGGCGGGCGAAGGTCTTCCTGCGCAAGGCCGACTACACGCGGTATCTGTCCCTGCTGGGCGAGTATGCCGCCAAGCACGACCTGGCCGTCAAGGCCTACTGCCTCATGCCGAACCACCTGCACCTGATCGTCGTGCCCAAGCAGGCCGACTCGTTGGCCGAGACGCTTCGGCCGGTGCATCTGCGGTACGCCCAGGAGATCAACCGCCGCCTGGGCGTCGGCGGCTTGCTGTGGCAGGGGCGGTTCTACTCGTGCCCGCTGGACGGCGACCACTACTGGACGGCCGTGCGCTACGTCGAGCGGAATGCCGTCCGGGCCGGCCTGGTCAAGACGGCCGAGGACTACGCCTGGTCGAGCGCCGCGGCGCACTGCGGCCTGCGGAGCGACGAGCTGCTGACGCCGATCGCCCCGCCGGAGTGGCTGGTCAACCTCCCGCCGGACGAGGTGGCGGCCCGATGGGCGCTGTGGCTTCGCGACCAGGAAGACGACGAGGCCCTTCGCCAACTGGCCCAATGCACGCGAACAGGCCGACCGGCCGGCGACAGCAAGTTCGTCGCACGCCTGGAGTCCCTCCTCGGCCGATGCCTCCGCCCCCGAAAAGGCGGCCGACCGAGAAAATACCCAAAACCAGGCTAAACCCCTCAGCCTACCAGAAACACGGTTAACGTCCCCAGGTTTCCATCAGGAGTCTGGCATGAAATCCAGGTTATGTATCCTCGTCTCACTTGCCTCCTTGGTCGTTTGCGTCCACGCTGCCGACGCGGCGAGAGAGCAGGAGTTCGTCAAGCGGTACACCGGTATGCTCAACCAACTGCGCAGCGAACTGACGGCAAAGGTCCCACAGAACGCCCAGGCGAACGCCGGTGCGGTGAGTCAGTTCCTGGCAAGCGACGCGTTGGACGCCAAGCTCGCGAAATACGTCGTTCTGCTCGAGGCCACGCCTGGCGGTCTGGCAGAGTTCGCCCAGCAGGGAAAAGAGCAGGCGGCGCTGGTCGAACAGATGCTCGAGGATGCCGATCTCATGAAGCGGATGCTGGTGGCAGACGGGGCCAGCGCCAAACGAGAGGGCCGTGGCTATGGCCCGGCACAGTATGGCCAGGCGATGAAGATCTACACCGACATCCGGAAGGCGAGCAAGAAGGCCTCGAGGGGCGTCCTGCAGCGGCTGGCGCTGGGCATCAGTCTGGAGCACGCCGTGCCGATCAAGCAGGCGAACCCCAAGGCCCGGACCGACGCTCCTGCCACAATCGACCCGGTGAAGCGTTACCTTCACTACGAGAAGGCGTACCTGGGCGGGGAGCTGGACCCGGCGTTCGAGCGATTGAGCGCCTGGGAGATCCGCATGGTCGTTAACGGGGACGAGCCGGACGAGACCCTCGCCTGGGGGCGCGAGATGCTCCGGAACTTCCGACCCGATCACATCTTCAACACGAACCCCGGCTGGCGCTACGTGAGCATCGTCAAGACCGATGTCAGGTACGGGTCCGGGGACGTCAAGCACGACAGGCCCGAGTTGCAGAGATACCAGAACATTCTCATGAACGGCGGGGTGTGCGGGCGGCGTGCGTTCATCGGGCGCTTCATTCTGCGCGCCTTCGGGATTCCGACCGTTGCCCGTCCCAGTCGCGGTCACGGGGCCTTGGCGCACTGGACGCCCAAGGGCTGGGTCGTCAACCTGGGGGGAGGCTGGGGTGGCGGCTGGACCAACACACGCTACAGGAAGGACCTCGATTTCCTCGCGACTGCGCAAGTACGCAACAACAGAAAGGCATACCTGAAGGTCAAGCGGGCCCAGTGGGCCGGCGACGTCCTGGGAGAAAAGCGGACCTACGGGGAGCACGACGGTACCCCCGCCTTCTGGAACGGCGTGGCGCTGCGTACGCAGCGGGCTATCATCAAGGAGGCGAAGGCCGAAACGCTCGACGCACTCGGCGAAGACCTCGGCGAGGCCAACGAGCCCACGGTAGCAGAGAAGGTCATGGCCTCTCCGGTCAAGCCCGAGGACCGGAAGATCATCTACGGCGCCGACGGCGTCATATCGATCCCGGCCGCCGCGTACAGCAAGCCGTCCGGCAACACGCGGGAGGTCACGGCCATGAAGAGCTTCGGCGGCGGTCTGCAGATCTTCCTGCCGCGGTTCTTCCCTCAGGGCAAAACGGTCTTGCGCGGCGGGACGTGGAAGAGCGAAGCCGCCCTATGCACGTCCGGGACGCGCCTGCTCAGCGGTGGCTACGGTCGATACCACAATTGGGGGCTCCGGGCAGCCATGACGCAGACCGGGAACCAAACCCCGCGTGAACTGACGCTCGACCTGGGTGACGGCGTGACCATGGAGATGGTCTACATCAAGCCCGGAACGTTCGTGATGGGAGGCGAAAGCAAGACCGATGGCCGGTTCGAGTGCGTCGAGTTGCCTAAGCACGAGGTCAAGCTCACCAGGGGATTCTACCTGGGAAAGTACGAGGTGACGCAGGCGCAGTACCAGGCCATCATGGGCTCGAACCCCAGCAGGTCGACCAAGGCCCCGAACTGCCCGGTTGACAACATCGCCTCGCAGGACGCGCTGGAATTCTGTGCGAAGCTCGCCGAGAAAACCGGGCGGGATGTGCGGCTTCCCACCGAGGCCGAGTGGGAGTACGCGTCCCGCGCCGGCAAGGACACGCGATGGTTTTTCGGTAACGATCCCTCGCGGCTCGGAGACTATGCCTGGTTCAAGGACAACGCGGGCAGCAAGTCGCATCCGGTAGCTCAGAAAAAGCCCAATCCGTGGGGTCTCTACGACATATACGGCAACGTCTGCGAGCGAATATCGGACACGTATGCCCGACACTACTACGCACAAAGTCCAAAGGTGGACCCGACCGGGCCGAGCCAAGGGAGGAAGTCCTGTCTCGAATACAAGATCATCGCCCCGCGATCGGGAAAGTACTCGGTAACGGCGCGGGTGGTCACGGCCAATTACGATCAGCGACTGAACGTCTCCGCGAATGACGCCGAGTCCGAGATCGCCATGGAGATGCCCTTCACCGTCGGGAAGTGGCGGGACTCCAAGCCGGTGACGCTCACCCTGCAAAGGGGCGAGAACGCCCTGCGGTTCTCCCGCACCGATCCTCCGCAGTACGGACTGGCCATCAAGTCGTTCGCGTTGAAGCCGGTGCGTTAGCCGGCGAAGAGCCGCCGGGGGCAGACAAACGGTGAGCAGAGATATGCGTTGGCGGCGGAGCACATGGAGGGGGCATGGGGTTGATGAGTGATTAGTGGGGGGGCTTTGCCTGGTTGCGGAGCGGCGGTGGAATCGGTGCGGCCTGCTCGCGGCGGCTGCGGGCCGGCGGCAAGTCACCGAGGGGGGCGGAAGGGATGCCATGGGGTCCAAGACGTTCTTCTGCAAGTCGCATCCAACCTCTCACATTCCCGCCGACGTGGACGTCGAGGCGAGAAAATAGGGACGGACCCTATTTTTTGAGAAGAAAAAATAGGGTCCGTCCCTATTTTCGACGTCCCTATTTCCCCTGTTTTCGGGTCTCTATTATTTGAGGACGTTGGTGAGGAGGTAGGTGTGTTTGTACTGTTCGCCCCGGCCGTGGCGGCGGCGGAGGATGTCTTGCTCGCGTTGGAGGAACGTGCCGGGCTCGACGGACACGGCCCGGACGGGCCCGAGGCGCTGGGAATCCCGCTTGGCGCGGTACTCGATATTGAGTTCGCCGAGGGCTCGGTCGAGGGCGTTGGCGAGGGCTTGTGCTGGCGGGCCGGCGGGCAGTTCGACGCGGAGCTGGTAGTAGGGCACGCGGGCGAATCGTCCCTGGAGGGTGAAGCGATCGAGGGCGGTCCCGGTCTGGCGGGCGGCGTGGGCCATCGCGGCGACGACCTGGTGCTCGGTGATTTTCTCGCCGGTGATATTGGCGGTATGCGCGCCACGAGAGAGGAACTCGAAGACCGGGCTGGTGCCGAGGTGTCCGGTGACACGGACGCGGTCGTCGAGGTGGTAGCGCCACAGGCCGGCGCGGTTGCTCAGGACGATCGAGTACTCGGCCCCGACGTCGAGTTCGTGGGCTCGGCGCGTGGTCGGGTCGAGCCGGTCGGCCTGGTCGGCGGGGACGAATTCGAGGACGTTGGCGGTGATCTCGGCGACGCCGGCGGGCGTTTCGTCTTCCAGGGGGATGCTGAGTCGGCCCTCGCTGGCGACGAGGCCGATGTCTCGGATGGGTACGGGCCCGAACAGCTCTCGCAGGCGTGGCAGGTAGAGTCCGACGGTCCCACCGGTCCAGTTGCAGAGGACCTCGACGTTCCAGAAGTGTCCGGGCCTCAACTCGCCGTCGCGTGCGATTCCCGCCTCGATCTGCCGGGCCAGCGCGGGGTTCGGGCCGCATCGCACGCGCCGGGCGAGTTCGGCGGGGACGTCGCCGGGTGGGCAGAACGTCCCGTCGGCGACGTCCCGACAGAGCCTCTCGGCGTGGGCCTGGCCGGTCTCGATGAGTTTGATCGTGCTGGACGGGTTGGCGGTGGTGATCATGCTGACGTCGCGTCCGACGCCGCAGCGGAGGATGGTGTAGTACTTGGCGGCGGGGTCTTGAATGTCTTCGGCCCCGCGTGGGGCGACGTACATTCGGCGGACGATACGTTTTTGCGAGGCGCTGAGCAGCCCGCTGATGGCGCCACAGGGCGTTCCGGCGGGGCTGGTGGTTTCGCGGATGGACGAGCTGATGGTCACGATGGCTCGCAGCCAGCCCGCCGGGTGGTCGGTGAGGGCGTTGACGCCGAAGATGTTCCATCCGCGTCGCAGGTCGGCGAGGAACCGCCGGGTGACGGGGATGTGCTTCGGCTCGCCCGTCGTGCCGGACGTACGGGAGAACATCTCGAGTTGCTCGCCCGCGGGCAGCAGGGCGGTGGTTTGCCCGGCGAGCACGCGGTCGATGTAGGGTTGGAGGGCCTCGTAGGTTCGGATGGGCACGGCCCGGCGGAAGTCGTCGTAGTTGCCGATGGAGGCGAAGCCGTGGTCGCGTCCGAAGTCGGTCTCGGCGTGGTCGCGGAGCATCTGGGCGAGCAGGCGGTCCTGGACGTCGGCTGTCCGCTGGTGGGCGGCGAGGAAGCCCCGCACCTGGCGCATGGCGTGGCGTCCGGCGAGGTAGGCCACGGGACGCAGGAATGTCCGAGTCCACCGGCGCATGGGGCTCAGGCCACCTCGACGTCGCTGGGGGCGGTGATCTCGCTTTCGGCGAGCTCCTCGCCGGCGAGGTGGCGCCGGAAAAACGCCAGCGTCCGGGCCGCGTACTCGCGCGGCTCGAGGTCCACGGACCGGTTGTGCTTGGCGCCGGGGACGATCCAGATGTACTTCGGCGACGGGGCCAGGTCGTACAGCAGCCGGGACTGCTCGACGTGGATGTAGCGGTCCTTCTCGCCGTGGATGAAGAAGATCGCCCGGGCCTGCATTTCCTTGAGGGCCTTGGAGACGGACAGGTATCGGCAGGCCATTCTCGGCTGGGCGAAGCGCAGCAGCAGCCAGACCAGCAGTTGCCAGAAGGTTTCGGAGTGGTTCTCGTAGACGAGTTTGACGCGGGCGAAGATGTGGGCCCAGCGTTTCATGAAGGACGCGACGGTGGTCTCGGTTCCGAAGGCCCCGTCGCAGACGATAGCGCGGATATTGGGATCGGTGGCGCCGGCGAGCAGGGCGGCGCCGGCCCCGCGAGAGATGCCGAACACGCCGATCTCGGCGGACTTGCCCTCGGCGGCCAGGGTGGCCTCGACGTACGCGCAGGCGCCCAGGACGTCTTCCATCTCCTTGTCCGACGGCCACTGCAACGGCCGGTACTTGCCCAGGGAGCTGCTCTGGCCGTGGCCGCGGAAGTCGAAGGTGAATACGTCGAAGCCCGCCTCGACCATCGGGCGGGCGTACCGCGCGCAGCTATACATGTCCGAGGCGTACTCGTGGCAGAAGACGATCGTGCCCCGGTAGGCCGAGCGGTTGGGCGCCCGGAGGACCATCCCCCGCAGGCTCGTGCCGTCGAAGCTGCGGAAGTGGACCTCGTCGCCGTGGAGGCGTTGGAAGTCGACCGGGGGGGTCGGGACCGGCGAGGGGGTCGTGTCCGTGAAAATCCGCAGGCTGATGCGGACGTACTTGCCCAGCCACAGCGCCAGGAACGTCAGGAGGCTCAGGCAGGTCAGCGCGATGGCGACGGCGGCCCAGTTTCGGCCGATCCACGACCCGGCCGCCAAGTGGCAGATTGCGAAGATGTCCCAGGTGCCAGTCACGTCGCACGTCTCGTCGGGCGCCGCATGAGGGCGCCGATCCCGGTTAGCCTAGTGGAAGCGGTACGGCATATTGCCCGAGGTCAGGTTGATGATGGTCCAGATCGCCCCGAGGATGCTGATGATCAGGCCGATGATCCCGCAGATCTTGCCGGCCCGCGCCCGGCCGGCGGCCAGCGGATCGACCAGGCCGGCCTGGATCTCGGTCAGGGCCCGGTTGCCCATGACGATCGCGATAATCCCACAGATGAGCCCGCCGGGCCAGCAGCAGCACCCGCAGACGAGCGAGATGATCCCGAGCGTCAGCGCCCCGGTGGCCCCGCCGGACGGCTTGGGCGGCTGGGCGGGCTCGAACGTCTGGGGGGCGTAGGCCGTTGGCGGCACCGGTGGCGGGACGGTGCCGCTGGGCGGGCCCGGTGGCGGGGCCGCGGCCGGCGGTGGGGGAAGGGGCGTTCCGGGCGGCTCGGCAGCCGGCGGGGGAAGATCGCTGCCCCGGGGCCCGCCCGGAGGCTCGGGGAACAACGCGCCCGGGGAGATGCCGGCCGGCGGGGCCTCTGCCGGCCCCGTCGGTCCCGTCGGTGCCGGCGTCTGGCCGGGACCGGGCAAGGGCTCCGGCGTCAGCGGCTGACCGAACTCCGCGCCCGACTCGCTCGGCGGGGGTTCGGCGCCGGCTGCGGCGGCTACGAACCGATTGCCGCACTGCCCGCACACCACCTCCTTGCCGAGGACGCTCTCGGGTGCGTCCAGCTTCGTACCGCACTGAGGACAGGCGACGATGGGCATAGCACATTCCCTGGTGGCCTTGCACGTCGGTGGCACCGCGGCCACCGCGATCGAAAACGGTCGGCCGATCATAGGCCCCCGGGTCCGGCAGGGCAAGGGAAGCTTGCCGCCCGGCGGCAGGTGCGAGCGACCAGGGATTCTGGCGCGGTCACCGGATGCTCTTGCCGCGAGAGCGTTCTATCGTTCACCGCCGGCCTCGGTTGCGGATCTGGGATTGCGGATTGCGGATTCCTCCACGTCGTGAGCCAATTCGCAATGAAGGCCTTCTGCACGAGCGAGGACAACTCACCGGCCGCGGGCACGTTCCGTGCCGCCAGAAACAAAGGTCGCTCACCGGCGGGTCACCCGTGGGAGATGCTCAGGACGATGGTGCCGATGTAGAGGACCCAGTACCCGATGCCGAGGAAGATCCCGATGATGCCGCAGATTCGCCCGGCCTTGGCCATGCCGGCCGACGCTGGCGAGACGGTTCCCGCCTGGATATCGCGGAGGGCGTTCTTCTGGAAGATGATGGCGAGGATGCCGCAGACGATGGAGGGCACGCCGAGGCAGAAGCAGACGGGCATGGAGGCGATCCCGAGCACGAGGCTGGCGGTGGCATACCCGGAGGACTTTTGTGGCTGGGGCTGGGCGGTGACCGGGGCCGGCAGGGGCGGCGTGATCGGTGGGGGGGCGGCCGCCGGCGGCGCCGTCGCCGTCGGGCCGTCGCCGGCTGCGCTGGCCGGGGGGGCCTCGAACGAAGCGGGGGACGGTGCCAGTCCCGCGGCCGGGTCCGGCGGCGGCTCCGCGGCCGGCGGCGCGCCGGCGATGAACTTTGTCTTGCACTGCCCGCAGAGGACTTCCTGGCCCAGAAGTTCCTCCGGGGCGTTCAGTTGGGTACCGCAACGGGGACAGGCGATCACGGGCATCGCAGACTCCCTATGGACCCTCGGCGGACGTCGGTGCCGGTTGGTCGGCGGCGTTCAGGCGTCGGGGCCGACGACGATCAGCGAGTTGTTCTGACCGCCAAAACCGAAGCTGTTACTCATGCAGGTTCGCACCCGGGCCTTCCGGGGCGCGTTGGCGATGTAGTCCAGGTCGCACTCCGGGTCCGGGTGGCGGTAGTGCATCGTTGGCGGGAGGACCTGGTCGCGCAGGGCCAGCACGCAGGTGATCAACTCGGTGGCGCCGGCCGCGGCGATGAGGTGCCCGAGCATGCTCTTGACGCTCGAGATGGGCACGCGCCGGGCGTAGTCGCCGAAGACGACCTTCATGGCCCTCGTTTCGACCTGGTCGTTCTGCGTCGTGCCCGTGCCGTGGGCGGAGATGTAGTCGATGGCCTCGGGGCCCACGTCGGCGTCGGCCAGTGCCGCCCGCATGCAGGAAGCCGCGCCGAGGCCCTCGGGGTCCTGGTCGGTAATCCGGAACGCGTCGGCGCTCGAGCCGTAGCCGATGATCTCCGCCAGGATCGTCGCGCCGCGTGCCTCGGCATGGGCACGGTCCTCGATGACGAGGATGCTGGCGCCCTCGCCCAGGACGAAGCCGTCTCGCGTCAGGTCGAACGGGCGGCTGGCGGTGGCGATCTCGTCGTTGCGCGTGGACAGGGCCGTCAGGCGGTTGAAGCCCGTCAGCCCGTACGGGTGGATCATGCTGTGGGCGCCTCCGCTGAGGATGGCGTCGGCGTCGCCTCGCCGGACCTGGCAGGTGGCCTCGCCGACGGCCTGCGTACTGGCCGCACACGCCGTCAGGACGTTGAAGGCCGGGCCACGCGCGCCGAACTCCGCCGCCAGGTGCGCGACGACCATGTTCGATTCCTGCTCGGCCTCGCGATGAAGCTTCATCCGCTGGAAGGCCAACTCGGCCCAGCGGACGGTATCGACCTTCCCGTCGCGCCAGGAGTCGATGATCGTGTTGGTGAAGTTGTTGAAGTCCAGGCTGCCCTCGCCGCTGCCGAGGTAGATGCCCAGTCGGTTGCGGTCGAGGTTGGCGGCCTCGCCCAGGCCGGACTGCTCCCATGCCTGCGCCGCGGCGCCGAGGGCGAACCGGCAGTGGTGTCCCGCGTGGCGGTGGCTGGCGGCGTTCGGCAGTTGCGAGGCCAGGTCGTAGTCCTTGACCTCCGCGGAGAAGGTCGAGGGGAAGGTGCTCGCGTCGAAGAGGGTCGTCTCGGCCAGCCCGCTCTGGCCGGCCAGCAGCGCCCGCCAGGTGCCCTCGACGTCGTGGGCCAGCGGGTTGACGGTGCCCATGCCCGTGATGACCACGCGTCGATCGCTCATGATGCGCACCGCCTTAAGACGCACGCGCCGCTCTGGCCCCCGACGGAAAACGCGCCGGTGACGACGTACTCCAACTCCGAGGCCCGGGGCTCGGCGAGGAAGCTCAACTCGCAGCCGGCCGCCGGCGAGAGATGGTTGACGGTGGGCGGGACGGTCTGGTTCTTGAGGGCCATGGCGGCCACCGCGCACTCGACCCCGCCGGCCCCGGCGAACAGGGAGCCGACGGACCCGGTGATCGCGCAGGCGGGGATTGTGGCGAGTGCGTCGCCGAAGACATTTCGCCAGGCAGCGGCCTCGCAGCGGTCTTC
>Ga0272442_10005176_pt1 | contig 17534 bp, 13 predicted proteins | sample SSMForm2O_FD_200262 | JGI IMG/M metagenome (GOLD analysis project Ga0272442, IMG submission 200262) | Marine sediment archaeal communities from Little Sippewissett salt marsh, Falmouth, MA, United States - SSM-Form-2O | ecosystem: Environmental > Aquatic > Marine > Wetlands > Sediment ... | reverse complement strand
GAATCCATGCACACCTGCGTCGACCAAGACCCCGAAAGAAGATCACCAAACGCGGCCGCGCCGAAGATCATGACGGCCGCAAACGCGAGTACGAGAGCTTTCTTCATTCTTCCTATACCTCCCTGGGGTATTGTTGCCAGACCGACAGCGAAGCGCGCCATCGCTGTCGAGAACAAGGAATGCTTCGAGCGACCACCTCCCCCACTACGGTGTTGCGCCTCTCCACTAGATCTGGATCACATCATACTGCAAGGTGCACGTATCACGAAATCGATGCCGCTGGCCCATGCCTCTTGGCGGGGTGCGTCCCGACCGGCAACAGACGGGGTTCGTGTCGCAGCGCCTTCCGCAATGCGCCAACCTCAATGACGCCCACACGGCTCTGCGTCTCGGCTCCTCAATCCCCACACAGCAAGCGGTGCGACCGCCGGCCGGCAGCATGTCTGGGGCACCCCCCATGGAGTGGAGCGGAATCCACTGGATGGACGTACCTCTGCTCCGCACGTTGGACGCATGGCTATAGCACGGGCAGGATCGGTGGCTTGGGGGATCCTCTTCATCCGTGCTACATTCGAACCCAGATCCACTAAGGGGGTTGCCATGGTCAAACGATGGGTGGGCATTGTCTTGCTCGCAACGGCGGCCGCGCTTGTGCTGTCCGCGGTCTCGTGGGGGCAGGATCCAGGAGCGATCCAGCCGGTCGCAGAGACAGCGGAGACGGCGGTCGAGCAGATCCTGACCTACATCGACAGCGCGGCGACGTATCTCGGACAGGGGGTTCTCTACCTCCTCAATCTGATCACCGACGACCGCGTGTCGGATACCCTCCAGCAGCCGATCGGATACCTCGCACTGATCACGGTGATCCTGCTGCTGTTCGGCATCCTTGACTTTGCCCGCAAGGTGATTTGGATCGGGATCATCGTCGGGTGGGTGCTGCTCGTGGTCCGTGTGATCCTCGACGCTCTGAACGTGTAGTCCCCAAGCGGGACGCAGCATAGAGGGGGGCACCTTGCCCCCCTATTCGCTCCCCTCCGACGACGGCGTCTCATCGACGGTGAACCGTCGGGTAACGCCCCGATCGAGGCGACACACCTTCCCGCCGAAGGCAACGGAGACAGGCAGCGGTCGGTTGCCCTCGTGCGTGATCGTTGCCGCCTGCGCCGTCACCGAAACGCTGAGCCACGTTCCACGCCAGAGGATGCGGAACGACACGCGGCGAAGCGCCGGCGGCAGCTTCGGCGAGAGGACCACGGCGTCCGCCGTGACGCGGACACCGGCGAACGCGCCCAGTACCACGGCGATCGTCCCCGCCATTACCGCGGTGTGGATCCCCTCCGGCGTGGTGCCGCCCTGCGTGTCAGCGAGATCGCTTTGCACCGCCTCAAGGAAGTGGCCCCACGCCGACGCAGGATCCCGCCGATGCAGGATCTCCGCGAACACGACGTGGCTCAGCGTCGACCCGTGCGATGTCCGATCACGGTAGTACGCGATGGTCCGGGCCGCTTCCTCCTCGGTCATCGTGTAGCCCAACCCCCCGAGTGTGGAGCGAAGCTCATCGTGACCCAGTGTGTAGAACAGCATGCACAGATCGGGCTGCTTCGACAGCTTGTAGCGATCCGGGGAGTCCCCCTCGGCCTTGAGGATGCGATCCAGCCGTCCGATCTTCCCGTAGTCATCGCGATAGGCCGGCCAATCCAGCTCCAGCAGCTCGTCGTATCCTTCAAACGCCAGCAGCCGCCCTTGTCGGTCGGTTGCCACCGCAAGTCGCCCGGCGGCCTCCCGCCACCGGGCGGGCTCCTCGTCCGTCAACGCAACCGCCGCCTTCAGCTCCTCGCGTTCATCCTCGGAGAGGCCGCGGACCACCCGATCCGCCGTGGTGAGACACCACGATGCCATTACGTTTGTGTAGGCGTTCTTCCGCAGTCCCACCGCGGCTTCACCAGGGTACTTCTCGTGAAACTCGTCGGGCCCCATCACACCCGGGATGTCCAGTTGGCCTGTCACCGGGTCCGGCCGCGCCGCACTGACCCAGAAACGCGCGATCTCCACGAGCATCTCGGCGCCGTATCGCGCGAGGAACGCCCGATCCCCCGTTGCCTCCACGTAGCGCCACACATTGACCACACACGCGGCGGCAACGTGTCGCTGCAGCCGACTGTGATCGGGATCCCACTTGCCCGATCGAGGGTTGAGGTGAACGCGCTGCGTCTCCTCGCGACCGTTGCTGCCGCTCTGCCACGGGATCATCGCGCCCGCGTACCCTTCGGCTCTCGCAGACGTGCGCGCCGCGGCGAGCCGGTAGTAGCGGTACATGAGGAGCGATCGCGCGATCTCCGGGGCTCGAAGCGTATAGAACGGCATGACGAACATCTCATCCCAGAAGATGTGCCCACGGTAGGCTTCGCCGTGCAGGCCCCTCGCCGGCACGCTGACGTCTCGTCCGATGGTGTGATACGAGGCCGTCTGCAACAGGTGGAACGCGTGCAACCTCAGCACGAGCTGCAGCGGTCGGCCGTCCACCTCGATCGCCTCGGCGGCATCCACCTCCACGTCGAACCGCCGCCACAGAGCCTGCCACGCCGCACCGTGTGTCAGAAGCAGGTCGCCGAACGAGGCGGCGTTGCCCGCATCGAGTGACGCGTCCTCGCAGGGCTCGGTGGTCGCGCGATCCCGCGAGGTCCTCACGGCAACAACCTTTTCGATCACCACCTCGTCGCCTTCGGCAAGCTCGATGTGGCGCCGATGTTCGACGCCGTTGTCGGCGCGGTTCACCGAGGGCGCCGCGGGAATGGGAGCGCCGTTCACCGACCAGCGGGTGCGAGCCACCTGCGCCATCTCGATCCGAGACTGCGTCGTTCGTACGTGGAGAAGGATCCTCGTCTCATCGAGCGCCTCGGCCGCAAGCACCTCCAGGTGGTCTCCCGCAAGGTCCCGGTAACGGGCTACGCCGCGATTGACCGTCGATCCGTCCAACCCCGTGGCGAACTCGACACGTGCGCTGCCCTGCTCCACGCGGAACCGATACTCGATCGCCGCCAGGTGTGGGTTCCCCATATGCACCAGCCGCTGGCTGTCGACCGCAAGGCACGTCCCCGCGCTGTTGCCCACACGAAGCGTGCGGACGAGCAGGCCGCGGCGCAGATCGAGCGCCAGTCGATACCGCTGCAGGGCAGCCCCTGCAGGATCGAACCACTCGGCCCCGTCGATGCGAAACCGTATAGGCAGCCAGTTGGGGAAGTTCACGAGATCCTCATTGACGATCTCTCGATCGCCGACGATGCTCGCCAACCGGTTGTAGCCGCCGGCAAGATACGTTCCCGGGTAGTGGACGCCGCCGGCCCGTGCTTCCTCCGCTGCCCCTCGCGTGACAAACACACCGTTGCCCAGCGCGCACAGCGTCTCACGAAGCGGCTGTGCCGCAGGATCGAACCCCTCGAATTCGAGGATCCAGTCGCGATCGCTCATCCTCCACCTCGCGGGGCGGCCGCCAGCCGCTGCAGAAACACGTGCACCTCGGCCGGGTTTTGCAACCAGTGCCGGGCCGCGGACGGCCGTGGCGTTTCGGTTACCACCACCCCCACGCCCCGCGGCGCGAGTGCCGCGAAGGCGTCCTCGTCCGTGAGGTCGTCTCCGACGTAGACAGGAACGACACCCGGCTGATCCAGGTCGAGCACGTCAAGAAGCCACAGGACCGCCCGCCCTTTGTCCCAAGCGATGTCGGGTCGCAGCTCGAACACCTTCTTGCCGAGGGTCTTGCAAAGCACCGGGTACCGCGCAACCGCGGCGTCGACAAGCCTCTCGATCCGCGACACCTGCTCGGCGGCGACCAAGCGGTAGTGCAGCGCGAGGGAGAACCGCTTGTCCTCAACGATCGCCCCCTCGATGTCGGCCACCTCCGTGCGGAACTGATCGGCAAGCTCCGCGATGACGGGACGCACCTCGCGCGCCTCATCGAGCTCGAGCGACAATCCTCCGGGCCCGCTGATGTCGAAGCCGTGGCTGCCCGCAACAACGAGGTCGCTGACCCCGACCAGCGCTGCGACGTCCTCCCGACCTCGTCCGCTGATGATCGCCGTCGGGTAGACCGAGGCGAGTGCTCTCACCGTCTCCCGCACGTCCCGAGATATCGTCGCCCGTTCGGGACGGTCGACGATCGGCGTCAGCGTGCCGTCGTAGTCGAGGAAGATCGCAGGCCGTCCTGCCTCCAGCCGCGCCCAAAGGCGATCGTCGGTGAGCGCCGACGGTCTTCGGTGTTCCCTGTCGGAGAACCACGCCATCAGCGTCTCCACTGAGACCGCCGCGAGGCTCTGGAACACAAGGTCGGCACCGTGCTGCCGAAGACCGCCGCCGCCACGATCGAGCCCAACGACCAGCCCAAACTCCCCGGCGCGCGCCGCCGCCACCCCAGAGATCGCGTCCTCCACGACCAACGTCTGCGCCGGCGTCGCACCGACGCGCCGTGCGGCCTCGACGAAAATGTCGGGCTCGGGCTTGCCTCGCAGGCCAAGCCGTTCCGAGACGATCCCGTCGACGCTCGCCTCAAACAACGACAAGAGCCCGGCACGTTCGAGGATCGGTCCGCAGTTCTTGCTCGAGGACGCCACGGCCGCGCGGACTCCGTTCGCCCGCAGCGCGCGCACTGTCTCGACCGTCGCCTCATCGACGTCCACCCCGTGCTCCTCAAGGGCCGCATGGAAGTAGTCGTTCTTGAGATTCCCCATGGCCCAGGCTGTTTCATCCCCCGGCGGATCGGTCGGCGTGCCGTCCGGCACGGAGATGCCGCGCGATGCCAGGAAGCTTCTCACTCCGTCAATGCGCGGCTTGCCATCAACGAAGGTGCGGTAGTCGCCGGACAGGTCGAACGGCCGGAACGTGTCGCCGGTTTCTGCGGCTCTCTTCCGCAGCAGTTCATCGAAGAGTCGTTTCCACGCCGCCCCGTGCACGCCGGCGGTGAGGGTCACGACCCCATCAAGGTCGAACACCGCCGCCACGAGTCGTTTCGTAGATCCTTTCATCGCGGTCACGCTCCCCTCCCTAAGAGGACGGCGCCCCACATCCTACGGAGACCGCCGCGTTCGCGGCAAGCCGTGCCGCCCCTCGCACGGACGAGCAGGCCGCTCAAGGCATGTGATCGACGCCAGCCGACGCACAAGACACGTTTGTGCTAAGGTCAAGGGGCAACCCCGGTGCCCACATTCGGAGGAGACCTTGGCCACGTTGGAACAGCGCACCCGCTCCGGGCAGTCGATCTGCCTCGGCTTCGTCCGTCGACTGTCTACGCCTTCGAGCGAACCCGATCGCTTCGTGGGCTTCGGCGCCTGCGGGTCGACCACCCATCCGACCGTCTTCGAGCGGGCCGAGGCAAGCAACGTCGCCGCTCGCGCTGCGCTCGGACGTGCTCGCGGCAAGCGATCGTCCTCAGAGGCGGCGTCCACGCGCCTCCCATGCCTCGTCGCGCGGCACCCCAGAGGTCACGCCAAGAAAGGGACGTCCCATGCCCGCTGAGGCGCACCGTGCCGACCCGCTGCTGGTCGATCTGGAGGCGCAGCAGGTCATCGAGCGGATCTGGAGACGCGATCCCTCGGTGTGGCCGGGCAGCTCCGCAGAGCTCGAAGACCGCCTGGGCTGGCTCGACTGCCCCGAGACGATGCCCGCCGATCTGCCACGCCTTGCGGACCACGCCGGCAGGCTGCGCAACGCAGGGATCGCGCAGGTGCTTCTGCTCGGAATGGGCGGCTCCAGCCTCGCGCCGGAGATGTACGCGAGGACGTTCGGCGCGGCGCCGGGCTTCCCTTCTCTCACGGTGGTGGACACCACCGATCCCCAGGCGATTGCCGATGTGACAAGAAGTCTCGATGCATCGCGAACGGCGTTCCTTGTAGCCACGAAGTCGGGGAAGACGACGGAGACCTTGTCCCTGTTTCACCACTTCTACCAAGCAACACGCCGCGGCACTCCCGGTCGTCCGGGCGACCGGTTCTTCGCCATCACCGATCCGGGAAGTCCGCTGGTCGCTGTTGCCGAGAGTCACGGGTTCGCCAAGGTGTTCCTCGCTGATGCGACGATAGGAGGCCGCTTCTCGGCCCTGTCGCTGTTCGGCCTGGTTCCCGCCGCCTCCCTCGGCGTTGACGTCCGGCGCCTTCTCCGGAGCGCCCATCGCGCGCGGTCACGCTGCCTTCCTGATGTTCCCGTGGCGAAGAACCCCGCCGCGCTGCTCGCCGCCGAGCTGGCGGGCCACGCGCGCACGGGACGTGACAAGCTGACGCTCGTCCTGTCACCCGGGCTCGCGGCGTTCGGCGACTGGCTCGAACAGCTGATCGCAGAAAGCACAGGGAAAGACGGAAAGGGGCTCCTGCCCGTTGTCGGCGAACCTCTCGGCGAGCCGTCGGGCTACGGCGACGACCGGCTGTTCGTCCGTGTCCGCCTCGCGGGCGACAGCGAGGCGGAACCTGGGCTGGAGCGCCTTCGTGCGTGCGGACACCCCGTGATCTCGCTCGAGGTCTCCGACGTCCACGAGCTCGGCGAGCAGATCTTCGTTTGGGAGCTCGCCGTGGCCCTGATCGGGCACCTCATGGCGATCGACCCGTTCGACCAGCCCAACGTCGAGTCATCCAAACGCGCGACAAGAGATGCCATCTCCAGCTTCCGCGCTACGGGCGCACTCCCCGAGGCCGCCCAGCTGCCATCCGGCCCGGATGACGTGGGTGCGCTGCTCGTCGACGCGGCGCCCGGCGACTACGTGGCGATCCACGCCTACCTGCCGCCGGAGCCTGCGGTGCGCGCCGCCCTCGAGGAGCTGCGGGACTGGATCCGAACCGGGACGCGCTGCGCGGCAACCATTGGCTTCGGACCACGGTTTCTCCACTCCACGGGGCAGCTCCACAAGGGCGATGCCGGTCACGGCCGGTTCCTTCAGCTGACATGGGACGCGCCCGACGATCTTCCCGTCCCCGGCGGCGACGTCGACCGCGGGCCGTCGCTCACGTTCGGTGTCCTTACTGCCGCCCTGGCACACGGCGATGCCGCGGCGCTGCTACGGGCAGGACGACGCGTCGCCCGGGTGCACCTCGAAGGCGATCCCGCGGCAGGCGTTCGAGCGTTGACCGCGGTGCTCCGCCAACGGACGCCGATCGAAGGGAGGTCCTCATGAACGTCGACGACCTGAAGCGGCGAGCCGCACGCGAGGCGGCGACGCACACCCGATCCGGAATGGTGATCGGACTCGGCCATGGCTCCACCGCGGCCCACGCAGTGGAGAAGATTGGGGAGCTTCTGGCTACGGGAACGATCGCGGGGGTCTTCGCCGTCCCGTGCTCCGAGGCCGTGGCCGACCACGCGACGCGACTCGGGATTCCCCTGACGACGCTCGCCCACCACCCGATCATCGACCTCACGATCGATGGGGCTGACGAGGTCGATCCGCAGTTGCGGCTGATCAAGGGCGGCGGCGGCGCGCTTCTGCGCGAAAAGATTGTCGCCCAGGCAAGTCGTCGCGAGATCATCGTCGTCGACGTCGGCAAGATGTCATCGCGGCTGGGGTCGAATCACTGTCTTCCGATCGAGATTGCCCGGTTCGGTTGGACGTCACAGATCCACTACATCGAGGAGCTCGGGGCGAAGGTGGCGCTGCGGCGCGACGGCCACGGGGAGCCGATCATGACCGACCAACACAACTTCCTGGTCGACGCCGACTTCGGCCCTATCGATGACCCCAGCGCACTCGCGGCGCGGCTCTCGGCGCGGGCCGGTATCCTCGCCCACGGCCTGTTCATCGACCTCGTCACCGACCTCATCGTGGCGTCTCCCGACGGTCTGCGCCACGTGACGGCCCAGCGGACGGCTCGACCGGCCTCCGGCGCCCACGGGCGGGAACTCCGCTGATGGCGTCCCCGAAAGCCATCGTCATCTTCGGGGCATCGGGAGACCTCACCCAACGGAAGCTGGGGCCCGCGCTCCACAGCCTGTCGTGCGCCGGGCAGCTCCCCACGCCCACGAACGTCATCGGAGTCGGTCGGACCGTCCTTTCCGACGAAGCGTTCCGCGACCGCCTGTATCGAGGGATCGAAGCGTACGCGCGGCTCAAACCGGACCCGAACCTCTGCAACCTGTGGCCGACGCTCGGCCACAGGTTCAGCTACCTCGCAGGCTCCATCGACGACGCGCGCACCTACACACGTCTCGGCCAGCGCATCGCCGCTCTCTCCGAGGCGCCGCTCGAGGACACGGGTGTGCTCTACTACCTCGCGGTGCCGCCTGAAGCCGCGGAAACGATCGTAGCCGGGCTCGCCACCGCGGGGCTCCACCGCTCGGGGCACGGGTGGAGACGGATCGTGTTCGAAAAGCCGTTCGGCGTCGATGGGGAGGCCGCGGCGCGGCTCAATCGACGCGTCCACGACGTGTTCCGCGAGCCCCAGGTCTTCCGCATCGATCACTACCTGGGGAAGGAGACGGTACAGAACATCCTTGTGCTACGCCTCGCCAACGGCATCTTCGCCCCGCTGTGGTCGCGCGAGTTCGTGGATCACGTTCAGATCACGCTTGCAGAGTCGGGCGGCGTCGGACGCCGTGGGGCCACCTACGATCGTATGGGGGTCGTTCGTGACGTGCTCCAGAACCACGGGCTACAGCTCGTCGCCTTGGCGATGATGGAGCCCCCGGTGAGCCTCGCTCCCGAGCCGCTGCGCGACGCGAAGCTGGCGGTGCTTCGCGCCATACGGCGCCCCGAGCCGTCCGACGCCGTGCTCGGGCAGTACCAGGGCTACCGCGACGAACCCGACGTCGATCCAGGATCAGACACGCCGACCTACGTCGCCGTGCGCCTCCACGTCAACACGTGGCGCTGGCGAGGCGTCCCGCTCTACCTGCGCTGCGGCAAGCAGATGGCAGAGAAGGTCACGGAGATCACCGTACAGTTCAAGCCGACGGCCACGCCCCTCACGAACGCCCTTCCGCCTCCGAACCGGCTGACGCTTCGTCTGCAGCCCGACGAGGGGATCAAGCTTCGTATCCAGACCAAGGTCCCTGGGGCAGGGCAGCGGATCCGTTCAACGGACCTCGCTTTCGGCTACGCCGAGCAGTTCGGCCCCGACGCTATCCCGGACGCGTACGAGCGTCTGCTGCTTGACGCCCTTGAGGGGGATCCGACGTTGTTCCTGCGAAGCGACGAGATCGAAGCGGCCTGGGACGTCGTGGAGCCTCTGCTCCGACGTGAGACGGGCGCCGACGTGCCGTTCCCCTACAGCGAGGGAAGCTGGGGGCCCGCGGAGGCCGACGCCTTGATCGAGCGAGACGGGCGCTCGTGGCTCGCCGGCTGCGCACCCACGCGGCGGAACGCGTAATGCGGCGCGTTGTCTTTCCCGACCCCGAAGCGCTGGCAGCGATCGCGGCGCCCCTCGTCGCTCGCCGCGCAGCTGCGGCGATCGCCGCACGCGGACGCTTCCTGGTCGCGCTTGCTGGAGGCCGAACGCCACTCCCCGTCTTCCGGCGGCTCGCCGTAGAGGCAGTGGGCATAGACTGGCAGGCGGTGGAGCTGTTCTGGACGGACGAACGCTGTGTCCCGCCGGATCATCCGGCGAGCAACTACGGCACGGCCATGGACGCGCTCGTCGCCCGTGTGCCGATCCCGAAGGCAAGCGTTCATCGCATGCGCGGCGAGGCCCCCCCGACGCAAGCCGCATCTGAGTACAACGACGAACTGGAACGTGTCCTGGGGTCTCATGGAGCCCTTGACCTCGTCCTCCTCGGCGTGGGAGGCGACGGGCACACCGCGTCGCTCTTTGGAGACGGCGAGACCCTGGCGGAGTTCGGCGGACGCGTTGCCGCGGTTCGATCGGAGTCCGCAGAGCCGCCGCTGCGCCTGACCCTCACCCTGGAGTTCCTCAACCGCTCGCGCGAGGCACTCTTCCTGGTGACCGGCAAAGGCAAGCGGGAGGCGTTGGCGCGCATCGACCGTGGCGAGCAGCTGCCCGCGTCGAGGGTCTGCCCCGTCGCCTCGACACCCCTGTGGTTCGTTGACCGCGCCGCAGCTCCGTCCGACGGGACACGGCGCCGACGTTGTGACGGTTGACCTCCGAGAAGCCAGCCTCTACCATGCCGGCGCGCTTCGCTCACGGGGCAGGCGCTTGCGCCAGAGTGGCGGAATCGGCAGACGCGCGGGACTCAAAATCCCGTGACCCTTGCGGTCGTGTGGGTTCGACCCCCACCTCTGGCAGTTCCAGCACCCTTCAAAGACGTGGACGGCGGATCTGGGTCAGACGTCGTCGCCCCACGCGCGAACGGGTGTCTCCTGGCGGGCTCCGCGGCCACGTCGGAGAAACGTCGGGATGTCGATGTCACCCACACCGATCCGGCTCTCCTGCTGCAGCTTGGCGAGCATCGTCTCGCTGTCGAGGTGTGAGCCGTTGGTGTCGTCTTCGCTCAGCGTCAGGGCGAACCCGGTCGCGATAACGGTCAGCCTGACCCGCTCGATCCCGTCACGGATCGCAGTTCCGAAGATGATGTCCGCGCGATCGGACACCGCCTCTCGGATCAGCTGCGCCGCTTCGGTGACCTCCTCCAACGTGAGGTCGTTGCCCCCGGCCACGTTCATGATGACCTTGCGCGCCCCCTTGATCGAGCCGTCGAGAAGCGGAGACGAGATCGCGTTGCGTGCCGCCTCCTTGGTCTTCCCTTCGCCTTCGCCTTCGCCGATGCCCATCATCGCAGTGCCCGCGTTGCGCATGACGCTCTCGATGTCTGCGAAGTCGAGGTTGATCATCCCGGGAATGGTTACCAGATCGGAGATCCCCTCAACGCCCTGTCGGAGAACCTCGTCCGCCATCTCGAACGCTTTGGTGATCGGCGTGTCCAGAGACGTGACCTTGAGCAGCTTGTCGTTGGAGATCGTGATCAGCGCGTCGACCGCCTGCGACAGCCTTCCGATACCTGATTCGGCCTTCTCCGCGCGCGCCAGCCCTTCGAAAGAGAAGGGACGGGTGACGATCCCCGTTGTCAGGATCCCCGCCTCTTTCGCCAACGCAGCGATCACGGGGGCCGCGCCGGTCCCCGTGCCTCCCCCCATGCCACAGGTGATGAACACCATGTCCACGCCGTCGAGGAGATCCATGATCTCCTCACGGCTCTCCTCGGCGGCGGCCTTGCCGATCTCTGGGTTTCCCCCGGCACCGAGCCCCGAGGTCAGCTTGCGGCCCAGCTGCAGCGTGCGGTGAGCACGGACGACGTCAAGAACCTGCGCGTCCGTGTTGACCGCAATGAGCTCCACGCCGTTGACCGACGTCGTGAACATCCGGTCGACGGCGTTGCCCCCGCCGCCGCCGACGCCGATCACCATGAGCCTCGCAAGAGGAGTGCGTTGCCTCTCGTCCATCATCGTTCACCCCCGGAAGAACCGGTTGAGCCACGAGAACAGCTTGCCGATGAGTGACCCCCGCTTCGGCTGGTAGAAGTCCTTCTTCTTGAAGTCCTTGGTCTCCGTCGCGTAGCGCAGGAGCCCAATGGACGTGGCGTAGATCGGCGACTCGACGATGTCCCGCAGCCCGTGGATCCCCTGCGGGATCTTGCCGCGACGCACCGCCATGTCGTACCGCTGCTGCGCGAACTCCGCCATCCCGTGAAGCAGAGACGAGCCGCCGGTCAGCACAAGGCCCGCGGGCACCAGATCGCGATAGCCCGCGTCTTCGACCTCCTGCATCCCCAGATCGAGCAGCTCCTCGACTCGCGGCTCGATGATCTTGGCCAGCCGCTTCTTGGACACCGTCTTCTTTTCGTCGCCCCCGATGGTCGCCACTTCGATCTTCTCGTCCTCGCCCACGCTATCGACAAGAGCCGTTCCCGCCGTCTTTTTCACCAGCTCTGCCTCTTCAATCGGCGTCTGCAGCCCCACCGTGATGTCGTTGGTGATGTGCTCGCCCGCGATGGGAATGACCTTCGAGAACCAGATATCGCCGCCGCGGAACACGCTGATGTCGGTGGTCCCGCCACCGATGTCCATCAGGATGACACCGAGCTCCTTCTCCGCGGAGGAGAGCACCGCCATCGAGGACGCAAGCGGCTCGAGGACGATCTGCTCGATGCCGATGTCGAGCGCTTCGACACATCGCACGAGGTTATGGACGGCGGTGATCGCGCCGGTCACGATGTGCACGTCGACTTCGAGTCGCGTGCCGGTCATGCCGACGGGGTCAGTAATCCCGTCCTGCCCATCGACGATGTACTGCCGCGGGATGACGTGGATCATCTCGCTTTCGGGCGGGAGCTGGATCGCCTGCGCGGTTTCCACTACGCGGCGCACGTCGTCCTCGGTGATCACGCGATCGGGGCGGTTGATGGACACCGTTCCGCTGTTGTTGATCGAGGTGATGTGCTTCCCGGCGATCCCGACATACACGGAGCTGATCTTCACATCGGCCATGTTCTCCGCTTCTTCCACCGACTTCCTGATCGAGGCGATCGTGCGGCCGATATCAACCACAACGCCCTTCTCCAGTCCGTGGGACTCCGCCTTGCCGAGACCGATGATCTCGATGTGTCCGTCCACCACGTTCCCGACCAGCGCAACGACCTTGGTGGTCCCCACATCGAGCCCGACCACCACTTTCTCTTTCCTCATCGCTTCACCACCTTAGCGGGGCACAAGGACCGCCTCGCCCGAGAGCGTCAGGTCGATCGTTTGATAGTCGTTCGGCATGATCGCGTCAAGAAGGGCGGCCAGGGTGTCGATCCTCGACCAGGCTTCGTTCGCCGGACCGAGCGAGACCGCCGGAGCATCGACCCCGTAGAGCCGTACACCGTTCGCCTCGGAGAACTCTACCGCCGCGAACAGAGGAGGGCCGATCGCGTTCGCAGCGAGCGCCTCCAGCACACGCAGCTCATCTGCGTGGAGGCCGGGCCAACGCACCCCGCGGATCTCGAGCAGTCCCGAAGGAGGGGAAACCGCACGCACGACCCCCAGTCCGCTTTCGCTGACCGTGATCCACGTCTCGTCATCAACGGCGCGGAGAAACCCAACAGCTCGATGCTCAACAATCGAGATGGAAACGGTGTGGGGCAGGAGCCGATGTACATCTACCCGGCGAATCCACGGGTCGGACGCAATGCGATCTCGGGCCGCGGACAGGTCGAGGCGCAAGATGTTATCGCCAACGCGAAGCCCCGCGAGATGCCGTATCCTGTCGGGCGGCACCTCCCGGGTGCCGCTCACTGTGATGTCACGAAGATCAAACAGGCACAGCGACGGTGAGTACAGCGCAACAACGCCAGCAACGATGACAACCCCCCCTATCACCACTCCCCACCCAAGCGCTTTGCTTGCGAAACCTCCCTCACTCACCCGACAACCTCGATCTCTAGATCAAGCAAGACGCGGTGCCCTTTATACACCTTTCGACGCACAATGTCAATTAGCGTGCGAATCTGGGCGCATGTGGCTTGTCCCTCGTTGATAATAAAATTTGCGTGTTTCCCAGATATCCTCGCGTCCCCGACGCGCAGCCCCTTGAGTCCCAGTTCGTCGATCATCGCCCCCGCGGGTCGATCGTGCGGGTTCCTGAAGACACATCCGGCCGTCCGCGCACCCACAGGCTGTGTTGCCTTGCGGAAGGCGAGAAGGCTTTTCCTGTCGAAGCGGCGCCCCACAAGCGAGAGATCCGCGGACAGCACGACAGCGCCCTCCGCCACGGCCGCCATCCGACGGTACGAGAAGCCACAGGCGGGCGGCGGCCAGTCGACGCGCTCACCGTTGGGGAGCAGCAGCTCGACGGCAACGAGAGCATCGGCGACCGACGCCTCGCGAATCCCCGCGTTCGAGGCGACAGCACCGCCGACGCTGCCTGGAATCCCTGCCAGAAAATCGAGGGTGCCGGCACGCACGACATGCGTGTCGTCGAGCAGCCGGACGAGACGCGTGCCGGCCGCGGCACGGACGCACCCTTCGCGAACGTCGATTCCGCAGACCCGACCAGTCCACACGATCGTCCCTGCGAACCCCTCGTCGGCGAACAGCACGTTCGAGCCCGCGCCGAGAACCATGAAGCGCTCCCGCTCCAACCGCAGACGGCGCACAACCGCCGCCAGCTGCTCAATCGACGAAGGGACGAGCAGGCGGCGCGCCGGGCCGCCGACGCCGATCGTCGTCAGCGACGACAGCGCGACATCGTAGCGTGTCTCGATAGCGAGCCCGTTGAGTCGCCCCGCGGGATCATGCCCCGCCACGTCGATCGCCCGACAGGCGCTTCAGGTCCGCCGCCACCTCGCGGACCACCGACGTCAGCCCGCCGGCCCCGAGCCCCACTAGCACATCCCCTGAGCGGACCCACTCCCGTAGTCGCCGGGGAAGCGCCGTTAGGTCGGGAACGTGGTGCAGCTCCGAAGGTGAGGCGTCACGAGCGATCGAGCGCACGATGCGCTCGGAGGAGACACCGGGGATTGCCTGTTCGCACGCGGCGTACACACCGGTCACAACCGCCACATCTGCGGCGCGAAACGCGGCGCCGAAACGGTCGCCGAGCTGCTGCGTGCGGGAGTAACGATGCGGTTCGAAGACACAGATCAGCCGCCGTTCCTGCCACCCCTCACGAGCTGCGCGGAGCGTCGCCTCGATCTCCTCGGGAAGATGAGCGTAGTCGTCGATCACGGTCACGCCGTCGTCCGAGAGCACCTCAAACCGCCGCTCAGGCAGGCGGAACCGCGACAACCCCCACGCCGCGATGGCCGGAGGCACCCCCACTATGCGCGCCGCCGCGATGGCGCAAAGCGCGTTCTGCACGTTGTGCCTTCCTGGCGCGGGGAGATGCACCCACCCCACGCGCTCGCCGCCCACCTCAAGAAGGAACCGCGTCTCGACGCCGCGTTGCACGACCTCCAGGCAGTGGACCGATGCATCGGCGTCGAACCCTGCGGTGGCCACGTCCCCACGCCGCTCCGCCAACCGCTTGACCCGCGGGTCATCGATGCACACCACAACGTGCTCGGAACGGTCGATGAACCGCGAGAACGCTTCTCTCAGGGAATCCTCGCTCCCGTAGGTTCCCAAGTGATCGGCGCCAACGCTGGTGAGCACCGCGATGTCCGGGCAGACGGCGTCCAGCCGCCCGTCGCTCTCATCGACCTCGGTGACGAACCACGGGCCGGCGCCGACCCCGGCGCGTCCTCCGAGTCCTGGACAGAACGCACCAACGAGGAACCCCGGAGAGAGCCCCGCGAACCGCAGGATGGTGGCGATCATCGCCGTGGTCGTCGTCTTGCCATGCGTGCCCACGACCCCTACGCCACGGCGGTCGGCAACGAACTCCCCGAGCGCTCTCATGCGCGGGACAACCGGCAGGTCCCGCGCCCGTGCGGCGACAACCTCGGGGTTGTCCTCGGGGATTGCCGAGGAGACGATCACCCGCTCCACCCCCGGCGACAGATGCCGCGCGTCGTGTCCGATGTGAATGCGCGCCCCGAGCCGCTGCAACCGCTCTGTGGATCCGCCTCCGGTGAGATCCGACCCCGAGACTTCGGCGCCGCCCTCGCGGAGCAGGGTGGCCAGGCCGCTCATGCCCGAACCACCGATGCCCACAAGATGGACGCGATCCGACCGCCCTCGCATCAGCACCGCACTCCACCGGCCGGCGTCGTCAGCTCACCGAGAACGAGAAGCGCTGCGTCGCGCATGCCGAGGGTAAGCGCACTGCGGGACATCTGCTGCAGCCTCCCCTCATCGCCGACGATCTGGCGGACGAGCACCCCCAGATCGCCGCTGCGGATCGCCGGCTCCTCTGCGAGTTCACAAGCGCGTGCATGATGCATCAAAAGGGCATTCTCCATCTGATGGTCTCCCGCCGCACCGCGCCAAGGGATGAGCACGGCCGGCTTGCCACAGGTGGCCAGCTCGGCGAGCGTCGTTGCCCCGGCACGGCAGACAACCAGGTCGGCCACGGCAAACGCCCGGTCCATCCGCTCGAGGTACGTCCACGCCACGAGGTTCTCCACGCCGGCACGGCGAAGCGCGTCCTCCAGCCGGCGCGCATCCACGCGCTCCCCGGTGAGAAGCAACACCTGTAGCCCGCCTCCCTCCTTGGCGGCGCGAACGGCCGCCGCGACGAGGGCATGGGACCCCTTGGATCCTCCGAACACGAGCACCGTCCGCTTGTCGGGGTCGAGGCCGAGCGATCGGTACGTGGACCGGTCACGTCGGGCGCTCCCAAGCTGCGCTCGCACCGGGTTGCCGGTGATGACAACGCGTCGCGACGCGGCGAAATGCGCCGTTGTCTCGCGGAAGGACACGAGCACCGTGTCCACCACACGTCCAAGAAGCCGGTTGGCGAGTCCGGGAACCACGTTCTGCTCGTGGATGACGGTCCGCAGCGGAAGGAAGCGGCCAAGAAGCGCTCCAAGGAGCACGGGGGCGGCCGATGCGTAGCCTCCGGTGCCGAACACGACCCGCGGCCGGAACCGTGCAAACACCACGAGCGCCTGCACCATCCCGGCGAGCAGCACGACCGCAGCAGCGAGCCGCGCGAGCAGGCTCCCGTTTCCGGTGCCGCGGGCAAGGATCGGATAGTACCGCACGCCGTCCAGGCGCGCGACGATCTGCCGTTCGATGCCGGTGCGGCTCCCCACGTAGCCGATCTGCGCGTCGCCGTAGCGCCGCCGCAGCTCCTCGATCACGGCAACGGCAGGATGCACATGTCCGGCGGTGCCGCCTCCTGCCACGAGCAGGCGCATCATCGTGCGCCTCCGCAGCGTCTCGAGACGCCCAGCAGGAGCCCGACCATCGCCAGGGTGACGATCATCGAAGAGCCGCCGTGGCTCACGAACGGCAGCGTCAGTCCGGTGACCGGAAGCAGCCCCACCGCTACACCCACGTTGACGATGGCCTGGAACACGAGGGCAAACCCGATGCCCAGCGCAAGCAGCCGACCGAGTGCGTCGGGCGCGCGGCGCGCGATGCACACGCTGCGCCACGCGAGGGTCGCGAACAGGGCCAGCAGGAGAAGTGCCCCTACCATCCCCGTTTCCTCCGCTGCCACGGAGAAGACGAAGTCGCTGTGCGCCTGGGGAAGGTAGAACAGCTTGGCGCGGGAAGCCCCAAGGCCGCGGCCCAGGATCCCGCCGGATCCAATGGCCATGAGCGACTGCAGTCCCTGGTAGCCGAACGAGGCGCTGTGGGCTTCGGGGGAGAGGAACGCCATCAGGCGTGCCACGCGGTAGGGCGCCCAGAGGACTGCCAGGCAGGCCATTGGAGCCGCCGCCGCGGCGACCGCCATCAGATGCGGGAGCCGCGCGCCGCCGAGGAACAGCATCGCCCCGGTGACCGCGGCAATCACCAACACCATGCCCAGATCGGGCTGCTGCAGCACCACGAGGCCGATCACGGAGACCACGACCACGAACGGCAGGACGCCCGTTGCGAACCGCTGCATCCCCGCCCCTTTGCGTTCGATCGTGCACGCGAGGTAGACGATGAGGGCAAGCTTGAGGAACTCGGTCGGTTGCACGTCAAACGGCCCGAGGCGGAGCCAGCGGCCGTTCACCACGCCTCCAAGCGGCAG
>Ga0272442_10005174_pt1 | contig 17541 bp, 14 predicted proteins | sample SSMForm2O_FD_200262 | JGI IMG/M metagenome (GOLD analysis project Ga0272442, IMG submission 200262) | Marine sediment archaeal communities from Little Sippewissett salt marsh, Falmouth, MA, United States - SSM-Form-2O | ecosystem: Environmental > Aquatic > Marine > Wetlands > Sediment ... | reverse complement strand
CGGTACAATCGGCAGTACACTTCCCCGGAGCAGCTATGTGATACATATGATAAAAAAAACAATAATAAATATCATCCTCTTAAGTCTGTGTATTTATCATGCCAAAAGTCAGGAAATTACCATAGGCCTTCAGGTTAATCCCCTTCAAAATAATCATGGTACATTAAATACAGAATCGAAGTCTTTAACCCAGGATACTATCGATATACCTTTTTTTGATGATTTCTCAGCCGTGTCATTCGCTCCCGACTCATCAAAATGGTCGGATAATGATGTCTTTATCAATAATACATATACTGATAAACAGATCACATCAGGTGTCGCCACTTTTGATGCCCTCGACAGTACGGGAAAATTATACGAGACTGCCTCATCAATTCTTTTTGAAGCTGATCACCTTACCTCCTTGCCTTTGAACCTTGATTATCCGGCAAGTGAAAACATTTACCTAAGCTTTTGTTACCAGCCCGGGGGACTTGCCGATATACCGGAGGAAAATGACAGCCTGACCCTTCAGTTCTACGCTCCTGCAGAGGATAAATGGTATTCAGTATGGATGAGTTATGGTAATGAATATCCAGGTTTCAAAACAGTTATCATGGTAATTGATGAATCACAGTTCCTCAAAAAGGGATTCAGATTTCGTTTCATTAACTATGCCAGCCTGAGTGGCAACCTGAATGATCCTTCACTGGTAGGCAATTGCGACCAGTGGAATATTGACTATGTAAGACTGGATAAAAACAGGAATGCGAGTGACACAACCTATACCGATGTGGCATTTACCCTGCCGCTGCGCTCCCTTCTCAATGAATATGAGGCAATGCCATGGAAACAATTTCAGGAAATACTGTACCAGGAAATGGGAGAAGCAATCACAATACACTATCGCAATAACGATATTATTGAAAGAAATGTAACCAGAAACTTTGAGATATGGGATGTCTATGACAATACACTGGCCAAATCGTTTACAGCCGGAGCCACAAATGTATCGGCATCATCCGATATCGAATATGATGCTTTTCATTATTATACATTCAACAGCAGTAATAACGATTCTGCATTGTTTATGATAAAAAGCTGGCTCATTACCGATGATTTCGACCCCAAGGAAAACGATACACTGATTTATTACCAGCATTTCAATAACTATTTTGCTTTCGATGATGGTTCCTCTGAGGGAGGATACGGGATTAACGGTCTCGGGTCAAACAATGCAATGGTAGCATACCGGTTCAGGTCGTTTATACAGGATACCCTGAGAGCAGTGCAGATTTGTTTCAACGACAGCTATCTGAATTCGAACCAGCGCCTGTTTGATATCATGGTATGGGATGATGCAGGTAATACCCCCGGTGATCTTCTTTATTCACAGGAAGAGGTAATGGTTAGACTTGAAGACGGTATAAACGGATTTCACACCTATGTCTTTCCTCTTTCCGTTCCTGTAGATAATACATTTTATGTCGGATGGAGACAAAGATCCGAAACATTCCTGAATGCAGGACTTGATATCAATACACCTCATGACGGCAGACAATTGTACTGGATAAACGGCAACTGGAATGTCTCACAAATATCAGGCACTGTAATGATAAGGCCTGTCCTGGGACCCCCGCTTGTCACATCAGTTAACGACCAGCTTTACCGGAATGACAATAATATACTGCATTTCTGGCCGAATCCGGCAAATGATTTTATCATAATTGACCCTGAATTCATATCAAAATCAGCAGGACTGATAAGTATTTCAATTTTCGACTTGCAGGGACGGAAAGTCCTTAGTGTTCCCCTCAGAGATAAAATAGATATATCATCATTACATAAAGGCATCTATATAATTACTGCTCATCGTAATGGATTATCTGCGGGCTACAATCGTCTAGTTATAACAAAGTAAATGGCTGAAGAGGAATCAGTTGAGCAACAGGAGCTCTTTGAGCATTACAGGTTCAGGATTGATCCCGGACAATCACTAACCAGGATTGATAAATACCTCTTTGCACGGATGGAAAATATTTCCAGAACTCGTATCCAGAATGCCGCCAATGCAGGTAATATTCTGGTCAACAACAAACCTGTAAAACCAAATTACAGGGTCAAACCGGATGATATTGTACAGATATTACTGCCAAATCCACCCAGGGACATTGAACTTATTGCGGAAGATATCCCTGTAAATATCGTTTATGAGGATAATGATATTATTGTCGTTAACAAGGAGCCTGGTATGGTTGTACATCCGGCTTATGGTAACTATTCAGGGACACTGGTCAATGCACTAATGTGGCATTTCAGGGACCTCCCTTTGTTCAATTCGGGCGAACTGAGGCCGGGCCTCGTACACAGGATTGATAAGAACACCTCGGGCATACTCGTTATTGCCAAGAATGATCTTGCACTGAACAGACTCTCAAGGCAGTTTTACGAACGTACCACCGACAGAAAATATATTGCCCTGGTATGGGGCACTCCGGATCCCCCGGAAGGAACAATAACCGGCAATATAGGGAGGAATCTTCGCGACAGGAAGATCATGCAGGTGTTTCATGATGGATCGCAGGGTAAACCGGCAATTAGCCATTATAAGATTATTGAGGATCTTGGTTATGTTTCAGTTGTCGAATGCAAGCTCGAAACAGGCCGCACACACCAGATCAGGGTTCATTTCAGCAGCATAAAGCATCCATTATTCAATGATTATGAATATGGAGGCGACAGGATACTGAAAGGGACCACATTCACCAAATACCAGCAGTTTGTTAAGAACTGTTTTAAAATACTTCCGCGCCAGGCACTGCACGCCTTATCACTGGCCTTTGATCATCCTGTAACCGGAAAAAGAATCTCATTCGACTCAGAACTACCCGGTGATATGCAGCAGGTAATAGAAAAATGGAGAAAATATATCTCGGGCCGGGAATCTGATAATATTTTATGACTAAATTTGATAATTAAAATTATCATTCCTGATGAGAACCATTGCCATTGTTGCAGGAGGAGATTCCCCAGAATTTGAAATATCTGTTAAGAGTGCAGTTGCGGTAAGTAATTCGCTATCTTCAAAATATACTGTATACATTATCATGATCAGGGGGGCTGCCTGGTACTGGGAAGACAATAAAGGGCGATATCATTCAATTGACAAAAACGATTTCTCGCTTATCGTTGATGATTCAAAGATCAGGTTCGATGCCGTTTTTATCGCAATACACGGATCACCTGGTGAAAATGGCCTGTTGCAGGGTTATTTCGATATGATACAGATACCCTACAGCAGCTGCGGATCATTCTGTTCAGCCCTCACTTTCAATAAACAGGCCTGCAAACTTTTCCTTAAAGAATACTCCATCCCAATGGCGGAATCCATATTGATACGTAAAAATGACCATGTTGATCCTGAAAAGATTATTGAAAGTACCGGATTGCCATGTTTCGTTAAACCCAATGATAGCGGTTCGAGCTTCGGAGTGACAAAAGTAGTTGAAAAGACAAAATTATTGTCAGCTGTTGATAATGCCTTTAAGGAGAGTGATGAGGTTCTCGTTGAGACTTTCATGAAAGGCAGGGAGGTTGCATGCGGAGTACTTAAAACCAGGGAAAAGAATCTCGTGTTTCCTGTAACCGAGATAATAAGCAAGAATGAATTTTTCGATTTTGAAGCAAAATATACTCCGGGAAAATCTGACGAAATCACACCGGCAAATTTACCGCGGGAATTGACCGAAACGATACAAGGACTTAGTTCAGGGATTTATGATATTCTCGGTTGCAAAGGTATTGTGAGGGTAGATTTTATCATCATAGATAACAAACCGTGGTTCCTTGAGATCAACACTGTTCCCGGCATGACTCCCGAGAGTATAATCCCGAAACAGGCTGAAGCTGCCGGCATAAGTCAGAAGTATCTTTACTCAATGGTTATTGAAAATCTGTTTACGGAAAGGAATTAAAAGGCGTTAGGGCATTAGGGGAATGTTTTCTCCCCCTTTGAAGGGGGTTGGGGGGATGTTCTCTCCCCCTTTGAAGGGGGTTGGGGGGATGTTCTCTCCCCCTTTGAAGGGGGTTGGGGGGATGTTATTCTTCTACTTACACCCCCCATACCCCCCTCAAGGGGGGAAGCTGGGCCGTAATGCCCTAAAGCCCTATTGCCCTAAGGCCTTTTTCAATGCGCTAGTAGTCGTATAGTATTTTGTCAGCATTCCGGCTATCTCCCATTCCGGCATTGTTCCCTCCTTCAGGTATTCAAGGAATTTTGCAGTTACCTGGCCAAAATGATCTTCATGTGTTGTTCTGTATTTTTCCGGTATGTTGATCTTCAACATATTTCCGTTCACAACCTCAAAGGAAAGAGAATCATAAGGCAAAGCATCAAGTTTCTCTTTAAGCTTTGTGGTGAAATCATCCACCCTGATATTATCGATATAAAGCACAGGTATGTAATTCTCTTCTGCTCCCTGCCGTATAATAAGGTCACATCCTGTTCCCCGCATAATTGAGAAATGTGTATCTCCTCCACCCTGGGGTGCCTCGTAATTCCATGTCACAGAGACTTTAGCCCATATTCCCTTTATCTGGTATACCATTTCACCATTGCAGAAAACATTAAGTTTACCGTCCTTAATATCCTTCTGAAGGTAATCAGGGAACACAATAAGACCGGTAACCCTGGTGAATTCATCCCTGGTAATAACTGTCGGCCATCGTTTTGCCAGAACCATATTAACATCCGATTTACTGAGTATCTGCTCAGGGAAGCATTCCCACTGTATAAGATCCACAAGATGTGTTGTCACATCAACAATTCCTTCTCCCTGCTGTTCAACATCAAAGAACCATGCAGGCCGCTGAAGTGGTACTCCTGACACCATCTTTGAAAAATGGTGTACGCTTTCCTTTGTTACCGCTGGTTCCTCTTCAGTCCCGGTTATCAGGTTTCCGAAAATTTCCTCTTCTGAAGAAAGAAGTTTCTGAAGTATGGTAGTAATCTCATACCGTTCACTCATAATATCATAAAGCAGGATTTTCTTATCTTTTGCTATAAAAAAAGCCTGTTCAAGCTTGATATAATCTTCAGGATAAATGATCATGGGTTTATCTGCCAGAACATTAAGCCCTGCATCCAGCGACCTGAGAATATACTCATCCTTTCTCTGATTATTACCCGATAAAACAACTACATTACCCGGTTTATCCTCCAGCATTACCTTGAGAAAATCAGCACCGGTATATACTATCTCATTCCACCCGGTCGGATTCTCCTGACGCTCATTGTATGCATTTATTCTCTCGATATGCTGCTGATAATCAGGACCCTCGGGAGCAAAGACAAAAACATCAGGTGCCACCTCATCATACATTATCTTCTGAACCAATGCTGCATGGAAATGCCCGGGATCAACAGTAATAAGATGGACCAGGTAACTATTCTCCTCGGTATCTTCTGACCCACCTGAACCACATGATGCCATCAGTAGTACGGTAAACATAAATAGAAGTATTTTTTTCATTTTAAAGTAAGTTGTTTAACAGCTTTCAGTATGTTTATTTCTGTTAAGAATTATTTCTGACTGTTGTGATGAATGCATTGATATTTTCATCCTTCGTATCAGGGGCCATTCCTCCTCCTGTTGACCAGATAATATTATCATGTCTGCTTATCTCTCCAAGTGCTTTCAGTACGGCATCCTCAACTTGTCCGGGTTTCCCGGAGGCCATTATATCGCGTGGTGCGATATTTCCGACAAGTATGACGTCAGGTCCTGCAAGATCCCGTATCTCTTTCATAGTATGCTTAAATGAAAAATTAAACATGTTAACACCCATCTCTCCAAGATGAGCTGCAGTGATTAATCCTTCGGCATCATTATGTAAAAAACGTACTTTTGTTCCCGTTACTTTAAATATCTTCTTTATATGTGGTATCACGAACTCCCGGAATTCGCTTTCGCCCACAAAGCCAATGATATCATCCAACAGCAGGACACCATCTATTGAATCGAAACACTCTTTCTGCCAGCTCAACCAATCACAGATAAAAACAGTTATTTTACCAAGCAGCTTTTTAATACCATCAGGATCGAGGGCTAGAGCCATCATAAACTCTGTCGTTCCCATGATGAAACTTGCTATATTGAATGGTCCTCTGGCAACGGCAAATCTTATCCTGTGGCCGGCATTATTAATTGCCTTTTCATTGTTCTTCAGCCTTTTGATCATAAAAGGAAGCAAACCGTCAGTTTTTACATTTGGCTGGGGTAACTCATTTATATCAAAGGGCGAAATTTTTTCGGCATATGGGAATTCATATTCCGGGAATACCATCCTTGTGCCAAATGCAGAAGGTTCGGTGCACATTCCGTATTCCGACCAGAAACCCGGAAGGAACCAAGTGTCGGGAAATGTATTTACAGCCTTAAGATTGGCTTTTAACCACAATTCGTCAGAGGCATAATAGTCAATCGTGGAAATTCCAAACCAGCCCGGCAGCCACGGACTATCAATAATAAATCCTGTCGGCTTATAATTCAGTTTCTTCCGCTCAATCAGCTTTATAAGATCATCCCACGAAGAATCATTCATAGTTATATTAATATTATTATCAGTGATCCTGATAAACAAAATTAAACAAATTTGACAAAGTCACTTCCCTATTGCTTTTTTAGTCTGTATGAATCAATAGGATCACAGGTACATACAAGATTACGATCTCCATAACCGTCATCCACACGACCTGTTGATGGCCACAATTTATTTTCTATTATCCATTCTGCCGGGAAGGCTGCTTGCTGACGGTCATATTTATGGTTCCACTCATTGGCCGTAACAGCTTTTACAGTATGGGGAGCATTATGCAACAGATTATCTTCCCTGTCGGCCTTACCCCCGATGATATCCTGTATCTCGTACCATATCAGTCTCATTGCATCAATAAATTTATCGAGTTCCCTGAGAGACTCAGATTCCGTGGGTTCCACCATCAGAGTACCATGTACCGGGAATGAAAGTGTTGGTGCATGGAAACCGTAATCCATAAGACGTTTGGCAATATCTGCTTCAGTCACTCCTGCTTCTGCCTTGAAATTCCTGCAATCGAGAATAAACTCATGTGCCACGAATCCCGAGCTACCTGTATAGAGTGTTCTATACCATTTCTTAAGGGAACAGGAAATATAGTTGGCGTTGAGTATTGCAAATTTCGTTGCCTCGGTGAGTCCGTCAGATCCCAACATAAGTATGTAAGCATGTGATATTGTAAGAATATGTGCACTTCCGAAGGGAGCTGCGGCTACAGCTGTAACAGCATTGTCCCCGCCTGTTTTTACCAGTGGATGACCTGGGAGGAACTGTGCCAGTTTGTCGTTAACGAGTATTGGACCCATACCCGGACCGCCACCACCATGAGGAATAGCAAATGTCTTGTGAAGATTAAGATGACATACATCTGCTCCTATATATCCGGGGCTTGTAAGTCCGACCTGTGCATTCAGATTTGCCCCATCCATATATACCAATCCTCCGTTTGAGTGTATTATATCCATCATTTCAACTACAGCCTCCTCAAAAACACCATGTGTTGAAGGATAGGTAATCATAAATGCGGCCAGTTTGTCCTTATTTTCTTTGGCCTTAAGCTTCAGGTCGTCAATATTTATATTCCCCTTGTCATCACACTCAACAACTATAACCTGCATACCGGCCATCACACCACTTGCAGGATTTGTCCCGTGTGCTGAAGAGGGGATCAATACCACATTACGGTGAGACTCATTCCTGCTATGATGATATTCCCTTATTACCATCAGGCCGGCATATTCGCCTGCTGCGCCTGAATTGGGCTGAAAGGAGACAGCTGAAAAACCTGTTATTTCCTTTAATGCTTCTCCCAGTTCATCCATAAGCTGGTAATACCCTGAAGCCTGGTCTTTAGGTACAAAAGGATGAATATCTGAAAATTCGGGCCAGCTCATTGCAAACATTCCTGTCGCCGGATTCAGTTTCATTGTACATGAACCGAGAGAGATCATTGAATGAGTAAGCGAGAAATCTTTGCGTTCAAGCATTTTTATGTAACGCATCATCTCCGTCTCACTTTGATAACTGTTGAATGCGGGCCCCTGCAGGAATCCTGATTTCCTAATATATTTGTCGTCAATAACACTTTTTTCGGTAAAAGAATTTACAGATACATGTTCTTTCCCTGAAGCCCTGGCAAAGATCTCAATGACACTATTTATTTCGGATAAAGATGTTATCTCATCGGTGCTTATACTTATTGTTTCATCATCGGGGTAGAAGAAATTTATACCTGCCTCTTCGGAGAGGTTTTTAATATCCGCTGCATTATTCACTTTGACTCTGATTGTATCAAAGAAAGTGTCATTTAACAGGTCACAACCTAGTTTTTCCAGTGACGAGCTGATTGTACATGCAGCATTGTTAATATGTTTGGCTATTTTCTTCAAACCTTCAGGACCATGGTATTGTGCGTACATCCCGCTCATAGTTGCCAGCAGGGCCTGGGCTGTACAGATATTTGATGTAGCCCTTTCCCGTTTAATATGCTGTTCTCTTGTCTGCAGAGCCATACGTAATGCCCTGTTTCCCTGTGCATCTATCGACACGCCGATAATTCTTCCCGGCATATTCCTTTTCAGTTCATCTCTGGTTGCAAAATATCCTGCATGAGGTCCTCCATAGCTCATTGGTAATCCGAATCTCTGATTTGAACCGACAACAATATCTGCATTCCATTCCCCGGGAGGAACAAGCATTGCAAGACTCATAAGGTCGGTTGCAACACCCACCAGGGCTCCTGTAGAATGAGCCCTTTCAGTAAACTCCCTATAATCCCTTATCTGTCCTGATGCTGCCGGATATTGTATAAAAGCCCCAAATACCGTTTCATCAAAGACATATTCATCATATTTTCCTGTAATAAGCTCAATTCCAAGTGGTCTGGAACGTGTCTGAATAACTTCCATTGTTTGGGGAAACACATCCTCATCAATAAAGAATTTATTTGCACCTTTTTTCACTGTAGCCCTGGGCCGAGCGTTAAACATCATTACCATTGCTTCTGCCGCCGCCGTTGCTTCATCGAGGAGTGATGCATTGGCTATCTGCATACCTGTAAGTTCGACAACCATCGTCTGGAAATTTAAAAGGGCCTCCAGACGTCCCTGTGATATTTCAGCCTGGTATGGAGTATAGGAAGTATACCATGAAGGATTCTCCAATACATTTCTTATGATCACCGATAGCAGTGCCACCCCGTAATATCCCTGACCAATAAATGAACGGAATATTTTATTCTTTTTTCCAAGATTCCTGATATGGTTCAGATAATCATATTCGCTCTTTGCTTCAGGCAGTTTCAGTGAATCCGGCAATCTAATCTTTTGAGGTACAGTCTTGTCGATTAACTGTTCCATAGAGTCCACACCGATTACCTCAAGCATCTTCGGTAAATCAGTATTACGTGGACCGTTATGACGGTTTACATACTTATCGAGAGACATAGGAATTTATTATTTATTATTTATGATTTATGATTTACTATTTATTAACGTGTTGTATTGTTGAAATCCTGATATATTTGTGATTCAATTATTTAGACCATTCGATTTTTAATGTACTACTCACTTTTAATCTAATGAACTCACCCCCTTTTATTCCCCCTCTCTACTTCGTAAAGAGGGGGAAACTTATTAATAGTCAATGCCTTACTCCCACCCTCTTTGCGCCAGCAGAGAGGGGGGGGCTGGGGGGGGTGAGTACATGAATTCGCTGAGTATATTTAACCGTACAACTCATTATTTACTATTTATTTGTTACTTTTTCTTCACAGATAATATTTAACTGAAGTAAGGATTGTTTTTCATTTCCGATTCTATAGTTGTTGTTTCGCCATGGCCCGGATAAACAATTGTGTCAGGAGGCAGTGTAAACAGCTCTCTTTTAATACTTTCAATAAGTGTTTTATGATCCCCGCCGGGGATATCGCTTCTTCCAACACTACCTGCGAAAAGGGCATCACCAGTGAAGACGGCCTTATTCTTCTCGCTGTAAAAAGCCAGGCTTCCGGGCGCATGTCCCGGAACATGCAATGCAAGCAGGGTTTCGCTTCCAAATGTAATAATTTGTTTATCGGCGATATAACCTGCAGGTTTTGGAGGATTCTCCATTTTAAGGCCAAAATACATTGCATATTGTAAGGCATTTTTCCTGTTCATCTCCTCGTCAGCATGACAGAAAGCCCTGATCTTATATTTATCCAATAATATCCTGTCGCCGAATATATGATCCGGATGACAGTGTGTATTAAGCAGGAGAACAGGTCCAAGCTTTTCCCGTCTGATAAGGTAATCAAGTTCTTCAAATTCACCTTCATCGTAACAGCCGCAGTCGATTATTGCACATTTGCCTTCCCCATCAGAAAGGATATATGTATTGACATCTATAGGACAGAATACAAGTTTATATATTTCCATAACAATACATTAGTCGTTTACTTTTCCTTTAAGCATTGGCACAAAAGCAAAAAGACCGTGAGATGAATGTTCAAAATCATCCTCTCCTGTACGTTGAACCAGGGTCATTACCTGTGTTCCCCCTCCACCCAGGGGAGCTACCAGTTTTCCTCCGGTTTTAAGTTGTTTAAGAAGTGTTTCAGGTATTGCTGAAACAGCTGCAGTAATGATTATCCCGTCATAAGGTCCGTACTGTGGTTTACCCTTATATCCGTCGTCATAAAAAAACTCTGCTGAATAACCGAGAGATTCAAGCTTTAACTGTGCTTTAAGAAAGAGCTCCCTGAACCGTTCAATCGTATAAACCTTTGCTCCCATTTCTGCAAGTATTGCTGCCTGATAACCCGATCCGGTACCTATCTCAAGTATTTTATCTCTCTTGTTAACCTGAAGCAGTGATGTCTGTATGGCAACAGTATAGGGTTGTGATATTGTCTGTCCTGATGATATGGGAAAAGCCTTGTCGACGTAGGCATGGTTCAGAAAAGCAGGATCCATGAAAATATGCCGCGGCACCTTCCCTATTGCCCTCAGCACTTCTTCATCATCTATTCCTTTTCTACGAAGCTCATCAACGAGTTTTTTCCTTTTTCCTTTGGCCTCAAAGGAGTCATCTGGATGATCAGTTCTCATTACTTATCGTAAAAAGCAAAAATAGGAAAATTGTTTAACCGGATATATGTAACTTATCACAGGTTAATAAAAATTTATATCTTCATGCAATCAAAAATAAAGCAATCCGAACATTGACTACAAGACCTGATCCAGTTGTAAAAAAAAGTACTGATGATACCATACAGAGCGGCAGAACTACGTATGACCGGATCAGATCAATTACTGATCCTTTTTTTTCGGTTTTGATTCTTTTAGTCCTTAGTCCTCTGATACTTTTAGTGTCCATTGTTATCATGATGTCCGGCAGGGGACCTGTTATTTATACACAGGACAGGATCGGTATAAACGGTAAACCATTTCTGATTTATAAATTCAGGTCTATGATATTTAATTCTGAAACCGGACATCCACAGCTTTCAGGCAATGGCGGAGAAAAAGTAACAAAGTTCGGAAGATTCCTCAGAAAATACCGTATCGACGAAATCCCGAATTTTATAAATGTAATTAAGGGAGACATAACAATAGTCGGTCCGAGACCAGAACGTCAGTTCTTTATCGACGAGATATTGAAGACAAAACCCGAATTTATTGAATTGCAAAAGATCAAGCCGGGAATAACTTCATGGGGCCAGGTTAAATTCGGCTATGCATCAAATGTTCAGGAGATGATAGAAAGATCGAAATATGACCTTTATTACCTTATACACAGATCTGTATGGTTTGATCTGAAGATATTGCTATATACCATTATTGTTATCATTAAGGGTAAAGGGATATAACTAAACAATGATTATGATAATCTGAATATTCCGGTCTTTTTATATATTGGACCTTCAGGACGGAGGATACTTTCAAACAGTATAACTTCCTTTACATCAACATCCTGAAAATCTGTATCACTGTATCTCTCAAGGGTTTCCCTGAGCAGAGATTTATCTTTAACATATTTTATCCTTCCGAGGGTAATATGAGGACTGAAAGGACGCTCTTCGAGATTAAAGCCTGTATCCCTTAATCCCCTTGCTATCTGTTCGTTAATTCCGGAGAGCTCTTCAGCATTGTCAATACCTGCCCATATTACACGGGGATTATGGTAACTTTTAAAGAGACCTGTTCCCGATATATGAAAGCTGAATCTGTTATAATCACTGCATATTTTGCTCAATACTATTGATGCTGCTTTAATTCTTTCTTCTTCTGTATCTCCGAGAAAAGCCAGTGTAATATGAATATTTGCCGGATCAACCCATTTTATCTTTTCACTTGCCAGAACAGCCTGTAAGGAAGATATCATCCTTAATAATGTCTCTTCAGGTTCAACTTTTATCCCGATAAATATCCTCTTCATTTTTTACTGATATATTTAAAGCCTTATAACAATCCCATCTGTATATCCTGGATTATCAGTTCAATCAGTATATCCTCTCCGTAGGGATCATATTCAGCTTTCAGGTTTGCTCCGAAGATACGTGCTATTCCCTGCCAGAAAAGTGCACTAAAAAACCCCCGGTAATCGCGTATCAGGTCATACGAGGTATTATATGTCTCCCTGTATATGAGCTTGAGCAGAAGTTTTCCCTGGGTAAAAGTCATATTCCTTATATCATCCTCATATTCCTCAAAAACATTTTGTTCGAAGTTTTTAATATATTCTTTCCTTTCCCTCTCACTATCTATTTGTGCCAAATCAGCATTTGCCTGTGCCAGTCTCTCCCTTACTATAAGGGCATAGGGATAAACCTTCTTCAGATTATAGATAAGTCGTTCATACTTCCTGAACTCAGATTTTCTCCTTCTATCGCTTAATCCCCTGGTGCCAAGGATTACCACCTCTTTAATTTCAACTTCAGGTAATACCTCCCCGTCCCTGTCTATATTCTGTAAAAGGTAGATACGGTTCTGAGCAGTATCATTAATTACTGCCGTTGTGTCGGTTTGCGCTGATACACCTGTAAACAGAAACACTAATAATATTATATGTAACAGATATTTCATCTATATGACACTCTTATGCAAAGTTATCAAATAACGGGCCATTAGAATTACCGAACAGTAATTTCTTAAATTTTTACTTTTAATAAAGAGAAATATGTTACGAGCTGTCTCCTGCTCTATAAAATGTGATATCAATCACAGGCTATAATTACTAATTCCTGGCTATCTGTGGTTTTATGACTTACTGATTAAAAACAAGTTGACTTTGGCTAAATTAATACTTAACTTTGTTTAATCATTAACAAAATCATTCCGGTTATGGCAAGTATTATTCCCGGTTATGAGTATGATATATTTATCAGCTATCGTCAGAAAGACAACAAGTACGATGGATGGGTAAATGAATTTACCGATCATCTGAAAAGAGAACTTGATGCTACATTCAAAGAGGATGTTTCAGTCTACTTTGATGAAAATCCCCATGATGGATTGTTGGAGATTCATAATGTTGACAAGAGTCTTGAGTTAAAGCTTAAATCGGTTGTTCTTATCCCAATCATTTCCCAAACTTACTGTGATCCAAACAGTTTTGCCTGGATAAATGAATTTGTTGCATTTAATAAAATAGCCTCAACGGATCATCTTGGTAGAGATGTAAAACTTGCAAGTGGAAACATATGCAGCAGGATTATTCCCGTTAAGATTCATGAACTCGATGCAGCCGACACCGAAATGATTGAAAATGAACTTGGCAGCAGGCTTCGTTCAATTGATTTCATATATTCAAGTGCCGGTGTTAACAGACCTTTAAAACCTGATGACAATCCTGATAAGAACCTTAACAAGACTTATTACCGCGATCAAATCAATAAAGTTGCAAATGCAGTAAAGGATATTATCTATGGCCTTCACCCTGATGAAAAAAAGAGGGCAACTAAATCATACCAGACACGCATACAGGCAGGGGAAATTGTAGAGCCAGGTCCCCCAACAGGTGCTAAAGTATTTGCCCCTTCAAAACGGATTCCTTTAAAATACATTGCCTCTGCTATTATCGGATTGCTGGTAATAGTGTCTATGACCATTTTTATTCCAAAATTGTTTCAAAAGACAACATCGGAATCATTGTCGAGTGAATTAATTAATAAAACGATTGCGGTAATGCCGGTCTCCAATTTTACAGGTAACCCTGAACTGGAGTGGATTGCCGAAATGATACAGAGTGATTTAACAGGTCAATTACAGGCATTCAGCAATCTTATCGTAAGACCAAAACAAACAACACTTCAATTCAGAAATAGTGAGGATCCGATTCAGGACATTGCAAAAAAACTGAATGTTAATAACCTAATCGAATCATCCATAAAGGGGAATGAAGAGAATCTCCAGGTAGAGGTAATGGTTGTTGAGGCCTTCCCTGATGAAAGATACATTTACAGCTCTATATACAATCAAAGCTTCAGGGATCTCACAAATGTATATAAAGAAATCATCAACCAAATACTTAAAGGACTGGAGGTTAAAGCAACTGAAGAGGAAGAGAAAACACTTGAGGCTTCAAAATCCGTAAACCCGGAAGTCAGGAAAGCATGCGCCCGGGGAATGTACTATATGAACAAGTTAACTCATGAAGGATTTGAAAAGGGAGTCGAATATTATAAAGAAGCAATTGACATAGATCCCGCTGATCCAGAACCTTATATAGGCTTGGCTCTTGGCTATGGAAGTGCCGGTCATGGTGCAGGTATTGCCTCTCTTAGAATTGCAAAAGCATATGCTCTTAAAGCTATAGAACTGGATCCTAGAGAATTACATCCTAATCTTGCCGATGCACATGTTGTACTTGCAGAATCATATCTATATCACGATTATGACTTCATAAATGCTGAACATCATCTTAAACGAGCAATTGATCTAAATCCTAACAGCGCCCCTGCCCATTATACTTACGGATGGTATCTTGCCCTTACCAACCAGATAAATGAAGCTACTGATGAGATGAAAAGAGCAATTCAGATCGATCCTCTTGATCCCATATGCCCTGGCTACCTGGCATGGTTGTACCAGTGGTTTGGTCGTTACGAAGAAGCAATAACTTATGCCCAGGATGCATTAAGAATTAATCCTGGCTATCCAATGGCAAATTATGTTTTGGGTAAGGTCTATGCAGAACTTGGAAGACATGAAGAAGCTATCGATATACTTGAAAGAATATATACCCCCCGCTCAGGCTATGCAAGTGGATTGGGAGTTGCATATGCCTTCGCAGGACAACCAGAAAAAGCTTTAGAAATTGCTACTGAAATGGAATTACAGAATATGAGATGGCATACATGGGGATTGGCTGAAATTTATTCTGCATTAGGTAATAAAGATAAAGCAATTTATTGGTTAGAAGAGGCTTACAAACAAAGACATGATTTTATTCCATGGATCAAAAATAATCCTTATTATAATAAACTTGATGATGATCCCCGTTTTCAGGAAATAGTAGATCGCCTGAACCTTCCGGAATAAAAACTAATTTTGAGAAAAGCTTCAATTTATGGCATTACAGGTTGAAGACCTTGAAGACCAGTCTAAATACAGGCAGATACTGGCAGTACCATACAGCGACCTCACAGGCTTTGTCCTTGATTATATCAGAAAGAGATCGGAAATAATGGTTTTATTCTGGTCGCTGTGCCTGGTCTTTCTGGGAATGGCAATAACTGTCAGAATTGATACAGCAGGATATTTCCCTTTCAAAAATATTGTATTCCATTCAATACTCGGACTGATAATATTCCCTTTGCTATCTGTGCCTGTACATGAATTCCTTCATGTCATTCCTTTTTACATGGTGGGAGCCAGAAATATAAGGGCAGGTATGGATCTTAAACAATATATTTTCTATGTGACCGCACACCGCCATGTTACAAATGCAAAACAATTCAGGATAATAGCCCTGGTACCATTCCTGACAATGACCATAGTATTACTTTTCCTGGTATTTTATTTACCGGGTTTATGGAAATGGAGCCTGTCTCTGTTACTGTTCGTTCATACAACAATGTGCGCCGGCGATTTTGCCCTCCTTAATTTCTACTGGCTCAACAAAGGGAAAAAAATTTATACCTGGGATGATGTGGATGAAAAAATGGCCTATTTTTATGAAGAAATATAGGAAGAAGGAGGGCGAGAGAGGGTGAGGGCGTGAGGGCGTGAAACAAGGAATGTGTTGAAGGGATTAAAAATCCTAAGACTGCCCCCTTGAGGGGGGTGTAGGGGGGTGTAAAGAACCAGAATGAGAGCATTAATACTTATCATTTTAATATATAGCCAGGAATAATATAATTAATACTCAATATTATGAAAAGACTGACAATCATCTTTTTAGCGTTTGTTGCTGCAACGGTTCTGGCTTTCGGGCAGAGAAAGATTATTAATCTTCCCGATCTTCCGGGTTATGTAACTCTTAAATGCGATTTTCACATGCATACTGTTTTTTCAGATGGTAATGTATGGCCGACCATAAGGGTCGATGAAGCATGGCGTGATGGTCTGGATGCAATAGCCATAACCGATCACATTGAATACACGCCCCATGAAGATTTTATTCCTGTCGATCATAATGCAGCATTTAAGATTACCGAAAAGTATGCCAGGGAAAGAAATCTTATTCTTGTTCAGGGTACTGAAATTACACGCGACATGCCCCCGGGACATTTCAATGCTCTTTTTATTAAAGATGCCTCATTAATAGACAAAAAGCAGGTATGGGATTGTTTTGCCGAAGTCATTAATCAGGGCGGGTTCCTTCTCTGGAACCATCCCGGGTGGAAAGCCCAGCAACCCGACGGCATTCCAAGAATGTATGATATCCATCACAAACTGATTGATAACGGATGGTTACATGGTATTGAATTCTTTAATTATAATGAATATTATCCTCTTGTGATGACTTTCTGCAAAAAGTATAACCTTGCAGTACTAGGTAACAGCGATATCCATGATATCATATCTGAACAATACCATGCTCCGGAATACACCAACAGACCCATGACACTGGTATTTGCAAGGGAGAGAAGTTATGATTCCCTTAAAGAGGCCATATTTGCAGGCCGAACCCTTGTCTATTTCAGGGATTACCTTGCAGGAATGGAAGAATATGCCTTGCCCTTTTTCCACCAGTGCATCTCAATCGGAAAAGTGTATCATAAAAACGACAGAAGTGTATATTTCGATATAACAAACAAATCAGACATTCCATTCTATCTTGAAAACAGTACTTCACCCGCTCCTTCATACATTAATCTTGAGGCCAATTCAGTAACAAGGATTGTTGTCAGCAAAAAAGCTGCTTCTCCTCTTGTTTATGATGTCAGGAATATCATTACAGGAGAAGACGAAGTCCTGAAAATAGAATTGAATTATTAATAATTTACACACTCTGTGGACCTCCGTGACTCCTCTG
>Ga0272442_10005173_pt1 | contig 17544 bp, 8 predicted proteins | sample SSMForm2O_FD_200262 | JGI IMG/M metagenome (GOLD analysis project Ga0272442, IMG submission 200262) | Marine sediment archaeal communities from Little Sippewissett salt marsh, Falmouth, MA, United States - SSM-Form-2O | ecosystem: Environmental > Aquatic > Marine > Wetlands > Sediment ... | reverse complement strand
TTCCTGTTCCCCGCTGATCCGCCGGTGACGCTGGCGCCGGGCGAGTACGTAGTCCTCGCCAAAGACGCCGACCTTGTCTCCGGCAGGTATGCGGTCCCGGCCAACGTGCAGGTCTTTTCGTGGGGCGCAGGCAACTTAGCCAACGGCAGCGAAAAAATCCAGCTCAGCAAGCCGGGCGATGAGGATGACGGCGAGCGTCACTGGCTGCGTGTGGACCGCGTAGTCTACAGCGACGGCTCCCGCCACGAAAACTTCTCGGCTCTGGCCGACCCGTGGCCGGCCGTTGCCGACGGCCAAGGCGCATCCCTGACCCGCCTCGACCCAACCGCCTACGGCAACGACCCGGTCAGTTGGCACGCCTCGGTGCCGTCACCCGGCTCGGCGAATTAAAGCGGTTCAACAGACCGCTTGCGTGGAGGCACCCCGCGCCGACGGGTGTAGGTCAATGTGGGGGCGACTGTTCGTCCCGGCCGGGGAGCTGTTCGATTCTCACCAGGCCCTCGGCGACCAGCTCGCGCCACACCTCTTCGCTGGCAGAGGTGCGGTCGCTGGCACTGAGAATGGTCGTCTCCAACGCAATCGTCTTCTTGCCCCGCTGGAGAATCCCACGACAGGTGGCCCGTACGGAATGCTCCAGGGTCCCGCCGGCCACGTAGACGGTGCGGACCGTCGAATTCGCAAGAATCATCTCCAGCACGGGATTGGCCAGGGCCGAGCCACTGCCGGAACTGGTACTCAGGTCGAGGTCCAATACGGCACAACCGGCAGGCCGGTAGATTTCGTACGCCGATGCACCGCTGCCGTCCGAGGGTGAGGGATCTTCCTGCTCAGCGGGCCTGTGGGCGAAGAGCACGAGTATGGCGTCGGTCTCGGCCGCATGGAGCGCAGCGTTCAAGGCGTCAAACGCATTTTCGACAGCGCGGGCAGAGCGTGCGCCTGTGCCGAGGCCGCCTGCATTATCAAGCACGAGCAACACATCCTGCGGGCCTGAGGGCCCATCGTCGTTTTCCGCGGGCCTTGCATCTTTGTCCGGACCGCCCGGCGGAGAGTGCCGACATGCGTGGGCCGGAGGCTCCAAAGCCGCTGCACCACCGCCCGGCGAGAACAGCGGACAGTCGCCCATGTTCGTCAAGCCCCGGCGATACAGCAGCCAGTAGACAATGGGCATGGCGATCAGCACCACGACGGCATCCGGAATGCAGTCGATCAAGAGTATGTGCAGACGGTGGCTGTCGGCGTTCGCCGGCGCCAGCCAGTACACCAATATCAGCGCAACGGACGTCAGCGCTGCGATAGTCGAAAGAACAGCCTTGGTCTTGTCCCGACGCATCTGTTTCCCTGCCTCTTGCTCCGCCGCCTCGGGCAAGCAGAGACGAAATATATCCACCCCATTGGCAGAGACCCTGCCGCCGCGGTTGACGTCGAGCAGGGCCCCGCGACCGTCAACCCCACGGCGCTGCGTTATACGAGTTCGACCTTATCCCATTTCGCATGCACCGGATTGGCCTTGACCAGTTCGATGTTGTTCTTCTTGAATTGCCGCACAATCTCCAGGTTGATACGCGTGCGCGTCTCAAGATTCGAAGCGTCGGGCTTGATCCAGTACAGGAGCATAATATCCCGCGAATACTCGGTGATGCTGAAGAAGCCGGACACGACCTTTTCGCGCGTATCCGGATCGGATTCGGCAATCCCCTTGAGCAACTCCATGGCCCGCACGATCTGCCCGTCATCCATATCAGGGGTCAAACGATACACCGCGAAGACCTGCCGTCCGTTTTCGGTTTCGACATTGACCACGTCGTCCTTTGCGATCAACTGGTTCGGAATCGTGACGATTCGTCCTTCATATCGGGTCCGGATTCTCGTACTCCGCAGGCCTACGGCCGTGACGACACCGTCGTAGTCGCGCACCTGAATTCGGTCGCCCACCTTGAAAGGTTTGTCGAGAAAAATGGCGATACTTCCGAAGAAGTTGCCCACCGTATCCTGGGCCGCCAAAGCAAACGCCAGGCCGCCGATGCCGAGTCCCCCCAGGATCGCGAAGACGTTGTACCCGGCGTTGTGTACGGCCATGATCAGGGCAATCGTCCAGACCGAGACCTTGATCCCCTTGCTGATGATGGGAATCAAGAGGTCGTCGAGCTCGCTCTCGGTCTTCTCGGCAAAGGGGATGAGGTACTCCTTGATCAGCGAGTCAAACACCCGTGTGATGAGCCAGGCCCCGTTGAGGATCAAGACCGCCTCGATGATATCGCTGACGACTTTCGCGGCCTCCTCCGACATGGTCAGTACGCTTACCCCGTACCAGATGCCGAGGACAACGACCGCGAAGACGATCGGCTCCTCCAGCATATCGACGAGGATGTCGTCCAGTTGCGTTCGCGTCTTGGCGGCCATTCGCTTGACCGTCTTGCCGATCAGCCAGTAGAGGGTTTTCCCCACCACGACCGCGACAACGATAATCAAAGCTGCATGGAGCCAGTCAAAGATGTTGTTACCGGCAAAATGTAGTTCTTTATACCAAGGCACGGCTTATTGGTTTCCTCCGACAGAATTCTCTTCCGGATGGCTGGACTCCAGCAGGATGCTGATGTCCGGGCGGCGCAGCATCTGGTCCAGCTCTTTCAACTGCTCCTCGATCTCCGCCAGCGTAGCCGCATAATAGTGCTCCGTGTGGAAGAAGAACCGCGCGGTGTCGGCGTCGATCACGTGAATCTGCCCGGTCTTGAGCTCGGGCATGAGCAGGACCTTGCCGACGCTGAAGTTCCTCAAACGCATGTACTCGGTCCCGCCGTTGAGAACGGAAATTCGCTTGAGGGCCAGCGCCCGGCGCAGGCGCAGGATGTCGTCCTCATTCTGAATGAGAATGGTATGACGCTCCTGCCCATCGGGCATGGGCTGATTCAGCTCCCACAGTTTCTTGCCCCAGTCTTCGCGGTCCAGGCAACCGATCACGCGAATCTCCGGAATCGGCTCGCTGCCCAGGCGGCCTTCCTCCAGCGAGGCCCGGTCATAGCGGTAGCTGATCGCCAGGGCCTTGTCGCAGAGGTCTTTCATCTCCTCGCCCATTTTCTCCTTCAGCAAATCCTGGAGGAATTCCACGTCGTACCCGCCAACCTGCTGGCTCTCGAAGTAGATAATCCGCGACGTATCGATTTTGTCTGCGATGTTAAGCCGCTTGATCACCTCGTAGATCATGCGCGTCACCAGGATTGACTCGCCCGGCACGCTGTCGCGCACGAAGGCGCGGAAGGGTTCGTTGGCACCGAGGCGGAAGTTCTTCTGGGCCACTTCACGGGCCAGTTGGCGATAGGTCACGATGCGCCGGTTCTCCAGCAGGAACGAGAGATCGAACACGTCGTCGCTGCGGATGCGGTAGGAATCGCGAAAGAGCTCGTTTCCGAAGCTGTCGAAGGCGTCCTCGTCCTTGGGCAACGACCGCCGAGCCACTTTTTCCTCCGGAATAACGTGCGGCGTGAGGACGATAATGACTTCACGTTTGAGGCTCTCTCTTTTTTCCGCTCGAAACGCCATGCCTATGATCGGCAGGTCGCCGAGAAGAGGGATCTTGTCCATGGTCAATGTCTGGTCTCTCGAGACCAGGCCGCCGATGATCAACGGGGTGTTGTTGGGAATACGACTATAGGTCTGCACGCGACGCGTGGATACGGTAGGAGCCTTCGCCAGAACGAGAGCCGCATTTTGGGGGTCCTTCAGCTCAAGGTCCTCGCCCGGGACCTCGGCCGAGACAATCGTGTCAATGAGCATACTGACTTCTGCGCCGCTCTCGTTGATCCGCGGCCGGATATTGAGCAGGATTCCCACCGGCAGATACTCGAAGGCGAAGCTGATTTTGCCACCGAAGCTGCCCTGCAAGCTGCTGGCGATCGGGATGTCTTGCCCCACACGGATGGTGGACTGTCGGTTGTTGAGCGTCATAACGCTGGGCCGAGAAAGAATTTCGGCCTTGCCCGTGCGGATCAGGGCGCGAATGACTACCTGCCAGTCCCAGTCCATTTTGGCCTCGAAAAGATCGCTGAGGTTCGATATTTCCGAAATGGTCAGGTCGAGCGTATCAGCGTCCCCGCCAGCATTCGAAGAGCCGCCGCTCAGACTCACAATGTCATCGCTTCCTCGCCAGCTCCAGTCGATCCCCAGATCCCGGAGGCCCTGCTCGCTGATCTCCAGGACCATGGCGTCGATGAAGATCTGCCGGGCCGGACGGTCGACGAGGTCGTCCAGGATGCGGCGTACCTCGCTGAACTGTTCCGGGTGGGCCCGGTGAAACAGCACGAGGATCTGGTTCGTCGGCGACGCAATCGCATTGTCGGTCATCTCCGAGGCGACGCCCGGCGTCAGCGAAAGCTTGCTTCCAGTCGTCTTGGTGCCGGCGCCGATCAGTCCGGTATATTCCTTCTTGGGGTCTTCGATATTCACCACGTACGGCAGTTCGGCGAACTCCACCTTCGCCGGCAGTTCCGTCGGTTTGTTCAAGGTCGTTACGCCCATGCCCTTGAGCATGCTCAGGGCCGCTGCGGCGTCGACATAACTCAATTGAATCAGCTTGGCCTCAAGATCTCGCACGGTCAGCCCGGCGTGCATCTCATTGAGAGACGCGAGGGTCTTGGCAACTTTCGGCTCGATCTGGGCCAGATCGGGATTGGCCGAGAGCGTGCCGTCGGCGCCGACAATCACACCCAGGACCAACAACTGCGAGGGCTGTGAGACGTAGTGGCGATATCCAAACCGCAGTACGTGCGTACCACCTTCGCCGGGCCGCGCGATGCTTTTCTCGCCGATGACGTGAGCCGGAGGCAGGGGCAATGCGTCGGCTATGACGCTCGAAGCGGGAACGTAGCCCAGGTCGGATTCCAGACTCAAGAGCAGGTGAGCGCCAATCTCCACGGTTTCCATGCGGCTGAGCTTGGGCAACGGGATCAGCTTCGTCGCGTTCGGGGGCAAGGCCGGCCCGGCGGCCATATCTACCGCCTCCATGGCGCTGATTATCGCAGGCGAACCGCTTCCGTCCTCGCCGCCGGCATTCTCAGGGGTAGTACTGACGGTGGGTTTCTCAGGCGTCGCACCCGCGGCCTCTGCGGGCGTGGAGAGCTCGATGGCATCGACCGCCTCGGCCAGCTTCTTTAATTGGGCCGGATCGTTTGCATCGACGATCACGCCGTTTTCGACGCAAGGCTCCTCAAGCGTTACCGTCTTCTCGCTCTTGACTTGCGAGCGGCAGCCCGCCAAGAGCAGCAGGCACAACACCAACAGTGCCGTCGCCGGCGCGGTCGGTGCCGCGTGCCCCCAGGAGGCAAGCGGTGCAGGATGGCTCTTCCAGGTTCTCCGCCACGAGTGCGTCCAGGTACGAATTCGAGACGTGTTTCCGTATGTCATTCTTTCGCCCTCGATCATGAGAATACGATTGATGTGTTGTTCTTCACTCTCAGCAATCGAAATCACAAAAGCTCCGATTCCGTGAAACCGGCGTTCGACCAGGCCTGCCAACCATGATCCCGGCGGCTGCGTAGGTCGACCCGACCATTATATAAACCTCTGTTTCTGAATGTACAATCAAAAATATGCCTCGACACGTCGGCGGAATCAACCACAATGCCACCGGACGATACCCGAGGCGCGAGGCGGGGAAAATCGTTTACAAGGCGGATGTCGTTCGGTAACATGCCCAAACTGGGGCCTGCCGCCGACGGTCGGAAACGCTCATCGCACGACACATGCGAAAACAGCAAGCGTGTGGTTCGCATTCCTGCCAGATCGCAGGATTCATGTGTGTCAATATGGTACCGGGAGATGGTGTTTATGCGCAAATGCGGTTTTTTTCGGACGTGTATGATCCTGTTGGTCTTGATGCTGTCGGCCGGGTGCCGAAGGAGCCTCGATTCGCAAGAGGTCCTGCGAAGCGTTGTCTTCGATTACGAATGGGTCGGGGACATCGACAAAGCGGGCTTCAACGAACCCTCGGGGATTTGCTGGCACGCACAGCGCCAGACGCTCTTTGTCGTCGGGGACGAAGGGGACATTTGCGAAATCACCGCCGACGGTGTGCTGGTCGAGCAGAAACACATCCGGGACGCCGATTTTGAGGGCGTGACGTGGGACCCGGGGACGGGCCTGCTGTATTTGGTGATCGAGGAAGAGGAAGCGATCCTCGAAGTTGATCCGGAGACGTTCGCCGTGCTGCGCGAATTCTCGGTGCCGCGGCAGTTCCGGGGACAGACGCTGCTGGCGGCCGGGGCCGAGGGGATTGAAGGTCTCACCTTCAGGCCCGATCCGGCGCATGCGGAGGGGGGCGTTTTCTACGTGGCCAATCAGGCTTTCACGTTGGCGGATGAAGAAGATATCTCGGCGGTGTTTCAAGTCGAGTTGCCGCTGCGCACGCAGGGCACGCGGGGGCGGATCACGGGATACTTCGAGCCGGGGATCATCGACTTGTCCGGCCTGCACTACGACCCGGCGACGGGGCGCATGCTCGTCATCAGCGACGCGACCAACCTGATTCTGGAATATTCGCGAGACCATCAGCTCCTGAGCGTCCAGGCGTTTCCGGGCGACAACCAGGAAGGGGTGACCCTCGATGCTGACGGCTTCATCTACATCGCCCAGGACACCGGCGGCATCCTGAAGCTCAAGTGGCTGCGTTGAGCGGCCCCTGGTCCTATACGAATCAGGTGACGTTGAAACTCGCCTTCAGGTTGGGCGCGCTGAACGCCATGGCGATCAAGGCGTCATCTTCCTCGATGCGGTATTCTCCGCCTTCGATGGTCCCGGTGCCCTTGCGCGGGTTCATGATCACCTGATCCTGCCGGCGAATGCCCAGCAGGATGACGGGGTTCTTGTCGTCTCTCTGTGCGTACAGCATCTGCGCGCACTCACCAAAGGTCTTGCCGACGAACGCGTCCGGATACGACTGGCGCGGGATGATGTAGATTTCGTTGCCCTCGAAGGTATAGGTGAGCAGGTCCTTGTACACCACCGACAACTGCTTGTTCACCGCGCAGTGCGCCAGGATGCCGACGCCGATCTCGGTGGTGCAGATGGTCTCGTCGGCCCCTGCATCCTTGAGGTGCTGGCTGTTGTCCGAGTTGACGACTTCCGTGATGATGTGGGGCCTCCTGCGCTTGCATTCGCTCAGCAGGGCCAGGATGATCATGGCGGATTTGGCGTCGGGATCGGGACTCTCACTGTCGGCCAGCACGATGATGGTATCGGCCAGCGTAACCTTGGCGTGCTTGAGGGTACCGTGCCGAATGGGGTCCTCGTTGATGCAATAGACCCGGCTGAATTCCGGCACTCGCAGCAGGGCCTTCTCATCGAGCACCTTGTTGTCGATGATGACGATATCGGCGTCCGGTTTGCCCTCCGGATGGCGCAACTCGGCGATGACTCTCCTGCCGCGCTCGTTCCAGTTGCAGATGACGATATGGTCTTTGACGTCTTTGGGCATCTTGATCTCCTCTCTTTTGAGAAAGGCCGCCGCGAACCGACCGGCCACGGCTCCAAAGAAGAACACGCTGAGCACGAATATGAGAACGGAAATCGCCCGTCCCGCCCAGGTGACGGGATAGCGGTCCTCGAAGCCGCTGAACAAGTAGACCGTGATCGACCAGAAGGACTCCGGGACACTCTCGAACGACCGGTTCTGGTAGCGCTCGAAGAAGTACATAACGAGCGTTCCGATTACGTAGAGGCAGACGAAGATGATCGCCAGTCGCACGTGAACGTGCCTCTGGGTGACGCGGCGGATGACGGACCGGTATTTCCAGACGTAAAAGAGGGCCACGATACAGGCCAGCCCCCAGAGTATAGCCGGAAGGTAGTCGACGAGATCCTTTTTGAGAAGCCCCTTGGCGCTGAAGTAATCCTTTGCTTGGGGGTGAAGTTCGATAATCGCTCTGCGCTTTTGATTCACAATGCCGTTGAGGCCCTCCTCAGCGGAGAGGTGGAGTTGGCTGAGGTCGGTCCCTTCGACACCGTGTCGCTCCCGGATGACGTCCGCTTTCTCAAAGATCAGATGGGTGAGCGTACGGATGAAGTCAGGGGGGACCTTTCCACGGTGAATCTTCGAATCCTCGAACCCCTTGCGCGCCACCAGAATGGCGCGCACGCCCACGGTGGGGACCGATTCGGCCTGTCCCCGATACGTATGGGCAGGGATCTCGGTGTACACGAAATAGGGGAAAGCTCGAATGACCCGGTTGGCCAGACCCTCGTTGATCGGGATCAGGGTCACCTGGTCCTGCAGGGAGATGCCGTCGATCGTCTCGGTGAGCAGGGGAGTGGGAATTCCCGCCGTGACCACGGCCCCATCGAGTTCATTGGCCAGGAGCATTTCCCGGGCCTCGGAGAATTTGCACCGGACGTCCGTCAGATCCGCCGCCTCCCACCCATCCAGGCTGAAGATAAGCGTGGCGCTGTTGCTGATATCCTCGGGCGGAGACCCCGTGCGTATCCGTCTGCCCTTGAGCTGGTCCAGATGCTCGATCCCGCTCTTTCGCGTCGCAAGGATCTGGATGTATTCGGTATAGAGCGAGGCAATCGCCAGGGCCTTGCTCGACGGCAGGCTGAACATCATCTCGCCGTGGCTGAAGTAATAGGCCGTATCGTTCTGGACCAGGGCGAGATCGACTTGCTCGTGGTCGATGAGACGCAGGTTCTCCAGCGTGCCGGTCGTCCCGACCACTTCGATCCGAACCGTGCCGGGGTAGGCCTCTTCGATAACGGTCTTGAGACCATGTCCGATGGGGTAGTAGACGCCCGTCTTGCTTCCGGTCGCAAGGCGAAGCGTTACCGTCTCGTCGTCCGACGTTGCCCCGGCCAGCGGTTTGCACAAGACAATCAGGGCGACGAAGGCGACCCGAACCACTGCGGTCCTGACGGTCTCTGACCTTGGCAAATTCTCTGCACCCATAAACTCTTCGTAACACTCTCTTGCTTTCCGTGCGCTGCCCACTGCCCACAAGGCAGTAGCGTACCTGCACAGGGCCGGCTTGCAGCACACAGTGTCCCCTGCAGGTTTCTCTTTGTCAAGCGTTGGCTCCAGGAGCGCCGGTTGCTTGCGTGTGAAAACATCCCGGCAATTGCGGCTGGAGCCGTGCGGCGCCGATTGTTTGACCCCTGCGAACGCAGCATTTCCCGCCCGCGACCGTACAGGGCTGTCAGGCGGGACTGCACCCTTGGCGCAAAAAAAGGCCCCCAACGAGGTCGCAGCAGTTCGCACCCTCAACTCTCGGATCGACGGTTCGTGCGGGGGGCGCAAAAGGCAAGGCCCGTGCTGCACAAGTCAGCACGGGCCTGGGCCTTTTGCCATCGAGGTTGACCGGCGGGGCGAGATAGAAGGCTATCTAACTCCACTTCCGGGCCCCGGTTACCGGGGCAATCCTGGCGCGGACGACGTCGCCGCCACCGTCAGCCTTTCGATCATTGTTCACTGGGCTCCTCGGCGAGAGGCGGGAAAACGCAGCCCTGTTGCAACTGGATCGAGTCGATGTAGATCTCGTTGTCCTGCGCACCGACCCCGATGACGATCTGTTCCACGCTGGTCGGGTCCACGCCGATGGCGGTGAGCCAGTCGGCCAGCCAGTTGACGTCCAGGCTGGCCGGGTCGACGTCGAGGGGAGCAGGGACGACACACTGGGCCGGATTGAGCCGGATGTCGTCGATGTAAATCGTGCCCTTGCCTCCGGCCGCGTCGGTGTTGCCGCGGGTGCCGACACCGATGACCATCTCTTTGACCTTCGTCAAATCGGCACCGGCCGCCGCAAAGTCCGCCAGCTCGATCTCCCACTGCGTCCAGTTGGCCGAGAGAACCGCCTGCGGTTCCTCGTGCACGATGATGCCGACGCCGCCGTCACTATCGATCAGGCCCACGTACAGTGGATCGGTCGACCCTTCCTCATTGTTGGGATCGCCCATTACGTACAACGTGAGCGTTCTGAGGTGGCCGGTGGTCCAGTTCTGGGGCGTCTCAAAGACTCGCTGTGTTTCAGAGTAGAGAGCATTCGTGCTGGCCCCGGTGTTGTCGTACGAAAGAGGCAATGCCTGTCCGCCGCCATGGACGTACTCGGTCTCGGCGATGGGGGGCGGCCAGTTCCCGACGGTTGCCCCGGTTCCGTTACCGGCGAAGGCGGGCTCGGGTTCGGTCCAGCCGAAGCCGTCTTGCCAGGCGTACCAGATTCGTCCTCCGGGCTCGCCCGGTGTCAGCTCGTCGCCGTAGGCTTCCATATCATCGACAAGCACGTAGTCGCTCGTCGTGAAACTCCACACGCGGCCCTTGTGCGTGGCGGCGCCGGCCACCTCATCGACGCGCCAGTAATACGTCACGCCGGGTTCCAGCGGTCCGGTCGTATAGACGGCCGCGGTTTGTTCGAGGCTGTCGGGAGCGGTCGCGGCATTCACCTCGTCATAATCGGTACCGAAGTACACGTTGTGAGAAACGATGCCGTCGCCGGCCGACCAGGTCAGTTCGAGGCCGTTGCTGGCCGCTGCCGATTGGAGCTTGAGCGACCCGCCGTCCGGGACACTGGCGTTCCAGGCGAGCTTCGATGCCATACTGTTCTGCGCGACGATTCGCGTCTTGCCCCCGTTCTCCTCGACGAATTTGACCGCGACGGTACCGGCGCCGCCGTTGGCGGTGATCCAGCCGTTGGTGATATACCCGTTGACGGTATCCACGTCATCGCCGTCCAGGACCAGCATGCCTTCGGTGATATCCAGCTCGGGCGGATCGGCCACATCATACATGACCAGTTCGGGGCTGCGGACGACCCCGCCGTCGAGATTGAGGATCGCCTTGCCACCGCCCGTGCCTTCGGTGCGACTCTTGCCCGGCATGCGCAGTGCGGTGGCCACGTTGATCTGGCCGCCGGTCATGTTGACGGTGCCGTCGCCGTAGTTGCCGATTGCAAATGAAAAGGGCGTGCTCGTATCGTTTTGATTGATGGCGCCGCCGCTCATGTGGAATACACCGAAGTCGCCGGCCTTTACCGAGCAGAAAAAGAACCGGCACGCCAGGGTGCCGCCGGTCATGGTCAACTCGCCGCTTTCGCCCTCAAAGGGGGCGGCCAAGTCTTTTCCCACGTAGAGTTTGGCAGCGACCACGTCCATGCCATCGGCAATGACCGGATGCTCCGGGCCCGTGGTGTTGGAGTGGGCGAAGTCGGCAGACTGAGGGACGCCCGACGGATTCCAGTTGGCGGGCGTATCCCACAGGAAATCGACGCCACTGCCGCCGGTCCAAACAAAGTTGGCCCCGAACGACAGGCCGCACAGACCCAGCACGAGGGTCAGACAGAGTATTGCAGCGAACTTATGAAACATGGGTACCTCCTTCTCAGTGTGAAAGTCAAAACAGTGGAAACTCAGTCGTTGTGGTCAACGTGAAATGCTCCATATCACCGTCAGTAGTCCTTAGAACCATTGCCCAACTCCACTCACAAAGTATAAGACAGCGGAATATCGATAAGAAAGCCACTTTGCGTAATTTCATCGCCATTTTGCGCATCTGCCCCCCTTTTTCCCACCCGGATGCTCGGTAATTGGGTTTGTTTCTGTGGAGACAGGACACCCCTGCTGTAGTCTAACTGATTATGAGAGAATGGTCTATACTCATACGTTCCGTTTCGATTTGGCTTCGTTCGGCGCAGTTGCAAGGGCGCTTGAACACCGGTGCGGGCGGGGATTGGGTTCGTTCGGCGCGGCGGCAGGGGCGCTTGGCGACTCGTGCGGGCGGAAATTAGGTTCGTTCGGCGCGGTGGCAGGGGCGCTTGGCGACTCGTGCGGGCGAGGATTGGGTTCGTTCGGCGCGGCGGCAGGGGCGCTTGGCGCCTCGTTCGGGCGGGAATTGGGTTCGTTCGGCGCGGCGGCCGGGCTGCCTGGCGACTCGTGCGGGCGGGGATTGGGTTCGTTCGGCGGGGCGGCAGGGCTGCCTGGCGACTCGTGCGGGCGGAAATTGGGTTCGTTCGGCGCCGTCGGGGCTTGCGGCGCAGCGGACGGGGTCGGTGCAATGAGACCGTGAGATCGTGGAGTCCGCCGGACGGGATGGTCCATGGGTCCGAGTCTATGGGGCGACGGTGACAGTGCCTGCGGACCGCCGGGCGGGATTTCTGCTTTGGGGAGGTTCACTCTGGCCGGCTGCTTCCAAGCTGAACTCTGATAATTCGTTTTGTATCAACTATATCAAGGGCGGTATTGGTCGTCAAGTGAAAAACAGGCGGGTATGCGATTTTTCGCGTGCGGGACGGGCACGGCGTTCCCGGCCGGCGGTGCAGGTCGGCGCGATTGCGCGGGGGAGCGGTCGGAGCGGTGCCGATAGCGTTCGGGAGACCTCGCACGGGCCTGATTTAGGGGTTTTTTCCGACGGGCACCTGGCGTATAATCGAAAGCACTATGGGGCGGATTCCGAGAGTCATTTTGCTCATCGAGACCTCACGGCAGTTTGGCCGGGGGTTGTTGCAGGGGATCGGCGAGTTTACGCGCCTCTACGGCCCGTGGACGGTATACCGCGAACCGGGCGGGTTGCCGACCCGGCCCCCGGACCTGCGCCGCTGGCGCGCCGATGGAATCATCGTGCGCGGCGAGGGAATTGAACCGGAGGAGATCATGGAGATGGGTCTGGCGGCGGTGTTCTCGCTCAGAAGGATTGAGCAGGTGCATGGCGCGCCGTGCATCCAGGTGGACGCGGTAGCCGCCGGCCGGTTGGGCGCCGAGCATTTCCTGGAACGCGGATTCAAGCATTTCGGTTTCTGTGGTTTCTCCGATTTGTACTGGTCGGTGGAACGCCGCACGGGTTTCAGCGCCAGGCTGGCCGAAGCGGGCTTTGAGGCGCATCTGTACGAGAGGCCGGAAGCGGTCTTGCAACATTCGTGGTCCCAGGAACAGGCTTCGCTGGCCAAGTGGCTCAAGTCCCTGCCGAAACCCGTGGGCATTCTGGCGTGCTCGGACTATCGCGGTCAGCATGTGATTGAAGGGTGTCGGGCTGCCGGTTTACCGGTGCCCGAGCAGGTTGCGGTGGTGGGGGTCTGCAACGATGAGATTATGTGCAACCTGTGCGATCCGCCTCTTTCCAGCATCGTTCTCAGCGTCGAAAAGGCCGGTTACGAAGCCGCCCGGGTCCTGGACCGGATGATGGCCGGGCAAACGGTGGCGCCCAATACAATTGTCAAAGTGGAGCCGACTTATGTCGTGACTCGGCAGTCGACGGACGTTCTGGCGATCGAAGACCGGGACGTGACGGAGGCGGTCCGTTTCATCCGGGAGCATTGCCGAGACCCGATCCAGGTGGCGGATGTTGTCGCTGCGACATCGGTGTCGCGTCGGGTGCTGGAGCAGCGCTTTCGCCGGACCATGGGGCACTCGATCAATCGTGAGATCCGGCGGGTGCGGGTCGACTGGGTCGCGCGCATTCTCGTAGAGACCAATCGCACGGTGGCGCAGATCGCGCTGGATCTGGGCTATCCCGGTGTGGACCATATCGCACGCTATTTTCGGGCGGAGAAGGGAATCAGTCCGGTCGCCTATCGCAGAAAGCACCAGAGCGGATGACGAGGAAGCCTCCGTGTGCAGAGGGGATTTCATCGATCTATCGGCATTTTCCGGCCCCTGGGATGCGCGTTGAGCCCCGCCGGGAATGCGGCTTTGGGGGGTGTTTTTGTGCCTGCGCAAATTGGCTATGAAAATACGCAAAGTGGCTTGGCTGACGTTTTGCCTCGCAAGATAATATAGGAGTGGCAACGTGAAATGCCGGGGTATTTTGAATGACGTTTCGAGAGATCGTTTGTTGTATCAGGAGATCACAGACTGTTTCCGTGGTCAGCCGCAGGCTCGCCGGCAAGGGCCGCATCGGCTGCGAACGACGGATTCAGCGCTTTGTTGATACAGGAAGGAGTGACCGTTGCAAGTTCGAAGAGGCTTTACACTGATAGAGCTGCTGGTGGTGATCGCCGTGATCGCGCTGCTGATGTCGATCATGATGCCTGCCCTGCAAATGGCCAAGGAGCAGGCGAGGCAGGCCATCTGTCAAGGCAACCTCAAACAATGGAGTTTGATCTGGTCCATGTATTTGCAGGACAACGATTACCGATTCGTTGAGGGGCATCAAGGGGTCGCCGCCAGTGACGGCGGTGGGGGACGGTACTGGACCAACGCGCTTCGCCCCTACTACGCGGGCAGCCGTTCGGACATATCGAGCCGCGCACGCCGGGACAAGGGGGGAGAGATCCGCTGCTGTCCAACCGCCAAGAAGACGGCCACCGAAGAGTGGGGGCATATCTGGCACGGAGATCCCCGGGTGGCCTGGGGCATTCTCTCCGAGGACGACCCGATGGGACCGTATGATTTTGGCAGTTACGGGATGAACCATTGGTGCTGCGATTTGCAAAAACCGCGCGAAGATCGCTGGCCGTGGGAGTTTCACTGGCGCACGTGTGACGTCAAGGGGGCCGCACAGGTTCCCGTTTTCGCCGATGCGTGGTGGATGTCGTTTCGCCCGCGCGCGTTTGACGAGCCGCCGGAGAGGGAATATGGCGCCCAGATCGAATCCGGAGTGAACAACATGCGACGGGTGTGCGTGAATCGCCACAAGGGCCACGTCAACGTGGTCTTCATGGACTGGTCCGTTCGCAAGACGGGTTTGAAGGACCTCTGGGGGCCCGAGATGAAGTGGCATCGCGAATGGACCCAGGAAGCCGCCCAGTTCGGCGAGCCGCTGTGGCCCCATTGGATGAGGGGGATGAATTGATTCGGCGATCGCCAATGGACGCGCCGAAACGAGCGGCTTTCGACGGACAGGGGCGGTTCACATCAGACGATGGGGGGGAGCCCGCCTTGCGTGAACGCCAATATGATTGTGGGGATAACTGCGCTATGAAGAAATGGATACGGGTTTGTTGCTGGCTTGTGATGGGCCTGGCTTGTGCGCGCGCCTGTCGCGGCGAATGGACATATGTTGGCGACGTGGCCGAGTATCACGTGGAGGGGAACGTGGTCGAGTTTGTCTGTACGAATGCGACGGTGCGGGTCGAAATCTGCACCGACGACATTCTCCGCATCCGGATGAGCCCCTCGGGGTTCTTCAAAGGCAACGAGCCGTGGGTGGTCATTCGGTATGACTGGGCTCCCTGCGCCTTTACGGTGACCGAACGAGCGGGCGCGATCGATATTTCAACCGCCCGCATCCGGGTTCGTGTCCACACGTCACCGCTTCGTCTGTCCATGTATGACCGAAGCGGCAAGCTCATCAACGAGGACGCGCCCGCGGGGGCCATGGGATGGGACGGTCCGGAAGTCATCTGCCGAAAGCGCCTGACGCCCACCGACCATTTCTTCGGCCTGGGGCAACACTACGATATCTCCGACCTGCGCGGCCGAACGATGACGCTGTGGCTGACGGAACTGAGCATTCCGAATCCGTTTTTCATGGGCACGGACGGCTATGGCATCTTCTTCCACAATTTCTGGAAGACGACGTTCGATTTTTCCGGGGACCCTTATCAGTTCTCGGCGCCGGGTGGGGATGAGCTGGATTACTACTGGATGTACGGCCCGAGTCTCAAGCATCTTCTGGACCTGTTTACGACGATCACGGGCAAATCGCCGATCCCGGCGAAGTGGATATTCGGGGTCGTGACGCACGCTCTGGGCAGTACGCGGGCGGACCAGCGGCTCGGCCAGGAGGGAGTCCTGAATTACGTGCGCGCCGCGCGAGAGGTTCATGATTGGCCTCTGGATAGCGTCAAACCTCACAGCAAGGGATGCGGCCAGAACTTCTGGGCCAGCCCGAGCACGAATTGGCCGGACGCCGGCTGGGGCAGCTTTCCGGCCGCGGACGAGATGGTGCAGCAATTGCACGACATGCACTGCCATGTTCTGTGGTGGGAATCTCCCGGCATCATGCCGGATTGTCAGATGTACCAGGAAGGCGTGGACAATGGCTACTTCATCATGCAGAAGGGCAAGGTGTGGAAGGGTTCCTTCGGTTCCGGCCTCAAGGGCGCCTTGATCGATTTCTGCAACCCGGCGGCGCGCGACTGGCTCTCGACGTACGTGGAGTTCATGCCTGGTTTCGGGTCCGACGGCACCTGCAACGACCACGGCGAGGAAGTGCATGGTGACATGTACTCGCCCTACGACAATCCCTACAACGGTACGTTGACGGGTCCGGAGTATCACAATTTGTACGCCATGCTGTACGACGTGGCCTTCTGGGAGGCGTACCATCGGCGCGCCCCGAACAAGCGCACCGTGCATCGGGGCCGCAGCGGCGGCCCGGGCTGCCAGCGCTATCCCATACGAGGCGGGCAGGATTCCGACGAGGTGGGCAAGCCGATCCACGGCGAGATGATGGGGGCGATCAACCTGGGATTGTCCGGCATTCCGTTCAAAACGTTCGCCGACCGGTATTCGCGCAAGCGGCAGTTCCCGCATCCGGTGCGAGCGGCCCAGTACACGTTCCTGGGCGCCGCCGGCCAGCGGTCCGGGATTTTGTGGTCCGACCGTCCGGTGCCCGACGACAACTATCGTTTCTACGGCCGGCTGCGCTATCGCTTGATGCCGTACATCTACACGTATGCGCGCGAGGTCGCGCTGACGGGGTGTCCCCTCGTTCGCGCCCTGGTCCTGGATTATGAAGATGATCCCAATACGTACGACGTCTACGCGCAGTATCTGCTCGGCAGGGAATTGCTGATCGCGCCGTTCTGGCGCGACGACAACCTGGCGCGCGAGGTGTACCTGCCCGAGGGGCAATGGGTCGATTTCTGGGACCACAGAATCGTCTACGAGGGCCGGCGAACCATCACGTATCAGGCCGGGAGTGTGAATCAGGTCCCCATCTTTGTAAAAGCCGGCGCCATTGTGCCCCTGGCCCCGGACGGCCAGCTCTACGTCGATCAGAAGACCACGCCGTATACGATCTCGGTCTACCCCGCCGGGTCGTCCTCCTTCGAGCTGTACGAAGACGACGGTACGACGTATGACTACGAGCGGGGAGCCTATGCGATCACGCGGTTTGTCTGCGACGAGACCGAAGCGGGAATCGCCCTCGGCAAGAGCGCGCCGCAGGGCGGGTATGCCATACCTCCGCGCGATCATGTTTTTCGCATCAACAAGGTGATGTGCGTGACGTCGGTGACCCTGAACGGCCAACCGGTGCGTCCGTTTACAAAGAAGCCGGAATTGGCCTCGGCGCCGGAGGGCTGGTGGTATGACGCTGACGACGAGATCGTGTGGGTCAAGGTGCGAGGCGGCGCCGACGAGAGTCTCGCGCTGTTCGTCGCCGGCGAGATCGAAGGGGGCTCTCTGGCGGGGTCTTCTCCGGACCCTGGAGCCGGTCCGGCCGGCGCGCCGCGAGAAACCCCGGCGGCGGGACAGACGACGCCCGATCAAGAGCGCTTCGTTTCGGCATCCGCCTATCGTCCCAGCCCGGCCGACGGCACCGTCGTGAACGACCGGATTCCCACCCTGACCTGGTCGTCGCCAGGCGGGGCGCTGGCGCATGATGTCTACTTCGGCACGGACCGCGCCGTGGTG
>Ga0272442_10005172_pt1 | contig 17546 bp, 11 predicted proteins | sample SSMForm2O_FD_200262 | JGI IMG/M metagenome (GOLD analysis project Ga0272442, IMG submission 200262) | Marine sediment archaeal communities from Little Sippewissett salt marsh, Falmouth, MA, United States - SSM-Form-2O | ecosystem: Environmental > Aquatic > Marine > Wetlands > Sediment ... | reverse complement strand
CCTATTTTTATTATAATGGGGGTTTTATAGTGGATATCTTAGTTATTGGCGCTGGAATGATGGGTCGAGCGGTAGCATTTGACCTTGCAACCTTTTCAAAGTTTGAAAATATTATAGTTTCTGATAGAGATAAAGTGACTCTTGAATCTGCAAAAAAATTCCTTACTGATAAAAAAGTAAACTATGAATTAATGGATGTTAAAGATGAAGAAAAAGTAAAAGATAATTTCAAGAAATACGATGTTGTAGTATCTGCGATTCCTTATCTCTTCAACTATTTTTTAACAAAAACTGCGATTGATACAAAAACTCATTTTATTGATCTTGGTGGGAACAATACAATCGTTGAAAAACAGCTCAAGCTTTCAGATTTGGCTGAGAAAAATAATGTTACGGTTATTCCAGATTGTGGTCTTGCACCTGGATTAGTATCAATTATTACTAGAGATATAGTGGACTATATGGATAAAGTGGATTTTGTAAAACTACGTGTCGGTGGTCTTCCATTAAAGCCAGTTCCTCCTTTTAACTATCAAATTGTCTTTTCACCAAACGGTCTTATCAATGAATATCTGGAGGATGCACTTATTCTTGATAATAAAAAAGTCATTGCAAAAGAATCTATGACTAAACTAGAGGAGGTTTCTTTTCCATATCCTTTTGGCAAAATGGAAGCATTTCTTACATCTGGTGGCTGCTCAACTCTACCATATACTTTTAGATATATAATTAAATATCTTGACTATAAAACTATAAGATATCCCAGTCACTGTGAAATGATAAAACCAATGCTTGATCTAGGCTTTGGCTCAGAAGAACCAATCACAATCAATGATAAAAAAATTGTTCCAAGAAAAGTCTTAATAAAACTATTAACAGAAAAAATCCCTTCAAAAGGAAAAGACGTTGTACTTTTAAAAGTAATAAGTGAAGGAATAAAGGATAGTAAAAAAGTAAATCTTGAGTATATGCTCATCGACTATTTTGATGAGGAAAACAATATCACTTCGATGATGAGAACAACCGCTTATCCCGTGGCAATAATCGCAGATATGATTCATACTGGTGTCATCAAAAAACGTGGAGTATACACATGTGAAAACATAGTACCACCAAAACCATTTTTCAAAGAACTGGAGAAAAGAAATATAAAAATTAAGAAAGAGATATACTAGTTTTTACTCGGAATATAATTTTTTCTGTATCATCTCTGCTATTTTATTTTTTGTTTCAGCAGTAGGTTTTCCCCCATACGCCATTGATTTTAATTTATCTACTTCATTCATTGCTTTTGAATATCTTTGAACATCTATCAAAGTAAACTTTAAATCAGTTAATAAAGCGCCTAATGCAAGTAATTTATTTTCATTTCCTTCTAAAGAGTCTTCTTTGTAATAATCTAATATTTCTAAAATTCTTTTACATTCTGCAACCCAATCTATTAGATTATTTTCAATACGAGTATAAGATTCTGAATCACCAATAAGCCATTTCTTTATAATTTCAAGATCTTCTGATGTTAAATCTTCATCTTGTTTTAATTTTGTTACTAATTTTTCAGCAGGATTTCTAAGCTCTTTGTTAACCATATTTTTTATACTGTGCATTAGATCATCGATAGGCATCATTGCTTCGCCAAGTTCTTTAGCATCAAATCTTTTTAAAGTCTCATCTAACTTTTCTGTAATTAATCCTAAATTATGCGATATATCTTCACCCAAGGTTTATCACCACAATATACTGAAATAATTGAATGACTTTAAAACTTATTTAAATAATTAATACTTTACTAACATCTGAAGGTTTAACTTATGATAAATGAAAGAAACTTTATCGAAAACAAAAAACACACCATAAAAAAACTAGAAATTGCCAAAAAAGAAAACGAAGTTGATGTAGGCATTGTTCCAATTCTTGATATCATCAACTCTTATGACGAATATTATACTTCTAGTAGTTGTTATGGTAGGATAGTTTTACTCGAATTACCTGAGCTTGGTGATAAAAAAAATGCTAAATGGCTCGGCAAGTGGCATAGACAGATACAACTAGATGAACTTTTAAAAGCTTTTAAAAACGCAGAAAAAGGAATGCTATGGCTTCTTGCACAATCGCCAATTATTCATGTTTTTTCAAAAGACTTTGAAAGTGCAGACAAACTTGTCAAAACCGCTGTTTCTTGTGGTTTCAAACACTCAGGTTTTAAAACAACTGACAAAAACATAATAGTTGAGATTGTTAGTACTGAGCGTCTTGATAGTCCTGTTGGAAAAGACAAAGTTTTGTTTTACAATAAAGATCATGTTGGTTTCTTAGTAGGTATTGCAAATGATATATTTCAAAAATCAAACTCTAAACTTATAAGATTGAGAGATAAGTTAGATAAATAATATTTTAAAAATTATAATAATTGGGAAATATTTATATACTCAGAAAAGAACCATGAATATACTGGTTTAAAATGAAACGCTCAAAAATACTTACAATGACTTTTACTTTCTGGGTATTACTCATAACAATGTCTGTTTCTTGGCTCGTTTTTCTATTCTATAATAATCTGCACTTGGTATCTTCAAATATAATACTTGGACTTGTTTTAATAGTTGCACTGATAAGTTTTGCGCTATCGATGTTTTTTATAAGCCAAATTCTTATAGATGTAAGAGTCGAACTTAAAAAAACTCGAGAAAAAGAAAAAAATATCAGAGATATCTTAGAATATAATCAGGTTCTTGATCCGCCATCAATATATAATTAAAGAAAGAATTTTTTTAACTGCAATATGAACGGTTAACCCATGCATCTTTTGGAATTACCTTGTATATTTTGTACGGATCTTCTTTTATTTTTTCGTACGCTGCACTCTTAATAGATTTATTATCAAAGCACCAATAAAATCTTCTTATAATCTTTCCTTTCTCTTTTATTTCTTCTCTCCTTTGCAATAGAAGTTTTTTTCTTTGTAGTTCATAAAAAAGCGCTCGGGAGTATTTATCGATACTCATATCTTCTACTTCATTTTGTCCGTCAAATATTTCTTCTACTGTTTTTGCAAGTGCTACTGCATCTTCTTTAGCCATTTCAAAACGATTTTTAAGAGCCATTGCTAGTAAACGCTTCATAGTTTTTGTCCCTCACAATTTATTTTTTGTGGTTTCTTCTTATAAACTCTTATTGTACAACTGTTATCAACCTCCTTTACAATCCTTACCCGAATGCTTTAAATCCCATTTGTTTATACACCTCAGCAACTAGATATAAATGGGGTATAGTTTATGACAAAAAGAGTCTATAATTTCTATGCAGGACCTGCAACACTTCCGCTTCCTGTTCTTAAAAAAGCGCAAGAAGAACTTCTAAACTGGCAAGATACAGGAATGTCATTAATGGAGATATCTCATCGTTCGAAACAATACGATGAAATGCATAACGAAGCATGTAGCCTCATCCATGAACTAATGAAGTTACCTGATGAGTATAAAGTATTATGGCTTCAAGGTGGTGCATCATCACAATTTTTTATGGTTCCAGTAAACTTAAAAACCGAATTCAAACCAATGCAATATGTAAACACAGGGGTATGGTCTAAAAAGGCAATCAAAGAAGCAAAATTCTATGGAGATGTAGATGTTGTTGCAAGCTCAGAGGATAAAAACTTTTCATATATCCCAAAAGAAATAAATTTCAGTGATAAAGCAGCTTATGCACATATCACAGGAAATAACACGATTTATGGAACTGAGTATCACAATTGGCCAAAAGTACCGAGCGAGGTACCTCTGATTTGTGATATGAGCTCACATATAATGGATAAAGTTGTAGACTTCAAACAATTTGGAATAATCTATGCAGGTGCTCAAAAAAACATGGGTCCTGCAGGTGTAACACTTGTAATTGTAAGGAAAGATCTGCTTGAAAGAGTTGATGAAAATACACCCACTATGCAAAAATACAAAACACATGCAGATAAAAATTCACTTTTTAACACAGGGCCATGCTGGGCAATATACATATGCAAACTATCATTAGAACATCTCAAAAATATAGGTGGAATACCCACGATTGAAAAAATAAATCGACAAAAAGCAAAACTACTCTATGATCTTATGGATAACTCAGATGGTTTTTACAAAGGCCATGCCGAAAAAGACTCGCGTTCACTTATGAATATAACATTTAACCTTCCAACACCAGAACTCGAGCAAAAATGTGTAAAAGAAGCACTTGAGTATGATTTAGTGGGACTAAAAGGACACCGATCAGTAGGTGGAATGAGAGCCTCGATTTACAATGCAATGCCACTTGAAGGTGTTGAAAAACTCGTGGAATTTTTGAAAGAATTCAGAGAGAATAATCAATAAAAATACAATCTTTTTATTTCTTTTTTTAAACCCTTTTTTTCGTTTTGACATTTTACCAAGTTAATTTTAAATATCATCATTGACAAAAAATATCATGGTAAGGTGGAAGAGAAATATGATGAAAAGAGTAATGATAGTGGATGATGAACCTGACGTTTTGCTTTCTTTAAAAACTGTTCTTCAAAGACAGAACTACGATGTAGTCACAGTTTCTAATGGTGCCGAATGCCTGGACGAGCTCAAAAAAGGCTTCAAAGGAGTTGTATTGATGGATCTTATGATGCCTATAATGGATGGGTGGGAGACTATAAATCAGATAGTTAAAAGAGGATACACAAAAGATGTCGCAATAGAAATAATCACAGGAAAAGGAACAAGGGACTATCAAAAAATGAGTATACTTGGGTCATATATCTATGATTATCTTGCAAAACCACTAAATATCGAACAACTACTTGCAAGTATAGAACGCTGCAATGAATATTTCTACAAGAAAAACAGCTAAAATACTTCTCTTTTTCTATTTAAAACCTTTATTTGACATTTTGTCAAATTGTAATTTTTACAGATTAGTCTTAAATATTAGAATTGCTGTCTGAATTTTTAACATCCCATCCAAAACACATGATGGGTCTGGATCAAAAAACCAATATTGACACATGATAAAAATCTCAGATTAACAAAACTTACTGCTTTTTAATAGGTCCAGGCCCAAATTCCCCTCCATAACTTCTTATTTAAAAATCATCAAGCTTTTTTGTATTTGCTTCTTTTATTAAATTCTGTGTAGTCTTCCAAGATTTTCTAATGTTTGGAGGAAGCTTACTATACTTTTCATACCAAACCTTTAGAAACTTTTGAGTTAAAGGATCAGCAGGATAACCACTACCAAGTGGCAGGTTTATTTTCATCTCAAGTTTTTCTGCAATTTTTGCTACTTCCTCATCTCTTCTAGTTTTTGCAAGAATAGATGCAGCACCTACAATAGGATAAATGTCATCTGCTTTATGCTTAGAAATTATTTCTGGTTTAAATGAAAGATTTGAAAGAATATCATTTTTGAACCGTTCTTCATTTACATCTGCAGAATCAACATAACAAATATCAGGTTTGAGTTTTTTAATAACACGACTAAAAGCATTTACTTCGATTTCATTAAGAGTCATTACTTTTCTCATGTCATCAATGTCTTTTGCAGGAATTACAACTAGTTCATAGTCAATTGCCATAATCTTGATTTTTTCTGCAAGCCTAACTCTTCTTTTAGGTGATACTTTCTTTGAGTCTTTTACTCTCAACTCTATTAGTCTTTTATCGTTTGGTAGAGTAACACCTGCGACTACTAATGGACCAAGTACTGGACCACGCCCCGCCTCATCACAACCACAAATCATTGTTTTTAAGTATTGTGTGTATACTAAAAGATGTTGCGGAAAAATAATAGTAGTTTTTTTAAATAGGCTACAATATTTAGTCTTCCTATTTGCCGATGTAGCTCAGCTGGCTGGAGCGGCTGATTCGTAATCAGCAGGTCGGGGGTTCGACTCCCTCCATCGGCTTATTTGTTTTTTTATAAATTTGGGACAGAGAAATACAATAAACTATTTAAATAATAAAAGACATATTATCAATAACATTATATAAATAAGCTTGATAAAAATCGATGTAGGAGAAATAAATATGAAAATAAACCAAATAAAGACTATATCTCTCATGATAGCAATAATAATGGTTATTACAAGTATGTTTACAGCTGTAGCATTCTTGTCAGATGAAGATATCTCTGTTGAACATGAATATGATAAAGCCGATAAAGAAAACAACTTAGTTTTTGGAGAATTTGTTGCTAATCCAGATATAAATGTTACAAAATACGTAAAAAATGGTGAATTTGGAACATATGATGATATTAGTGTTAATGCTTCTGTCTACGATACAATATTTTTCTGGATAGAGGTTGAAAATACTGGAAATACTATATTAGATGTAATCGTTGATGATTATTTACCATCAGGCCTTGAATATATATTTTACGAAAGCCCTTCTGTTGAAAACAACTCTTTAGTTGATGGAATACCTTGTGAACCAACTTTCAGACAAGGTAATGACTCTTTTTATTGGAAATTTGATGATATCCAATTTGGACAGATAATAAATATAACATTTAAGGTAAAAGTTGTAAGCGCTGGAGAACTTGAAAACTCAGCTAATGTAACAGGTATATATAGAGATGAATGTATCAAAGTGCATGACACTGCAAGTGTAATTGCCGAGGAATGCTTACCCGGCGTAGAAGTTGAAAAATATGTTTGGAATGGTTCTGCTTGGACAGAATATACAAGTGTATATTTTGGTGGTAATGTCTATTTCAAAGTAATTATTTATAACCCGTCTGATTGTTATTCAATGCATTTCAGTGGTGTTGTTTTTGATCAACTTCCTGATAATCTTAGATATATAAACCAGAGTTCGACTATTTATCCTGAAGGACATCCAGGTCATCCAGATGGCCCAGGTCATCCTGATCCAGATTTGTACTTTGAATATTATGACTGGGAAAACAATACTGTTTATTGGAATAAACCATATGATATCATGCCTAATGAGAATCTTACTTTTTACTATAATGCAACTGCTGTTGATTGTGGTCTTGGAGTAAATAATCTAACGGTTCATCCTGAAGGTTTTACACCTGTTGGTTATCCTGGTGAAGAAGTATCCAATCTTGATCATTCCTATGATGTCTCAGATAATGCAACTGTATTTGTTATTTGTGGAGAACCAAATATTAGTGTTGAAAAATCTGTGAAATATAATTGTGATTGTCAATATGATCCCGAGGGTATAAATATTAGTGGCGATGATTGGGTAACATTTAAGATAAATGTTACTAACACTGGTACTGTAGCCCTTGATATAACTGTAAATGATACCCTTCCTGACGGATTAGTTTATAATAACAACGCTGAGGTTGATGGTACTCCTCAGGAACCAGATGTAGTACTAGCGGATACTTATTATATATGGTATTTATATGATGTTCAACCCGGTGAATCTGTTGAAATTACTTTTGAAGCAACAGTTGCAACTGATGAATGTGGGAAACTTACAAACGTGGTAAACGTTAAAGGCGACTCTGAGTATTTCGATGATGTGTTTGATGAAGATGATGCATATGTTTTTGTTTCTTGTCCTGGTATTGATATTGTAAAAGATGTTGATAAGCCTTTGATTCATGCTGGTGATGTTGTTGTTTATACTTATGCTGTTATGAATGCGGGTAATTCACCTCTTACTAATGTTGTTGTTATGGATGATCAGGGTCTTGTACCGGTCTATGTTTCTGGTGATGATGATCTTGATGGTTTGCTTGATGTTGATGAGATTTGGGTTTATAATGCATCAGCAAGTCTTATGGATGATGTTATAAATGTTGGTAATGTCACTGCTGAGGATGAGCATGGTACAGGTGTTTATGCTGAGGATAATGCATCTGTTGATGTTATAAGTCCATGTATTAGTGTTGTTAAAACGGTTAGTCCTTGTTGTGTAGATCCTGAAGGTGATGCTACTTGGAATATTACTGTTGAGAATACTGGTGATGTAACTCTTACTGATGTTTATGTTGTTGATGATAATATGGGTGCTCTTGCTGGTATGCTTACTCTTGCTCCTGGTGAGAAGTTATATTATGAGTATGTTACTAATCCTGTTGAGGGGACTACGAATACTGTTGATGTGAATGGTACCGATCCACTTGGACTCGAGGTAACAGATTCTGATAGTGCTACTGTTGAAATCTGCGAATTAGATATTGATTTTGATCTTGAAAAGATAGTTAAATGGAATTGCCAAGATCCAACATATGGTGATTATACATATTCTCATGTAGATGACTGGGTAACATTTAATATTACAATTACAAACACAGGTGAAGTACCAATAAATCTAACGGTATGTGATATTCTACCTGAAGAACTATTATTCTTTGGTCAACCTACAGTAGATGGAGTTGTAGTTTATCCTGTTGATATGTGTTGGACAATTAATGATTTAGCACCCGGAGAAATGACAAGGATATTATTCAAAGCAATTGTCGAGGAATGTGGAGAACACGTAAACACAGTAATTGTTACTGCGGTTTACGATGGATACGATCCTGTTGTAAAGCAGGATAATGCAACAGTTATTGCAATATGTCCAGATATAGAAGTTGAAAAAACAGCTGATTCAAATGTTGTATGTAATGGTGAAGAAGTAACATATACTTATAGAGTTAATAATACAGGTAATCATTATCTTAAAGATGTCACTTTATCAGATGATGAAATACCTCTAGTATCTTATGTATCTGGTGATACAAACACTGATGGCAGGCTTGATGTTGATGAAACATGGATTTATACTGCAACTACTGTACTATGTGAAAACACTACAAATACAGTCGAGGTTTCTGCAAAAGATGAACTTGGACGAATGGTTACTGATCAAGATACAGAATTTGTTGAAGTAATAGACTGCCAAAATCCACCAGAACTTTCAATTGAGGTAGAAAAAACTGTTAAGAAAAACTGTTGTGGAGACTATTTTGACAGTATATTTGCTCATCAGAATGATTGGGTGACCTTTAATATTAGTGTTGAGAACACTGGTGAAGAAATTCTTGATGTAACTGTTGTGGATACTCTCCCTGCAGGTCTTTCTTATGATGATAGTTGCTATGTTGATGGTGGTTCTTTTACACCTGATGTTGATGGACAAGTGGTAACATTTGATATTGGGCCGGTCAATCCTGACGTAACTGTTGTTATTACTTTCAGGGCAACGGTTGATTGTCAGGTTTGTGGTAGTCTTGTAAATAATGTTTCTGTAAATGGTAGTTTTGAGGATTATTCTGAAGTTGTGGATGAGGATTCTGCTGAGGTCTTTGTTTTATGCCCAGATATAGAAATCGTAAAAACTGCAAATCCAACAACTATTGAACCGGGCGAAGAAGTAACTTATACATATACAGTTACAAATGAAGGTAACTGTCCACTTGAAAACGTTGTTGTAACAGATGATCAAGGTCTTGTCCCTGTACTTATTTCTGGTGATGATGGTGATGGTATTCTTCAAACTAGTGAGACTTGGGTGTATGAGAACGTAACCCATGTTTTTGTTGATACTACAAATACTGGAACTGTTACAGCTGAGGATGAACTTGGAAAGCAAGTTAGTGATGAGGATGATGCTTTTGTTAACGTAGACGAGTGTGGTTGTATAACTGATATTTCCATTGATAAAAAGATATACTATGATGGAGAATGGAGTGATAATCTTGATGTACAAACTAATGAAGATCATATAAATGTAACATTTAAGATAACTGTAGAAAACACTGGAACTTGTGATCTTGAAAATATTTCAATAATTGATACATATGAATGTGGTATAGAAAACCCAAGGGATTTCACTGGTGATTTCACAGAGTATGAAATAATATCAGACCAGATATTCTTCAGTGTAGATGAACCATTTACATCTGAGGCTGATCCAATAATAATTATGTTTAACGCAACAATCTATACAAGCACAATTAACCACGTAGAGGTCCTTGCAGATTCGACTTATGATGAAACGCATGTTTGTAAATATGATTCTGTTACAATAGAATTAAATGATGAAACGCCTGTAAATCATGAACCTTACAAACCAGTTGATCCAAATCCTGAGAACCTAGAAGAAAATGTTTCAATAAATCCTATACTTAGTGTATATATCGAAGATCCAGACGGTGATACATTATCTGTTTCATTTTACAATGAAACCGATGTATTGTTAGGAACTGTGGATGATGTTGCTAGCGGAACACTTGCAGAACTTTTTTTATCCGCTTTAGAACATGAAACATGGTACAGTTGGTACGCTATTGTAAGCGATGGAGAATACACTAATACCTCAGATGTTTTCAGTTTTAAAACGAAGAAAGATACAGGTCTTGATCCAACGGTGAAGATAACTACTCCAGAAACTGGCTCGATATATTTCAGAGGAATTCACATCACCGCATCATTTTTAGAAAATGCTTTGGTAATAGGTGGAATAAACATTACAGTTGATGCAGACGATGCCGATGGGGAAATAACCAACATTGATTTCATAATAGATGGTGAGATTAAGAAATCGACGACAAATACCTATTATTACTGGAACGAAATATGCTTTGGATGGTATACAATCCTCGTGAGAGTAACAGATGATATGGGAAACACTGCAGAAGATACAATCGATGTTTTCATGTTAAACCGTGGGATATAAAAAATAAAAAAATAATTTTTTATACTTTTTGCGTTTCTTCTTTTTTGCGTCGTAAGAATAATATAAATAGGATTGCTATAAGAGCTACTATTATTGAAAATACTGATATTATAAGTATTTGTTCTAATGAAAAAATACTTTTTTCTTGAATTTCTTCCTCTATGACAACTCTTACATCATTATTTAATGTGTCTACAACGTACTCGGCTTTTGAATCTGAATCTTCATCTATTAAGTATTCACCTTCCTTATCTGAAGTAGTAATCTCTGATTTTTTACCTGTTTCTTCGTTGTAAAATTTATCATATAAGCCGTTGTTATCTGAGTCAATTAAGTATCCTTTTATAACGCCATCTACTTTGTATACATTTATCATAATAGTCAAATAAGTTATTTTAGATGGTGCATCGTTTGTATCTGTTGATTGTATTTTTATTTTGTATTCACCGGGTTCAGTCCAAGAATGTTCAACAGTTACTTCTTTTCCACTGTTATAATAATCTGTTACAGTTTTTGTTCCGTCATCCCAGTCAAAAACATATTTAGCCTGGTCATTTTCTTCATCAGAGCTTATTACTGTGAATTCATAAATTATGTCAACGTTTCCTTCTTCAGGTCCGCTTACAATAGGACTTGCTGGTGGATTATTTGGTTTGCTTATTGTTACTTCTATTTCATCTGTGTCTGTTCCACCGTTTTGATCATCAACTGTTAATTTTACGGTGTAAACTCCAATTTGGCTATAAACATGGTTTGTGATTATTCCTTCACCTGTATTTTCATCGCCGAAATCCCAGGAGTATGATAGTTCATCGTTATCTGAATCTGAACTGAGACTTGCATCAAAGCTTATTTCTTCTCCTATAAAACCATATATTTGACTGTTGGATGCATCCGCCTGAGGCACATTATTATCATTATTATCTAGTGGTGGAGGTGGAGTGCTGGTTGATGTAGTATACTTGGTTGCTTCTGATGTGCAACTTTCAGGATCTGATAATGTTCCTTCTCCATAAACAGAACTGTTTGCTGATACTTGAAAAGTATATTCTTTTCCTACAGAAAGCCCTGTAATCGTATATGATGTTCCTTGAGTAGTTGCTATAGGCTCTCCTAAATTTGATGAATCATATATATTGTAAAACTCAACTTCAGCATTTTCACTTAATGGATCCCATGAAAGAGTAAGTTTTCCATCTTTTTTATCTTTTACTTCCAGGTTAGTTACTTTAGAATAAATCATTGATATATTTAACCAAGATGTGTTGTAAGCATCAATATGTATTGTTTCATTGTTTTGCCATGGATAATAATTCTGAGCGAAAACTGTCACATTAATATCTCCAGGGGTAAGATTCATAAGATATAAACCATCACTATTACTTTTTGTAAAGTTTATATCGACTAGAGTTGAGCTATCGCTTATATTCCCATGTGTCATCATTACAGTTGCATTTTCAATAGGTTCATTTGTTAATTCATCTGTTATATTTCCCTTTAAAATTGAACTTTCATCTGCACGACCAGGTTTGAGATAAAAGTTTACAGAATAGGTCTGTCCCATAAAAAAGATACATCTTGCAGTTGTGTTTGCGTAATATCCCTCTTTTCTTGCAGTAATTATTATCAATAGATATTCATTTTTAAGATTTATCGAGTAAAATCCAGATTCATTAGTATACGTATATTCTAAATCAGTAGAACCTTCACTTTTTATTAAAAATAATACTACTTTGCTATCTTCAATTGGTAATAATGTTTCGGAATCATTGATATATCCAAAGATAACAGTTGGCCTATAAATAAGTGTGATCGAATCGTTTCCAGAATTACCGGCTTCATCGGTGGCTGTTACTTTAACTATATTTTCACCAGGTTGTAAAGTAAATTCTTTTTCAAATGACCAGTATTCTACTGCATCTGGAAAGTATCCCGCAGGATATCCCGATCCTGGTGATTCACTTTCTCCTTGATTCTCATAAGAATGACTGTAACTTATTGATATAATTCCTATATTATCTATTGCATAACCTGATACTGTGATATCAGGATCATAAACTACAGATCCATTTTCTGGTGATTCTATAACTACAACAGGAGGTTCATCATCGATTACTTGTTCAACTAAAGGAAGATAGTCATAGTTGTTTTCACCAAATAATTGATAAGGCGTATCTCCTATTCCATCATAGTTTTGGTCTTCTCCATAATAATCACCCCAATAGTTACCTCCTAGATATGTTCCACCAATAATATTTGTACCAGTTGTTTTTGATATATTCCAACTGTTAAGGCCATTTCCTAAACCATTATGGGTGTTATCAGTTATGTTGTTGTTATAAATTGTATTGTTAGAACTTAGAAATGCTACTGCAATACCAATGTCATTGTTTAAAAATACATAATTTGATGTAATAATTGAATCATTAGTATATTGCAGATGAATGCCATGGTGTTCGTTTTCAAAAACGATATTATCTGATATATAAAAATTATCGGAGCATATTGAATTAATACCAGTTGTACTATTGTAAATAATATTTCCTATTATGCTTATATCTTCAACGCCATCTGTTGATATACCATAATATGACATGTTGTAGATTAAATTTGATTCTATTGTAACATTATATACTGGATTAAATTGATATGCAACTCTAACTCCACGTCCACAATCTCTAATTGTAAAGTTTTTAATCAATGTATTTTTCTTAGTAACTGTAATGCCATATGGCTGACCTTCAAAGCCAGTACCATCAACTGTTACAGTGTCAGTTGAATTTGCGATAAGTTTGATGCTTTTTTCAATATAAACTAATTCATTGTAATAACCATCAAAAACATATACTGTATCGTTTTCTGATGCATTATCAGCACCTTCCTGAATTGTTTTGACATGGTATCTATCATACCATTCAGGTGATGCATCATCATCAACATATATACGGCCAAGAGGATCTTCGGTGTCTGTTGGGTAGTCGTTTGGGTTTAGCGGGTCTGTTCCGTATGTGTTTTCTTGGTCGTCTGTCCATCCGTCGTTGTCGTCGTCATTGTCTTCTGTGTCTGGTATTCCATCTCCATCGGTGTCAACAGGTTCTGTTGTTTCATTTTTTATTACAAGTATACTTGTGTCATTTGATATATATCCATCTTTTTCTGCGATGATGTTAAATGTTGTGTTTGTTTCTACATCTGGTGCTGTAAAAGTTGCTTCTCCTAATGGACCTGTGAGATTAGTTACTCCATCAAATGTTACTTCTGCACATATAACTGATGCACCTGTATCATCAGAAACGTTGACAGTAAATGAATTACCTTCGTTTACCTCTGAAGGTGCAACAACTATTAGTTCTAATTGAGCTGCTTCTTCGGTAACGCTGATTACTGTTATTTCATAATCAGTATCTCCATTATTATCAGTAACTGTTAGATTAACTGAATATTGTCCTGCAATTGAATACTGATGTGATGGATTTTGTTCAGATGAATGATCCCCATCTCCAAAATCCCAAAGCCAACTGGCAATTGTTCCATCCCCATCACTTGAATTATCTGAAAATTGTATAGTATCATCGGTTGTTGGATTAATTGGTAAAAATGTAAAATCTGCAATTGGAGGAATATTTGGAATTATTTCATCTTCAGTTGTGAAAGAATATATTGCTTTTGTTGTTTTCTCTCCATCTGTTGCATTTACAAACCAAGTATAAGTTGTGTTGTATTCAAGAGAAGGTACATCAATTTCACAAATTGCTCTAATATTATTTGATACACTTGAGTTACTTCCTATGTCTGGTACTGTTTCTATACTCCAACTAATTGTATCTCCATCAGCATCTGTTATATCAACTTCAAGACTTGAAGTTGAAATTAAAACATCATTTGAATTATTAGTTGGCGATTCATCTGATATTACTGGTGCTCTATTTGGGATTGCTTCAGCAATTGTTGTTAGTAAGATATCATCTAGTATTTGTCCATACATGTCACTTGTCATAGCTTTAAAACTTATTGTATGCTCTCCGGTGTAACCACTTAAATCTATAACAGCTTGTTGATAAGATGTATGAGTAAATGTATCTGTCCATATTAAATTTGAATCTAAATATATTTCTAAGGTTTTCGGTAAAGGCATAGTTTCAGCTGCATACCAAAATGAAAGTTCTGTATCTTCACCAAATGTTACTGTTGGCGTTGTTAAAGTGTCTCCTGCAGCCCAGCTAAAAATCCAACCAGATCCACTATGAGGGCTACCATAGTAATTTTCAATCCATCCTGAATTGTCCCAATTAACTGGAATTCCTAATTCAAAGCTTTCGTTTATAAGAGTTATTGTTTCTGTTTGAATAGTTTCAGTTGTGAAAGAATATATTGCTTTTGTTGTTTCGTCTCCATCTGTTGCATTTACAAACCAAGTATATGTTGTATCAGACTGAAGATTTGATATAGAACAGGTTGCAGTACAGTTTGGAGAATCTGTATCAAAATTGGAACCAATATTTGGTATTGTTTCAATTGTCCAGTTTATCGAATCTCCATCAGGATCTTCTACATATGCAGATAATTGTGTTAAATCAATAGATATATCATTTGAGTTATCTATTGGGTTTTCATTAGATATTACGGGATTATAGTTATTTTGAGTTTCAATGTCGAGGTTGAAATTCATATTTATTTTTTCCCCCTCTTTTATAGCTGATTGTACTGATTTTTTCTGGTATCCCTCAGCTGTTGCGTTAACATAAAATATACCTATTGTTACATATAATATATAATTTCCAGAAAGATCTGTTGTTGTTGATGTTTCAACTCCTTCATTTGCTCCTTTTATACAATATGCATTTATTACTGCATTGCTGATTGGATCTCCTGTTTCATTATCAGTTATTGACCCATAAAAGAATGGATTTCCTTGTGCTGCTTGTGTATTTTCAACAATATTTATTCCCAGTATACTATTTATTAAAAGGAATGTTGCAAATATGAGTCCGGTTAATTTGGTTAAGCTTGACATCACTTTCACCTATTATCTTTGTTATACTCTGTGAATAGCAATATAAAAAACTTTTGATGTATTTTGCCATTATGGAAAAATATACAAAAAACAAAAAATTACATTACAACAGATACAAAATCAATAATTTCTATTGCTTTTACAATTTTTACATAATCCTTTCTTTGCACTCCAAAAAGTTTTACCCGGTATTCCAAACCTGATTTTGCATTTCTCACAAATCAACGTTTTTTGCCTCAATATATATTTTATAAAAACTGTTTAAAATGGTTTATTGTACAAGTCTTATCAAAAACGATTTGTTTTCTAGGTTTTATTAAGAATTTTTTCAACACGCTCTTTTAAGTCACGTACGTCAAAAGGTTTTACAATATAGTCTTCAGCGGCAAGATTTCCCATTCCGATACTCATAGTATCACCTTTTGCAGTAAGAAAAACAATTGGTATTTCCTGCCACGATGGATTTTCCTTGATTTTGGCTGCAACATCCCAACCACTAAGATCCGGCATCATAATATCTAAAAGAACAAGATCCGGAATAGTATCTAAGTCATTTAGTTTAGTTATACATTCTACCCCATCTTTTGCCTTTATTACAGTATATCCAAACATCTCTAGAGTCTGACCTACGGTGAGAAGAATATCCGGCTCATCATCTACTACCAATATTACTTTGCCCATATTATTTCCTTATTCTCGTAATATACTATCAACCCTATTTAATAATGTTTCTTTGTCGAAAGGTTTCATTATATAATCTGCAAGCCCTTCCTCTAAGAGTACTTGTTTTCTTTTATCAGAAATTTCAAGAACGCTCATAAAAGCAACTTTTACATCCGTTGATTTTTTATTAATTCTATTAAAAACATCCCAGCCACTCATGCCCGGCATCATTATATCCAGTAATACTAGGTCTACTTTTTCTTTCTCAAGAACTCTTAAACATTCTTCACCACTATATGCTGTGACTACTTGATAACCACCAAGTTCTAAAACAGTTCTTGTTAAATCAACAATATCAGGCTCGTTATCAACAACCATTATCTTTCTCATTTCTCTTCTCACCATTCTTTATCCTAAAATGTTATATGTAATATTAATAATAGTATATCAATAGTATGCTTTTTAAATTATCCGCTAAAAGTCATAATTATTTTTTAAAAATCGTTTGTTACGAACAAAACTGAGATAAAAATGATAAGATAATTAAGTAAGATATGTATTGGTATGATTATCTTTAGAATTAAATGAATGTATTTAAGGTGATAAATTCCTTGAAAAAAAGAAAAAATACTTCATCTATTTTGATCCGGCCTATGGCTTTTCTTTTTAATTGGCGTTTATTTCCTGCTTATGAATTGATTAGTTATATCTTAATGTACTCAAGCGTTCCAATGCTTGCATTTGGTATTCAGTCTTATAATGTTGATATATTAAAAATCATTTTTTTGACTGTAATTACTTTATATGCTGGTTTTTTTGCAGCACTTATATGGAATGATATAACTGATGCAGATATTGATTCTGTTGCTCATCCTGACCGACCGGTACCATCTGGGCGTATCCGTAAAAAAAATTTTTTCTTAATAGCTCTAGTTTTTTCGGCTATGGTATTTATTTTTGCAACTATTATAAGTCCAATTTGTCTTATACTTGTTTGTTTCGCTGCTTTGTTTGTTACTTTTCATGATAAATATCTTAAAAAATGGATTAAAATACCTGCTTATTCTGAGATTTTTACACCTGTTCAATGGGTTGTTGTCGCAATTTTTGGTTTTTTTGCGATTTGGACTAATATTCCTCAGTCAAGTCAGATACTAATCCAGATACCTATTTTTGGAGATATTTCTTTTTCAATATTTGATTTTCAA
>Ga0272442_10005171_pt1 | contig 17546 bp, 15 predicted proteins | sample SSMForm2O_FD_200262 | JGI IMG/M metagenome (GOLD analysis project Ga0272442, IMG submission 200262) | Marine sediment archaeal communities from Little Sippewissett salt marsh, Falmouth, MA, United States - SSM-Form-2O | ecosystem: Environmental > Aquatic > Marine > Wetlands > Sediment ... | reverse complement strand
CCGCCGGCGAGCGGCGCCGCGCGGCCGGGACGCGCCCCCCACGCGGAGCCGCCTGGAAGCGCCGCCTGCCTCGCATCGCCGCCGGCGCCGCGGCGCTCGCTGTCCTTGCCGTCATCCTCGTCGTTGCTCTCCGCGCCAGGACGGGCAGGCCCAAGGCCGCCCCGCCCGTCCCCCAGCCGCGCCGACAGCACGCAGCCGCGAAAACGCCTCCGCCGCCCAAGCCCGACCCCCGCGAGCAGAGCGCCAGGGACCTGTTCGCGAGCATCCAGCGCACCGCGAAGGACGGCACGTGGCTTTCCGCACAGTCCTATCTGGACAGGCTCGACCGCACGTGCGCCGACACGAAGTTCTACGCCGCCAACCGCGCGGCGATCGGCGCGGTGCGGGGCAGCATCCAGGCCGCCCTCAGCAAGCCGGCCCCCCCGAAGCCGGCGTCCGGAACCAAGCCCGCGGCCAAGGCGCCCGCGCCCCAACCGCAGACGCAGAAGCCCACGGTGGACGCGGGCGCCAGCAAGAGAAGGGCCGCGGCGGCGTATGCGGGGGAGTCGGCCAAGGTGTGGGCGCTGCTCAAGGAGCGCAAGTACGGCGAAGCCGGCGACCTGGTCGGGCGGCTCGCGGCCCGCAGCGATCTCGAGCTCGCGTCCGAGCGCCTCGAGGCCGACCGCACGGCCGTCGCGCTGCTCGCGGAGTTCTGGCAGGCCGTCGAGAAGGGCCTCGCCAAGCTCAAGGGCAAGACGCTCGTCCTCGGAGGCATTGGCGGCACCCTGGAGAGCGTGGAAGGCGGCGTGCTCACCATCCGCACACCGGCCGGCGCGACGAAGCGGGGGAACGTGGGCGACCTCGCCACGGCGCAGGCAGTCTCCTATTCCGGCCTGGGGGACGCACGCGATGCGCACTCGAAGCTCGTGCTCGGAGTCTTCCTGCTGGCAGAGGGGGCAGACCCCGGCAACGTGGAGAAGGCCCTCGCCAAGGCGGGAAGGAGCCCCGAGGCGGGCGTCTACCGCGAGCGTGCGGCCGCGGCGGCCAAGGCTGCCACCGCCGCGCAGGAAGACGCCGCCAGGGAGGCATGGGGCAAGATCGAGCGGGCGGCCAAGGCCAAACTCGACCGAGGCGCCGCCAGACGCCTGGCCGATTCCCTGAGCGACTTCCAGAAGGCCCACCGCAACACTCGGTTCCACGCCACGCTCGCCAAGGCCATCCGCACCCTCAAGGCACGCGTCGCCAGGGGCCTCGAGCCCGCGGTCTACACCCAGTGGCCCTTCGACGCGACCGAGGCCAGGCGGCGGCAGTTCGCCACGGCCAGCGACCTGGCCGCCAAGGTGGAGCAGCAGTTCGACCTGGGAAGAGGCGTGAAGCTCAAGATGGTCCTCATCCCCGCCGGCGAGTTCCTCATGGGCCGGGGAGACAAGCTCACCCCCACGGAGATCGTCAAGCTCTACGGCGGCGAAGCAGGCTGGTTCCTGTGCGAACGGCCGCAGCATCGCGTGCGCATCAGCCGGCCCTTCTGGCTCGGCGAGCACGAGGTGACACAACAGCAGTGGCTGATCGTCATGGGCTCCAACCCGAGCCGCTTCAAGGCACCCCGCAACCCCGTGGAACAGGTGAGCTGGGAGGACTGCCAGACGTTCATCGCCCGCCTCAACAGCAAGGTTGCCGCCAAGGGCTTCCGCCTGCCCACCGAGGCAGAATGGGAGCACGCCTGCCGGGCAGGAACCTCCACGGAGTTCTACTCCGGGAACGGAACCGTGGCGCTCAACGACTACGCCTGGTGGAAGGGCAACTCCCCCGACCGCACCTGCCCGGTCGGGTGCAAGAGGCCCAACGCCTGGCGCCTGCACGACATGCACGGGAACGTGTGGGAGTGGTGCCAGGACGGCTACAGCGGCTATCCCAAGAGCCTTCAGACAGACCCCACCGGCTACGCCGGCGCCACCTACCGAGTCCTTCGTGGCGGGGCCTCGCAATACGGCGCCTACTGTAGCCGTTCCGCATATCGCAGACACCGCACGCCCGACTTCCGCCACCACAACTACGGCTTCCGTGTCGCCAGGTCCGCGCCCTAGCCCCTCGGCCACCCGAACTTCGCGTCGAGCAGCACGGCCACGTAGGAACACAGTGTGCCTGAGCCCAGCGTCATCGCGAGAAGAACCAGCCAGCCGACAGCCGACTCGACGAGCCTGTCCCACGCAACGGCTTCATGGCCGTATACCAGGCCCAGCAGGCAGGTCAGGATGGTAGGGAGCACAGGGAACGCTGCTCCCGCCACCACGGACGCGAGAATGCCGTACGAGCCCCTTCGCCCCCTTCGGCGCGCCACGAGCCAGTAGGGGAAGATGAGGGCCGGGGATGCGCAGAGGGTGCAGAACGCCATCAGAATCCCCGTCCATCCCGGCATATCGGAGCTGAGGCCCCACGTGTAGTCTATGAGAACGCCGATGACGAGCGCGGAGACGGTGGCGAGAGCGATAATCCCGACCGCGTTGAGAAGCAGTGTTCGGTTCTTCATCGTTCTTCACCACGCAGCGGGGCTCTCAGCGGCGCGGCCCTCCCTTGCCGCTCCCGTGCCACACGGATTGTATGGCGCTCACGAGCCGCCCGCAACGACGAGGCGTTTGGCGAGGATGCGGGTGAGGAGCCAGAGGGCGTCGAGGGGGAGGTGGAGGTGGGCCGTGCTGTCGAAGAGGAACTGGGCGCGTGCGGGGAACTCGTCGTCGGCTGTCCAGAGGACGATGGTGATGGGCAGGCGGGGGAGTGCGGGGAACTCGAAGGCGGCGTCGCCCATGTCCACGGGGCGGCCGCCGAGGGCTTCGGCGGCGGCGGCGAATGAAACGGTGTCCTCGCCGAAGGCGGCTTCGATGCGGGCTGTGGGCATGGGGTGGGGGCCGCGGAAGAAGAAGTCGCCGTAGGGCAGGGTGGTCGCCAGCACGGTCTGGCCGCTGAGCGGGCGGTCCTGGGCCACGAGCAGATACTGGACACAGACGAGCTTGGCTTCGTAGCCGGCCGGGCCGTCGGCGGCGACTACGGAGCGGGTGGCGGGGTCGACCGTGTGCTCGCAGGCGCACAGGAGGAGGCGGAAGACGTGGCGGTCGGGGTCGTAGGCCGCCTCGGTGCGCTGGACGACGGCGCTGGGCTGTGCCGCGGCGAGGCGTTCCCAGAGCACGTTGATGGGGTGTTGCTGCTCAGGCATGGGCTAGGCGGGCGGTTCCTCGGCGTTGAGGAGGCGGCGGACGGTGTCGATCACGACGTCGAGGTCGAGGGGCTTCTCGAGGAAGGCGGCCACGTTCCCCGTCACGATATCGAAGTCGGTCTTGTAGCTGGTGAGTGCGGAGCAGACGACGACCGGGAGGTCGGGGTGGGTGCGGCGGACGTTCTGGAGGACTTCGATGCCGTTCATGTCGGGCATGCGCAGGTCGAGCATGAGGAGGTCGGGCACGTCGCGCGCGATGAGGTCGAGTCCTTCTGCGCCGGACACGGCGGCGGTCACGCGGTAGCCTTCGCCGGTAAGCGCCTCGTGGAGACAGGTGAGGATGTCCCGCTCGTCGTCAATGACCATAACGTGTTTCATCGCGCGTGCTCCGTGCCAGGAACGAACTGCCCGTGGCAGATTATACTCCCAGGCTCCGCGAGGGTCAACGCGCTTTTCGCGGCGAGCGGCCCTTGCCGGAACGTCCCGCCCATGGTACGTTCTTCGGACTGCGGGGATTGGTGCGCGAGCCCTGCCTCGCGGACGCATGGTATAATCGACGGCGGCCGCTGCACTGGTGGTCGTCGTAGCCTTCACACGTGACCCGAGGATTCTCCCCACGCATGGACCCGACCCGCCCCGACCCATCCCGCGCTTCGGCTCCACCGCGCCTGCTGATCGGCGCCTGGCGCGACCTGCGCGAGGTGCTCGGCATCGCCTTCCCGGTCATCGTGGCCATGGCGTCGCACACGCTGATGACGTTTGTGGACACGCGGATGCTGGCGGGCTACGGCAAGAACGAGCTTGCGGCCGTGGGTGCGGCGGGTGCGGTGGCGTTCACGATCATTGCGTTCATGTTCGGCACGGCGGGCTGCACGAGCACCTTCGTGTCGCAGAGCATGGGTCGCGGGATGCCGCAGGAGTGCTCGCGGTACACGTGGCAGGGGATGCATTTCGGGATCTACGCGCAGGCGGCGGTGATCCCGGTGATGCTGACGTCGACGTGGATTTTCGCGGCGTTCGGCCACGAGCCTCAGCTCCAGCGCCTGGAGAGCATCTACTTCGAGATTCGCCTCGCCCACGTGGCGGGCACGGCGGCGTATGCAGCGCTGTCGTCGTTTTTCCAGGGCATCGGGCGGCCCATCGTGCCGATGTATGCGGCGCTGGTGGCGAACCTGTTCAACGTGCTGGTGAACTACGCGTTCATCTTCGGCAAGTTCGGGGCTCCGGAGCTGGGCATCGGCGGTGCGGCGCTCGGCACCCTGATTTCGAGCTATCTCCAGAGCGGGCTGCTGCTCCTGGCGTTTCTGTGGAAGCCGACGCACGAGGAGTTCCGCACGCGGAGCCATCCGCACCTGGACCTGGGGCGGCTGCGTCGCCTGCTGCGCATCGGGGTGCCTTCGGGCCTGAATTTCATGCTCGACGTGGCGAGCTGGGCGGTTTTCACCAACATCATCATCGGGCGGCTGGGCCGGGACATTCTGGCAGCGAACAACGTGTGCCACTCGATCATCGGGCTGTCGTTCATGCCGGCGGTGGGGATGAACAAGGGGGTGACGGTGCTGGTGGGGCAGTATATCGGGCGGAAGAACATCCGCGCGGCCAAGCGGCGGGCGTATCTGGGGATCGGGCTTGCGATGTGCTACATGGTGTTCATGGGGCTCGTCTTCGTCATCTTCCGCAAGCCCATCATCCGGTTCTTCCGCACCGAGGAGACGATCGTGCAGGCGGGCGCCACGATGCTCATCCTCGCCGCCATCTTCCAGGCGTTCGACGCCCTGGGCATCGTCTCGATTGGTGCGCTGCGTGGTGCGGGCGACACCCATTTCCCCGCCGTGGTGGGCGTGGCGTCGTCCTGGGGCATTCTGCTCCCGCTCGGCTACGTGCTCACCTTCCCCATGGGTTGGGGCTACGTGGGTGCGTGGACTGCCGCGGCGGTGCATATCGCGATCATCGGCAGCGTGCTCTTCTGGCGGTTCTCGAGCGAGGCGTGGCGGAAGATCGACATCTTCCATGGCCACCATCCCGATGTCCCCGACGAGCCGCCGCCCGAGTAGGACGCCTCGGTCTCCGCCCCATTCAGGCCCCTTGCGACGGATCGCACAGGAAGGTATAAGATCGGCAGCCACTTCGCCAAGGAGCCTGAGAGGATGGAGATGAGCCGACGGGCGGCGGGCAAGGCCCTGCTGGCCACGGCCGCGGCCGGCATCCCGGGTCAGGCGGCCGAATCGAGCCTGCGGCGCCTGCCCGAGGAGCGCCTTGGCACGCAGGTGTGCGTGGTCGGCGGCGGGAGCGCGGGCATCGGCGCCGCGCTGGCCGCGGCGCGGGCGGGGGCGAAGGTGGTGCTCCTCGAGCGCGAGAGCGTGCTCGGCGGCACGTCCACGATGGCCTGGGTGCACACGTGGGAGCCGTGCTCGGGTGCGGACGCCATCCCCCGCGACCTCTACGACGCGATGAAACGCGAGCCGAGCGCCGTCGTGGAGCCGGACTACTCGAAGGGCGCGCCCCGGCGCGGCGGCTCTCCCCTCCCCTTCGAGCCGCGCGCCCTCAGCTTCGCCGCACGCGAGATGCTGGACGCCACGGGCCGCTGCCAGGTGCTCCTGGCCACCACGTTCTGCCACGCCCGCGTGGAAGGCGCCCGCATCGCGGCCGTCGATGCCGTCTTCTGCGGCAAGCGCCTCACCGTCGAGGCCGACGTGTTTGTCGACTGCACGGCCGACGGCGATGCGTGTGCGGACGCCGGCTGTGCGTTCCACATCGGCGAAGACCCCAAGAGCCGCTACGGCGAGCCCAGCGCACCCGAGGAGGCGGGCCTCCACCTCAACGGCCTCACCCTCCTCTATCGCATCGCAGACAGCGGCACGCCGCAGAAGCCCCACCTGCCCAAGGGCATCCGCCGCGGCCTGTGCCCGCGTCCCACGTGCATCCGCCCACTGCCCAACGGCGACCTGCTGCTCAATCCCGTGGATATGATCGACGGCAACGCCGTGGTCCACGCCGACTACAGCCGCCTGATGCGCGACGCCCACCACCGCGTGCTCGAGCACTTCCACTGGCTCCAGACCGCCATCGGCTCCCCCGCCGACGCCCCGGGCACCATGCGGCGCCACATCCCCGAGAAGGGCTTCGCCACGTGGACCATCGCGGGCATCGCCCCACGCATCGGCGTGCGCGAGAGCCGACGCATCCTCGGCGATGCCACCCTCACCGAGCACGACTGCCAGGCCGGCGTCCGCAAACAGAAGCACCCCGACATCATTGCCGTCACGGACCACGCGGTGGACATCCACGGAGCGAAGGGGCGGCTCTACGAGGTGCCCAACGGCCCCTACGGCATCCCCTACCGCTGCCTGCTGCCGCGCGGGGTGGAGAACCTGATGATCGCGAGCCGCGCCGCCAGCTTCTCCCACATCGCCGCCTCGTCGTGCCGGCTCTCCCGCACGATGATCACCCTGGGGCAGGCCGCGGGCACGGCCGCCGCACTCGCCGTCCAGAACGGCGTTCCGCCCCGCAAGGTCGATATCGCCGCACTTCAGACCGCTCTGACGAAACAACGTGTTGCACTCTCGTGAACGGAAAGGAGCAACGGATGCGTAGAAGGAAGGTCGTGGTCCTTGCCGTGGTGGCCGCCGCCCTGGCAGTCGCCGCCGCGCCGGCGCTCGCGGACCTGAAGCTGCCCTCGGTCATCGCCAGCCACATGGTGCTTCAGCGCGGCATCAACCTGCCGATCTGGGGCTGGGCAGAGCCAGGCGAGGAGGTCACCGTGGCCATCGCGGGCCAGAGCGTGGCTACGAAGGCCGACGCCCAGGGCAAGTGGAAGGTGGTGCTCAAGCCGCTCAAGCCCGGCGACCCGCTCGAGATGACCCTCACCGGCAAGAAGCCTACGCCGAAGCCCAAGCCCGACGAGCTGAAGCTCGAGGAGGCCCCGGTCCACACCGTGAAGCTCGCGAACATCCTCGTGGGCGACGTGTGGGTCTGCTCCGGCCAGTCCAACATGCAGATGTCCGTCCAGGGCTGCAACAACGCGAAGCGCGACATCGCGGCCGCCACGTTCCCCAAGATCCGCCTCTTCAGCGTCCGCCTCGTCACCAAGCCCACGCCGCAGGCCGACTGCCAGGGCTCGTGGAAGGAGTGTGCTCCCGCCAGCGTGCCCGGCTTCTCCGCCGTCGGCTACTACTTCGGCCGCGAGATCCACAAGCGTCTCGACGTGCCCATCGGCCTCATCAACACCTCGTGGGGCGGCACGCCGGCGGAATCGTGGACCGAGCGATCCTTCCTCGAGGCCCACGACGAGTGCCTCCCCATCCTCGCCCGATGGTTCCGGCGGGTCGAAGCCTATCCCGAGGCCAAGAAGAAGTACGACGAGACGATCGCCAACTGGGCAGAAATCGTCAAGAAGGCCAAGATGGACAGGAAGCCGGCTCCGCGCCGCCCGCGCGACCCGAACCCCTTCAACAGCTCCCACTACCCCAGCGGCCTCTACAACGCCATGATCGCCCCCCTCGTGCCCTTCGGAATCAAGGGCGCCATCTGGTACCAGGGCGAGAGCAACGCGGGCCGGGCCTACCAGTACCGCGTGCTCTTCCCCGCCATGATCCAGAGCTGGAGGAAGGTCTGGGCACAGGGCGACTTCCCGTTCTTCTGGGTCCAGCTCGCCAACTTCCTCCAGGTCGACGACCAGCCGAAGGGCGACCCGTGGCCCGAGCTGCGCGAAGCCCAGGCGATGACCCTCTCGCTGCCCAACACCGGCCGCGCCGTGATCATCGACATCGGGGAGGCCCGCGACATCCATCCCAAGAACAAGCAGGACGTCGGCCGCCGCCTCGCCCTCTCGGCGCTTAAGGTGGCCTACGGCCAGGACCTCGTGCACTCCGGCCCGGTCTACGACACGATGACGGTCGAGGGCTCCAAGGCCCGCATCAAGTTCAAGAGCATCGGCGGCGGCCTGGTGGCCCCGCCCTTCAAGGACCCCGTCACACCCGACGGCCCCACGCTCCAGAAGTGCTACGGCGTGGCCGACCCGGCGAAGCTCCGCCCCCAGAGCGAAGTGCTCGGCTTCGCCATCGCCGGCGAGGACAAGAAGTTCGTCTGGGCGCAGGCCACGATCGAGGGCGACTGCGTGGTGGTCTCGAGCGACAAGGTGGCCAAGCCCGTCGCGGTCCGCTACGGCTGGTCCAACAACCCGATCTGCAACCTGACCAACAAGGAGGGCCTGCCCGCGAGCCCCTTCCGCACGGACGACTGGCCGGGCGTGACCCTGAAGAACCGGTAGGCGGGAGCCTCAATGGCCAAGAAAAGCAAGCGGTCGAGCAGCCCCGTCGGGGTGCCACTATGCCCAGTGGTGCTCGAACAGCTCGGAGGTCTCCGCGCGCTGGCACGCACCGCCGAGACGTTCCGCCCCGACGGCCCGTGGACGCATCGCTACCGCATCTGGACGTGCTACGGCCGCCGCAGCCGCGGCAACGGCAACGTCGGCTGGCTGCGGATCCAGCGCACGCCAGGCGACCCAGTGGCAGTGGCGATCGAGCAGCGCATCCGCAACGCGGGAGGCGTGGTGAGCAGCGTGCAAGCCCGCGTCGAATGCCGAGCCGACGCCCTCGCCTCGCCGATCGCGTGGACGGTCGAGAGCCGCTTCACGGACACGCAGGGTGCGCCAGCCCCCGCGCTCACCACGAGCGAGAAGGCCCGCGTGAGCGGAGCGTCCATCGAGGCATCGGCGGGAACCCACACGCCCACGCGGCAGGGCTCGAAGAACCTGGCCGCCGACTGGTGTCTCTTCGACGCCGTGCAGCGCCTGCCCTTCCAGAAGAACACGTCCATCGCCTTCGATGTGCTCGAGGGCCTGGGCATCCTCAAGAAGGGCCAGCGCCTGAGCTATGCGGGCCTGGCGCCCGAGAAGGAGCAGGCCGGGGGGCCGCGCCTCCATCTCTTCCAACAGGTCGGCCACGGCGCGTGGCCGTATGAGTATTACGTGGACGGCCGCCACCGCCTCCAGATCGTGGTCACTGGCCCCCGTGCCTACGTGCTGGACGACGCGGCGGAGCGGGTCGTGGCCGCAGCCTCGAAGGGAGGCAGGAAATGAGCACGCGCCTGGCAATCACGCGGCGGCAGTTCGTGCGGCTCGGCGCGGCGGGGGCAGTTGCCGTAGCGGCCAGCCCCGTCTTCGGAGCCCCCGCAGCAGGCGGGGGGGCGCGGCCGAACATCCTGGTCGTCATCACCGATCAGCAGCACGCCGCCACCATCTCGGCGCGGGGCTGCCCCCACATCCACACGCCAGCCCTCGACCGCCTGTGTGCGCGCGGCGTGCACTTCGACCATTCCTACAGCGCCTACCCGCTGTGCTCGCCCGCACGCAGCGCGGTGTTCAGCAGCCGTATGCCCAGCGAGACGGGCGTCTACCGCAACGGCCGCCCCATCCACCCCTCGATCCCCAACCTCGGCCAGTGGTTCCGCAAGCAGACGGACTACGAGACCGTCTACACGGGCAAGTGGCACCTGCCCTCGAGCTTCACCCACAACGTCCCCGGCTTCAACGTCCTCACGGCGGGTGTCGGCGGCCAGGGCAACCTGGGCGATGCCAGCACGTCGCGCGCCTGCGAGGCATTCCTGCGCAACCGCACGGGCACCACGCCGTTCCTCCTCGTCTGCTCCCTGTTCCAGCCCCACGACATCTGCCAGTGGCTCCGCCTGAACCAGGTGGACCCTGGCACACTCCGCTACCCCCAGCTCGAGCCCGAACTGCCGCCCCTGCCGCCCAACTTCGAGCTCCGCAGCCCCGAGCCGGCCATCGTCGCCTCCCGCCGCGACGGCAACGAGCCCGGCGTCCACAAGGGCAAATGGTCGCCCCTCCACTGGCGCTACTACATGTGGGCCTACTACCGCCACGTGGAGATGGTCGACGCCGAGTTTGGCCGCGTGCTCCGCGCCCTTGAAGAGACGGGGCTCGACCAGGAGACCCTCGTGGTCTTCACGTCCGACCACGGCGAAGGACTCGCCCACCACCAGATGGTGCGCAAGAACTTCCTCTACGACGAGGCCGCCCGCGTCCCCCTCATTGCCTCGTGGCCAGGCCACCTGCCCGGGGGAACGCGCGACACGCGGCTCGTCTCGGGCCTCGACATCGTGCCCACCGCCTGCCACTACGCCGGTGTCGCTCCTCCCCAGCGTGCGCTCGGCACGAGCCTCCACACGCTGTTCGAGGACGACGCTGAGGCGTCGCGCCCCTTCATCACGGCCGAGGTGGCCGACAATCGTGGCCGCATGATCCGCACGCCGCGACACAAGTACGTCGCCTATCGCGATGAGCCCATCGAGCAGCTCTTCGACATGCAGGCCGACCCGGGCGAGACGAAGAACCTCGCCCGATCATCCGGCCACGCAAGCCTGCTCGCCGACCACCGCCGCATGCTCCGCGAGTGGGAGCCGCGCCTGCGTCCCGCCCCCGGCGTCCCCCATGCCGAAGCCTGGCGCAAAGCCTGAAGGGAGACCGCCCCATGAGCAAAGCACATGACCACACCAAGTGCTCGCATGGCTGCGGCTCCTTCGAGGCGCGCTGACCGGCCGCGCACGTTTGCGGCTTGCATGTGAGGTGCGCGCGAGGTACGATGGGGGCCTGGCATACAGGAATGGCAGCCGAGGGATGCCGGGCCAGGACAGCCAGGCTGTAGACACGTAGCTTGGCCGTTCCGCAAGCAGGGCTCGGGTGAGGAACACACAATGTCAATAGGCGAAGTCTTCCCAAATCCGACCGTCAAGAAGGTGATATTCCAGATGCGCTTCCCGCACTTCCTTGCGATGGAAGCCTTGGTCGGTCAGTACTAGTTGCAGATCATGGACCGCTTCCCTGAGAGCGAGATCCAGTTCAAGCGTGGCATCGTGTTCGCCCAAGTGAGTGGCGACGCCAAGCACGGTGAGCTCCCCGAGCCCGCGCCGGAGGACCTGATCGAGAAGTACTGGACATTCAAGTCGCAGACAGGAGTGACCCTCAATATTCACACGGACTCCATGGACATAAGCTCCACACATCACAAGACGTATAGTCACCAAGACGAACAGGATCGCTTCCGCGACGCGATCGAGGCCGCCGTGAACCCGTTCCTTGATCTAGTGCCGATACCCAAGATCAAGAGGATCGGCCTGCGGTACATCGACGAGTGTCCGGTCCCCGCACGCAACACCGAGGCTTTCTGTTCCTACTACAATACGACGTTCCCAACCGGCCGCTTCACGATAGAAGATAGCAGGCGTATGGAGTTCGTCGCGCGCGTCCAGCGCGAGGACTACGGCTTGGTCTTTAGAGAGATACTTATCATGGACGAGGAAGAGCCCAAACTCGTTCTCGACACCGATGCCTTCGGCACCGACATCGAGGCAAGGACCTACCTCGCCGTTACTGACCACCTTCACGAACTCGTCGTGGCTGAGTTCAAGAGATCGATTCGCGAACCTGTCTACGAGCACATGCGCGCCCCAAAGGAGAACCGATGAGCAACATGCCAGAGGACGCCTTCATGGTGGAAACTGGCGGCGGTCCGCCCAACGGGAAAGAGGTGGAGTACCGTTTTGGCCGCTATGTTGTCACCGTCAAGGTCGGCTCCGACGGGAGGTTCGTTGGCATCACGCGGGTGAGCGCCAGGAGGGACTTCCTCTCCCCAAGCCAAAGGGCGCGTTCCCGCGCGCACCACGACGTTTCGGAGTTCTACGAGCCCGAGTAGACGCGCCCCATGTCCTACGAAGAACGCCCCGACAGAGCTCTCAGGTTCGGTGATGTAGTGGAAGGGTTCGTTCTGAGCGCCAGCCGCATCGACGACCCTCCAATGCGACTCGCGGAGTCCGGTCGGTACCAGATCGAGGTCGAGAGGCCACGGTACTGCGCAGTCATGACACCGTGTTGCTCGCTCCGCTCGGGCTGCGTCGCTATGTCGCCGCTCCAGGAGGTTCTGTCGACCTTCTTCGAGAACCCCTGCTTCGAGCAGGATCTCACGCGCATCAACCGGCTGGTAAGGCCCCAGGACGCGTTGCCGCCCGAGAGATGGAGGCGAGTGTCACCCGAAGAGCAACAGCGCAGACTGGAGATCGGTCCCGCCTATACCCTCCAGAACTACTTCATCTTCGCGCCTCACGACCTCTTGCCACCTTACACGGTGAGCCGCCGGGACGGGAAGACGGTGAAGACGAATGCGTACATGGTGGACTTCCACAGGATCCACAGAGTACAGTGCAAGAAGGTCACACGGCCAGAGGAAGAGGCCCTCCTCGCGACGAAGGTGCTTCAGCTCTCCGTAGAAGCAAGAAGCGAGCTCCGAGACAAACTGACCTGGTTCTTCGGCAGGATACCCGACGAGGACGACGTCTAGCCCGCGGCTGAGCCGCCCTCCGTGCCCATCAGGTGCCCTCACGCGGGATGATGCCGCGACGCCACAGAGCGTTTCCATTCGGCAACATGCCGTAAACTCCATCGGGCCAATGCCTTACGCCTGAGGCAGCGGCGCCTTGGGCTGCGCGACGTTGCCGCGTGTCCACATGGCAGGCAGGGGAGGGTGCGCGAGCCATCGCGATCTGCTCGCCCATGTCCTTGCTTATAAATGACTTACGGAGCTCCACCGGATCGCCTGAGAACGGCACACGGTTTGCCATGGAATTTCCTAGTGTGTGATTTCTGTGAACTCTTGGGGATTCCTGAAGATGCCCACCCGATCAGCCCGCGACCCCCGTTCCCTCCTGTTCCTCGTCGCCGCCTGCCTCATTGCGGCGGGTCCGGCGTGGGCGGGGCTCATCGCTCACTACGACTTCGAGGACTACGCCACCCCCGGCACGGCGCTCGATCCCGCGGGTGGGCACACCGGCACGCTCAACGGCAGCGCAGCCTTCAGCTTCGACAGCCGGGTGGGCCGCGCCGCCATGGGGCTCAACGGCGGGGGCGACATCTCGATCCCCTATAGCTCCGCCTTCGACATCAACACCTTCTCGGTCTCGGCCTGGGTGAAGATCCCCGCCGAACAGGGCGACGGCGGCATCCTGGGCACCCGCTTCGGCGGCGACACCACGTTCGACCTGAAGGTGCGCGCCAGCGACATCCACGGCGACGTGGGCAGTGGCGGGGGCTGGATCAACACGGGCGTCGACATCCGCAGCACCGACACGGGGAGCAACGGCCAGGGCGGCGACCTCGCCCACAACGCCTGGTACCTCGTCACCTACGTCATCGACGACTCGGCCAAGCAGTTCCGCCTCTACCTCGACGGCGACCTCAAGCGCACCATCGGCTACTCGGGCACGCCCCGCCTGATGAAGCCCGGCCAGGAGATGCGCCTGGGCAACGCCTCGGGCGGCGAGCGACTCAACGGGCTCCTCGACGACGTCCGCATCTACGACCACGCCCTGAGCGACCCCGAGATCGCCGGCCTCGCCCAGCCCGAGAGCCTCCGCGAGCCCATCGGCGACCTGTTCAACACCGGCGTGGATGGCGACGGCGTCGTCCTCTCGGGCGGCAGCCCGGCCGCCCCGGTCAACGACCCGCACTACGACATTACCGAGTTCGCCGGCAGTCCGGTCACCCCCTACGATGCCTTCGTGGCCGAGGCCGACGGGTTCCCCATCCCGCCCTGGCTCGCCAACGATGCTCTCTCGCGCTGGATCGACCCCACGGGCGGCGAGGACAGCAACGCCCCCGAAGGCCCCTACACCTATCGTGCCACCTTCACGCTCCCACGCCACACCGTTCTCGACAGCGTGATCATCACAGGACGGTGGGCGACGGACAATCTGGGGACGGACATCCTGATCAACGGCACCTCCACCGGCCAGACCAACACCGCCCAGTTCGGGTCTCTGACCAGCTTCCTGATCGACGGCGGGTTCGTCGAGGGGATCAACACGATCGACTTCATGGTGGACAACAGCCCCAGCGGAGCGAACCCGACGGCGCTGCGCGTGCAGTACGACATTGCGAGGTACGATCGCCTCATCCCCGAGCCCTCGAGCCTGGCCCTCCTGGGCATCGGGCTCCTGGCCGCGCGTGCACGCCGCCGCAGGGCATCTCGAGCCGCGTAGCCCCGCCCCTCGTGCGTTCGACGGCCTCGTCGCTCATCTGCTCGTACCCCCTTCTCATCCTCTGACCCCTTGCGCCGTGGCCCCAAACCGGCTACGATCCGCGCCGCTGCCCGCGGGGGCGTGCCCCGGGCCGCGACCGCCCGCCATCTACCACGAGAGGGGCCCCGCCATGTCGCTGATGCGTCTCCTGCCCACAGCCGCGCTCATCGCTCTGCTGGCCGCCGCCGTCGCCCACGCGGGGGACAGCCGCCCGGGGCCGGGAGCCGTCTTCCACGTGGCGCCCACGGGCAACGATGCGAACCCGGGCCAGAAGGAGCGGCCCTTCGCGTCCATCGCCAGGGCACAGGCCGCCGCCCGCCAGCGCATCGCCGCGGATGCCAGGGAGAACACCGTCGCCGTCATCCTCCACGCGGGCACGTACTTCCTGAAGCAGCCACTGGCCTTCGGCCCGCAGGACACTACGGGAGCGCGCACGGTGACCTACACGGCGGCGGAGGGCGAGACCGTCGTCGTCAGCGGCGGCCGGCCCATCACCGGATGGGCCAAGGGTAAGGGTGAGATCTGGACGGTCGCTCTGCCCGAGGCCAAGGCGGGCAAGTGGACGTTCCGCAACCTGTGGGTGAACGGCCGCCGCGCCGTCCGCGCCCGCTTCCCCAACGAGACGGACACCCCCTCGCGCGTGCAGCTCGCCGCGTCGTCGCTCAGCAAGGATCTCAAGGCCTTCACCATCGGCCTGGACCCCAAGCTGGTGAAGGACTGGGCGAACCCTGGCGACATCGAGGTGCTGGTCGACGGCAACTGGGCGATCAACCGCAAACGCGTCCAGAGCATCGATACCAAGACGGGCACGCTCACGATGGCGCCGCCGCACCGCAAGACCATCCCCTGGAACCAGCCGCGCAAGGGCCGCTGGGCCTACCTCGAGAACTCCCCGAGCTTCCTCGACCAGCCAGGGGAATGGGTCCTCGATGCCTCGACCGGCACGCTCAGCTACTGGCCGCTGCCCGGCGAGGACATGGCGAAGGCGGAGATCATCGCGCCCGTGCTCACCCGCCTGCTCGAGGTCAAGGGCACGGCGCAGAAGCCCGTGCGGGGCCTCCATTTCGCAGGCATCACCTTCGCCCATACGGACTGGACCATCCCCGAGGTGGGCTACTTCGGCGTGCAGGCCTGCCACCACGTGCGCGGCCAGGGCGAGGCCCGGGTGTGGGACCGCATCCCCTGCGCCCTTCGCTTCGACTACGCCGAGGACTGCTCGGTCCGCGACGGCGCCATCGCCCACATGGGCACCGGCGGCATCGAGTTCGTCGAGCACTGCCGCAAGACCACACTGGAAGGCAACCACGTGTTCGACATCAGTGCCAACGGCGTGATGCTCGGCGGGCCGAAGGACGAGGAGGGCGTGCCCAAGGACTGCCGCATCGCCAACAACCACGTCCACGCCACCGGCATCGAGTACCACGGCGCCATCGGCATCTGGGTCGGCTTCGCGCAGCGGGCGGCCGTCGTCCACAACGAGGTGCACGACACCCCCTACACCGGCGTGTCGCTCGGCTGGCAGTGGAATCCGCAGCCCACCCCGTGCAAGGAGAACACCGTCGCCTTCAACCACATCTACGACGTGATGAAGAACCTGGGCGACGGCGGGGGCATCTACACCCTCGGCTTCCAGCCGGGCACGGTGATTCGCGGCAACCACATCCACGACGTGCGGCGCTGCCCCTTCAACCAGGCCGCGCCCAACAACGGGATGTTCATCGACGAGGGCTCGAAGGGCTTCCTCTTCGAGGGCAACCTCATCTACAGCACCGCCCACCAGCCCGTCCGCCACAACCAGAACCGCTCCGAGTGGCACACGTGGAAGGGCAACCATTTCGGCCGCGGCCCCGTGCCCGCGCCCGGCAAGGTGGGCATGGCGCTTGCCTGCGACGGCTCGTCGGTGTTCCTCGAAGCCCCCCACAAGCCCGCCCTCGACCCCGAGCAGCTCACCGTCGAGGCGTGGATCAAGCTCGGCGAGCTCCCCGGCGGCCGCGACCCGCGCCGCTGGATCGTCAACAAGAACCGCAACGAATGGATCGAGGGAAACTACGCCCTTCTCATCAGCGGCAGCCAGGCCGGCGCCTATCTGAACATCGGCGGCGGCCGCCAGAACCACATCGCCGCAATGAGCCCCGAGGGAGCCCTCAAGCCCGACACCTGGCACCACATGGCCATGACCTACGACGGCAAGGACCTCAAGGTCTACGTGGACGGCAAGCAGGCCGCCGCGACGGCGGTGAACAAGCCGCGCAAGCCGGGAAGTTCGCCCGTGGCCATCGGGCGGCGTCAGGACGGCTATAACTACTTCAGGGGCCTGATCGACGAGGTGCGCATCTACAGCCGCGCCCTGCCCGCCGCCGAGATCGCCGTGCACCACGAGAAGGCGGCGAAGCTCGAGGCCCCGGCAAACGAGAAGCTCCTCGCCGGCTACTGGAGCTTCGACGATCTGCGCGACGACAACAAGGCCGCCCAGGCCATCACGGCCAAGGCCGGCCCCGAGCCCCCCTTCCGCACGAAGTTCGGACTCGGCAAGTAGGTCGCCATGGGAAACGCGAACGACGTCCTGGTCATCGGCGGCGGCATCATCGGCGCCAGCGCGGCCTACTGGCTGGCGGAGGCCGGGGCGCGCGTGGTGCTCGCGGACATGGGCGCGGTGGGCTCGGGTTGCTCGGAAGCCAACGCGGGCTTCGTGGCGCCCAGCCACTCGATCCCCCTCGCCGCGCCGGGCGTGGTGGGCAAGGCGCTCAAGTGGATGTTCGACCCCGAGAGCCCCTTCTACCTCAAGCCCCGCCCCGACCTCGGCCTGCTCGCCTGGCTCTGGCGTTTCCGCGCCGCGTGCTCGCCCGAGCGGATGCGGCGGTCGGCCGCCATCCTCTACGAGCTCAACGCGGCCGGCCGACGCCTCTACGATGACCTCCACGCCCGCGACGACCTGAGCTTCCACCTCGACCGCAGCGGCCTCCTCGAACTCTACGCCACCGAGCAGGGCTTCCAGGAGGGAGCGGCCCAGGCCGCACTGCTGCGCAGCCTGGGCGTGGAGGCGCAGCTCCTCGATGGAGCCGAGGCCCGCGCGATGGAGCCGCTCGCCCTGCCGTCGGTGGTCGGCGGCATCGCGTTCCCCATCGACGCCGCTGTGGACCCCGCCGAGGTGGTCGCCGAGCTGATCCGCGCGACGGAGCGCCGCGGCGCCGTGGTCCGCGCGCACACCGAGGTGCTTGGATTCGAGGCCGGCGGGGGACGCATCACCGCCGTCGAGACGACCCGCGGCACA
>Ga0272442_10005170_pt1 | contig 17549 bp, 17 predicted proteins | sample SSMForm2O_FD_200262 | JGI IMG/M metagenome (GOLD analysis project Ga0272442, IMG submission 200262) | Marine sediment archaeal communities from Little Sippewissett salt marsh, Falmouth, MA, United States - SSM-Form-2O | ecosystem: Environmental > Aquatic > Marine > Wetlands > Sediment ... | reverse complement strand
CCAGAGAAACACTATACAACTGATTTTCCCGAATATGGATTAAAAGGACTTCCAAATTGTTCATCTCCGATTAAATATAATGAGCTAAAACCAGGAGATCTAATTAATTGTGAAAGATACCATGCTATACTTTTCAAGGAATTTGTTGACGGTGATACAATAATATGTATTGATTCTGGTGGTGTTGCAATGCAGGTAGCAGAGTTTACTGCTGAGGTAACATACATAAGTGAAGATGGTTTTAATATTCGTTTAGAAGGACATTACAATGATTATACAGAACCATTTGGAAATCAATTATTTGAAACAAGACAATATGATTATATCTCAGGCTATCCTAGTGCACCAACAATTGATGGACCTATTAACGGAAATATTGATACTTTATATGAATACTCATTTACATCTGTAGATCCAGATGAAGATCAAGTATATTATTATATTGATTGGGGCGATGGAACAAATACTGGATGGCTTGGTCCATTTGATAGTGGTCATGAACTAATTCAATCTCATATTTGGGAAGTAAAAAATCATTATTTGATAAAGGCGAAAGCTAAAGATATTAATGATTTGGAATCTGGCTGGTCAATATTTGAGATATCAATGCCAAGAAACAAAGAAATTAACAGACCAATTCTAAAATTCTTAGAACAATATCCAAATCTTTTTCCGATACTACAACGTATTCTACGATTAATACAATTATAATACATAATCTCTCTTTTTCTTTTTTTTATTTACTATTCAACGAAGATTGGTGTAAAAATTTAGTGCAGGGGAAGCGGTTTTGAACAATCATTTTAATGGAAAAAAGTAACCCTTACTGCCGTTGCTGTGCTGGGTGTAGGCTTATGTGTTAATTCCTGAAAGCCTATAATTAAAAAACATGATGGCTAGTTTTAATAGGCTAAAATCATAGATGATTAATTATTAATCTATCTATGTTGATTTCATAATCGTGCTTACTTACATAATATTTGTCATTGGATTTTTATTACTGATTAAGGGTGCAGATTTTCTTGTAGTTGGCGCTTCAGCTATTGCAAAAAAATTGAGAGTTTCTGATTTATTAATTGGTTTAACAGTTGTTGCTTTTGGGACTTCTGCACCTGAGCTCATTGTTAATATTTTTGCCAGTTTTCAGGGCAATTCTCAGATTGCTATAGGTAATGTTCTTGGTAGCAACATAATTAATATATTTGTTATTCTTGGAATTTCAGCGATTATTTTTCCTATGCTTGTTACAAAAAATACTGTTTGGAAAGAAATACCATTTTGTTTATTTGCTACAATATTGTTTGGATTTTTAGTAAATGATAGTTTAATCTCTCAGAACAATATCGCACAAATAAGTAGAATTGATGGTTTAATCCTTATTTTCTTTTTTATTATTTTTATATATTATATTATTAGAATGGCAAAAAAACAACGAGAAGAAAAAAAAGAAATCCCTAATATGGAAATAAAACAATATAATTATTTACAATCTTTTTTATTAATAATTGTTGGTTTAGTTGGCTTAAATATTGGAGCTAAATGGGTAGTTGATGGAGCAATAGAAATCGCGTCTTTTTTTGGTGTTAGTCAGTCCTTAATTGCTTTGACCATTGTTGCTTTTGGGACATCTCTACCTGAATTAGCTACTTCAGCTATGGCGGCTTTTAAAAAGAACACAGATATTGCGATAGGCAATATTGTTGGATCTAATATCTTCAATATTTTATTAATTCTTGGAGTGAGTTCGATGATAAAGCCGTTAACATTTAATGTTGCAGGTAATGTTGATATTTTTGTAGCCATTCTTGCTCCATTTCTACTTTTTGTTACAATGTTTACAGGACGAAAAAAACATCTTTTAGAGCGTTGGGAAGGAGTTATTTTCATAATTTTGTATATTTTTTATCTTATTTTCATAATTTACCGCGGGTAAATCTTATATACATTTTTTATTTTTCAATAAATTATTTGTAAAATAATGGGGCAAGATAATGGAAATAGGCAGTTTAACAATTTCAGAGATATATGCATTGATTGGACTGCCATTACTTATTTTCTTTGCTCGTGTTTGCGATGTTAGTCTTGGAACAATTCGTATTATTTTTATATCCAAGGGGATTAAATATCTTGCACCAATTGTTGGTTTTTTTGAAATATTAATTTGGCTTCTTGCTATTAGTCAGATTATGCAAAATCTCACTAATCCTTATTATTATATTTTTTATGCAGGTGGTTTTGCTACAGGCAATCTTGTTGGTATAATATTAGATGAAAAACTTTCCATTGGAACAGTCTGAGTAAGAATTATCACTCGTCAGGATGCGAAAGATTTAGTTATTGCTTTGAAAAAAACAAATTTTGGTATAACAGTTGTAGATGCTGAGGGTTCAAAAGGAAGGGTAAAAATTATTTTTACTGTTGTGAAACGTCATAATTTGACTAAAGTAATAAATTTGGTTAAAAAATATAACCCTAAAGCATTTTATTCTATTGAAGATATTAGATATGTAAGTGAGGTTTTACCATCTTATTTAAAGCCATGGTATAAAAGAAATAATTTTAGATTAATGAATGGATGGCGAAAAGGAAAATAAATTGATTAATACATGATATGTTTAATCATAATTAAAAATTATTTTTTGTTGTGAATAATCACCTTTTTTATCTCGTTTTACTTTTTTAATTTGGTGTTCTAAAGCATCTAATGTATTTTTTAATGCTTGTATGACCCCATATCCTTCATCTGTTGCATACATCATTCCTCTAAAAGAGGATAAGCGTATTTGACAAGTAATCAATGGTGCATTATCTTTGCTTTGCTTATGTTCTTTCATTGATATGTACAAATATCCTTCCTTTAAAAATTCCTCATATTTTCTAATTAAGTTTTCATTTAAAAAATCTTCAACTTTCAACTTATCAAAATCTTTGACTTCATATATTCTTTTATCAAATCTAATCTCAATATTTTCAATATTATCACTGCCTGACATAATACTTAAAATATCATGCATTGTTACAATTCCTTGAATATGTTGATTTTTACCTATTAGAACTACTCTAAGATTTGTTTTAATCATATAATCAACAACTTTTTTTATAGGTGTTTTAGGTGAAAAAAGAGTTATTTGTTCTTGCATAATCCCTTTTACGGGTAACTGCATTTTTTCTTTTTTTGTTGTAATATAAACTCCATATTTGCTCCACATATCAGGTTTTTTTTCCGGATGGAATACACGATCGATAATATCACTATGGGCAAGATTTCCCAATAATTTATTATCTTCTACAATAGGAAGATTGGAAATATCTTGTTCTTTGAAAAATTTAATTGCTTTACCAATGGTATCATCTGGTTTTAAAGTAATTATTTTTGTATTCATAACTGATTCAATTAAAATATCAGAGATATCCTCAATTAAATAATTTTTTAAAATATTTTCAATACTTATTATCCCTATGAATTCATCTTTTTCAAATACTGGAAGTTGATAAATATCATTCTCAATCATCAGTCTATTGACTTCTTCGATTGATTCTGTAGACGATATCTTTGGGACATGAGTTAATAATGTGTTTACTTTGGTATTTGGTTGAAGTTTTGCCTTCATTAAATCTCTTCTTAAAAGCATTCCTTGATATAAATTATCCTTCAATATTATTGCATAATCTGATTTTTCAAATAATGAAAGTGTCTTTGTAATTGTATCATTAAAATCTATTTTTGAATAAGTTTTTTCAACTAGATTATTTATCTCGTTCAATTTTAAGTACCTCAGGGGATTTTTTATTAAAAAAAATAAAAAAAAGATAAAGATTTTATTTAATTGTAACCTTTTTAGGTTTATGCTCAGGTCTTGGTTTAACCTTTGGTAGCATTATTGTTAAAACGCCTTTTTTCATTTCTGCATCGACATCATCTGATTTTACTTCTTCAGGTAAATCAAGTGATCTGTAATATCTCATGCTACTGCATTCTCGTCGTAACCAGTTTTTTCTTTTATCTTCTTTGCTTTCTTCATGTTGACCAGATATTTCAATGCTGTTTGGAGTGACCTCAATATTTATATTTTCTTTTGGAATTCCAGGCATTTCCACATGCATTTCATATCTGTCACCAAGATCTGCTATATTCATCGGTGGTGTCTTTGTTGGTATCATAGAGGTTATTTCGTTTCCTTGACTCCATGGCCAGAAAAGATTTGTAAAATCAGATCTGAAATCATCAAACATTCTATCAATGTCAGTCCATAGATCAAAGGGTTTTCTTTCTACCATTTCTCTATTCTTGTCTGATCTTATGGTCAATGCATTTTTTTTCTCTTTTTTCATGGACATTTTTTCATCCTCCTGGAAACATTTTATATTTGTTCCTAAATTAGCATTAACAGTTATAGATAGATGAAAATAGGGGTGTCTTTCCTGTGTAAATTTGTTAAAAATACAATAAAGCAAAGACTTATATTTAATGGATTAAATTAGAAAATAAAACAACTCTAACAAATATTTTTATCTAAGATCATTAAAAGTTTTTCCCCAAGAAGAATCTTTGGATTTATTTTTTCTTTTTTGTTTTGTCTTAGATTTTTTTAAAATCATTTTCATCATCCTACAAAAATATATCTTTATGGTTTATATTTATGAAGTCTTTTTACTCCTTCATCATAGTTAATCCAGTTATCATGCCATTCTGAATTATGATATTTTAATTTGTTTAGGACATATTGGCGTATCCATTTTGTCTTAAGTTCATTCTTGGATTGTTCTTCAACTTGTTTTGCAATATCTCTTGCAATAGTTACAGAGGCACCTGCTTTTACTGCACTTACCACAATTTTTTCTTTGATAAATGGTTCTTTTTCTCCATTTTTCTTAATTACATTTTTCATTTTATTATCCCCTGATTTGAGTTTTATTTTTTCTAAAGATTGTATATAGTTATTGTTTAATGTTTGAAAATTATAATACATATCTGTTCTTAAACGATCGATAAGATGAGAAGCAGTTCTTAAAGAATTCACAAGTTCTTTATTTTGTTCTTCAGGAATTATTTCAAATTTCTGATATTTGCCAGAATGGACTAAAAATTTATCTCCACCTTCTATTTTTTCTACTTTTGCAAGAGGCTGAGGCGGAACAAATTCTCCTTTAGATAGTAATTCTTTGATTTGTTCAGATGATAATGGATGGATTTTTAATCTTTTGATAAATTCTTGTATTTTATTTTTTTTACCTTCCGCTATGATATGAACTGTTTTATCTGGTTTATTTATTATTCTGCCAACAATTCCAAGATCATCTGCAATATCTGATACTCTGTATCTAAAGCTGACCATCTGAATAGATCCATGAACAGTCAATTCCACACGAACTTTTTCTTCAATAGCGTTACTCATAAGATATCCTATTGGAATGTTTTTAATTCAATAATCATCCATATCTTCACCAGCACCAGGAGTTGAACCTGGTGTTGATCTCGAAGATTTAGAAGCAATAACATCATCAATACGTAATATCATCGTTGCAGCCTCTGTTGCAGTTTGAATCTCATGTATACCAAGACGTAATGGTTCAATGACGTCATTTTTAAACATGTCCTCTACTTTGCCTTTTAAAACATTGATACCTGCATATTTGTTACCCTTTTTATGAAGACGTCTCATCTCAAGCATCATATTAATTGGATCAAGACCAGCGTTTTCGGAAAGTGTTTTTGGAACAATTTCAAGAGCATGTGCAAATGCTTCAATTGCCATCTGCTCACGACCACCAACAGACGGAGCATAATTACGTAAAGCCATTGAAAGCTCTGTTGCTGCCGCACCGCCTCCAACCGTTATCTTTCCATCTTCAAGAGCTACCTTTACAACAAATAATCCATCATGAAGACCACGTTCAAGCTCATCAACAACATGTTCAGTTCCACCGCGTAACAAAATTGAAACTGCCTTAGGATTTTTACAATCCATAATAAATGTAAGCTTATCATCACCAAATTTACGCTCTTCAACAAGACCCGTAAAACCAAGATCACTACTGGTTAAATCATCAAGATTAGCTACAATTTTTCCACCTGTAGCTTTAGCAAGTTTTTCCATATCACTTTCTTTTGCACGTCTTATTGCATATATTTTATGTTTTGCAAGGTAATATTGAGCAATATCATCAATACCCTTCTCACAGATAAGAACATTAGCTCCACTATTCTTTACCTTATCAACCATCTTCTTAAGCATGCTTTCTTCTTCATCAAGAAACGCTTGAAGCTGAGTCGGTGCATTAATCTGAATACGAGCATCAACCTCAGTTTTTTTAACCTCAAGAGCTGCGCTTACAAGGATGACTTTAGCATTTTTCACTTGTTTAGGCATACCGTCATGAACTCGCTCTTTATCAAGAATAATACCTTTTACAATCTTAGTATCCTCTATTGAACCACCTTTTTGTTTCTGAATCAAAATATTATCCATATCAACAATTATTTTTCCATTTTCCTCAACTGCAATACTTGTAATTGCATCAACAATAACATTTGAAAGAATTTCTTTTGCAGGCCCAGCACCACCCTTACTTGACATAGAAGTCATAGCGATTTTACGCAAAATCTGTTTATCATCTTTATTCAAAGAAATAGAGTTACTATTCAATATCTCAATTGCTTTATCAGATGCAAGTTTAAAACCACGAGTAATAACAGATGGATGAACATTCTGTTCAAGAAGCTGAGAAGAATATTTTAAAAGCTCACCGGTAAGAATAACAGCAGTAGTTGTTCCATCACCACATTCTTCATCCTGAGATTTTGCAACTTCTACTATCATCTTTGCAGCAGGATGCTCCACATCAATTTCTTTCAAAATTGTTGCACCATCATTAGTAACTACTACATCCCCCATTGAATCAACAAGCATCTTATCCATACCCTTAGGACCAAGAGTTGATTTAACAGCATCAGAAATAGCAAGAGCTGCCATTATATTATTAGATCTTGCACCTTTGCCTTTTTCACGAATTGTTCCTTCTTTTAATACAATTATTGGTTGACCACCTAACATCATAATTATTAATCCTCCAATTATTCTTTTTTTATATCTGTGTTTTTAATTTTTCTTATCCTTCAATTTTTTTCAAGGGATATTACCCATTAAATATCAGATATTCATAAAAATATGGTAAAGAAAACAGTAAAAATATCAAAAAAAGCCTAAAAAGCAAGGTTTTTATACAAGATAATTCAAAAAATGAATACTATATCTAAAAAATATTATGGGATTTCTAAAGGAGAAATAAACTCACGATCTGCCTCTAAAACACTTACAATCTCTTCATCTTTCAAACCAAGAGGAATAAGTTGAGTCTTTATTATATCCTTAAGATCTTTATAAGAAGGAGCAACCATAAAAATTGCCAGACGATGATGCCCTGAAATCTGATAAACCCGTAAAACATTTTTAACTTTCTTTATCCTATCAGTAATTGAATCAAGATCAGAAGAGGCTGTAGGGTTTGACAATATCATAGCAAAAAAATTTAGACCCAAAGATGGTTTATCAATTAATGCAGTATATCCCTGTATAATACCTGTTCTTTCCATAGCCTTTATTCTATCTCTAATTGTAGTTTCAGATCTTTTTAACTCAAATGCAATATCCTTATACGTCATTCTTGCATCTTTCTGTAATAAATAAAGTATTTTTTTATTTATGTTATCTATTTTCATTTATTTCAAAAAAGTGAATAAAATTAATTTTAAAAAATATATTGGTAAAATTAACCTTAACTATCTTTTCTCAAATTATTTTATAGTTTTTCTGAAAATTCATTAGTATATTACTTAAGTAATATAATAATGCAGGGGACAAGATTTGAACAACCATTTTAATGCAAAAAAGTAACCCTTAAGGCCGTTGACGTGCTGGGTGTAGGCCATAAGCCTCCTTCTGTTTTAAACGGTATTCTACTATGCGTCCTACCTATGAGCAGTCTGAACAACTGATCTCAACGTTTGGACTTGCTCCAGGAGCAGATTGACCGTTTCATCAAATCTCAAGAAGACCTCATCACCAAATGAATCATAGCATTGTTCTTGAGCTGTGTCGTTTCTGCGTCTCTGCAAAGACTCTCGCCTTTACTGCTTGCACAGTTTCCTGGTTCAGAACGAGGGAGGACTTTCCTCAGCGATATCCGCCGTCAACCGTCCACCTACGCCCAGCAAATATGGATTAAAATTAGTCACATATAAATGTTTGGAAGTAATAATTTAATTATAATTAATATCCGCCAATTTTTAAACTAGGATCACCAAGAAGAACCCATTCCTGAATAACCTTACAATCGCTTTTATTTTCCATAGGTTGAAATTTATCCATATAACTCATGATTTGATATGCAAATACTTCTCCAAGAATATCTTTTCCTTCGCTATAAATTTTGAAAAATTGTTGAATTAAATAACCATTGTATCTTGTTAAACATTCCTCACCCTCTCCTTCAAAACCTAGTCCTGTATTTCCCATTATTGCAATACAGCCTTTATCACTTTTAGTCGCTAGTGACCAAGACCAACATCTATATCCCCAGTCATATTCGTAGTATCCTTGAGGTATTGAAGGATACTTAATAAAATATCTTAAACCATCTTCAAAAATACCTTTTATAAAATTAAAGAAACTAACATCGAATTGTGCATTATTACAACCACCAACAAGAGTTATAGGCGCCATATCTCCATTTTCAATTTCATCCATTTCAAATACATTAGGTGCATCCACCCAGTCATCTACATGTGGTGGATGTGTACACCATGTCATTGGATCTGCATGACCACTAAAAACCAAAAATCCACATCCCTTATTTAACTCATCAATTACATCTTGTTTACAAGTAAATGCACCTGTTGATGTCCATAAATAAGATTTTTCGAAATCATCTAGATAACTTAATGCAGCCTCAGTTATCATTTCTCCTTCATAGATATCATCATCAGGCCATGTATCTCCAGCAACACCTATGCATTTTTTAAACCAGTTAGTTCCATTTGCCGTAGTTTCATATGTTATGATTTTATTAACCATCATTTCCACTTGATTTCTATTTTTAAAAGGCAGACGACCGACATAAACGTCGGGATACATATCTAATATATCCTTTCCATTTATATTCCATTCTCCAAAAACACCATTTCCATTTGAATCCCAACTTGAAAAATTCCCGTTCTCATCATAGATATCTGCAAAATATAAATCGCATAAAAATGATTCTTCATACCATGGATAAACATGTGAATACCTTGCTGGAACCCACCATTTTGGTTGAAATATTCCACCTTTTCTCCCGCCTGCTAGAAGTACGTATTTAATATTCCATTCTTCAAGAGCAGATTTTATAAAATATTTTACCCTTTCAGCATCATCTCTACCCGTAACATCAAAATATTTACTCTTATAAATATCTCTAAGAGTAATCATAATAGTTTTTATATCATGATTATTTTTATGTTCTACAAGAGGTTCTAGTGATTTTTGAAACCATGAAGGAGCAATAATAATTAAATCAAATTCATCACCATATAACATTTTTTGTTGATCATTAAAACCATAAAAATCTGATTCCTTTAAACCCAACCCATAAATTAATGATACGTTTGAAAAAATGAATAAAAGAATTATGACATTTGAAATTAAAATCCCTTTTATCAAAGATTTTTTTATTATATATATTCCTCCCTCACAACTTTAATAATATTAATGTAATAGTATATTAATAATGTTATTGGTAAATCTAATAAGATGTAATTTAAGGAAATGTAGAAACTGATTCCTGTTCATCTACAATTTTATTATCAAGATATATTCTCGTCTTAAAATGTGTTATTGTACCTTTAGGAATATCGATTGAAAGGCTAATCTTCTTTTTTTCATTAGGCTCTAATTCCGAGATAATCTTACTTTCATAATTTGTTTTATCCCCACTTAATGTAACAAAAGCACCTTCAACCAAAATATTTTTTGCAGTAGTTATTCCAAGGTTTTCAACAATGGTAATTAATTTAACAAAATCACCAATTTCAGTATTTGTATAAATCGTAATTGTTCCATCATTCCATTCATGTAAAAGCAAAGGTCTACTTGTTATTGTATAAATTGTTGCAGTCTCATTGTACTGCCTATATTCATTAGGGACATTTCCACAGGTATTTCCCTTAGTTGTAGTCTCCAAAAAGTAATAATCCTCAATGTAATAATCATAATTTGGAATTTCTTCTTCACCTAATTTTACACCTACAGCCATATGGTTAGGAAGTCTAAGAAGTGCAACATCATAACCTAAACTGTATAGAAAACTTGCTGTAAGAATCGCCTTATCCTCACAATCACCTTGACCATCATATAGTGTTTCAATTGGATAACGAGGATATTCAAATGAGTTGTTCTCTTCACTATCGCTTTTATATTCAATTGTTTGAACAAACGATGTAATATAATTAATATTTTGAACTATGGTTCCTGAAAATTCTGTCATAATACTATCTAAAATAATATCAATATAATCATCATCATATGGGTTAAAAACATAGTGACTATAATCATCATCATTTATTCTATCAAGTCCACTATGATACTCATATAAGTATTCTGGTATAGGTATTGTAACCTTGCGAGGACCAAAATAATTCCAACTAAATTGTTTTGTCTGAACTTTATTATTTGTATTAACTGTAAGGATTTTACTAGCAAGAACGTTTTCATCAATATCTTTCAAATTTATAGTAAATGACTGGTTATCAGGAGCTGCCTCTTTATAAATAAAGCACTTCACATAATCAGATTCTTTAGGCTTAATTACACAGGGTAGTACCAATTCTGTAAAAGGTTCGTAATCCATAATTACTTGCATATTATAAGGGTAAACTGGAACATCACCATTGTTGTATACAAACAACCTAATTTCAAACAAAGAATCTCTGCCAAATAACGAATTTTTGTTCCACCATTTCTGTAAACAGGACAAAATCTCAAGGTCTGATCCTATAAAAGAAAGTGAGTATGAGTAGATTTCATTATCTGAATTATCATAGACCTTCATTTTGTAGGCAGTAGCAGAAATTGTTTTCCTGTAATCTCCTAAATATAAGTCAGTATTTTGATCTCCTTTGAAAAAAAGGTCTGAATCGATTAATTCATTATTGGGGCCAAATATTTTAATTGTAACAGTTCCTGAACAAGAAAAATTAATTGATATTTTTGGAAAGCCATTATCATCATTTATTTCATAACCTAATAAAGAAAAACTAGTACCTCCAATTATATCCTCAAGAATACATCCAGAAAATGAACTAATTAAAAGTATTAGTACAATTATAGTCAAAATTTTTTTTATCGCTAGAGGCATTTAGTATTACAGAATAACTTTATTCTTTTCAAGTTTTTCCTTGATTACATTTCCAAGCCTTTTCATTCCTTCCTCAAGCTGTTCATCAGTTGAATATGAAAAATTAAGCCTCATACATCTTGCCCCGCCCCCATCAACAAAGAATGCCTTACCATGGACATAAGCAACCTTTTCTTTTATAGCATCTAAAAACAACAATTCTGTATCTATTCCCTCAGGAAGAGTTGGCCAGGCAAACATACCACCATTTGGTTTATTGCAAACACAACCCTCTGGGAAATATTTATCCATTGCTTTCATCATTATATCTCTTTTTGGTTTGTACATCTCACAAATCTTCATTATATGCAAATCCATCGAACCAAGTCTCATAAACTCACTTGCAATAAATTGGGTAAACGTGTTTGTACAAAGATCAAGAGCCTGCTTGCAGATTATCATTTTTCTGGAAAGCTCTGGTGAGGATATATTCCATGCAAGTCTAAAACCAGGGGAAAGAATCTTTGAAAAGGTTGATATATAGATAACTCGTCCAATATCATCAAATGCCTTTATCGGTTTCACAGGTGGGACATCATATCTTAGTTTTCCATAGGGATCATCTTCAACAATTACTAGATCATAATTATTTGCAATATCAACTAGTTTTTTTCTACGGGATTCAGGCATTGTCACACCTGCAGGATTCTGGAAGGTTGGAACTACATAGATAAACTTTGGAATTATTTCATCTTTTAACAGATTTTTAATTGTATCTTCTAGAACGTCAACCATCATACCATCTTTATCAAGAGGAATACCTGTCAGGTTGCTTTCATAACTTCTGAAGGCATTTATTCCTCCAAGATAAGTTGGAGATCCAACAATAGCTGTATCGCCAGGATTTAGAAACATTTTACCAACAGTATCAAGGGATTGTTGTGAGCCACTTGTGATAATTACATCTTCAGCTTCAACATCAATTCCATCTTTGTATGATCTTTCTGCAATAATCTCTCTTAGCTCATTAAGACCCTGTGTTGTACCATATTGTAAAGCAGTTTTTCCATGATTTTTCAATACTGATTTAACAACACCTTCAATATCATCGATTGGAAAAGAATTCGGATTAGGTAGACCTCCTGCAAATGAGATAATCTCTGGGTCCTGGGTAACTTTAAGTAGCTCTCGAATAACTGATTTCCTCATCTTTCCCGCTCTATCTGAATATAAGCGCTCAATATCAACCATAAAATTCTCCATTCCAGAGTATATGTAACTATTTAATATGCATTTCGTAAAAAATTTGAAATATAGGTAACACAATAAGGAGGCGTTATTTTTCCCGTTCTTTTGAAAAAAGTGGTCTTAGATGTTCTTCAAAAGCAGGCATTGTTTCTAAAGTGTCCCTGCAAATATTGAATTTATGAATGATTTCTAAAGCTAATTGTTCATCAGCAGATAATGTACCTTTTAACCCAGTAAACATCTTGCTTATATTTTCCTCAGAATCTATAATTCCATCACCCATAGTATCAGGGATGTACCTTCTTTTTTGTTTATAAGCTTTTCCATCTATAAAAATAGATTTTTATTGAAAAATATTAGAAAGGTTTATTAAAAAACTATTGCTCTATCAAAGCTCAATTATTGGTGATTTATATTATGGAAGCAATAATTCTTTCAGGTGGATTTGGTACTCGTCTTAGACCGCTTACTTATACTAGAGCTAAATCATTGTTACCTATACTAAACAAACCTATGATAGTTCATCTTATAGAAACCCTACCAAAAGAGGTAAAAAAGATTATTTTAGCGGTGAATTATAGAAAAGATCAAATTGAAGATTATTTCAATGAAAATGATTTTGGAAAGGAAATAATCGTAAACGATGAACCAAAACCACTTGGTACTGGGGGAGCTACTAAATTTGCTGAAAAACATATTACAGATAGATTTCTTGTGTTAAATAGCGATATTATATGCTCTTTAAATATTTCAGACATGATCAAGTTTCACATAAAGAATAACGCAATGGCATCTATTTCTTTATGGCCTGTTGAAAATGTATCTGAGTTTGGTGTTGCTGATGTTAAAAAAGATGGAAAAATTGTTGGTTTTGTTGAAAAACCAAAACCTGAAGATGCTCCATCTGAATTTATAAATGCTGGGGCATATTGTTTAGAAAAAGAAGTTCTTGATTATATTGAAATCGACAAGTTAGTATCTATGGAAAAGGAGATTTTTCCAAAAATAATTGATGATACTGACAGATTCTTTGGATTCAAATTTGATGGATATTGGATGGATATTGGTAGAATCAGTAGTTATATTGAAATTCAAAGGTTTTTATTAAATAAAAATAAAATCAATATGTGCCAAGGTAAGAACTGTAAAATATCTGGTAATCTAAAGGAAACGTGTATTGGAAGTAATGTCATAATTGGAAAAAATTCAAATCTTAATTCAGTCGTTGTATATAACAATGCAAAAATTGGTGAAAATGTAAATTTAAAATATTGTGTTGTTGGAGAAAACTCTCAAATTTATGATCTTTCTGATATTAAAAACTCTGTTATTGGAGATAATGAAATAATATCGGAAAAAACTGTTTTAGATAATAAAGCAGTTTGGACTCAACCTATACCTAAAGGCTATCCTGATAAACAAATTGGTAATGTAATTGAAGTATAAAATAAAATTACAAAATCTATTTATCTTAAATTTTGTTACGCATCTGAATAGTATTATGGTGATAAGTTTATGACCAAATTATTTGGAACAAATGGTATAAGAGGCGTTGTTAACGAAGATATGAATTGTGAGCTTGCTTTAGGAATCGGAAAAGCATGGGGAACTTATCTTAAAAAAACAATTAAAAAACCAAAGGTGGCAATAGGAACTGATGCAAGACTTTCAAATTATATGCTGAAAAATGCTATTTCTTCAGGTCTACTATCAACAGGCTGTGATGTTATAGATGTAGGACTTGTTCCAACACCAACACTTCAATATACAGTTAGAGAAAAAAAGTTTGATTCGGGGGTAATTATCACAGCTTCCCATAACCCTCCAAATTTTAATGGAATAAAGGGAGTTGCAAGTGATGGAACAGAATTTTCAAAGGATATTGAAGAAGAGATTGAAAAAATCTACTTCGATAAGAGTTTTTTACATGTAAAATGGGATGATGTTGGAAATTTTTCAAAATGGGATGGTGCAATCGATCTTTACATTAATGGAATTTTAAATTCAGTGGATGTTGACCTTATTAAAAGCAAAGAATACCATGTTGTCCTTGACTGCGGAAACGGTGCTGGATGTGTTGTGACACCTATACTTCTTAAAAAATTAGGATGCAAAATTACTGAGCTATACTGCATACCTGATGGTACTTTTCCAGGCCACAACTCAGAACCCTTACCTGAAAATCTTGTAGAATTGATAAAAAAGGTACCAGAGGTAAAAGCTGATATTGGTGCAGCACAAGATGGAGATGCAGATCGCGCAATTTTTATTGATGAGAAGGGTAACTATATATGGGGCGATAAAACACTTGCAATAGGTGCAAAATACGCGACTATTGAAAATGGAGGCGTAACAGTAACACCAGTAACCACATCTAGTATGTTTGATGATGTTGTAAAGGAAAACAATGGAACTATTATTCATACAGCAGTAGGATCACCTATTGTTGCCCGTGTTATGATTGAAAATAAATCTGTTTTTGGTGGTGAGGAAAACGGTGGCCTAATTTTTCCAGAACTTCAGTATTGCAGGGATTCTGCGATGTCAATTGCAAAAATCCTTGAAATAATGTCAAAGGAAGATAAAAAATTATCAGAGTTAGTGGAAGAAATACCAAAATATGAAGTATTTAAATTAAAGATGAAATGCCCTAATGATAAAAAAGAAATCGTTATGAAAAAAATTGCCGAACAAACTAAAAAAGACGAAAATGTAAACAAAGTTGATGAAACAGATGGAGTAAAGCTCTATCTAGAGAGTGGCTGGGTTCTTATGAGGCCATCTGGCACTGAACCAATTTTTAGAGTTTATTCAGAATCTAAGGAGAAAAGCAAGGCTGAAGAGATTGCTTTTACTTATAAAAAACTAGCTGAAAGCATTATTAAAAATAGTTGATTAGAGTTCTGACTTAAGCATTGGTGCAAGTTCAATTCCACTTTCAGATGACATTGAAAGAACAAACCTTGATCTTCCATGAGGAGTACCTCTCATTTTTATTACTTGAAGCGTTCTTATCAAATCGCCTTTTCTTTCAATATCACCAAGAAATATTATACCATCCGCAATAAATTCTTCAATTTCATATTGTGAATATTGAAATAATCTCGGTGGAATTTCTGATGTTAATAATGTAGTGCAGTTAAGTGCTGTAAGAGAAGCTCCCAGTTTAAACAGAAAATCTCTTATTGCTTCTCTTGTTTGAATTCTATAACATAAGGAAGTAATTGAGTCGATTATCAAACGCTTAGCGTCAAGCTCTTTTGTTATATCACGAATAACTTCAAACAAAATATTTATTTCTTCAAAGCTGTATGCTTCAGAGTTCAAACCAAGACGGTCGCTAATGCTCCACAAATCAATAACACTTAGGTCTCCAGATTTTATTAGATCTTCACTGAAGAATTCATAAACTCCTTGATATCTTTTAAGTTTGGGAACAGTCTCTGTTGCTGTAAAAAATACCCCTCTTTCGCCTTTTTCTATTCCATTTGCTAAAAATTGCATACTAAGTGTGGTTTTTCCTACCCCACTCCCCCCAGATATTAAAACAGTGCTTCCAACTGGAATTCCCCCATTAAGTTCTGTATCTAGAGTATCAATTCCAGTTATACATCTGGTATCCTTTACCATCCATCTCTCCATTCCCACTGCATTATGAAATGTATTTTCAATATTAAATCATTTTTGTTTATTAAGGGTTTTAAAAAAGAAACAAATCAATTATAAAAAGAATTGACCTGTTGAAAAATATTTACGATATTCATATCCTAAGGACAATACATTAGTAATTTGAATCTACAAAATATTTAAATATTCTGTAACTGATTAATTATTAACGAGGGAGGAATACAGAATATGAAAGGAAAAACTGGTTGGTTAAATAAAACACTAGTAGTTGGGATTATTGTTTTATTATTGAGTATAAATGTAATATCATCCACAGGAAATGCCTTAAATATCAATCATCCTATTTTTAATTTAGAGATAATGGAATTTGCTCCTAATGGAGAAAATGATACTACGCCGCCCATTACAAAACACACTCTTAACCCACCTAAACCAGATGGTTTAAATGGGTGGTATATTAGTGATGTTACTGTAACATTAAATGCTACAGATGATTTATCCGGTGTTAAGGAAATTAAATATGTAATTGATGGGTGGTCTGTTCATACTATCAATGGGGATAATGGTTCATTTATAATTGTTGGTGATGGCGAAGACATTCTTATTGAATTCTGGGCTATTGATAATGCTGGAAATGTCGAAACAAAACACAAATTTTGGTTAAATATTGACCAAAATGTGCCCAATTGTAATGTTTATTGTGAGATAGTTGGTGGAAATATGTACACTGGTTGGGATTTTCTTTTTATTACAACTGCTACTGACGATATGAGTGGTATGGAACGTGTTGAATTCTACTTTAATAGTGAAGTTCAGGAGACAGTTTATGGTCCTGGACCTGAATATACTTGGCAGGTTAGACTCTGGCCTATGCCAAGAATGATTTTTTGGATTAAGGCATATGACAATGCTGGACTTATAGGATTAGATGAGGTATTTTTTAGTAGAACATCAAATTTTTTATTAAATCAGATTTTTTGTCGTTTTCCAATATTAGAAAAATTTATGGTACTAATAAGATGATTAGGTATATACTGTTGTTAAACTTATAGGCATACATTAATAATAGTTGTTTTATTTGGGGTCTAAAAATAAAAAAATCGGTGAATAGAATGACTCAAGATGAAGAACTCACAAAATATCTAGCACTTATTGAGCAATACAAAGAACAAATGAATACACTTGATATGCAGTCGCAATATGTACAATCTGCAATTATTGATTATAATAAGGCAAAAATTACTCTTGAAAACTTAAAAAAGACTGATAAAGACAAAGAAATATTATTACCAATAGGTGGAAGT
>Ga0272442_10005169_pt1 | contig 17556 bp, 12 predicted proteins | sample SSMForm2O_FD_200262 | JGI IMG/M metagenome (GOLD analysis project Ga0272442, IMG submission 200262) | Marine sediment archaeal communities from Little Sippewissett salt marsh, Falmouth, MA, United States - SSM-Form-2O | ecosystem: Environmental > Aquatic > Marine > Wetlands > Sediment ... | reverse complement strand
CCCAACGTCCAGGTGGACTTGGAAAAGAAGCGGGACTGTCCCAAATGTGATGGCGTCAGGATGATGAGACACCTATACAGTCCTGCGAGTCAGGTGGTGGTGGACGAGTGCGGGAACTGCGGAGGGATTTGGCTCGATGCCGGCGAGCTTTACCAGATCCGAGCGTTCAGCGACGAGGACAGAGAGGCGGAAGCGGACAAGGTGTTCTCCGAGCTTTTCGGCGCCGAGTTGACCAAGATGAAGGGAGAGAACGAAGAAAAGGTGCGAAAGGCCAAGCAGGTGGCGCGCGTATTTCGTTTTGTGTGCCCCACCTACTATATCCCCGGCAGACAGGACTGGGGAGCGTTTTAGGACGCGGTGGAGTCGATGATGGCTGAACGTCAAGAACTCTTCGTTAGAAGCATCAAAAATCCGATTTTGACCAGGGACTCCTTGCCTTATGCGGCCAGCGCGGTATTAAACCCTGGCGCGGCGTTGCAGGGCGCGGATACAGTTCTTCTCATGAGGGTAGAGGATCGCAGGGGCATTTCGCATCTCACTGTGGCTCGAAGCAAGAATGGCGTGGACGACTGGGATGTGGAGGGCCGTCCTCTTATGTCCCCCGCAGTAGAGGAGTATCCCCAGGAGGCCTGGGGCGTAGAGGATCCGCGGATCGTGTATCTGGAAGAGGTCGAACATTGGGCGATTACCTATACCGCATACTCAGCCGAAGGACCTCAGGTCGCCTTGGCGCTGACCAGCGACTTCGAGGTCGTCGAACGATTTGGACCCATTTTGGCCCCTGAGGACAAGGATGCAGCGTTGTTCCCTTGCAGATTCAAGGATAGGTGGGCTATTTTGCATCGCCCCACGGGCCGTCCCCAATACCCCGGTGGAAATATCTGGATCTCTTTCTCCGAAGATTTGCGTCATTGGAAGGACACCACGATCGTCATGGAAGCCAGGCAAGGACCTTGGTGGGATGCGGACAAGATTGGCTTGTCTACCCCGCCTCTTTGTACGGAGGAGGGTTGGCTTGTCGCTTATCACGGTGTGAAGGAGACTTGTTTTGGCGCCATCTATAGGGTGGGACTTGCCTTGCTGGCCTTAGACGATCCCACGAAGGTCGTTCGACGTTCCAGCGAATGGGTGATGGCGCCTTCAGAGTCTTACGAGAGGACTGGAGACGTGGGGAATGTGGTTTTCCCTTGCGGATGGATAGAACAGACAGGAAGACTGCGGATGTATTATGGTTGCGCGGACACGCGAATTGGCATGGCTGAAGGCTCTGTGGCCGAAATTCTCGAATGGTTGAGAGAGCAGGACGGCAAAGAAGGGGACGTTTCGTGAGCCAAGAAGAAATGGTTGTCACCATCATGGCGGGAGGAGCAGGGACCCGTTTCTGGCCCCTCAGCACGGAGACCCGCCCTAAACAATTTTTGTCCCTCTTCAGCGATCAGAGTCTCTTTCAACAGACCCTTGCCAGGATTGAACCCATGGTGAAACCTGAACGCATCCTGGTCATGACGAACGCCCATTTCGTCCCTTTGGTGAGGAAACAGGCTCCGCAGATACCCGTGGAAAATATCATTGCGGAGCCGATGAGGAGGGATACGGCGGCAGCCATTGCCTTGGCGGCTCTTCTGGTGAAACAAAGATTTGGGGACGTCACCATGGGGGTGTTGACGGCAGACCATGTGGTGGAGCCGACCGATGCGTTCCTGCACGCTTTAAGGTCCGCGCAACAAGAAGCTCAAGAAACGAAGGCGCTTTATACCTTTGGGATCGAGCCAGATTATCCTGCCACAGGATATGGATATTTGGAGTTGGGAGAGAAGACCTACGAGAAAGAAAACTTGAGACATTTTAGGGTGCATAGATTCAAAGAAAAACCTGATTTGGAGACTGCGCTCGAATACCTTGATTCAGGCAACTATCTCTGGAATAGCGGCATGTTCGTCTGGAAAGTGGGGAGCATTCTCGAAGAGATCGAGCGTCAAATCCCCGGTCATCTGAAGGCCCTTTCTCCCGCGTTAGAGAGGGACCGCAAAGAGGGATGGAGCGAAGCTCTGAGGGCGGCATTTGAGTCCCTACCTTCTATCTCCATCGATTTTGCGGTGATGGAGGGCGCTGCGGATGTGCGTGCCCTGTCGGCCCCCTTTTCCTGGAAAGATCTTGGCGGGTGGCTTAGCGTGGAGGAATATCTGGACGAGGATCCACAACACAATGCTCATCGAGGGAAAATTGCTGTCCTGGACGCCCATTCCAATCTGGTTTTCTGCGAAGAGAGCGAGGAAATTGTAGCCTTGGTGGGCGTGGATAATCTGGTGGTGGTGCGGGCCAAGGGAATCACGTTGATCTGTCCCAAAGGCCGTTCCGAAGAGATCAAGAAGCTGGTGAAAGAGGTGCTTTGAGCCGGCATTAGGAGGAGAAACCATGGCGGAATCCCCTTTCAAGGCGTATGACTTGCGGGGCAAGGTGCCTGAGCAGCTGGATGAAGAGCTGGCGTACAAGATCGGACAGGCCTATGCCGATTTTGTGAGACCGGAACGGGTGGCGATAGGAAGGGATATTCGTCTTTCCGGTCCTTCCCTTTCTGTGGCGCTGCAGGACGGACTAACCAGCGTGGGGGTCGATGTGCAGGATATTGGGGTGTGCGGAACGGAAGAGCTCTACTTCGCCACATTTCACAATAAGCTCGATGGCGGGATTATGGTCACGGCTAGCCATAATCCCAAGGATTACAACGGGATGAAGTTTGTCAGGGAGAAAGGGATTCCGATCAGCGCGGATACAGGACTCAAGGAGATTGAAAGGTTGGCGCGGGGAGAGGATCCCACAGAGTGTGCGGGAAAGGGCAAGATCGAGAGCGTGGAGGTCAGACGAGAGTATGTAAACCATCTTCTGGAATCTGTCGATCTGAACGTTTTGCAGTCCTATCGCATCGTGGTCAACCCGGGGAACGGATGCGCCGGGCTTGTGTTGGACCTTTTGGAACAGCGCTTGCCCTTTGATTTTGTCAAGGTGAACTACGAGCCAGACGGCACCTTCCCCAACGGAGTGCCGAATCCGTTGTTGATTGAGAATAGATCCAGTACCGCCGAGGCGGTGGTGAAGGCCGGGGCCGACTTGGGGATCGCGTGGGACGGGGATTTTGACAGGTGTTTTTTCTTCGATGAGAATGGCCGTTTCATAGAGAGTTACTACGTGGTGGGTTTTCTGGCCGCGCAGATTCTGGACGGACAGCCTGGGGAGAAGATTGTGCACGATCCTCGTTTGAGATGGAATACCATTGAGATGGTGCTGGAGCGGGGAGGGACCCCTGTAGAGAGTAAGAGCGGACACGCGTTTATCAAGGAAAAAATGAGACAAGTGGACGCAGTATACGGGGGGGAAATGTCAGCGCATCACTATTTTAGATCGTTTTCTTACTGCGATAGCGGCATGATGCCTTGGCTCATGATGGTGGAGATCATGAGTAGGACAGGAAAAAACCTATCTGAATTAGTGGAAGAGCGCTTGGCGCTTTATCCCATCAGCGGGGAGATCAACCTGAAAATCGACGATCCGTCTGGAGCCATCGAAAAACTGCGTTCTCTTTACGCTGCTTCAGCGCAGGCAGCGGATGAGACGGACGGGTTGTCGCTGGAATTTGAAGAGTGGCGATTCAACGTCAGGATGTCCAACACCGAACCTGTGTTGAGGCTGAACGTGGAGGTCAAGCGAGACAAGGTTCTTTTAGAGAAAAAGACCCAGGAATTGATGGACCACCTCTCATGAACCGTGCATATCGTATTCTGGCTGCATTGTTTCTCGCTCTCGTTTTCCACGTTTCTATCGCCCATGGGGACATCTTTCAATATGTCGAGCGGGCCGATCCATCCTACACCTGGCGGGTTGGGGAACAGCGGGAACTGCCTGGGGCGATCCAACTCGTGGACTTGGATCTGGTGTCCCAGACTTGGATGGATATCCAATGGAAACACACCGTGCGGCTTCTCATCCCTGAACAGGCCCCAAAGAGCTGCATGTGTGCCTTGTTGATCACAGGGGGAAACCCCTCGGACCAGGAAATTATGTACGGCACGATGGTGACAAAGTTTACAGGTTGGCCCATGGCCGTTCTTTACAACATCCCCAACCAGCCCCTTTTCGGGGGACTTCATGAGGACGCCTTGATCTCCTACACCTTCGCCAAGGCGTTGGAGACGGGCAACAAGGACTGGCCTCTACTCTTCCCCATGACCAAAGCGGCGATGCGGGCCATGGATGCCATACAAGCTTTCGGTCGAAAAGGGGCTGGAGTCGACATCCAAGGCTTCATGACCCTGGGCGCCTCCAAGAGGGGGTGGACCACCTGGTTTACGTCGGTCGTTGATCCTCGCGTCAAAGGGATTGCTCCGATCGTCTACGACAATCTTTGGCTGGAAGCGCAAATGAAGCATCAACGGAGGGTTTTCGGGGGATATAGCGAGCAGATCGACGACTACTCCGAAAAGGGCCTTCCCGACCTCTTGAGCTCTTCTCAGGGCAAAGGCCTGGGCAAGATTGTGGATCCTTTCAGTTACAGAAAAAAGATGACGCAACCCAAGCTCATGATTATCGGAACCAACGACAGATATTGGCCCCTGGACGCTCTCAATCTCTACTACAACGGGCTGCCTGGGAGGGATAGAAACTACATTCTTTATTGTCCCAACGAAGGACATGGAATCAGGAATATCGCGCGTATGGCTTCCGCGATAGGCGCTTTTGCCAGGATGTTGGACGGAAGGCTCCCTTTCCCTGAGCTGACATGGCGTTGTGCGGAATCGAAGGAGGTCATTCGGCTGGATTGTACAAGTAAGCCTGTCCCTTCCTCCTTCAAAGTCTGGCAGGCAGCTTCCCAAGGGCGGGATTTCAGGGAAGCTCTCTGGACCGAGGCGGAAGTCGAGAAACGAGGGGACGTGTTTGTCTTTGAGCGCCGAAAACCAAACGAAGGCTACGCCGCCTTGTTCGGCGAGTATGGCTTCCAGCCGGAAGGAAGAAGCTTTTGGCTTTGCACGTCCGTCTATGTGGCGGGACCGGATCCCAAGACGTGCGAACCCCGTATTCTTTCCCGTCCCTGGTCCCCAAAGTAGGGGGCCAATCCGTTCATTGAAGGCCCCAAGTCTCAGCGTCCAAGTCGATGAGTTCCACGTCTTCGGACGACACCCATTGAGCCGAGGACAGATCCTCTTCGCTTTCGGAGACGAGGAGCCATTCGCCGTCTCGCTTGACGCTTTGTTTGATCACGGTGCAAATCTTTGGGGGGCCGTTTTTCAGGGCAACGGTTCTCCCCACAAGGCTTTCGTCGACGTCCAGAATCTGCTTTTCCGCCGCTTCAAAGGCTTCGCAGCAAAGCTGTGCGGCGTTCGGATCTCTCAGTAAGCCCACGACTGATCCAAACGATTTGGAGGCAATCCACAAGGTGTTCTTGGTATAGTCCTCCAAAGAAACGTCCAGATCAGGGATCCTAAAATCCGTGATCTGCCAACGGCCGTTCGTTTTGTGCGCGTAGTAGAGGATGCCCACCTCTCCGGCTGGCGATCGAAGCGTGGCTTTGGCCACGGCTTCGTCTCCCTCTCTTTCCACAGTGTGAAGGCTTTGCTGCAAGGCCCGAAAGGCGTCCAGTCTCTCGCTCATCCACTGCTGGGTTGTCGCCTCAATACAGGAGAGAAGTCTCTCCCTGTCCGCGGCAGTGAGTTCGGTCCACCACGGCTCTTCGTTGTTTCTTTCCGCCAAGGCTTGGAGATCTGACATCAGTCGAAACCCTTCATGGTCACCAGTCCTGATTGCTTCGAAAAGAGACAAGATGCACCCTTCCGGGGCTTCGACGCTTTGCGCACGATGGGTCGCCAAGTTCTTAATTCGAAAAATCCGATCCGCAAGTCCAGGCTCTTCGGGAAAAAACGCTTCCAAGGATTCAGCGAGGACGGTCGACTTCCCGTACAGCTGTTTGGCTCGCTCCACGTCTCCTTTCCGCAAAGCGGTGTCCCCTTGGGAAAGGAGGGCCTCGGACTGCTCTAGTGTGCTTCGAATTTTGGATCGCTTGGAGCAGCCGACCGACAGAAGCAGAACGAGGAGCATACATTGCACAACACGTATTCTGGCTTTCCCCTCTGGACTGAAATGACGCTGAATTTCCATGAAAATGAGTGGCTCGGAAGAAGGTTTTCCTCAAGGGCAAGCAGCCAAGCATGCCCTGACGAAGCGGGTTTCCCTTGGTTTCAGTCGTAGCCGAATCATCACATGGTTACCCATATCCTGAAAAGGCACCTCGGCTTCCGTAAGCAGATCCTGGAAGGATAGTTGGTCGGTGGCTTCCCCGAAAGGATGAGAAGGGAAGACGAGACGCGCCACGATCGTTTCCTCGTACTCGTTGTACAAGGCGAATAGCATTTCTTCTTCTCGGCCGAAGCGATGTTTGCCCATAGGATCCACCTGAGGTAAGCCCTTCTTTGGCAGGTCTTCCCCTCACCACTACTCTGACACCTGTGGATCAGGGTGTCAAGGCGAGGGAACAGGAACGCTCATGGAATGCAGGATACCTTCTTTGATGTGCCAACGATAGACACGGACTTTGCCCGACTCGACGATACTGGGAAAGACGGCTTCTTCGACAAAGTGCGTCCTAAGGGCCTTCCAGATGCATTCTGGAATGTCTTTCTCCGCGGATGTCACGAACCAGGCGTTATGTCCTTTGGTTTCCCTCTCTATGTGGGACGGGAGTCCCCTCTGTCTGCAGCTCTCGTAGCGTTCGTACCACATTTCATATGCCCAGTAAGGAACAAGCTTAACGCGGTTTTGCCATTGGGGGAGGTAGTGGATGAGAATCGGGGCCCCATTGTAACGGCCGCCGATGAGAAGGTCGCCTTCTTGAAGGTGATCATCCAGGTAAGCGGCGGCCTGTTTCCAATCCACTGCATCCCCTTGAAGCATGTCATGGTGGGGTTCAGCCCACAGAAAGACGATCCAGAGGGTTAAAAAGACAGCCGCGATCCTCGCTCCCAGTCGAGTTCGTCGATGAAGCCATGCCAGGAAGGACACCAAGGCTTGGCAGGACAAGGCGAACAAGAAGGGCATGGCGGTCATCAAAAACCTTGGATAGGAACTCGTCGTGGGGTTGAGCGCCCAGAGCAGAAAGAAGGGTCCCCCCACCAGCATCGTGATGAGGGAGGGAATGGCCACGGATCTCTTCATCGTTTGAAAGAAGCCGATCGAGGCCGGGATGAGCCAGACCGTTCCGCCCAGCCAGTAGAGTGGAGAGAGGGGACTATCCAAGATTACCGCGCCACCGGATCCAAAGACAGCCATGATCCAAACGAAGAAGAAGGGGAGCGAGCCGCTGGATTTGGCGTAGTGGCTGAAGGCGATTTTGCCCTCTTCGCCGATGTTGCGGGCGAGACAGCGAACGGCGACTTGCAGCCAAGGCATGTAGAACAAGAGAACCAAAACGAAGGAGAAAGAAAGGAGGATCAGTTGCCGCTCTCTAAAGCCTCTCGGTCCTTTCCATAACCTCTTCAGAGCGTTAACGGACTGGGAGAAGAGGGTTCGGGGACGCCAGGAGACAGGGCGCTCCTCGTCCTCTTTACCGGCCAAGGAGAGGAAGCCATAGAGTCCCAAACCCGCGAAGAGGGGCAACGCAAAATAGCTGGCATACAGGCTTCCCGCTTGAGCGACGCTGAAAAGGAACCATCGCCATCCTTTTCCTTTATGGATCGCGTCGTGCAAGAGGAGGAGCGACAGCATGCTGAGGAGGATCAGGAGGGGATACATCTTGGCTGTCCTGTCGTAATGAAGCTGATAGGGGCTCCATATGAGGAGAATGCAAACCAAGAGGGGGACGGGTGCCTTAAAGAGCCGTCCCAGCGCGAAGTAGGTGGCGGGGAGGGCCAATACAGCCGCCATAGCGGCCGGAAAACGAAGAGCGGCGTCACTTTGTTTGAAGGTGAGGGACCATTTAACGAGGAGATGGAACAGAGGCGGCCAGTTTCCTTCAGCGCACCAGGTCAGAAGATCCTTGAGAGAGCCGGATGCGCTGAGAAGAATGTCCATCTCATCGGTATGGATGCTTTTGGCTTCCAAGAAGAGAAAGCGCATTGGAACGGCCACGATCCAAAAGAGAAGGAATATGCTCAGTTCCCTGCGTGTGCCTAGCGTTCCCCGCAACATCAGGTTTTATCGTCCCAACCAGGCTTTGGGTGAGTAGAGCAGATTGAGCTCAGCCTGGCAGTTCCAATAGCACAATCTGCACCCTCTCAACGTACGCCGTAGCGTTTTCAATTCCTTCGATCTCCAATAGTCTCTCAGGGAGATCTCCCTGATATTGGGACCCTCGAATCCTGCCTGTACCAACCCGAAGCAGGGATAAATGTCTCCGTAACAGTCCAAAGCCAGGGTAACCGACCCTGCATAGCAAGGGAACGGCATGCCTTGTCCCCGAATACAGCGCTTCATGCCGCGAAGGTATGGTAAAGAACTGTCGATCTGATCCGTTGTCCCGGCCATTTGGATGATTTCATCAATGGCCCGATCCGCTTCCTCGATTCGCTCCGAGGGCAGGGCCAAACAGGACTTGTCGCCCTTTGCCATGAGAGCCGAGTCGTGTTCCGGGATCAGACCAAAATAGTCGGCCCCATGGGAGAGGACCATCTCGGCGATCTGCCTGATCTGGTGTAGATTGGCTTCGCATAGCACGGTCACCACGATGATTCTAGGCTTGCCTTCCTTTCGCTTGCGGGACAACAGCTCCATCGCCCGAAGCGTTCCCTCGAAGGATCCTTCGGAGTTCCTGAGTTTATCGTGGGTGGCGGCATCCAGTCCATCAATGGACATGCTCACCGAGTCGACTCGGGAATCCAACAAGGCCTGGGTCATTTCCTCGTTTACGAGAAGACCGTTGGTGGAGAGTTGGGTCAGCAGACCGCGTTCTTTGGCGTATTTCAGGTAGTGAAGGGTTTCGGGACAGACCAAGGGTTCCCCGCCGGTAAAACCGAGTCCGCTGGCGCCGATGGAGGCGAGTTCGTCGATGGCCGTCTCCACCTCGGGCACCGAAAGAAGCTTTTTCCCTTCTTCCTTGGCATGGGCGGGCCGGTGCACCAATTCGCACCGAAGGCATCTGAGGTTGCATTGGTAGGTGGGAATGAAGATGGCGTGAAGGGGACCAGGGAACGCGCGGCCTGAAAAATACGTCAACGGAGGCGAAATGCCGCGCCAAACGACCCGGAACGGTGCGCGGACACCTCCGTGGCGAAGCTCGCTCCAAAGATACGATAGATAGCTTTTTCTAGGCATCCGTCATCAAGGCGCTGCTGAATGAACGTGGGGGGTCCGTATCAAAGAATCCTTGACAGGGAATCACATACGTAGTCGCAGGTCAAGGAGGAGAACGGAGCGAAGGGAGGGAGAGCGTCTCTGGAACCTGCGCAAATGGGTTAGGATAGGGACTATGAGAAAACGACGATACTTCCATGTCCTTCTTTTTTTGTCCGTCTTGCCCCTTCCTTGTCGAGGAGCGTCTCTTGGCGAAGCCAAGCCTCAACTGACCTGGGGCACCACGTGCGCCGAAAAGGGGGTGGACTGGACCGGTCAGGGGTGGCGGGTCTGGGGTGAGGCCTCGGATCATCAAGGGAACCAGTACGTGGGCATGAAGATGCCCGTCGAACCGTTCTCGCCCGAACGGGACGGCATCTCGTTCCGAGTATCCACCGGCGAGCCGGAGACGACCTGTGCCCTGTATGTCCGTTTGTACGACGAAGAGGGACAACGCATCGATAGCTGGCGGGACTGGTCTTGTCCTTTTCGCGAAGAGAACGAGAGGACCTTCTATCTGCAGAGGGGGCTCTCCATGGGGGGCTTCAGCTATGAAGACCGCGAAGCTCAGCCATCTTCTTCCGACGAAGCGCAAAGCCTGGAGATCATCGTGGGCACCAAGGAAAAAGGTGTCCCTTTCGAGTGTACGCTCTTGGATTTCCGCAGCCTTGTCCAACGCTACAAGTCCTTCGAAGCCCTGAGCCGTCCCAAGCGGCTTCTCTTGGACACGGACCTCTCAGGGGGCGTGTATTTGTCCCTTCCCGGCGAAGGGGGAGTCGGTGAAGCGATCCAAGCGGCTTTGGACGATTTGGGCGTCCAGTGGGAGACTTGGGAAGAGGAGCGCGATCCCAGGAAGAGTCCTCCAAAGAAGCCTATTTTGTGCGTGGGACAGCTCGCGAACAATCCACTGGCGGCCGCGTTGTATCACAACCGGTACGTGGCTTCGGACGATCTGTATCCTGGGGAAGGCGGAACTATTCTTCGAACGGTGCACGATCCTTGGGGGATCGGACAAAACGTTCTCTTTTTGGGTGGAAGCCGAGCCGAGGACTGCCTGAAGGGATTGGAAGAACTTAAGGAGCGAATCGGCCCGGATCGCGTGTTGCCGAGATGTCTCTCGGTGCGACTGGGACCTGCCGCTCAAAAAGCGTTCGGTTCCATGGCAAGGTCTCTTTCCAGGGAGGAAATCGAAGGAGAGATCGAGAAGGCCAGACAGGATCTGGAAGTGGGGCGGCACTGCGGACTGACGCCCAGGATCTGTCAGGCAGGGATGAACGCCTATTACGGGGGAGGCGAGGGATGGGCGCGACTTTTCGAACGCTTGATGGATCTGTGGTACGAACACGCCTTGAGCGACCCGGGAACCTATGGGGGGCGCTGGGGGATGGACGCTGATTTTAGACTCAGGGAGATGGTTGTGGCCTGGGACCTCGTTGAGGAGGATCCTTTCTTCACGGAAGAGGACAGGCTCCGGATGACGCGCATCCTGTTCGAGTATGTGAAGGACTGCGCTCCCAAGGCGCGGGGGGTCCTCGGCTCGAAACGGATTCGACACAACCACGAGACCTTTCCCGCTTTGGGACTCTACTTTGCCGGGAAGTATTTTCAAGGAGCCTATTCCGCCTACGAGGCCGAGGAATGGCTCAAGATCGCGGACGCTTGTTTCAGCCTGCAAAGCCGTTCCTGGAAGCCGTACGAGGACTGTAACGGGTACCAGTGGCTCACCCTGAGGCATCTGGCCGAGTTCTGCGCGGCCCGTCCCATGGAGCCGTTCTTCGAGGATGCCCTGCCTGGAATGGACCGTTCCGCCTCGGAAGAGGCGGTCAGGATGTGCCTTCTCACCATGGACAACCTGGGATATCAGGTGCCGTATGGGGATTGTGCGTCTCCGTTCGGGTGGTTTTCCGAGATGTCTTTCCTGCGCGTCGTGGTCGCGGCGAACAGGGATCCGTCGGCACTCTGGTGCGAACGTCGCAAGGAGACGTACCGTCCCGTCAAGGGGCTTCACGCCTGTCCCGTGCGGGGAGAGGGAAGGACGCCCGATCATCTTTTGGGCGTAAGGCTTTTGGAGACGTCGCCGCTTTACTACGAGAGTTTCGCGAAAGAAGGCGATCCGCCGGTGGAGACGACCTTCGACAAGATCGCCTTCAGGAACTCCTTTGAGGCGGAGGATTCGTATCTCTTGCTGGATGGACTCGGGAACGGGGGGCACGGACACAGGGACGTTCAGGCGTTGCTTCGGTATACGGACAGGGACAGGATATGGTTGGCGGACTGCGACTACTTCAAGGCGTTGCCTGCCGTCCACAACACCTTGGTGGCCACAAGGGACGGAATGAGCGGGACGCGTTCCGCGTTCGCGGAAAGGGCCGGGATTTTCCAGTGGAAGGATTGGTCCGCTTCTTCCACCTCCTTGGAGTTGGGTATGGGGGCATTATGGCGCCGAAAGATTCTTTGCTTTCCCAAAGCAGGCGTTCTGGTCTTGGACCAGGTGGAAGCGCAAAAGGCAGGCACCTTCGATGTTCGGGTCCTTTGGCAGCTTCTGGGAGACCTGGAATGGGAGGGACACGGAGGAACGCTTCGGCAGGGCGAGGAGGGACTTTGCTGGAACTGGCTGGGAACGGACAGGGTGTGGATGGAGGAGGACTGGGAAAGCGGGGAGAACTGGAAGGTCTATGAACACGCCTCTCCTGTCGTGCGACGCGTATCCTGTCAGTCTGAAAGGGAACTAGAGGAGGGACAAAGCCTTGCTCTTTGGAGCGCATGGGGCAGAAGCGAGGATCCGTTCGAGGGGAGCCTTTTGGCGAACGGCGCGGTTCATTTCACAGACGGCTTGACCGAAGAACCCCTTGTCGTCTGGGGGCGATGCCCCGAACTTCCATTGGGACTGCGATGTGAAGGTCGGGGAGGGACCCTTCTTTGGGCTTTGGAGGATGCCCTGTTCGGGATGGGAGTCTCTTCTTTGAGTCTTCCTGGCGAGATGATCGCGAGGGAGAAGGGGACCTCGTTTTCTTTCCACGTCGACTTTGCTGAGGGTACCCTTTGGGTGGAGAAGGAGGGACAGTGGGAGCGAAGCACGGCGAAGAGTTTGGGGAAGGGAAAGGATGCCTGGACCCAGTGGTTCAGGCGGCAATCCGAGGAGGCGCAGCTAGTCAAGGAAGAGGAAAGGCGTCAACGGAAGCGCCCTGGGGAAACCGATGTTCCCAAGAGTCGCCTTCAGGACGGCCAGACATGGAAGCTGGAAAAACATTGGAGCGTTTTTCCCCAACTGGAAGAAGGGATCCTTTCGGTCACAGAACAGCCAGGAGCCGTCCGGGTGCCTCTCCAGGTGACGTCGGATAAGGCGCCTAGGGAGAAAAACCTGTTTTCCGGGCAAGGACAACGCTTAGAGGCTGTGATGGACGGTCGACGGGCGCAGACAAGCGAATGCGTGATCTGGTCCAAGGGGGAGGACGTGGAGTTGGCGTTGGACTGGGGGGAGAGCTTCCATGTCGAACGCGTCACGTTGTACGCCTGGTTTTCTTCCACTTCCAGCAAGGGAGAAGGCGTGGGCGTCTCTTCCGTGGGACTGGTGGACACCGGCGGCGAAGGAAAGAGGACGGTCCGCTGGATCGAAGAGGAGGGAAAACGACAGGACTGGGGAGGCAGTCCGCACCGTCCTGTCTCCTATGAATGGGAGTTGAAGGGAGAGCCAAGGCAAGGGCTTACCCTTCTCTTGAAGCCGTGGGAGGGACGATCCGTCTATGTGGCCGAAGTGGAAGTGCTCGTGTCGAGCCAAGGTGTGGAAGCTGAGAGGCTGAAGGGACCGGGCTGGAGGACAGGTTGTGTCGCCAACCAGGGGTTCGCTTTGGTGGACGGCAGAGGGGATCTCTTTCTCGTGGACGAGCGGGGAGAGACGCTTTGGCAAAGGTCAGGGGACGCAGGCTACCTGGTGGTCTCGGCCTTTGACGTGGACGGGGACGGTTCCATCGAAGTATTGGTCGGGGGGGAAGGGGCTTCTTTGGACTGCTTCGACCTGCGGGGGGATTTGCTTTGGCGAATGCCTTTCCCAAGATACAAGAGGGATGCTGTGGTAAGGGTGCTTTTCCCAGCCAGGCTTCGTTCTGAAGAGCCTTTGGCCGCCGTGGCGGGGACGGACAGTTGGCGTTACTATGCGGTGGACGGACATGGCGAAACGCTGTGGATGGTCGAGAGTGTGCATCGTTCCACTGTCGGAAGCGCCTTCGATTTGGACGGAGACGGCAGGGAAGAGGTTTTCCTGGGGACCGAGTATTACTGGTGGCCTTGCGTGAGCCCGGAAGGGAAGCGGCTTTGGAAGTACTCCCCTGGGAGTCCCAAGGTATGCTCCGTGACCTCAGGGGATGTGGGTGCGGATGGATCCCTGGAGGTTTTTTTGGGCGGCGCGGACGGCACGCTCCACGCTCTGAACGCCCAGGGAAAATGTCTTTGGAAACGCAAGACAGGGGATGCTGTCACAGGATTGGTTTCTGGAGATGTGGATGGGGACGGTTCGATCGAGATCCTGGCCGGCAATGCCTATGGGACGGTCCTCTGCTTCGACGGGGAAGGCGGATCCCAATGGGTAAGGAGCATCCATTCCCCTGTAACGAAGATGCTCCTCCTCAACGGACCCAGAGAAAAGACGGCGGCTCTGTTCGTGGGGATGGACAACGGCCGAATATGCGGATTCGATGGAACAGGGGATCCTGTCCTTTCGGAGGAAGGAAAAGGCGGTGTCGCGCATCTGGAGGCGTGGCACGACCTGGACCAGGAAAAGACCAGGGGACTGTTCGCGGTGAGAGGGGGAGAGGCGGCTCTCTTCCTCTCTCGTTTACCCTGAAAGGGAGCAACTGCCGGAAGAACAGGACGGCAGGTTGCAGGCGTTTAGATTGCAGGCTCCGGACTCGCAAGAAGCGCCCGCAGCAGATTTCACGCCGAATGACGAGAAGACCTTTTCCATCTCGGCGTTTCCGCAGGTTTTGCATCGTTTCTCCTGCGAATTGCCTGGAAGCTCCAAGAATTCACTGACCTTGCCGCATGAGGTGCAACGGTATTCAAAAAGAGGCATGGTACACTCCTTTCTGGTTCGTCTAATATATTATAGCGTAGTCCGGTATAAGCTTCAGTTCAGGAAGGCATGCCATGAGTAGGATCGTATCCGTGGAAGACAGCGGACTCGTCCTGAGCGAAAGGGGGGAATGGTTCTACCACGGAACCCCGGTGGAGCATCCCAAGGTGGCCGCGTATTTCCATCGATGTATTCGGAAGGATGAACGCGGCCGCTTTTACCTCAGGAACCAGGGGGGGGACGTGGACGAATGCGTCTACTTCCGCGTAGAAGGAACCGCCTATTTCATTGAATGCCTCTACTTTGATGAGGTCGAAGGTGCCTTCAGAGCCGCTCTCAATACCGGGGCCGAAGTGCCCCTGGATTTGTCCCGCCTCTCGGGCGACGCCCAAAGCGTTCTATACGCCAAGGTTCTGGATGACGACCGGGCCCGCTTTACCCGTACGGCCCTCCATCATCTCGCGAGGTACTTGGAGGAAGACGAGAAAGGCTACCACGTCCCTCTCACCGGCCAACGGTTGGATATTTGGCCCTAAGTCGCTTTTCTCAGTCCTTTCCAACGCACCAACGAAGAAAGTGAGAAGAGAGTCTCTCCTTTGGCGCACGCGGGCCCGCTACTCGGCCCGTTCTAAGTGAGCTTCGGTATTTCGTAGCCCTTGCGGTCTTTCCTGTGGATGAGCTTGTTGGCTTGCTCGGCCAGGTTGCCCGAGAACGCCACCGCCTTCGGGTCGAAGGTGAGTCCAGGTCCGACCGACCAAGGCGTCTCCTTGAAATCCACATTCCAGTTGCCCAGCAGTTCCTGGAAGCGTTCCAGGAAGTCCCTGGCGATCTCGTCCTGAGCCTTGGCTGCCTCGAGCTCTTCCATGCCGGCATCTTCTCCCGCGCGATAGGAGATGTTGGCCAGGTGGGACATGGAAGAAGAGCGGTAGGCCTGTTCTACGGGACTGTTTAACTCTTCTTGTTTGCGGCTGCGCACCGCCTGGATGAAGTTCTCGGCGTGCTGTCCGCCGCCGTCGCCTTTGAACTGTTTGACTTTTTCGCCCTTTTCGTCATAGACCCAGCCGCCGCCGCGGCCTCCGCGGAACTCGCCGCCTTCATATGTGGCGATGGCACCAACGCGGGTTCCCTTGTAGTGCGGGGAGGCGTTTTGGCTGGGACTGAGCCTCATGTCGCAGACTTCGAAGTAGACGGGAACATCTCCTGCCTGGAAACAGGCCAGTTGCAGGTTGGGCGTATTGCCTGCGTCGTTCCATCCGAACCGTCCTCCGAAGCTGGCGACCTTCGTGGGCAGCAGATCCGGATCGCCCAGCGTCCACCTGCAGAGATCCATCTCGTGGGGACCTTGGTTGCCGATGTCGCCGTTTCCTGTGTTGAAGTCCCAGTGCCAGTCATAATGGAGGCGGGGACGATAAATCGGTTCGTCCTTTGCCGGTCCGAGCCACGCGTCGTAGTTGATATAGTCGGGAATTTCTAGAGGCGTCTCTCGTTTGCCGATGCCGCTTCGATTGCGATAGCAGAGGCCTCTGACTGTCTTGAGTTTGCCGAGGTTGCCTTCCGCGGCCCAGGGGAAGAACTCGCGCAGTCCCACATCGGAGCGATTTTGGAAACCGCCCTGTACGATGCGGTCGTACTGCTTGCGCGCCGCGGCCATCTGGATGCCCTCCCAGATGGTGCCGCAGACAGGCTTCTCCACGTAGACGTCCTTGCCCGACTGACAGCACCAGATGGTGAGGAGGGCGTGCGTGTGGTTGCAGGTGGAGATCACCACCGCATCGATGTCCTTGTCCTCCATCATCTTTCTGGGGTCATGGTAGGTGCGAACGTCTTCTCCGTTTTCCTTGCAGTGCTCCACCTTTTTCGCCAGGAAATGCTCGTCTACGTCGCAGAGCGCCACGATCCGGCATCCCTTGATTTTTCGGAACCATTTGATGCTGGAACCGCCTCGTCCTCCGATTCCAATGAAACCGAGACGAATGTCGTCATTGGCGCCGAGGACGCTTCTTCCAGGCCAGGCCAGAGCTGCGCCGGTGGCGAGGGACGTTTGTAAGAATCTCCTTCGTGTCATCGATTGCATGTCATGCTCCTCCGAAGCGATCCATAGTTCATGGGTTATCATTCTGCGAGAGGTACATTAGAATCCTATCAACCTCGTTCCCCTCGTGCAACGCTTCAGGGAACCTTTGAGGCTGGGCGGGGTCTCAACAGAACGAATCTATCCATGCGAACAAGCACAAGGAGGGATCATGAAATCGCGTTATTGGATCCAGGGATGCACGCTTTGTCTGGTGGGACTCTTCTTCTCGGGGGCCAATGTGGCGCAGAGCCCCCCGGAAGTGGCGTCCAGCGCAGATCTGGGGGGCAAGGAGAGATACTTAGCCCACGTAAGCACGGATAAGCCCGTATACAGGATCGGTGAGCGGGTTTACGTCCGTTGCGTGGTGCTTCACGCCGCGGACAGGACCCCGCTGTCCGAAGAGACGTCAGCCTTTTTTGAGATCTTGGGACCCAAAGGGAACGCTGTGGCTAGCGGCACAAGCGAGGTGAAGGAGAGCGTCGTCGGACTGGCTTGGGATGTGCCGGCAGGACAGGCAGGAGGAGAACACAAGGTAAAGATTTCCTTCCCGCAGATGGGCATCCCTCCGGGGGAGAGGACCTTCGACGTACGCGCCTATCGGGCTCCCAGGATTAGGACGCAGATCACCTTTTTTAGGGATGGCTACGGACCCGGGGACGAGGTGTCCGCCACGGTGGAGGCGACGCGGTCTGAGGGAGGTGTCCCCGAGAATGCCCAGGTGCGGATCCAGGCCAGAGTGGACGGACAAGAGATCCATAGCGCTACAGGCGCGATAGACAGAGAAGGCCGTTGTACCGCGAGGTTTTCTCTTCCTGAAGAGATCCAACGCGGAGAGGGCACCTTGGCCTTTGTCATTCAGGACGGAGGCGTCGTAGAGACCGCTTCCAAGACCATACCCATTCTTCTTCAAACTGTCGATGTCTCTGTTTTCCCTGAGGGAGGAGAGCTGGTGGCCGGACTTCCCTGTCGAGTGTACTTGGAGGCCCGAACGCCTTCCCAGAAGCCCGCCGATATCTCTGGGGTGGTGGTGGACGAGCAGGGCAAGCAAGTCGGAGATTTTGCCACAGAACATGAGGGACGCGGATTGTTCGTGTTCGTTCCT
>Ga0272442_10005168_pt1 | contig 17557 bp, 10 predicted proteins | sample SSMForm2O_FD_200262 | JGI IMG/M metagenome (GOLD analysis project Ga0272442, IMG submission 200262) | Marine sediment archaeal communities from Little Sippewissett salt marsh, Falmouth, MA, United States - SSM-Form-2O | ecosystem: Environmental > Aquatic > Marine > Wetlands > Sediment ... | reverse complement strand
AGAATAAGGAGGACATCATGAAGAAACGATTTATTGTTGTGATGGCGATTGGTATCAGTATGTTTTTTCTCGTGGGATTATCAGGGGTTTATGCACAACAAGGGAATCAGGGACAATATGTTCAGAATATAGGCGCTTCCGGTAGTATTAACTGGACACAGGGAATTCTCACGGCAGTCGGTATCGGAGCACCTCCTGAAAGATTTTATGGTAAGCCGCAAGCTCGTCCCATGGCGATGAGAGCAGCACAGGTTGATGCATATCGGAAATTGCTTGAAGTGGCTAATGGTGTCCGTGTTGATGCGACCACAATGGTAAGAGATTACGCCGTTGAAAGTGATGTTGTAAAGACGCAGGTTGAAGGAATGGTTCGAGGAGCTCGAATCGTTAAGACAGACTATCTTTCTGACGGAACCGTTGAGGTAACAGTCCAAATGCCCCTTGCCGGGGCTAGCGGAGGAGGGCTTGGTCAGGCTATCTATCCACAAATGTCGGCAGTAGGAGCATTTCCTCCGGCACCTCCTGCAGGATATCCGACAGCACCACCGATTCCGACAACTCCCGGTGTTGAAGCTCCGGCAACGCCTGCAGCACCCGTTGCGCCTGCAGCACCGGCAACATCGGCTGTTTATACCGGTTTTGTTGTCGATGCCCGCGGCATTCAGGCGCGACCGGCTATGTCACCAAAGATTGTTGATGAAAATGGTGAAGAGGTTTACGGTTCAATGTACGTAGACAGGGAATATGCCGTACAGCAAGGTATGGCCGGTTATGCCAGAGATCTGACGGCGGCACAGACGAATTCAAGAGTCACCAATAATCCCTATACCGTTAAGGGACTGAAGGCGGAAGGACCGGGTAAATCAAATATTGTCATCAGTAATGCAGATGCGACACACCTGAAGTCAGCTGCAGAGAACCTCACATTTATGAAAAAATGTCGTGTCATGATTGTCCTGGATTGATGTGACCATAGCGCCTTTTTATTATAGTGTAACTGTGTTCGGATAAGCGAAACATTTCGATAAACGTTCGAACATGGCAGTACATACGGCAATAAGTGTTGATCAGGTTCATCTCAGTGATAAGAAATAATGCAAATTATAACGGGGCGAATTGATTGTATCAATTCGCCCCGTAACATATCGACTCGGTAACACATGAACTAAACTCTACACACCTCAAAAATTACTTTGCTCTCAACTGTCGCAATGATTAAAAACATAATTCAAAAGGAGGTTGTATGAAAAGATCGGTTCTCATAGTGATTTGTGTTTCATTGTTGAGTGTTGTTTTCATGACAGGTTGTGCGCCGAAGGTGAAATCGAGGGTATTGATGCCCGCAGAGGTCAACCTCAAGGGATATAAGAATGTAGCTGTTATTGACTTCGAAGGTCGGAGAACCACAGATAAAAATGTATCTCACTGGTTGGAGGCTGCGTTGCTCAAAGCAAAGGTCGGCGGTGCCCCCTACTTTAAAGTTGTCACGCGATCGCAGTTAACGAAAGTTCTCAAGGAGCAGGAGATACAGATGACCGGTCTGACAGACCCGGCAACATCACGGCAAGTCGGAAAAATTCTGGGGGTGGATGCCATAATATCGGGAACAATAGACGGCTATGATATCGATGACGGTTCTTATACGGAAGAGAGACAGAGATCCTATAAATCCGGCGGGAAGACGTATACAAAGACGTATTATGTTAACTGTACCGAGAGAAGGGCATATGTTAGTTTTACAGTCAATTTCATAGGTGTTGAAACCGGTAATATTGAGATCAGTGAACCCGTGAGTTTTCAAAGAAAAGCACATGCCTGTGGCGGAGCGAGGAACACGCAGCTGCCTCCCCGGAGTCAAATGCTGAAGGATTGTGCCCGGGTATCCATTGAACGGTTTGTTACAAAAATAACGCCGCATTATGTCTGGCAGGAAATGAAACTCAAGACTAAGGACGATTCTGCCGGTATATCTTTTCTGTCAAAAGGGAGTAAGGAAGACAAAGCGAGACAAAAGCAGGTCAATGGATATATAAAGAATGCCTGTAAATATGCAAAACACGGCGATTGGGATAATGCCTTGCGGATGCTTCATAAAGCGGTAGAGTTGAAACCCGAATCCCCTGCTGTAAATTATGACCTCGGTGTTGTGTATGAGACGACGGGCGAGCTTGAAAAAGCAAAACAATATTATGAAAAGGCAGCAAGTCTCAAAGCTGACAGTGATTATATCAAGGCACGCTCACATATAGATACCAGGATCAGAAAACGAGACGAAGTAAAGAAGCAAATGAGATGAATACCAGAATGATAGAAAGATTGAGCCGTAGTTGCCTGCGTGAGGCTGCTGCGGTTTTCCATATCTGTTAGAACTGCCATTTTTTACAGTAATCCACATCTCTTAGTATTCAGCGCCAGCTCCGTATTGAAAGGAGGACCTGCTGTGCGGCGACCAATCGTAGTTATGGACGAAGAGTTGTCCGGCCAAATCGCGGCAGGGGAAGTCGTGGAAAGACCTGCCTCAATTGTGAAAGAACTTATTGAAAATTCTCTCGATGCAGGGGCAACGGATATTCTTGTTGAACTTGAAAACGGAGGGAAACAGTCAATACGGGTGATCGATAATGGTGAAGGTATGGATCGTGAGGATGCCTTACTGGCTTTTGAACGATATGCAACAAGCAAAATCCGTACGTTTGACGATATGTACACCATAGACTCGTTTGGTTTTCGGGGAGAGGCACTTCCCAGCATCGCTTCAATAGCGAAATGTGAAATTCTGACGAGAACCAAGGAATCCCCGTCGGGAACACGGATATTCCTCGAAGGAGGAGTGGTAACAGAGGTAAAAGAAGCAGGCTGTCCCATCGGTACGTCACTCCACATCAGAGATATTTTTTATTCCACACCGGCGCGAAAAAAGTTTCTCAAAAAAGATTCTACCGAGCAGGCCCATTGCATTGATTCGACTATCAGGTTGGCTCTTGCTCATCCTCACGTGAGGATGCGGCTCGTTACACCAAAGAGAGAGGTGTTGGATGTACCTGGAACGGACAACCTGACTGAACGAATTTCTATTATCCTTGGTGAAGATCTGCCGAAAAATTTCGTACCTGTTGAAAAACATGAGGGTAACGTTCGAGTTGAAGGCTTTGCCTCGAAACCGGTGGTTACCCGATCAAATACAAAGGGAATATTCTGTTATGTTAACGGCCGCTTTATTAGAGACAGCATTCTGAACAATGCCATAATGACACCGTACCGGAGAGTCATTGAGACCAAACGATATCCATCGGCAGTGATCTTTATCACGGTGCCGCCGGAGGACGTTGATGTGAATGTTCATCCCACAAAAATGGAAGTACGCTTCAGTAACCCATGGAATATACATTCTATGCTGGTGAAAGCCCTTACGTCGTCGCTGGCTGAAGTTGCTCTTTCGTCGGACATGGCTCATTTTTATCCGTCGGGAAGAGGCGAACCCTCATTGCCCGAATACAGGCGAAGGGTTCAGGAATCTCTCCATAGATATACCGTAATGTCAAGTACGAAAGCACCTGTATCCACATACCAACAGGGGGTTCATCGTGATAACAATGAGGACCGAATACAAGATCTTTTCTTACAAGATACATTGAGTGGACAAGTGGTAACGTTCGCATCCCTCCGCTATTTAGATCAGATTGCCGGTACGTACCTTCTCTTTTCTACACCTGATAGTGCGATCCTTATGGATCAACATGCGGCCCATGAACGGGTCCTCTTCGAACAACTGAAGATTGGATACAAAGAAAAAGAAGGTCAAAAACAGATCTTATTGATTCCTGAAGTCATAAGCCTGACACCTGCCGATTATATTGTTCTAATAGATCATCTTGTGTTTTTAAACACTATCGGGTTCGAAATTGAAGGTTATAGTGGGAATACCGTTATTATCAAGTCTGTTCCCACGATTCTGTCCGATGTTGATCTGAAGGGAATGGTATCCGCTATTATCGAAGAAGTTGAAAAAACCGGAAAATCGACAGGTATTCAGGAAGTACGGGATAAAATATTAACGCGGGTAGCCTGTCAATGTGCCGTAAAAGCGAATCATAAACTGACTGAAGCTGAGGTTGAAGGTTTATGTAGAGATCTTGATTCAATACCATTCGCTTCAACATGTCCCCATGGCAGACCCCTGTTCATCAAGTTCGATATCCGGGATCTGGAGAAGATGTTCAGAAGAAAATAATGATACAGCAAAGGGAATACGGAATAAATATAACTTTTCTCTTCCAGGAGTAATAATCTAATCGCTTAAGGTCTGTTACCCACATCCCTTTTTCTCTTTGCTCGGTATTTGTTTGTCATTTGGATTTGGTGATTGGGTGTTTTTCCCTGGTTATGTAACACAAGTATACGGAATTATACTTATTGCCATTCTATGAAAAAGAACGAACATAAGCCACGCCTCATCATCATCGTTGGCCCGACCGGTGTCGGCAAGACTGAAATGGCGATCAAACTTGCCCGTCTTTTCAACGGAGAAATCATTAGCGCTGATTCAATGCAGGTATATCGCTACATGGATATCGGAACGGCAAAACCAACCCACGACGAGAGAAGAGCCATACGGCACCATCTTATCGATGTGGTAAACCCTGATGAGGAATTTAATGCATCTATATTTAATGAGAAATCAGAAATAATTATTGAGAAACTGTACAAAGCCGGCAAAAATATATTTCTCGTGGGCGGTACCGGTCTGTATATAAAAACACTTCTCGGAGGATTATTCGATGGACCCGGTGCCGATAAAGCGTTGCGAGATTCCTACACAGATGATGTGAAGAAACACGGAATCGGATACCTTTATACACGGCTGAAAGACTGTGACGCAGTAGCTGCTCAAAAAATCCATCCACATGACCGTATCAGAATAGTCAGAGCACTCGAGATTATTGAATCAACAGGGGAATCTATTGTCACGAAACAGGAAGAACATCGGTTTGGACAGAAGCGGTATACATCCCTTACAATTGGACTTAATCTTGATAGGATATCGCTTTACAATAGAATTGACAGGAGGACTGCAAAAATGATAGCAGACGGGCTTGTCGACGAGGTGAAACACCTGCTGAGAATCGGTTTCAATGGATCACTGAAGCCAATGCAATCCATGTGTTACAAACACATCCATGACTATATACAGGGAAGGCATGTTCTCGAAGAGGCAGTGCGGTTGGTACAGCGTGATACGAGACACTATGCAAAAAGGCAGATGACCTGGTTCAGAAGAGATAACGATATTATATGGCATCATCCACACGATATTAAGACGATATTAGATGAAATTGAGATTTTTCTGGATGCCTGATATTCTGAATCACATTCTGAAATTACTTGACTTCGACTGTTTATGCATATATTTATGTAAAACAGTCATTTAATATGAACTTTTAAAACTGTCATATCATTGTGTGTCTTGCAGAACCATTTTGCTCATAAGGAAAGGAGGAGGGGATGAGATATCGTAAATATATGACATTGTTAGTGATACTAATGATAGGTGCTTTTCTTGTATCCTGTGGTCCAAAGGAAAGAAAAGCGGCAAGCCAGTTAGATACTCCTGCACACCACACGTATACAGGTATAAAATTGATGAATCAGGGAAAGTACGGTGACGCTCAGCGCGAATTCGAATTGGCCCTGCAATTAAACAAAAAATATTCGAAGGCATACGCCGGATTGGGGTTGGTAAAAGCATTTCAGGATGACTTTAAAAGTGCCTTCAAAATGATGAAAAAAGCAAAAAGTTATGCAAAATCCGATCAGGAAAAAGTCTTTTATCATGTCGGTAAATTGAGACTGTACACGATGGCCAGGGAAGACGAGGATTGGCTTGAAGATGCGGAAGATGAGTTTGAGGATGCAATCGATATTGATCCGAAATCATCGGCTGCCTATTATTTTATGGGTATTGGATACAAACTGGCGTTGGAATTCGGAAAATCGGCCAATATGTTCACGAAAGTCCTTGAACTGGATGATGAATATGTGGGAGAGGCGGATAAACAGTGGAAACTGGTTCAAAAAATACAGAGAGCCATGCCGGGTACCATTACCGGTAAGAAGATCGCTCTTGTGGAAAGTATAACAAGGGCGGATATCGCGGCGCTTTTCATGGAAGAGCTCAAAATAGATGTTCTGTATAAGAAACGAGGCGTGAAGACGTACGATACGGAATTCAAAGATCCCGAAAAATTCAAAGCAAAAATGGAAAAACCGCCGATTACCGCGACTGATATCAGCGAACATGTATTACGGACCGATATCGAAGGAATTCTCAGGATTGGCGTTCGCGGCCTTGAGGTTGATTCTACCGGTGCATTTCATCCCGATGATCTCATCAACAGAGCTGCATACGCCATGATGATTGAAGACATATTAATCAAAGTCACCGGAGATAACAGCCTTGCAACAAAATTTATAGGTTCGGCATCACCATTCCCGGATTTGAGAAGTGATCTGCCATATTTTAATGCTGTGATGGTTGTAACTTCCCGGGGGATTATGGAAGCGAAGGAGTTTGCATCGGGTGAATTTACACCCCTTAGTTCCGTATCGGGAGCCGATGCGTTACTTATTATTCGTAAAGTGAAAGAAGAGCTTCGTTTTTTCTAAAAACATGAGATGACCAACAACAATAAGGCTAAGGTGAAAGAAACCTTAGCCTTATGTGTATGAACTTTCATTTTAACAATGGAGGCTTAATGAAACACGAGGAATTGAATAAGGGATATGACCCTGCCGATATAGAGGAAAAGTGGTATCAATATTCACTCGATCAGGGCTTTTTCAAGGCTGATGATACGAGTGAAAAGGAACCGTATTCGATCGTAATCCCACCCCCCAATGTGACGGGAATGCTTCATATGGGGCATGCCCTGAATAACACACTCCAGGATATTATGATCCGGTTTAAACGGATGCAGGGGTACAATACGCTCTGGATGCCCGGAACCGATCATGCCGGGATAGCGACACAAAATGTTGTTGAGCAGCAACTTGCCAGTGAAGGATTAACACGACACGATCTTGGCAGAGATGAATTTATTGCAAAAATATGGCAATGGAAGGAAAAATATGGAGGGATCATCCTGGATCAGCTACAAAAGTTAGGATGTTCCTGTGACTGGTCGCGACAGCGTTTTACCATGGATGACGGTCTCTCCCGGGCAGTGAGGGAAGTATTCGTCAGATTATACCACGATGATCTTATCTACCAGGGAGATTATATCGTTAACTGGTGTCCGAGATGTCATACGGCAATTTCAGATCTCGAAGTCGAATATACGGAAGAAATTGGCGGTCTGTGGTATATCAAGTATCCCTTTGCTGAAGGAGAGGGGAATGTCGTCGTTGCCACAACCCGTCCCGAAACAATGTTAGGTGACACGGCAGTTGCCGTTAATCCCCATGATGAACGGTATACGGATCTGATCGGAAAAGAAGTCATCCTCCCGCTGGTCAACAAGAAAATACCGATTATTGCTGATGATTACGTTGCCAAGGAATTCGGGACCGGAGCGGTAAAAATAACGCCGTCCTGTGATCCGAATGACTTCGAAATGGCTCAACGACACGATATTGAGATTATAATCATCATGGATGGCAGTGCCGTAATAAATGAAAATGGCGGTATTTATCAGGGTCAGGATCGTTTTACCTGCCGAAAGAACGTCATCGAAGACCTGAAAAAACAGGGCTATCTTATTAAAGAAGAACCGTACACACACAATGTGGGAAGCTGCTATCGTTGTAAAACTATTATTGAACCGGCTGTCTCCAAACAATGGTTTGTCAATATAAAACCGCTGGCAAGAGCCGCGATTTCCGCGGTAGTAAAAGGGAAAACAAAAATTGTTCCGCCCATGTGGGAAGGAACCTATTTTGACTGGATGGACAATATACGCGATTGGTGTATTTCCAGACAAATATGGTGGGGTCACAGGATTCCCGTATGGTATTGTAACGACTGCGGTAAGATTATTGTGGCGACGGAAGAACCGACAAAATGTGATGGATGCGAAGGTTCGTCATTACGGCAGGAAGAGGATGTTTTAGACACGTGGTTCAGTTCTGCTCTCTGGCCGTTTTCAACGCTTGGATGGCCGGATAACACGGAGGCAGTGCAAACATTTTATCCAACGTCTCTTCTCATCACGGGATTTGACATACTCTTTTTCTGGGTGGCACGGATGATGATGATGGGCCTTTACGTTATGAAAGATGTTCCTTTTGACAATGTATACCTTCATGCCCTTGTGAGAGATGAACACGGAGATAAAATGAGTAAGTCAAAGGGGAACATCATCGATCCTCTTGAAATGATAGACAAATATGGTGCCGATGCGTTTCGATTTACTCTGGCGGCATTCACGGCCCAGGGCAGAGATGTGAAGATGTCGGCAGACCGAATCCAGGGATATCGATTTTTTGTCAACAAGATATGGAATGCAGCACGGTTTTGTTTCATGAATCTCAAGGACTATCCGGAAACAGATTTTAGCCCCAAAGAAGAAGACTATTCGGTCTGCGATCGCTGGATCAAGGACCGATTGAACGAGACTATTGCGGATATGGTGCAGTTCCTTGATGAATATCGTTTCAATGATGCAGCCGGAAAAATTTATCATTTTATCTGGCATGAGTTCTGTGACTGGTATCTGGAGCTGATAAAGCCGGTGCTTTACGGGACAAATTCTCCGGACGGTAGACGTGCAGCCCAGCATACCCTGGTAACAGTATTGAAAACCATTTTACAACTTCTTCATCCAATAATGCCATTTGTAACGGAGGAAATATGGTCTAAACTGACGAAAAACGAAGGTTCTATCGTGGTAAGTCAGTACCCAGTGGTTGACGAACGTTTATCTGACGATGAAGCTGTCGGACAGATGAGTACTCTCATCGATGTGATCAGTCGTATCAGAAATATCCGCGGAGAAATGAATATTCCCCCGTCCAAGAAATTAAAAGTACTCCTTTCCGTTCCTGATGAAAGTCACAAGAACGTACTCACCAGCGGTAAGGATTACATTGTTGACATGGCGAACCTTGAGAAATTATCAATTGAAGGTGAAGTAACGGAGGAACCGAAAGGCGTTGCAACCGGTATTGCGGGTTCGACAAAGGTTTTTGTATATCTTGAAGGAATGATAGATATCGGAGCAGAAATAACCAGACTCGAGAAAGAAATGGCCAAAGTGAAAAAAGATCTCGCTTTTGTTTCTAAGAAACTTGCCAACCAGGATTTCAGAGAAAAAGCATCTGAGATGGTGATTGAAAAAGAGATCTTGAAATCAAAAGATTTGAAAGAGAAGAATGCCATACTGGAACATGCTTTAGGCAGACTTCAAAGCCTTGAGGGATGAGAAAGTGATTCCACACATTCGTTTAAGGAGACTTATAAGGGAAGCCCTTGAGGAAGACATTGGGTCGGGGGATGTGACCACCCTCGCTGTCCTTACCGGTAATGAATCAGGAATGGCTGAGGCGAGTGCGAAAGAGGACGTCATTGTCGCCGGCATTGATATCTTCAAGGAAGTCTTTATGCTGTCCGGGAAAGATATACAGTTTGTTTCCGAACGGAAAGATGGTCAGTTTGTCAATCAATCCGGGATTATCGCGCATATATCAGGCGACTTAACCAGTATTTTAACTGCTGAAAGAGTGGCACTGAACATTTTTCAGAGGATGTGCGGTATAGCGACACTAACAAAAAAATATGTGGATACGATCAGTGGAACAAAAGCGAAGATTCTGGATACAAGAAAGACCATGCCGGGTCTGCGAGAGTTTGATAAATATGCAGTCAAAGTAGGCGGTGGTTATAATCATAGAATGGGCCTCTACGGCGGTGTGTTAATAAAAGATAACCATATAAGCGCAGCAGGTGGTATCTCAAATGCGGTGAATCGAGCTCTGAATAATATTCCTCCCGCCCTGAAAATTGAAGTTGAGGTTAAGAACATAACGGAAGTTGAGGAAGCAATATCTGCCGGAGCTGATATTATTATGCTCGATAACATGAATCCTGATGATATGAAACAGGCTGTTTCCCTGATTAACGGCAAAGCGTTAGTTGAAGCGTCGGGTGGTGTAACCCTTAAGAATGTAAGGGAATATGCGGAAACGGGCGTTGATTTTATTTCGATAGGAGCGATTACACATTCTGCACCGGCGGCTGATATATCACTGAATATTGTGTCGAGATAGATGAAGAATACGGTGTGTGAACTGTCGGATATACGTGAGAATGATTTATCAGATATTGTTGCAGGAGGCACAATAGGCAAAGAAATAATCTTCTTGCCAGAAGTTGATTCTACTAATATTTATGCATCGAAGCTTGCCCGGGATGGAATGCCCGAAGGCGTTGTTGTTATTGCCGATTGTCAGAAAAGGGGAAAGGGCCGTCTGAATAGAGTCTGGCAATCACCCCCTGGAAAAAATCTGTACACATCAATCATTTTAAGGCCATCCATACCCTCTCACTTAGCACCACAGTTGACCCTGACTGCGGGAGTTGCCGTGGCTGAACTGCTTTCTCAGTATTGTCCGGGGACCGTTATGCTCAAATGGCCCAATGACGTGCAGATTAATATGAGGAAAATATGCGGAATCTTGACAGAAATGAGAATAAAGCGTGGAAAGATTGATTTTGTCATTGTCGGGATGGGGATTAATATCAATATGAAGAAGGAAGAATTTCAGGAAGAATTTCGAGAATCATCGACTTCATTGAATCAAGAGACGGGAAATCGCATTTCTCGCACAGATATTGCAAATAAATTATATCGTACATTTGAAAAATGGTATGAAATATATCTCGACAAGGGTTTTCGCCCAATACGGGAAGCATGGCTTGGATACTCGGGAATTCTGAATAAAAATATTGCAGTGCATTATAAAAAAGACGTGTACAAAGGGAGAGTTATCGGTATTGACGAATACGGAGCGCTGCTCCTTTTTGATGAAAAAAATGAGACAAAACGAATACTAGCGGGAGATGTTTCTTTGATCGGAGAACAATAATGCTATTGGCAATTGACGTAGGGAATTCAAACACCGTTATCGGTTTATATGATGGAGATATCCTGTTACATGATTGGCGGATTAGAACAGGTGTTGATCAAACCATTGATGAATATGCAATGTTGATCTTGAACCTTTTGCGGACGGCAAACATCAGGCGGGAATCTGTAAGAGATTTGGACGGTATTATCATTTCTTGTGTCGCACCGCCCGTACTGAACATTCTGGAACCACTGTGCGAAAAATATTTCAAAATGAAACCCCTTATTGTGGGTCCCGGGATCAAAACGGGTATGCCCATCTATTATGATAACCCCAGAGAGGTGGGGGCCGATCGAATTGTCAATGCCGTGGCTGCACGAGAAAAATATAAAGATGATCTGATTATTGTCGATTTCGGAACGGCAACGACCTTTGATTACGTGACACGGAATGGAGATTATATGGGTGGCTGTATAGCCCCGGGAATCATTGTATCTTCGGAAGCACTCTTTGAGAGGGCATCCAAACTTCCTCGGGTTGAATTCAGCAAGCCGAAAACGATCATTGCCAAGGATACTGTGACCAGTATGCAGGCGGGCATCATGTATGGTTATGCTGGTCTTGTCGATGGAATCGTGGAGCGAATCATAAAAGAATCACAATCACATCCTACGGTCATTGCAACGGGAGGACTGGCGAAAATCGTAGCGCCGGAGACAAAATCCATCGACATCGTTGATGACATGCTCACCCTTGAAGGTCTCAGGATCATCTATTTGCGGAACGTATAAAGCCGGTTATCAGGTACTATCGTGCATTCAATAATAATCGGATAGAGCAGACGACAATAGTATACCCTTCCATGCAACCGTGTTTGAATAGTCACATAATGTACCACAAAATCAGATTTTATCCGGGGGATATGGGCTTATGGAACGGAAGCACAGATCGAGACAAAAATCGGGTTTTACTCTGATTGAGCTAACGATCGTCCTGGTGATTATCGGTATTATCATTTCAATTGTAGCAACGGTGTTACCTTCTCTCATTGAATCAGGGAAGATAAAAAAGACTCAGGCTATCCTTGATAAGATGGATTATGCCATACAGGGATATTTAACGGCGAACGGCCGGCTTCCCTTTGCCGATAGCGATACGGATGGTCAGGGAGATTCAGGCACCTATTTTGGCAATCTTCCCTTTCGTGATCTCGGTCTTTCTTCCGGTGATGATGTATGGGGCAATCGAATAAAATACGGTGTTTATTCGGATCTGACGACAACAACAACCGCCACCTTTTGTACCGTTCTCAACAATGCCAGCATTGCAGCGTTTGACTCAGCGAAGCTGTACATCACGCAGGGTGGTACGCAAACAAATCAGGCATATGTGATCGTCAGCGGTGGACTGAAAGATCGTGACGGATCAAATGGCTTCTTTGACGGGCTCAATGGAGACGATGATGCAGAATTTGATGATCCTGATCAGGTCATAACAACGACATACGATGATTTGATGAGGGCGGTCTCATGTACAATACTCATTGGCAGGAGTTGCACCGGTGGTGGCGGTGGTGGCGGTGGCGGTGGTGTAACCGAAAATTGCAGCAATGGGATTGATGATGACGGAGATACATTAGTAGATTGTGAAGATCCGGATTGTGCATCCGATGCTCAATGTCTGGCGGCACCCAACGTGACGATCGTTCAGAGCACCATACCCAATACAAGAATAGGGGGGAATCTCTCTCATGCATTTCATGCGACAGGGGGTGATTCATCACCGGATTATTACTGGTATCTGGAATCAGTACCTGCAGAACTGTCAGGCAAAATCAATGTTAATCTCTGGTCGGGAACACTGACAGGGACCCTTGATGTATGCCATACGGGGTCTCCCTATACAATTGCCGTTAAAGCTTGTGATCGCACGGATAGCACTAACTCTAACCAGAAGAATTTCGATATCGACATTATTACCGGTACCCTTACCATCAATCCGACATCGGCGAGTCTGCCCGATCCCGACTTGACCGTCAATGCTTCTACCTTCTCACAGGAATTTACCGTTTCCGGCGACTATATCGGTCCCTTCGAAGAATTAACGGCATGGTCGATTAATTGGACGAGCAGTGATCCTGGCGGATTTCAGATAGATCCTCTCGGTGGTACGACGGCAAAGTTCTGGAAAAGCGGCACGACAACTGAGGGAGATTATACCTTCACGATTACTGCAACGGATGACAACTGTCCTGGTAATAACGTTACCAGCGGACCGTACACCGTAAGAGTTACCGCGGGAGGTGTTGGTGCGCCCTACACGGCAAATCTGTCGGCAGAATGGCGTTTTGATGAATGCAGCTGGGACGGAACTGAAGGGGAAGTAATAGATTCGGGAGATGAGGCTCTCCACGGAACGGCCATGAATGGGGCAACGACAGTCGGTAGCGGTAAGAACTGCCGGGCCGGATATTTTGACGGTGTTAACAATTATGTTCTGGTAGAAGATAATGCAGAATTGCAAAAAACAGGGGCTCTCACCCTGGCACTCTGGGTAAAAGTTCATGGCAATGCATCCGACTGGGTTCGACTTTCCGGAAAAGGAAATTCGACAAACCGCAATTACGGTCTCTGGCTTGCTACCAGCGGCGCTGTCCTTTTCCAGATCTATTCGGACGGTGGTTTTGGGAACGCTCAGACATCAGTAACCGTAAATGACGGCAGCTGGCATCATGTGGTTGGTGTCTACGATCAATCGACCATGAAGGTATATATCGATAACCAGGAACGGGCATCGATCGATTATTCAGAAGATCCCCGTACCTCAACCGATCCGTTTACCGTGGGATATGCCGGTTTTCATACCTATCTCAATGGACAGCTCGATGAAGTCATGCTCTTTCACAAGGCACTGACGCCGGAAGAGGTTCAGGAAATATACGAAATAACCCGTTCATCCTGTTCGGGAAGTTGTTATACCACTCCCTTAGCGGAGTACCGGATGGAGAACTATCCTTGGAACGGAACCGCCGGTGAAGTGGTCGACTCGGGAACGGGTACCAGTCATGGCGTGGCCGCAAACCAGGGTTCGGGAGCCCGTCCAATACAGACAACCCCTTCGGCCGGTAAAGTGTGTCGATCGGCTGTCTTTACCCGTATAGACGATACCAATGGCGGATACCTGGATCTGGGAGATCCCACCGATGGCGATCTCGATCCGGGAACAAATCCCTGGACAATGTCTGCCTGGATACAATGGGACGGCGCACCAGGTGATAACATTATCTATAACAAGGAAAGTCTTTATGAAGCCAGAGTCAGAAACGGATCTCTCGAGTATGCCTGGCAACCTCACTGGTCTTGGGACGGAGGAGGTACCTTTTCAGTAGCAGCCGACACATGGACATACATGACTTCAGTCTATGACGGCCATCAGCAGATTCTCTATAAGGACGGGGTGCAGGTGTACACACGACCTCAAACCGGTGCTATCGGCAGCAATTCGAGCAAACTCCTCATCGGTGCTCGCGGTAATACATCACCTGCGTACTTCTTCGGTGGCATTATCGATGAGGTAAGGATTTACGATCGCGCCCTGGCAGAGAATGAAATCAAAACGGATATGGAAACGACCAGGGATTGTACAGCCGATACGGTCGTTATTACCAGCACGTCTCTACCCGGAGCAACGGTAGGAGAGAGTAATTACTCGAGCAGTCCCGAACCGTCGGCAGAAGGGGGAACACCGCCATACGTCTGGGAGATTGTGTCACAGGGAGGCGGCCTGAATCTCACCATGCCCAATGTTACGACCGGTGTTCTCGAAGGTTCCATCGATGTCTGTGCCGGTGAGTATGATGTGACGCTTCGCGTTACCGATAACAATGACAGGATCGACGAAGCAACGCTGCCGCTTACCGTATCAAACGGGGCATTGAGTATCTCAGGCCTGCCGTCAATACTCAATTGCACCGATTCAACCTGTTCGTGGAATTTTACGATTAGCGGCCCTATGCTTGGACAACTTGAAAACTGGACCATCACGTTTCAAGGCATCGACCCAGGTGGATTCGAAGTTGTTTCGACCGGGTCCAATACGGCGACACTCAGAAAAATAGGCTCATCAACGGCCGGTACGGGGTATAAATTCAAGCTGTATGCCCGGGACAGCACCTGTGCCAGTAATGAGCTCGACACGGGACCCTCATATGACTACACGGTGAATGTCGATGCTGCGGCAACGGGCACACCGTATTATGCCGGGCTCCAGGCGGAATGGCGGTTCGATGAATGCTCGTGGGATGGGACCAGCGGTGAAGTGACGGATTCAAGCGGTAATAATCTGGGAGGTCTATCCGTTAATGGTGCCCAGGCAACAGGGGCGGGCAAATTGTGCCAGGGCGGATATTTTGACGGTACCGATGATTATCTTACCATGGGAAATATCCTCAATGACGGAAATGCTCTGGGAGACAGCAGTACGGCGTTTACGGTTGCGTTGTGGGTTAATCCGGAATCATTGGGGTCGGCTGTCACAAATCACGGGACGGCAAACGTCATCTTTGCAAAAGCATCGGATGCCGTGAACGATAATTTTGAAATCGGAATAAACCCGAACGGTACGGTTCACGTGTACCTCGATACTGAAACTGATGATGCAACTGCCGATTTTGGAACTGCCGGCGATATCAGCCTCTATACGTGGAATTTCATCGGGGTGACCTATGAGAATGGCACTGTCGCCGTGACCATTAACGGTGATCGTTACGAAAATACCACAGCATGGAACGGTGCCACCGATCTTGATGACGCGGACGGATCTCCCGTGACGATCGGAAGTTCCCAGCATACTGATAATTATTTTAATGGGTTGATTGATGAGGTCATGGTCTGGGGGCGTGCCCTTGATGCAGCGGATCTTACCGATGTTCGTAACCGAAGCAGAACATCATGCTCAAATGTCTGTTACAATCCGGCCGGTGAATGGCGAATGGACAGCTGCACCACGTGGAATGGAACAGGTGGCGAGGTGCTCGACACCATCGGGACGGCTCATGGTTTTGCCTCAAACATGGATAACCGTGCCAACAGCAACAGAGAAACGGGAAAGATCTGCCGGGGGGGAGCGATTAATTTAGCAGATACCACCAATCAATACCTGTCTCTCGGTGACGCCGCATTTCAGAATCTCGGAAATTTTACCCTTTCTCTGTGGTTCAGGGTGGAAGAACTTTCGTCAAGCATCAACACGCTGTTTTCAGGGGCAAGTTCGACAACCGGTGACAATACGATGCTCATATACTTAAATTCTGCGGGAAACGCTCTCGTCACACATCTTAATGATACGCAGACAGGTGATTTCGCCATTGGCAGTACGGTAAATGACGGGCAATGGCACCATCTCGTCTGGACACGAAAGGTTACTGACGGAACAGAAATCGCGTACATGGACGGGACCGCCCTGACAGATACCAATGGAGCCACCGATACAAGTCCGGTGACCCTGAGTTCCGGCGGTGCGATTGTTGGGCAGGAACAGGATTCTGTCGGTGGAGGCTTTGATTCTGATCAAAGATTTCAGGGATGGATTGACGAAGTCAGGATTTTTAATCGATTGTTGACCCATCAGGAGGCCCAGGACCTGGATGACGTAACACGTACCTGTTCCGGGGCATGTTATTCTTCGGCATCTGCATATTATAAGATGGATAATGATTGGAGTGATAGCTCCGGCAGTGGTCACCCCGACGGCATACCATCGGCAACAGGTGTGAGTTTTGCAGCGGGTTGTGATGGGTGGGCGGCGGAGTTTGACAAATCACAGAACGGAACTGTCGGTTTTACCGGGCTTACCGAATTATCCGCATTACCGTCACCGGGTGGAAAGGCCACGGTGACATTCTGGATGAAATGGGATGGCGCGGATAATGAACTGCCCCTGCACTGGGAAGGTCAGAGCTATGGACTCTGGTTGCGAAATCATGGTGTAAGTGACGTACGGTTCGGATTCAATACCCTGCACAGTGACATGTTTGGTATTATCGATACTGCGGATCCGTCAGCAATAGCCGGCACATGGATCCATGTAGGAACAGTATTTGAAAACAGTGCCGTGTATAGCGGAGATTCTTCAAAATCCAGAAACGATCTCTATATTAATGGCGTACTACAACCATCAGGTTTGGTAGAGGGTTCGGCAATCCTTGACAAAATGGTTGGTACTATTCTGAGGCTCAGCGGAAGAGATGCAGCTGATACGACATATCAATATGACGGACTCATCGATGAATTGCGAATCTATAATCGAGGGCTTTCCTCCAGTGAGGTAGCGATCGATATGAATCTTTCAGAACCATGTGTAACGGTATGGCAAAGCCAGTAGAGGTTCTTAAAAAATGTTTATCTGTACCGAATGCGGCGATACTGCAATGCCGCATAGGCTAAAGGCAAAAGGATCAGGGCGAAAGTAGAAGACACAGGGTATTGGAGGTTGGGTG
>Ga0272442_10005167_pt1 | contig 17561 bp, 17 predicted proteins | sample SSMForm2O_FD_200262 | JGI IMG/M metagenome (GOLD analysis project Ga0272442, IMG submission 200262) | Marine sediment archaeal communities from Little Sippewissett salt marsh, Falmouth, MA, United States - SSM-Form-2O | ecosystem: Environmental > Aquatic > Marine > Wetlands > Sediment ... | reverse complement strand
CGTTCCTTGTTGATACTGATGGTGATGGCTATAATGATAGTGATGATTCAAATCCAAATGACTATACAAGCCATATCTTCACTATTGATAATGAACAGCCGACAAATAATTCGAATGTAGAATATAGCCTTGCTGAATTAACAGTTGATATTACTGGTAGTGGTTCCTATGATTGGAATATAACCTGTAGCAATGGTGATACGAATAGTAGTACAGATGATAGCAGTGGAACAAAAGATTTGCAATTAGTCACTCCTCTTGTGAATGGAACAACCTATACATGGTGGGTCAATGTAACTGATGGAATTAATATAGTGAATAAAACATATTATTTTACAGTTCAATCTCTTCCAGAATTAACAAATCCTTCTGTTTTTCCAACTTCTGGAATTGCTTCTTATACCACATTTTATTATAATGTAACGTGGACTGATAGTGTTGATGACCCATCCGACGGTTATCTTTCAGTAAATATTTCAATAGATGGTGGAGCATATTATAACGAATCTATGACATGGGCTTCAGGCGATAATTCTACAGGTGCAATTTATACATATAGCAGGACGCTTACGGCAAGTTCCCATTGGAATTATACGTTTCATGCTAATGATGGGTCAGGTTATAATTCTTCTGGTCCATACAATAATCCAACAGTTTCTTCACAGTCTTTATCTTTTACAATAACCACTTCAAGTAATGGTGATCGTTTTCATTTTAGGGACTGGACATTGTCTATAACAGGTGTTGGTTTAACTACAGAATATAATGTTTCAGAGGACAATCAAACAGCAGATATTCCTGCTCTTAATATATCAAATACTGGCAATGTCCCTCTTAATTTTTCCATAAATTGGACAGCCAATCCAGGATCTGGCATAACTATGAAATATGCAACTTCAAACACTCCGCCAAATCCAGGAACAAATTCAGTTGCTGTAGATCCTTCATCAACACAAATTATAACAAATCTTCCTATTTCTCAATATGAGGAGATCTGGTTGTGGTTAGATTTTGTTTCGGTTGCTTCTCAAGATGATTCGGGAAATATTAAAGTATGGTCAGAGTTATATAATGGTTAGAAAAAAGAAAGTAGTAAGAAAAAGAGGCGAAAAAATGAAAAAAATAAATAAAATTGGAAGCTGTTTCCTCGCAGTAATAGTGCTCTTTGCTTTTACGAGTATTGTTATTGCAGATGTCTCAAATATTGAAGTCACTTGGTATGTTCCAGGAGATACTTCATTTTCGTATGACCTTGCTGGTGCAGAAACAGAGATTGTCTTTGCACCTAGTGGACAAAACTTTAATAACCAGTCAATGCGAAGTCAAACATCAGCAATTCCAGGATTGAATATTTCAAATGATGGCAACAAAGCAATAAAAATAAATGCTACATTTGCTGATGCATGGTACGCTTCAGGAATTGCAAACTTTAACATGAGCATAGCACCAACTGACAATTCGACAAGATACTACTGGACAAATGCAAATGAAACAACGTCAAATCAAACTATTGCTTCATCAATAGCACAAGGATCCTATGAAGAATGGTGGATTTGGAGCAGTGGAACAGGAGTTACTGAGTCGGCTGAAGGTGCCGATAAGTCGACATTCCGTTTGACGTCTTCATCTGCATAAAGATAGAAGGTGGCTCATACGAAGAAGAAAGCCAAGATAATAGTTGCTGTTGTAGTTTTATGTTTTATTGGTACTGCATCAGCAATTATTTTTACTTCAAGTGAAAACGAATCATTTCTTGATATGATACAACAAAAAAAGGGTGAACCAAGATATGATTACACTGGTGGATCAGAACTTTTTCCTGTTGAATTTAGAGAAAAAGTATGGAACAATATTACAGGAGACTTTCGTCCAAACTATCCAAATATGACAAATGAAGAATATGCTTGGATCTTTGGTAATCTTCCTCCATTTCCAGAAGATTTTTTTTCTATCACTGAACTTGTTTATGAAGGAAAAATAGCAGATTTTTCTCGGATAACAGAAGAATATTGGAAACAACCTGAGTTCTATACAGCATGGTTTTCTCTTTATGAACCTAAATATCTTCGCAACAATCCAGGTTCTTGGTGTCCAGAGGGATATGGCTGTTTCCCTCTTATAAAAGAAGGGTATGTTGATAAAGGAGTAACAATGAGAATTGATACGTTCTTTAGAACAGGATTTGCAGTTGAAGCGTATCAGGGACTTATTCTTAGACCATATATGCCAAAAGAAGCAAAAAATGTTATGGGAAATACTCTTTTTGAACAATCTGATAGCGTTGAAAAATACTTTAATTATCACATAACCAATCCAGATAACGCTATTTTCACTTCTTTTAAGGATAGTATTTCGAGCAATAATGTTCTTGAAAAAGATTGGTTTACAGTACTTGAACCAACATATTCTCTTATATTGGATAAGTATGGGAACTTTGTTCAATATCAAGGTTTTCCTGAAGATTGGGTTCAAATAGTTACCTTAGAAATTGATGTTGCTCCAGATACACCAACAGGTGATTATGTATTTGCTTTCAAAATAGAAGAGCCATGTTACCATATAAATCAGGAGTTCTACTATTCAATTGATCATGAGTATTATGGCTCAAAATATAATCCTGTTGGAAGAATGTTCAAGACAGACATACCTCATTTTCAGTTGATCCTCCATGTTCAATAAAAAAGTAATTTTCATTGTAGTGACTTTCTTTCTCTTAATACAGCCCTTGAGCCTTGCTTCTAGACCTTACTATACATATGGATATGATGCATATGCAGAACTCCCTTCTTTCCCCGATGACTTCTTTGAAATACAATCGCTTCTTAGCTCTCAGTCTATTCAAGCTTCACAAATCGATGTTTCCTATTACCAACCTGAAATTTTACCAACGTGGTCAAGTATGCATGAAGAAATCTATGGATCTGAAAAAACGTATGCTAATCAGGGAATTTTCATTTACCCTTCACGATTTGATGTTTATGGGAGTATATCAAACGAAACTATAAATTTATCTGCACTGGTCTATGCTCATCCTGGTGTTTCAACATATCAAGGAACAGAACTTTATCTTGTCTGCAATGAGTCGCTTGCTGATGCTCAATTTACATGCAATCCTATATATCTTCTTGGTCCAACATATCCTGTGTTTAAGATTGGATGGATGCAACTGATTACGTTTTCGTTCACAATATACGATGAATACAAGAATATAACAATTTCAATAAAAGAAAGAGATCCTCCAGAAATAAAAGAGAAAGAATTCAAAGAACAATATGGAAAAGCATATAGTGCATGTGGGAGCCTTCTTTCAGAGTCAATAGATAGATGTAGGGTATATATCCATGGAAAAGGAGAAAGAAATGAAACAAAAGAAGAGACAACAAAAAATATCTTTCACATATCATCACTTATTCCATTTTTTATTATCTTTGCATTACTCATGTTTGTTTCCTGGTTAATCTATGCTCTACGAAAAAAGAAAGAAAGAGAACAAGAAAGTTCTTAAAAAGAAAAAAAGGAAACTACTTCCAATTTTTATAGTCTTATTGCTCATTATTTCTATTACAGTTGCTGTGACTCTTAACATTATGGTCACATGGATTGTTCCTAGTGGCATTCCTTCTGTTGTTCTTGAAGATCCAGCAGACAACTCTTTTTTATCATCAAATCCTGTCTGGTTCAATTGGACAGCAACTGATGGAGAAGGAGATCTACTTACCAATGTTTGGTATGCTGATATTTTACCGACATTCACGTCACCTTTTCGACAAATTGTTAATGTAAACACAAATCAATCATACAATGCTTCATTTGATGATGGTGAGTGGTACTGGAAAGTGGAAGTAACTGACAATGATGGTCTGAATACTTCTGAAGTATGGAATTTCACAATGGGTGTTAATGGAACAAATACGTTTCCTTCTCTTTCAAACACTTCACTTTCTCCTTCAAGTGGTACAACATCTACAACTTTTTACTATAACGTGACATATACAGATTTGGACAATAATTCAGCATCGTATATTCGTGTATATATAAATGGGTCTCTCTTTTCAATGGTTGAAACTGATCCTTCTGATATAAATACAACTGATGGAAAGAATTATTCTTATTCAACTACAATGCCTGTAGGCACTCATAATTATACCTTTACATGTAGTGATGGGGATGCAGTAAATACAACTGTTCTTTATATTGGTCCAACGGTAACTTCAACAGCACCAGTTCAGTCTGGAGAAGTTCCAGCTGATAGTTCTACAAACATTCCTTTACTTCCTTCGTTATACGTCCTTTGCACCGATGTGGACAACGATTCAATGAATGCAACATGGTATAGTAACAGTTCAGGTTCATGGCTTCCATTTGGCTCTAATTCTTCTTTTTCGAACAACACAAATATTTCACAAACAAATTCAAATTTTTCTGCTTACTCTACAACGTATTGGTGGTCTGTAAATATAACTGATGGTATCTCATGGACAAATGAGACATATTCATTTACAACAAGAGGGTTATTTTTCAATTCTTGCCCAGAAGCTTCTAATCCTTCTCCTTCTAATCAATCAATGCTTGTTTCAATACATGTTGGGTATTGGAATATAACAATACTTGATAATGATGGTAACACTACAAGTGGGTCTATTGAATGTTCTTCTGGGAATTCAACTTCTTGGAATAGTCAACCAAATGGGACAAGATCTTTGGAGATAAATCAGACTCTTACTTACAATACTGTCTATTACATCTGGCTCAATTTTACTGACGGAAACTGTACTGTAAATAAAACATATTGGTTTAGAACAAACCCTCATTTTTCTCTTTCAAACGAGAATCCTTTAAATGAGTCAACAGATGAATGTCCAAATTACATTTTTCTTTGTTTAACTGTTTATAGTGCAAACAGTTCAACTATGAATCTCACTTTCTATTCAAATGTAACAGGTACATGGGAACCTTTTTACATAAATTCATATCCTCTTGTTCTTAGAAATATAACTAATGGTGAATATTGCATATATGTTCATGACTTTATGATTTTTGATCATACATATTATTGGAATGCTTCTCTCAATGATGGAACAGCTGTTTTTGAATCAGATATTTTTCACTTTGAAACAACTGACGATCCTACATCATGTTTAGGAGGAAGCTCAAGTAATTCTTCATGGATCCTTGGTGTAGCAATACTATTTTCTATATTTGGAATAATGGCATATATAAAACAAAGAAAAAGAGGAAGAGAGGAATAAAAATGTTAGAAAGCGTGTTTATACTATCAATCTGTGCTGGTCTCATCTTTTTTATATTAGCAATTGAACAAGAGGTTCAAGCATATTCATGGATTTCTATTCTTATGTGGATCCTTGTCTTAGCAGGAAACTTTGCTGTTGAAGTTCCTGGTGATACATATTATTGGGAAATAGGATTTCTTGGTGTTGCTTTAGGTTTCATATCAATAAATCTAGTATGGATAATTATTCTCTATTTTGATCTAGACTATTGGAGAAAGAAGGGAATTAAAAGATGAATACACTCATAAAACCCTTTACCTTTGTAACAAACGATGAAATTCTTCAGTCTATAAAGTCTCTAACTGATCAATTGGTCACTAATAACTATGCTATTGTTTCGAATCCATCAGCTGTTCAGCTTTTTTCAAGAAAGATTCCCCAGTACTATCGGGAAAGAAATATCGTTATTTTTGTTTCCAAAAGAGGAAAAAACATGATAGTCATTGATCCAGCATATAAATTTAATGAGGTTCGAACAAAAATCTTCAGAATTACACCAAAATAGAAAAAATTTGTCCGAGTATAAAAAAGTTGGATTTTTAAAAGAGGAGAAAAGTATAGAATAAGTATTATTAATTTATGTTTTAATTGAGGAGTTCCTCTTTCTATACGTATGAAATAAGTATTCTATACTTATTGTGCAAAGAGTTGATAACAGCATCTAGTTTATAAACTATGAGCACCAATGTACATATAAACCTTTAATTGAGATTTGGAGGTGTGAAATGAAAACAAGATATGGCTTCATTGATCCAGGAGCAATCATGGGTGTTGTCGTCTCATTGATTATCTTGGCAGTTGGTGTCTTTGCTTTCTTTGTTACTCTCTCTGAGGTGACAAATGTTGCAACTGATGCAGTAACTGCAAGTGCAGTGAACAACGTCTCCGCAACTGGTAACAGTGTGTTTAATATCATAGGTATCGTACTCATTATCGGTGCTATCATGTCGATTGTGGGTTTGGTATATAACTACGTTCGATAAACACACTGATCAAAGAGAGAAACAACCACTATCTGACTGAAATCAAACAATTATGTGTGTTTCTCTCACTTTTTCCTATTTTGCTTTCATTTTGATATAGTCATAGGAGGAAGAAAAATGGAAAACGAAATTTCAATGCCAAAGCTTATTTTAACAATAACAACAGTTTTAATAGTCTTAGGAGTAGGAATTTTTGCATTTTTATATATAATTGTCAATACAGAGGAAGAAACCCAGTTTTCATTTATTGAAACATTTACTGTTAGTGATCCTTCACAAGATCAACAATGTACACTTTCAACTCCTCCAGATAGATCAACAATGTTGGTTGAACACTACTCAGGATCTTCTTGGGAAACCATTTCTTCTATTCATATAACAGTTGATAGAAACATTGTTACTGTTGATAGTGCTGGCTTGTTTGGATAAAATATAGGAGTGATCCTTTTGAAAATGAAAAGAGATTTTTTCAGGAACATTGAAGGAAAAGTTACAAATATAATGGTTATAACAATGCTTTTATTTGTTATATGCAGTAATATTTTTATAATTCAAAATGGTGATCTATTTGTTAAAGGAGATGCAGAAAATTGGTGGAATAATGATTGGGATTACCGAAAACTCATTACAATTAACAGCAGTCTTGTCGATGCAACATTGACGAATTTTCCAATACTTGTGAATACAACAGCAGATAGTGACCTTAATACATATGCTCAAGCCGATGGGGACGATATTACTTTTATTCTATATTCCGATAATACAACACAGTTAAACCATGAAATCGAATCCTATGATTCTGGTAGTCTGAACGCATGGGTGAATGTTACCAGCCTTTCTCATACTGTTAATACTAAAATTTGGATGTACTATAATAATAGTGAATGTGAATCACAGGAGAATGTTACTAACACATGGGATGCCAATTTTCAATCAGTATGGCATTTTGCATATGATGGTGATTTGAATGATTCAACTGGCAGATACACAAATGCGAATGTAACAAATACAGGGGTAACATTTACTTCTGATGGACCTAATGGTTGGTGTCTTGAATATGATGATGACGATGATAAATTGAACATAAGTGACTTCGACGATTTAGGGGGAACATTTACTGCTGAAATGTTTCTACAAAGAAATGCAAATGCTACATCTGGCTACAACCGGATATTCACAGAAGGATTGGACCACGAGGACAATGACTGGTGTGTGTACATGAGAACACCAAATGATAATTGGAGATATACATTAAGACAAGTTGGCTTAGGAGATAAAGGTACACTCCCAGGCTTGGATTTCTGGTGGTATTATTCTGTTACAGGTGATGATCCTAATAATGAATGGTATATGTATGGGAATACTACGAAAATATATGAATCTACCACTGAAACTATAAAGCAAACAGGATATGATAATATGTTCATCATTGGTGACAAGGGCACAGGAGCCTCTGCAAATGGTATGGTTGGGTATGTAGATGAAGTCCGTTTTAGTACTGTTGAACGAAGCCAAGAATGGTGTAATGCATCTTATAATACCTTTCTCAATAAAGATAGTTTCATAACTTTTGGTGAACCTTTAGGAATAGGACAGCCTACAAATAGTAATCCTTATCCAAGCCAAAATGCTGAAGATATTCCTCTTACTCCTTCAACTCTTAATATTACTGTTTCAGATCCAAATGGAGATTTAATGAACGTTACATTTAGAACAAATGCGTCAGGAAGCTGGGAAGATGCAGATACCAATACCTCTGTGAGTAATGGCACATATTATTGTTTGAATACCACTTGGATTAATGAGTATCAAACAACATACTGGTGGAGTGTGAATACCTCAGATGGTACAGGGTATTGGGATAATGACACGTTTTATTTCTTAACTCTATCAAATCCAAGTTCAGGAACAAGCTATTATGTTTCAAATACAGGCAATAATGATAATGATGGATTAAGCACAGAGACTCCATGGCAGACGATTGCGAAAGTAAATGCAGAATTTGGAGAAAACATTACTGCTGGTGACGATGTTTATTTTAAGCGTGGTGATACATTTAATGATGCAGGATTAGAGATAGATATAAGTGGTGAATCAACGAGCAATCCCACAATTATTGGTGCATATGGATCTGGTGCAAGACCAAAAATTACATCCGATACCAATTTATTGCCAACAATAGATTTAACAGATGCTGAAAATGTGACTATCGAATATTTACATCTTGAACCAACAGATAGTGAGGGTGCAATTACTTCTGAGAAGGGATCACATTACATAAAGATTCAAAATGTTTTCATGCATGGCGATGATTATCGATTTGGAGCAATATATTTTAAGGACGATGATAATGCTGGAGCTGATGATTCATCTCATATAATCATCAGGAATTGTACAATTTCTGATACAGAAACTGACTCGGACACAAGCGAAGGAATTTCTACTGAGAGCGTTTCATATATGTTAATAGAAAATAATACGATTTATAATTCTACGCATACTGCTCTTTACCTTTATGGAGAAAATTGGTTGTATAGTGATGATGGAGCATGGATTATTGTAAGAAACAATACCATTAATTCGTATCGAAGAGCGTTTGGTGTTACATTTTGGCAAAATCATACATTGATAGAAAATAATAATTTTTCATCTATTTATGATGCAGGAAAAGCAGGTTCAGGAGATCAGTTTCTTGGTTCCAATTCAGCGATAGTGAGAAATAACCTGTATAATAATTATCATGGAAGTGCAGATGGAAAAATGTTTAGTGGGACAGTGACTGCGACTGGAGACGAAACAGTGAAGGATATTGCAGTTTATCATAATACGTATTATACAGCAAGCAAGGATGGAGCTAATTATGCAACAAGCGAAATCCCAGACTATTTTACATTTTTTAGAAATCTTGCCGAAGATACATCTAATATCAATAATGTTTCAATCCTAAACAATATTGTTCATCAACAGGAAAGTAAATATGTTTATTTTCTTGATAATGATGTAGCATTAGAATTTGATGATATGGAATTTAAAAACAATCTTATTTACTTTAATACATCGGCTGATGCTAATATTTTTAGGTTCGAAGGTGGTGATGATAATGGATACTACGATATATCAGATGTGCAAGGAGGCAGTCCACCGAATCCAGATTGGGTAACCTTTTCTGGCAGTACTTGGGCTGATCCTGATATGTCGATGATTAATTTTACACTAAATGCAACCAGTCCTGCGATAAACAATGCATCATGGCTAACAAATACAACAGCAAGTAAAACGAGCGATTGGGTGGATGTTAGTAGGTCTTATTTCTTTTATCCACGTGTCACCATTTGCGGTGAAGTACAAGAGGGAGATATTATTTTTGTCGGCAACGATGATAACCTTGAAGTCATCGACATCAATTATGATAATGACTCATTACAAGTAAATCGATCAATCACATATTCCGCTGGTGATGATGTAAGTTTGAGTGATTATGAAGGTGATGCTCCTGATATTGGTGCATTTGAATCAGAATATGAAACCGAAGATGTAGAACCATATACGGCACCAACAGGTCTCACTGCACTATCTTATAATGATACCAAAGTAAGTCTTGAATGGAAAAAAGGGCACGGTAATGGAACGCACGTTTTAGATTATTTATATGTTGATGATTTTATTAAATCAGCGAGCAATCCGATTATTAACGCTTCTGATACTGGTAATTGGGCTGAATTCGGTATAAGAGAAAATGCATTGATGACAAATAGTACAGGATACTTAGTAAAAGAAAATGGGAATTATACTATATTCTTTAATGGAAGAAACACAACGGGTACGACTACGACTAGAGTTGGACGAGGTACTTCATCTGACGGAATAAATTGGGATTTAAACAGTAGTTATGTATTCAATGATACATCAGGAAATTTTTATACAATGCTTGGTTCTGTTGTAAAACGTGGTGAAAATGACTATATCATGTATTACACAGTACATAATGAAACAGCTAAGAACATAGTAAAATTTGCTACATCTACAAATGGATATGATTGGACAGCTCAACGCATAATATTTAATCTAACAAATTTTACAAATGCAAATTCACTCGGCATTCCAAATGTTGTTTACTTTGATGGCGAATGGCATATGGTATTAGAAGGAGCAAATTCGTCAGGTGGTGGATTTAATATCTTCTACGCAAATTCATCTGATGCAGAAAACTGGACAGAAATCGCTGATCCGATTTATAAGAATACTACTGGATGGGATGCTGAGGATGTTGCAAATCCACATTTGTTGAAACTTGATACCAATAAATATGTGATGTTTTATGATGGTGCAAATCCTTCTTATGAATTTCAACTAGGCATTTTATATTCCACCTCTGTAACCTCTGGGTGGACAAGTTGGGAGAATAATCCTATTATTGAACATGGACCAGACGCTTGGGATCTAGAAAGAATTGAAGGTGGAAGAGTCTATATGGATGACATCGATAATTCTACTCTTCGATTATGGTATTTTGGGTTAGACGACTCTGGTCAATCAATTCGGGATGGTGCAATTGGGTATGCCACTTGTAATGATACTCTTAGTAACACGCTTGTCCGTTATAGTACGAGCAATAACTTATCTTCTTATACAGATGGTATTGGCACAATCTATAATGGGACGCTTTCATATGCGACAAAAACAGGATTATCTCCAAGTACAATCTACTGGGTACGTGCATGGACATGGAACGCAACCACAGGATGGAATACAACAGGGAGCAATACTATTAGTTTCACAACAGATTCAGGTGAAACTCCCTTAACAATCACAAACCCATACCCAGCAGACACGGCAACCAGTGTCGGTCGACCACCAACAAACCTAAGTGCTCAAGTCAATGGTTCAAGTATTGATGTTTATATCTATTTTAAAAACTTAACTGGTCTCACTTATTCATGGGATCTTGTGGAAACATGGTCTAGCTCAAGTACTGGTAGACATGAGTATACTGATTTTGTAACTGATTATTCAATGAATGAGTTTCTTTGGGGAAATACAACATATACATGGTCAGTAAATGCAACAAATGATACGGTTTGGATAAATGAAACATATATATTCACAACAGTGGAATCAGCTGGAGGAAACGATGCTCGAAAAGATATTCAAAATGACAATGATGTAGATATTACTGATTGCATCCTTGTATATAACTATTATGACAATGGAAATCCATATAATAAATTCTATGATACACAAGATGATAACGACGTTGATATATTTGATTGTATTTTAATTTATAATGAATATAATTGAGGCATGTAAAATGAAAAGAAAAATGAAGAAAGCTGTAATGAGAAAACTGTTGATATTTGCAACGATTTGGTTTGTTTTACTAAGCATTGTTCCTTTTTCTGTATTGGGTGCAAATGAACCAAGCATTTATTTGTATTTTAATGGAAACAGTGATAGATATCTGAATGTCACCATTGGAGACTCGTTTAACTTTTCTGAATATGTTGATCAGGATGGAGATAATCTCCAAGGAGCAAAAATGACAATCAATTTTACGACACATATCAACATAACAGAAGGAGAAGAAGGTCCAAACAATATTTGGGGTTCCTCATTTCTTACTGTTGGTTCTATAACAAATGATACAGGTGATGGAACAGGTTCAGTGAATTATACACAAAATGGATTAAGCTGTGAAACTTCTGATGGAGAAATAATTCGTTTTAATGCAACAGCATATAGTGTTGGAACAGCAACGATAAATTGGACATATGTTGAACTAACAGATTGTGATGTGAATGTCTTGGACTATTTTATGTATAATTCAACAGTCTATGTGCATCCTGCATACCCAGCAACAGATCTTTCTCTCAATCAAAAGGGTTTAACCTACATAAATCTTTCATGGACTCAGGGTCTCCCTAATGGAGCATCTCAATTCGTTTTGTATAATCAATCAAACAATAGTGTACTTTATAATGGAACAAATACATATTATAATCATACCTCTCTTGGAAGTGGCACAACGTATCATTATTCTCTTTATACCTATAATGCGACAGAAAACCTTTTTTCCTTAACAAATCAGACACATACTGAAACAACTGATACATCAAATGCTTCACCTTCCCTTTCTCATGAAGGTCCAAATAATAATACAAAGCTCTCCTATCGCAATAGTGTAACCTTAGAAATAGCAATTGAAGATGCAGAGGGAGACAGTCTTACAGGGTGGATCTTACTTCCAGATATGGCTGACAATGCCTCAATTAGTGGAGGAAATGGCTCATATTATAATGCAATTACTGGGATGACTGCTGGCACATATAGATGGTGGGTTAATGTGACAGATGGAAACACATGGACTCGAGAATATTACAACTTCACAATAAACGATCCTCCAAGTGGTGGAGGAGGAGGGGGAGGATGGGAAGAAGACCCAGTAAACTCTGCTCCAGATGTAGCTATAAATACTGCCCTTTCTGTTGATGTAAATGATGATGATGGTGACTTTGTTACAGTTGCCTTCTATTGGGGAAATGGAACACATATAGGCAATGATACTATTCTTGGAGGAGTAGGGATTGCCTCAGTTAGTCCTTCCTCTAATCTCAGTTTTAGTACAGAATACTTCTGGTATGTTATAGCCAATGATACTCTTGACTCTACTCGTGGACCCTCTTCTGGAAACTGGTCATTTAATACTTCTGCCGTAAATATAACAATGACAACAGAATGGTCAATAAATACAACAAACAACACAGTTCATAAATGGATAAATGTTACGAACAATGGTGCAATAAACCTTACGAATGTCGTTGTTTGGGATAGACCTCACACAAATCTTTCTCTTTCTTCATATAATCATTCAGGAGATTTTGGTGCAAATGGACATTATCAATGGGAAATCCCGTATCTAAATATATCTGGTACAGAACATTGGTACAATATCAGTGCATGGTTTTCTCTTTCAGGTCAACTTGCAAATAATACCTGTATCTGGAATCTTGTGAATATTTCTCATCTTGGTGAAACACACTCAGAAAACCTTTCAGGCTATTGCATAAAGTATTCAGTTTCAAAGGAAGCAAATCGAACATTTATCAACGAGTCAAGCAACAATGTTACATGGTGGATAAATATTACAAATACTGGGAACTTTTCATTGAACAATACATATATCAATGAAACATATTTTACAGGTGTAAACTTTACATCGTCAAATATTTCACCGACAAATAGCAATCAGACATTCTATGTAGGCAATCTTTCACCAGGAGAATCGTTTACCCTTTTCATAAATACTTCATTAAACACATCAGCTGTTACAAATGGAACGCTTATTTACAATAATATTACTATTGAATCTGCAAATACATCTCTTGTCACAATTTCAGAAGATATTTCATATGGTGGTTCTTCAACACTCATTCGTATTACCTATGATATTTCATTAAGCGATATTGGCAATGTTGGTCAAACAGTGATAACTATCATTGGAATTATGCTGATAATAGGAACTATCTTTCTTATTGTAATATTGCTCTATAAATTTGAAGTAATAGGTGGCTCAGGTGGTCAATAGGGTTTGTGTTAGGAGAATCAAATGCTAAAAGTAAAGCCAATGAAACTGAAACCAATGCCTTTAGTAAAGAAAAACTTTTCTCTAGTCAAAAATGACAAAGACTTTGATTCTCTTCCTGACCACTTAGATTGTAATCCAAGAAATCCATGGCAACAAGATAATGGCTCTCCAAGACTTTTACAGCCAACGGCAGTAGTTCCTTATAGTTCATCACTTCCCGTCTCTCGTCAGCAGGTAGTACCATATCAACGGGAAATATATTATATTCCTCCAGAGCCGACATCTGCTCTTCCTGGTGAAACCTTTCCTGATGTTTCGGGAGCAATTGATGCTGAATACTCTGAAACAATACCAGAAGAGAATACTTCTTTCTACAATCAAGAAGCAGAAGAACTCAGACGTGCACAACAGGCATATCAAAAAGCATATCCTGGAAAACCATATATCCTTTTCCTTTTACAACGTGATGGGAGATGGACTCGAACACCAAAGAAATTCAAGAGTCCTGAACTAGACTTTCGTGAAGAGAAAATCATTGAAGAAATGTTACAAAATCCTCTCTATGTAAATTTTACTCTTTCTCAAGACGAGTTTTTTGCTGATAGAAAGAATATGCAAAGAGAAATGCTTCAACGAGCTGGACAACGAGTTGCTACATACGGATCCAATCTAAAAGAAGTCTTTGCTCAAAACATACCAAAAGCACCTTCTGGATATGCTCGTGGTCCAGGAGAGATTCCACGAATGTCTCTCTATGGTCGGAAGACTCCAACCCAGATGCTCGGCTCATATTCTCAACAATTTGTAAAGCCAAAGATGCCTGATGATGTTGTTCTTTCCTACTCAGATAAATTAGCATCTCAGCCAATCGATACAGACTTCGATAATGTCCCTCCAGGATTTCAAGAACAATCACCTTTTCCTCTCCACACTCCATATCGACCAATCCGTCTCCCCTTTGTTCCAAAACCAAAACGATTCCCAATGTTTAGACCACCATTCTTGAGGTAAAAATGAAAAAAATCCAGCTAAACATCCCAAAAAAACTTATTCATAATGGAGAAGAATATAGACTCCATGGTATTTCTCTTCAAAAACGTAAAGCACTTCAGATTGCTCGTAAGATCGAAAGAGAATCCAAACACTTTCGCATCAAGTTCATCAACAATAAATTTTGTATCTACAGGGAAAGTGATAAGAAATGAGAGCACCAGTTTTTCACAGCGATAAACGATATGCTCCTTTATTCTTAGAAATGAGAAGATCACAAATACAGGATATAAAAGATTATAATAAAGACAAGCTGAAGGTTATTGCCTCTTGTTCAGATGGAACTTATACCTGCAAGATTCTTGATAATAGAAGAATTTTATATTTCAAAAGAGGTGTAAAAGAACCTGTTCCTCATGGTTTTTGGATGGATTGGGAAGAAAGACATTGGAAACTTGATAAACCATATGAACAACATACAAGAAAACAGCGTGCAAAAATGGAAGCATGTGAACAACTACGATGGATTAAAGAAGAGTTTGAAGAACTCTGGCTTGCTATCTATAATCCAAAACCTCTAGATGATTTTTGGTGGTCAGGAGGGTCAAGACTAAAAGCATATCAAGAGACTCATCCTCAATTTTACAAAAAGATTCATCAAATATATAAATATACGAGGTGAAAAAATGAAAAAGACACCAATAATTGATATAAATGGGAAACGAAGAGGAGATAGGACTATTGGAAGTCCAACATTCGTTGGGGGAAAGTTGGTTATACCAGAGAATGTTCTTTTAAAAGGAAAAGAGCAACGATCAAGAAAACAGTTTGAGTTGAAAAAAGAAGAATTTTATAAAAGAAAAAATGCTCTTTCTATGAACTACGACTATCGTGTGTATGTTGAAACAAAATTTGAAAGCATAGAATCTAAGATCTTGGACTATGTTCGGAAATCTTCTGGAATACTTCTTTATACATCAACGTCAAGTTATGAGCATAATCAGAGACCACATTTATATCCAAAAAATGGAGAAGTCTTTATGATGGATTTTCGAGCAGAAAGAAGAGAAGGAGAAAAGTTCATGGACTTCCTCCAAAAGATTGGAAAAAATAAATATGATGTCTACTAAGGTGAAAAAATGAAAAAAACACCGATTATAGATCCAAAACCTCTTGATTTGAGAGGATATACAAACTTTGATAGAGCAAAATCAGATGCAAGCAAATCCATTGATGGAGCTATTATGGAATATTATACTCCAAGAAGGTGGAATAATATGTCTCTTAAAGAGCGATACAACATTATAGAAGATACTATAAGGGACATAAATCTTGGACAAACCTATGGGTTATCAGAAAAAGAAATAACAAAGATCATAAAAATTGAAAAATCTAAAGAGGCATAATAATGCAAAAACCAACACGAGGAAGAAAGAAGTCGGTTGTTAAATCCAAAGTAAAGCGAAAAATGAGTCTTCGATCACCTCGTCGATCAAAATTTAGGTGATAAAATGTCAGGAATTGATGATACAGCTGGATCTGTATTTAGGATAGCAGGTGCTGGAATCGGTCTTGGTCTTCTTGCAAGAACTGCAAGGGGAATAAGTGATACAACATGGGGTCCAGAGCGTAAACCTCGTCGAAAACCAAGGAAACGGTCAACTCGAAGAAAGAAAAGGAAAAAATCAAGAAGGAAAAGATAATGAAAAGAAAAAAGAGATATAATTTTTTTGATCCAAAGGTAATTGTCATGGTCACTGTTTCTTTGACAATTCTTGGGGCAGGTGTCTTTGCTTTTTTTACAGTATGGGACAGTCTTACTGATGATAGTATGCCAAAACTTGAGTTTACTACGTGCAGACCAGTATCAACTCCATCAGCAAATCAAACAATAGTGCTCACTGGAGGAGAAAGTATTGTATATGTTACAGAAACTTTAAGTAATGGCTCATCAAGAACAATACCTTCAGGGAACTACACATTCTATCCTAGTAATTATACCATTGTAGTGGAAGTGACAGGATGAGAAAGCTAAAAGAAAATCTATTACGCCTTTTTGTTATAAGTACAATCCTAATTATGATTGCGTCACCTGTATTTTCAGCATGGACTGGCTCTTGGACAGACAATTTTGATATTGCTGAAGATCATTCAACTGTTTCAACTGGCTATACCTATGGAAATTGGAGTTTCAGTGAACACATAAATTCAACAGGTTCTCTAGAAGAAGCATGGACAGAATCAAATAATACACAGTGGACAACAACAGATCATAGCTCTTGGTGGGCTGGAAACTATACTCTTGAGGTAAATACTACGGATGTAAATAACACGTTTGCTGTGTTAAACTCTTCTGGAATGAATCGTTCACAGGTATTTGGATGGGTTCATACAAATGATACAGAAGTAGATTTGATATATCCATATGTTATCTTTGCATATAATACATCGAAAGACTTTGACTGTGTTATGTGGTCGTCTAATGAAGCATGGCTTTTCCATTGGAACGGAACAAATATGAGTGATATTCCAACAGGAGATACTGTTGTTGATCCTTCTGAAGATGGAACAGATCTTTCAAATCAATGGGTTCAGGAAGGTTCTTACATAAATGACGAAGTAGGAAACTATTACAAAGTGCTATACAATGAACTGAATGGTTCTGTGAAATTTAAGTGGTGGGGTACAAACTTTATGGCTGAGCCTGTTGGTTGG
>Ga0272442_10005165_pt1 | contig 17565 bp, 9 predicted proteins | sample SSMForm2O_FD_200262 | JGI IMG/M metagenome (GOLD analysis project Ga0272442, IMG submission 200262) | Marine sediment archaeal communities from Little Sippewissett salt marsh, Falmouth, MA, United States - SSM-Form-2O | ecosystem: Environmental > Aquatic > Marine > Wetlands > Sediment ... | reverse complement strand
AGAATGATTAAAAATAATATTTCAAACAAAGGTAATGTAACAATATTTATAGTTTTAGGTATTGTATTTTTAATTTTAATATCGATATCGGCATATTTCTTATATAATTATTATTCAATGCAAAATGTAATTGTAAGAACTGTTGAACAAGATATTGAAGGTTTTGAACAATCAATTGAAAATTGTTATTATACAAAAGTTCCTGAACAAGTATTAATTGTAAATTTTCAATCTGGAAGAAGTAATAGAATTGATGCTCTTGGTGATGGATTAATATATGGAGATATTGAAATATCAAAATATCTAAGATGTTATTATGATAACAATATCAAAAAATTTGCTAGTGTTATTCCTAGTAAACAAGACCTAGAATTTGAATTATCAAGAGCTATTGAAGATTCTTTAGATTCATGTTTTCTTGAATCAATAATCAATTATAGGAATATACTAAATATTAATTATACTTATGCTAGTGTAAATACAATAATTGATGATAAAAAAGTTTCATTTAATATTGATCCAAATATTGTAATAAATTACGAATCCAATAACAATCAATATAGCCATAGTTTATCTCAATTTAATATTCATCAAAAAGTGGATGATAATAGATATCTTAATGTTACAAATTATTTAATTCAAGACATTATTGATAATGATGGGCAGCTGGATCTTACTATTATGCCTAAATACAATATAAGTATAAATATAACAGCCTTTCCTGAAGAGGTGTATTTGTTTGATCTTTATGATAATTATTCTGTTGCAGAAGCTCAAAAAACACTATATGAATGTCATTATTTATTTGCGATTGATTTGAACTGTATAAGATGAAGAACAAAATTATTTGGATACTTGTATTTGTGATTATGATTAGCACTTGCTATGCTGAAGATTTTATGGATTTTGATTTGGATTTTTCTACAGATTTTGATGATTTTACATCCACAGATTATACTTTTGATACAATACCTGATGAAATACCTAGTTTTGATCTAAGTGAAGCCCTAGATAATGAAATCTATGTTCAGTCAGTTTATGATTTCCCGCAAGAATATGTGTATGATTTTAGTCAAGCATATGATATGCAATTAGATACTAATTATTATGATGATTTTAGAAATGAACTAAATTGGGATTATCAAGATAGTGATTTTTTTGGTAATGTTTTTTCACAACAAGCACAAAATTTTGAATATAGTAGCTTAAATATAGATACAGGCGCAAACTATCTAGAATATACAGGATCAGGCACACAAGGTAATAATTGGTTATATTCAAATAATCTTTTTATCAGTGGAGATAATATTAATTCAGATAATCCTTTAACAATAACTAAACAAGGTCAAGGAATGTTAATTAGACATTCAGGCGATGTTACAATAAATGGTATTGATCTAAAGAGTATTGATGCAAATGATAAAGATAAGCTAGAAGCAATACAACAAGACTTTACTGTTATTACTGATACTAATGTTATTCTAAAAAAAGGCGATGCGTTATACATTAAAGGTAAATATGATTATGATCATGATGTTGGTGATTCTGTAGTTGAAACAGTTACAGGACCAGTTGAATTCCACTTTGCTGAAGATGAGAACATACAAAGCCTTGCAGAAGCTGTAAAATATGCTGAAGAAAAAACAATAACATCCTACAATAGATTAATCAATCTTGAAGAGAAAAACGATCCTTATCTAAGAGAACTTGCAACAAAAATAGAATTAAGAAAAGATATACAAGCATCATTACTAGAAAATACAGAACAAAATGTGTATCTGGAAGAAAATCTAAAAGCCAAAAAAACACTAATAGAAGAAAAAATAGAAAAATTAGATATAATAGATGTAAAAAAGATAATAACCAATGACAAAGTTCAACAAGCACAATTAACAACAAGCGCAGAACTGCTTGAACAAAAAGAAATCGATAATAAAATATTAAAAACATTAGATTATCCTCTTTATGCTAAGAGCTTAAGTGATCCAAAAGAAACAATAATCCAACAATCAAAATCATTCTATGCAATATCTTATTCTAATCCTATGCTTACAGAATTAAATAAAAAATTAATAGGTTATTCAAAAGATAAAGCAAGTTATGAAAATGATCAAGATCTAAAATATCAAGTAAAAGCAATAGAACATCAACTAGAAAATGCAGGATTAACAGAATTAAATATCAATCCTGTTGATGTAACAAAATATAAATTAAATGATAATTCAAAAACTAATTTTGATGAACACAACATAAGAATAAACGATTATGCTATGTATGGTATTGATAATGAAGATGATGCTGCATTATATTTGATGAGTAAAAGCACATTTGAACTTTTTTATAAATTAAGCAACAAACAAGAATATGTAATTGAAAAACCTAATTCAGTAGGACACATGTTTACATTCTTGAATGCAAAATATCTTAATCAAAATGCAATGGTATTAGAATTAATAAAAGAAGATAATCCTGAGTATGTTGCTTATATTGAAACTGATCCGAATAATGGTAAGATGGTATTGAGTTTTAAAAAAAGAGAAGATGTTCAAGGCATAAAAGAATATTATGAATATTCAAGCGGAGACATGCTTGCTCTTGTTAATAATTTTGAAGGTCAAATTGATGATAAAACTTTGGATATGATGAAAGCTGCAATGAAAAGCAATAATGAAAATATTAGAAATCAAGCGCTTGTTCTTGCCCTAGAACATTTATTCTCATCCAAAGATGTTGGTAAAATGTTTGAAAGTGTTGGAAGTGGTCAAGGAAGAGAAATTGCTGAATCAGTTAATGACCATAATAGAGATCCTGTTTCAATAACTGGAAAAACAATTTGGGGTTTTTTATTTGGTGGTAGAGCAAAAAGAACTGACGAGGCTTTATTATTATTGAATGATTTAGAAGGGCAAACAAGAGTTAAATGGACTCCTGATAATACTCATGGTTCAAAACTAGAAGAACTAAAAGAATTTGCAAGTAATGAAGCATCAATTGAAAAATCACTTAGTGATTTTGAATTACCTGAACAAGAATTTAAGGATATGCTTGATAAAGCAGAAGAGCTTGGAATAAAAGACATTGTTATTGAAAGCATGATTGACAAAGCAAAAAATCAAGTTGAAATTGCTAAATACAATCAAAGAAATGGTATAAGTGTTGATTTTGAAAACTTAAACAATATGTTGAATCAACTAAAAGAAATTGCACCTGAAGTTGTAGATGTTGTGTATGAAGATTTATCTGATACACGAGATTATTTCAGAATAACTTTGCTAAATAAAGTACAACAAAATCCGCATTTAACTGAGGAAAATAAAAAACTATTTAATAATCCTGAATTTGTTAATAAATTAGAATATGAATATAGTGATAGTCTTAGAAAATCTGAGGATATTAAAAAATCAATGAATGATATGAATGAAATCATTGTCAAAGAAATATTAATTCAAGACACAAAAGAAAATCCTAAAGTAAGTAAAGAGATTCTAGAAAGTCCTTTGACACAAGAATCAGTTGATGAATTAAGTAATGCGTTTACTGATGAACTGTTTGGACAAAATGTTAATGTTAATCAAAAGATTAGTAAAGCAAAAGTAACTATCAAAAGTCAAGTAATATCTGAAGAGATTGCTGAAATGACTGATTTTGCTGTTGATTGGAATCAAGAACAACAATTAGAACTTGCGAAAATTATAAGAGAAAGTATAACTGAATCTGAAGAAGTTAGTGAACAAGAGATTATAAATTTACTTAGCAATAAAGATGTCCTTAGAACAATAAGAGATAATGCAAATGCAAGACCTTCAGAATCTGCAAAAACTGCTTACGGAGGCAAACTAAATATAAATGAACAAAAAATAAATGAAATGTCTAATTCAATAGCAAATGTAGAAACTCTTAAAGACGTTAATCCAATCTTAATTGAAGCATTTGGTACAGGGATGGCAGAAGGACTAGGAGAACAACTTAAAAAAAATCCAATTGCTGCTCTTAAATCAGGTTTTAATTTAATGTTTGATGCTATGGAAAAAGCAAAAAAATAATTTCTTTATAAATAAACAAGAATCTTTAAATATTAAAAAAGACTATGATATTATAGGTAATAGATTCTAAGTGATAAAAATGGTTATTTTAGAGCTTTTATTAGCACAAATGATGGATGCAAACGAGATTCCTGAAGCTAATGTTTATGATTCTATTAGACCAAAGTATGCCAATGTTGAAGTTGCTTCTAATGATGATTTTTCAAAAGATGTGAAAGACTTAGATGAGTGTCTAAATAATTTTGGAAATTCACTTGAAAACTTTGCAGAAGCCATAAAAATGAAAAACCTAGAAAATAAAGCTATAAAACAAGTAAAAGAAAAAACAATTGATTATGCTATTGAAAAAGAATTAACAAATCATCCAGTTAATCAAAAACTTGAAAAGGATGGTTATGAGTATAAGATGAAATATTATGATATTAAAAGTAAAGTAAATATGTTCTTTGGGTCTTACCAAAAATATATTCTCAGATTAATAAAGTACGAACAAAGAACTTCAAAAGATAATTGGATTGAAAATGCAAGCAATAGAGTAGCAGAAACTTTTTATTACTATCACGAAAACTTAATCGATGATCATATTGATATAAAAACAATAAAAAAACTTATAGATATAATAGAATATGAACAACCAAAACCAATAAAAAAAGAAAAAACAATTGAACCTAAAAAAGAACCAATTATTGAAAAAGATAAAGATACATCAATTGAAAATAATTATGATGATAATGTACTAACCATAGAATTCTAATCCTTAATTATCTGCGAAGCAAAATAACCTTGTTCTAGCGCTGTATAATAATCACTAAAGTCTGCTTCTGCAATAATCTCATCACCAACATCCAAAGTGAGATTATGACTAAACTTATTCTTTACAGCAATCACAGAAATTGTGCTATTTAACTGAACATCAACAATATATGAATTATTTGTTTCAGTAAAACTTGTAACAATACCATTGATCAATCTATTACCTTCATAATTTCCTTGATCAATATCTTGATAAGCATGATATTCAACATAGTTAGAGTATTGGTTTAGCATAGCTAAAGATATTAATACTACTACTATCAGAATCTTGAATATAACATCATCATTCATATGACTATTTATAATCACATAAATATTTATAAAATATATTATTAAAATAAAGACTAATGAGCCTCATTAAAACAATTAACAAAAGAAAGATTAGTGTAGAAAGTAATAATTCTAAAATAGATGTTGATTTATCTAAGATAAAGACTACAAATGATATTCTAATACATCCTAAACTTATTGATCAAGTAATTGGGCAAGAAAAAGCTGTAGAATTAATAAAAAAAGCATCAAAACAAAGAAGACATGTTCTTTTAATAGGAGAACCAGGTACTGGTAAATCTTTGTTAGGTACTGCTTTAGCAGAATTATTACCAAAAAGCGAGCTTACTGATGTTTTATGCTTTCCAAATAATATGGATGAAAATTCTCCACTTATCAAAGAAGTTCCAGGAGGCCAAGGCAGAGCAATAATATCATCTGCAAGAATGCAATCACAAAAATTATACAATAATCAAGGTTTTATCTATATCATTTTAATCTTAATGGCAATATTTATGCCATGGTGGAGCTTTAATCACTATAGTAATCTAGGCGGTTATACTGTTGGTGCAATTATGTTTAGTGCAATGTTATTAAGCAGCTTGTTTTTTATAATTGCTTTTATGATATATTTATCTGTTGCAAAAAGAGCGCAAGTTAGTGATGGTAAAACAATAATACCAAAACTTATTGTAGATAATTATAATGTAAAAAATGCTCCTTTCTATGATGCAACAGGTGCACATGCAGGTGCATTATTAGGAGATGTATTACATGATCCTTTTCAATCTGGTGGATTAGGTACTCCTGCTCATGAAAGAGTAATTGCAGGCATGATACACAAAGCACATAATGGTGTTTTGTTTATTGATGAAATTGCAACTTTACAACCTCATACACAACAAGAACTATTAACAGCATTACAAGAAGGTAAATATGCAATCACAGGCCAAAGCGAAAGAAGTGCTGGTGCATTAGTTCATACACAATCAGTGCCTTGTAAATTCATATTGGTTGCAGCAGGAAATATGGAAACAATTAAACACATGCATCCTGCATTAAGATCAAGAATTAAAGGTTATGGTTATGAAATCTATATGAACGATGTGATGAAAGATACTCCTGAAAATAGATTCAAGATTGCTATTTTTGTTGCACAAGAAGTTAAAAAAGATAGCAAGATTCCTGCGTTTGGTGTTAGTGCAATTAATGAAATTATAATGGAAGCTAAGCGAAGAGCAAATAGAAAAGGTTATCTTACTTTAAGATTAAGAGAATTAGGCGGATTAATAAGAGCTGCAGGTGATGTTGCAAAAGAACAAAATAGTAATATGGTAGAAGCAAAACATGTTAAAAAAGCAAAACTAATTGCAAAAACTCTAGAAGAACAAATTTCAGATAAAATTGTTGAACACAAAAAGCAATACGAAGTAATTGTAACTCAAGGTAAAATTGTTGGCAGAGTTAATGGACTTGCTGTAATTGGAACCGCAAGCAGCAATTCGGGAATTATATTACCTATTGAATCAGAAATCACAAAAGGAGGAAAAGAAAATACAATTATTGCCACTGGTAAACTTGGTGAAATTGCAAAAGAAGCAATAATCAATGTATCAGCAATAATAAAATTATTTTTTGGTGATGATATTACTCATAATAATGATGTTTATGTACAATTCTTACAGACTTATGAAGGTGTTGAAGGTGATTCAGCAAGTGTTGCTGTTGCAACTGCAATAATAAGCGCATTGAAGAATATTCCAGTAAAACAAGATACTGCAATGACAGGTTCTTTATCAGTAAGAGGTAAAGTGTTACCTGTTGGCGGTGTTTCTGCAAAGGTAGAAGCTGCAATAGATACTGGACTAAAACAAGTATTAGTACCCAAAGCCAATATGAAAGATATTGTTATTGAAAGGGAAAGACTTAAAGCTATTAAGATCGTTCCAATAGAAAACATATATGATGTTTTAGTACATGCATTAATATGGGATAAAGATAATAAGAAAATATTATCAAAAGTAAAAAAATATTTTTAGTGAGGTTATGTTAAAAATGGAAAAAGTTGTTGAAAGCGGTAATACTGTTCAGGTACAATACAAAGGTTATTTTGATGATAAAGAAGTTTTTGATCAAAGTAAAGATCCTTTAGAATTTGAAGTTGGTAAAAAACAAGTTATCAAAGGTTTTGAAGACGCTGTAATTGGTATGAAAAAAGGCGATAAAAAAACATTCCACATTGAAGCAAAAGATGCTTATGGTGAACATAAAAAAGAATTTATCCAAAAAATACCTAAACAAGCTGTTGCTAATCTTGAAGATCTTAAAGAAGGTCAAGTTATTGGATTACAAGACAAAGAAGGCAGACAATTCATGGGTAAAGTTATCAGCATAGGTGATGAATTTATTGAACTTGACTTTAATCATCCATTAGCTGGCAAAGACCTAAACTTTGATATTGAACTGATTGATATCAAGTAATTTTATTTTTTATTAAAATTTTTTATTTCTTGTTTCTTAAAAAAGATGGATAAACTAAACAAACTGGAAATTGTAAAAAGACTAACCGAAAAAACATTAGGTAATATGCAGGCAAACACGCCTGCAATAATGCAATATATTGATGCAAAAAAACAATATCCTGATGCAATTGTTCTATTTAGAATGGGTGATTTTTATGAATTATTCTTTGATGATGCTGTACTTGCATCAAAAGAACTAGAGATTACATTAACTTCACGTGGAAAAAATGATAATAAAGTACCTTTAGCAGGTATCCCATATCATGCACTTGATAATTATCTAGGTAAATTTGTTGAAAAAGGCTATAAAATTGCAATTTGCGAACAATTAGAAGATCCAAAACAAGCAAAAGGTGTTGTTAAACGTGGAGTAATAAGAGTTATTACGCCAGGTACAAAGTCAATGGACTTGGTTAATTCAAATTCAAACAACTATTTGATGTCAATATATCAACATAGTGATTATTATGCAATTGCAGTTATCGATTTAACAACAAATGAATGTAAAACATCAATTGTAAACTATACTAATTTAATCAATGAAATAAGTAAATTCAATCCCTCTGAAATAATTGTACCAGAATCTTTAAAACTTAATTCAGAACTAAATGAAAATCTAAGCAAACTAAAATACTTTATTAATTATATTGATAATGATTTTTTTAATATTGATAAGCATATTGAACTAAACAATATTGATACGCTTGATGTTGACTTGCCTTTGACAGCAATATCCAAGATATTAAATCATACAATAAATAGTATTGCTAAATATTCTAAATATACAGGCATAAATTCTGAATTAACTCAAGATATCAAAGTATTTTCAGTAAATAATTGTCTCACAATCGATAGAATATCATTACGTAATCTTGAACTATTATATAACACCTATGATGGTTCTAATAATTTTACTTTACTTAGTGCATTAAATAAAACATGCACCTCAATGGGTCTTAGATTAATGAAGAATATAATCTTAAGGCCTTTGATTGATATTAAAGAGATTGAAAAACGACTTAATGCTGTTGAAGAACTAAAAGACAATATGATGATTCGTGAATCAATAAGATTCTTATTAAAACAAGTCTATGATATTGAAAGATTGTCTGTAAAATTAAGTCAGGGTAAAGCGCAACCAAAAGATCTTAATGCATTAAAAAAATCCTTGATTAAAGTAAAGGATTTGGAGAAGGAATTATTCAAATTATCTTCAAGATTATGTAAAGAACTAAACACATTCCATAATGTTCAACAAATTATTGAACTGATTGATGATGCTTTAGATGATAGTTATAATTATAGTTTGAATGATAGAGGCTATATCAAAAAAGGTTATAATTCTGAATTAAGTGAATTACGAAGATTATTAAATAATTCCAAAGAAATTCTTATGGAAATTGAAGAAAGAGAAAAACAAAAAAATAATATTCCTAACTTAAGAATTAGCTATAATAAGGTTATTGGCTATCATATCACTATAAGCAAATCCAATCTCAAATATGTGCCTAGTTATTTTATAAGAAAACAAACCCTAGTTAATGCTGAAAGATTCATCACACCAGAATTAAAAGAACTAGAAGAAAAAATACTGCAAGCAGAACAAAATATTGATGCTCTCGAACTAAAAATATATAATGAATTAATTGAAAAATTATTACCTTTTGTTAATAGTTTATTAGATTGTTCAAAAAATATAGCCTATCTTGATGTATTACAAAGTTTTGCAGAAACAGCATACAGATACAATTATGTAAAGCCTGAAATCAATGATCTTAATATAACACATATCAAATCAGGCAGACATCCAATAATTGAACAGATTGAACCTAATTTCACACCAAATGATCTTTATATGGATAAGAATAATTTTATTCATATAATTACAGGTCCTAATATGAGTGGTAAATCCACATTTATGCGACAGATAATGCTGATACAAGTTATGATGCAGATTGGTTGTTTTGTTCCTTGTGAATTTGCATCACTTGATATTGTTGATAAAATATTTACAAGAATTGGTGCCTCTGATCACTTATCAAAAGGCGAGAGTACATTCATGGTAGAAATGCTAGAAACTGCAAATATTCTAAATAATGCAACAAACAACTCTTTAATTATACTTGATGAAATAGGCAGAGGTACAAGTACATTTGATGGTATTGCAATCGCTCATTCAGTTATTGAATATTTGGCTAACAAAATCAAAGCAAAAACATTATTTGCAACACATTATCATCAATTAAATAGATTAGCTGATGATTATGAATATATCAACAACTATAATATCCTTGTAAAAGAAGATAAAGACAAGATTATATTTTTACATAAGATTGTTGTAGGCGGTACAGACAAAAGCTATGGTATTCATGTAGCAAAACTTGCAGGTGTTCCTAGCGAAGTTGTCGAAAATAGTCTCAATATAATAAATAAGCTTGAGATGAAAGACAACATATCTGACAAAGTATTTGGCAAATTTAAACCTTCAGAAGATGAAAGTATTGAGAAAGACAAAAAGAACTTAAATAAACAAACTCAATCATTATTAGAATTCTAAGCTTTATCAAAGACAATAACAGAATAATTGTTTGTACCTACATTAAAATTTAGTTGTTCGTATAATTTTAGTTTAGGCTTTTTTTTCTCATAAGCTTGAATAAATGCTTGGGGTTTTGTTGTTACAATAATTGCTCTATGTCTCAAAACAAAATCCAATTGATAGACAAAATCCTCGCAATGCTTTTGTATATCTTTATCTGACATTATTGCTCTTGGAACAAAACTCGTAAACAAAAGGTCAATTGTATGTTCTTCATATTTTGTATCTAACCATGAAATATCTAGTCGGGATAATTTAATATCATCTTTTATATCTGCTAAGGCCATATTCTTCTTTACAGCATTTAAAGCAGCAAAGTTTTTATCTAATCCAAATAATTTAAATATAAATTCCTTTGTTTTTGTGAAATATTTGCTTATATCAAAATAATTGTTGATTATTAGATCTTTATAATTATGTGTTAATGGAGAAATATTTCTTAAGTATTGAGCAAACTCAATCAAGAAAGAACCATCAATCACATTATAATTAACAATAAGCTCTTCCTTAATGTTCTTGAAAAACTCATCATCAAGATAATGATAGAATAATGAAAATATCAAACTGCTTTTCATTGAGCCTGAAACTGAATATACTTTATAATCTCTCTTTCCTAAATCAAGATTTGTCAAATCCATACCAAAGTATATCTTATCATTTATGATTAGGTTGAATATAATAAAATCAGGAGTCTCTAAATTTACTTTTAAATCTTTATTATTCTCTAGAATAATTTCACCAATCAAAGCGTCTAAGTTTTGAGAATTAAATTCATAAGAGCCTTTTTTCAATGTTCTTGAGCAAAATGTTTTTAGTTCAGATTTAGCAGACATATCATCTAATAAATGATTGATATTTTCAGTTATACTTATATCTTGGAAATATTTCTTATAATAATCAAGAATATCATCAAAATCTTTAAACTCATAAGAATCAAACAATATCATAATTCGTCTTAAAGATCTGCTATATAGAATTATCTTAGATATTTTCTCTTGAATTTTATCTGTTAATTCAAATTCAACAAGATTAGGCATAACTTTAACATCTTTTATATCAGCTAATTTCAGTATTTCTCTAACAAATACATCTTCAAAATGTTCATGAACATAAGCTAAGAATTTCATTTTAATCTTTTATTACAGCAGCATCAATAACTTTATCTTCAGGCTTTAGTTTAATCAATCTTACACCTTGAGTATTTCTTCCAATTACAGAAATGCCTTTAACAGGTATTCTTATCATCATGCCGCTTTTTGTGATAATAAAAATTTCATCTTCATCACTAACATTAAGAACACTTGAGACTTTTCCGTTTTTATTGCTTATCTTAATATTAATAATACCTGAGCCTGCTCTATGTGTCTTTCTATACTCATCAATCATAGTTCTTTTACCATAACCTTTCTCTGTAATTGTTAAAACATTAGAATAGCTTGATGCAACTAATGCTGAAACACAATAATCATCACCTTTTAACTTAATACCTGTAACACCGATTGCTGTTTTTCCCACAGCCCTTAGTTCATTTTCACTAAATCTTATTGCTTGACCATTATGCGTTGCCATAACAATATCCTTTGAACCATCAGTAAGTAAAACATCAATTAATTGATCAGCATCTCTTAAAGTAACAGCAATAACACCTGTTTTTCGGGGTTTTGCAAAAGCTTGCAGATTGACCTTTTTGATAATACCATTTCTTGTAACCATACATATGAAATTCTTAGGATCAAATTCTTTTACAGGTATTATTGTAGCTACCTTTTCATCATTATCAAACCTTAAGAAATTTACAATTGGTTTACCTTTACTTGTTCTTGATGTTTCAGGTATTCTATATACCTTTAACCAATGAAGTCTACCTTTATTTGTAAATACTAATAATGTTGATTTTGTTGATGATGAAAATACATTAGTAACATAATCTTCGTCTTTTGTTCCTGCGCCAATAACACCTCTGCCTCCACGACCTTGAGACTTGTATTCATCTAATTTAACACGCTTAACATAACCTTCTTTGGATAAAGTAATTGCGACATCCTCATCTTCTATGAAATCTTCAATATCAAATCCTATATCTTCATCAAGAACATCTAAGATTTCTGTTCTTCTTTGATCAGCATAGTTATCTTTGACATATTGTGTTTCTTCTCTAATTATATTAATAACTTTATTTTCATCTTCTAAGATTGCTTTTAATTCTTGAATGTATAATTCTAGTTCTTTATACTCTTTAACTATATTATCTCTTTCCATACCTGTTAATTTTTGTAGTTTGAGTTCGAGAATTGCTTTTGCTTGTTTTTCATCAATTTCTAAGAATTCCATCAAAGCTGTTCTTGCACTTGATGTGTCTGCTGATGATTTAATTAAATTAATAGTCTCATCTAATTTATCTAAAGCTTTGGTAAAACCAATAAGAATATGCATACGATCCTCAGCTTTTTTAAGATCATATTGTGTTCGTCTTGTAATTACTTCTTTTCTATGTTTTATGAACTCATATAAGAATTCTTTAATATTAAATACTTTAGGTCTATTATTTATTAAAGCAAGACTATTAACAGCAAACGTAATTTGACATCTAGATTTTTTGTAAAGATTATTCTTTAATACTTCCATATTTGTATCTTTTTTAAGTTCTAATACTATACGCATACCATCTCTATCACTTTCATCTCTTATTTCTGTAATATTTTGAATATTCTTTTGATTAACATGATTTGCAATCTCTTTGATTAATTCTGCTTTATTCACAGTATAAGGTATTTCACTTATGATTAATTTTCTGTTTTCTTCTTCAAATCTAGCTCTTAGTTTAACATGACCTTTACCATAATTAAAAGCATTTAATATACCTGCTCTGCCGTAAATGATACCGCCTGTTGGAAAATCAGGACCTTTGATATAATTTAGTAAATCATTAATTTCAATCTCAGGATTATCAAGCATAGCCAAGATAGCATCAGTAACTTCAGTTATATTATGTGGAGCAATATTTGTTGCCATACCCACAGCAATACCACTAGAACCATTAATTAGAAGATTAGGAATTAAACTAGGTAAAACAACAGGTTCTTTCAAGGATTCATCAAAATTAGGTCTAAAATCAACAGTTTCTTTTTCTAGATTTTTAAGCATCTCTTCAGCAATTCTAGTCATTCTTGCTTCAGTATAACGCATAGAAGCAGCAGAATCACCATCAACACTACCCCAATTGCCTTGACCATCAACCAAAGGATATCTTAAAGAGAATTCTTGCGACATTCTAACCATAGAATCATAAACAGCAGCATCACCATGAGGGTGATATTTACCAAGACAATTATGTGATATCATGCCATTTGCTATAAACTCATGCTCATCTTCAACCTGCATATCATAAGTTATGTCTTCTACTGTTTCATTTATGTGTTTTACTTTGACAAAACAAATATTATTATTAAAAATATTTTTAATTAGATCATGATGTTTTGATCCTATTATCTTTAATTTTTCTAAGATATTTAATTTTTTAACATTTGTAGTATAAATTTTAAAAGTGTCCATTAAATCTTTAGAATATCTTATTTTAGTATTGTTAGGATATTTAATACCCAATCTAATTTTATTTCCATCAATGTCTTTATACCATCCACCACCAAGATGCTTATCTTTAAATTCTTTGAAAATATATTTTGTTACATACGGTATTTCTTCATATTTAGAAGGAATAAAACGTTTAAACTTCAATCTTGATGCTTTAGTCTTATTTTTTAGATTTAAGTTTTTATAAAATTCTTCAAGTGAATGTCCTGTAATTTCTATTGAGTATAAATCACGAAATTGTTTCTTTTTTTGACATAATAATCTGCTGTTAATACCAATATTAAATAATAATACCTGTAATTTTTTTAAAAAAGGTTCACAAACTGAAGTGATATTGATAACATTTCTTGATTTATGAACTGAACCATCACCATCAATATAGCCTGATAAAAATGAATAGATTACAGATTTAGGTGAATTTATCAATTCTAATGGAATGTTAATATTATAAGAATATTTATCCATTAGATTAAAAGCGGAAATTAATTTTTTATTTATTTTTGATTTGTTAATTCTTATTTGTTTAATGCTACTAATTTTTGTTATATTCTCATTAATCTTAAACTTATTTTTCAATATGATTTTGATATGATCTAAAACATTTAATGAATCATTACAGATTGCAATTCTATGAAAAGATCTTTTTTTATCTCTATCAATCCAGCCATCTGAATAAAACATACCCAAGAAATATGCTATATCTTCATCTAAAAGGATACCTTTAACTTTTTGATATTTTTTTATATTGTGAATACCTGATCTTAGAACCACATAATCATCAGATTTTAATTCTGACGCTTTTTTCCAGACATATTTTAGTTCTTTAGTAAATACTTTAAATTTCTGACCTTTAGTACATATATTTTTCATGCCATTCTCAAGTTCAACTTCAACTAAGTTTTGTTTAGGCATTACATACAATTCAGTTACTTTTTTGAGATTAAATTGAGTATATACCTTATCCCCTAGTTTTATGTCTTCTATAGGCAATAATCCTTTATTTGTAGCTATTAAAGTGCCTTTAATAAAACAATCACCTACGATTCTAGCACTCTTTTTATATGCTTTATTATGAGCTAGATCTAATTGTGACATAGAATATAGTATTCTACGATGTACAGGTTTTAAACCATCCCTTACATCAGGCAATGCCCTTGAAACAATGACTGACATTGCATAATCTATAAAGGATGATTTAAGTTTATCCTCTACATAAATGAGCTCTTCGTTCTTATTTTCATCCGGTGTTTTCATAGGAGAATTTACGTCCATTTCCGTCTATGAAAAGGTACGAAGGGTTTATAAAGCTTTTTATATATTATTTATAATATATTATAATATAAATATTATAAAATTAGAAAACTTAAAAACAAGTAGTTATCTTTTAATATTTAATATGAATTATAAAAGTCTTTTTAAAAAAACCGCAAGTGTATATTTTTTAACATATTTGGCAGCACCATTAGCATATTTAGTGAAAATTCTTTATGCTAGATCATTTGATTTAGTTGAATTTGGATTAATTTACTCTATAATTGGATTTATCAGCATAATCAGCATATTTAATGATTTTGGGTTAACCGAAACATTGAATTATTACGGTGCAAGATTTTATGAAAAAAAAGAATATAGTAAAATTAAAGGCGCTCTAATATTTGCTACACTTACACAAACAATAACAGGAATTATCATACTTTTAGCTTTATTATTTTTAAGCCCTTATTTGGCAGCAAACTATTTTAAGAATGCTGGAGCAGAAATTTTACTAAGATGGTTTTTAGTATATTTCCTTTTCTTAAATATATCCAAACCATTTATCCAATTATTTCCAGCAACACAAAATTATCATTATGCTCCATTGAGTGATATTATTAGACATCTTCTAACTCTTGTTCTTTCAGTCATAGCTATAACTTTTTTAAAAGAAATAAAATTTATTGGAATTGCTTGGGGAATGGCATATTTCTTATTATTTGTATGTTATCTCAAGTTATCTTTGTTAAAATTTCCAGAGATTTATTCTGCAAAAGCAGATCTTAGTTTTAGTCTTTACAATAAACTACTTAGATATGCCATTATAATTGTAATAAGTAGTGGAACATTTTTACTATTATCAAGAATAGATATAGTTTTTTTAACTTATTTTAGATCATTAGAAGAAGTAGCACTATACAGTGTTGCATTCTCGCTATCTTCTATCATTTATACTTTAACACATCCAATAACAGGAATTATTTTTCCTCTAACATCAAAGTTAAGTATATCTGAGAATTGGGAGCATATAACAAATCTAATTAGAGGCATGTATAATTTAGGTTTATTTTTGTCTCTCCCGTTATTGGTAATGTTTATTTCATTTCCAGTGGAAGTGATTTCATTATTATTTGGATATAAATATGCTGCTGCTAAAACATGTCTAATCATATTATCATTTAGCTATTTTATCACTACTTTAAATATGTTCAATTTTCAGATTATATCTGGTATTGGCATGGTTAAGAAGCGTGCGAAGATAATGTATATAGGAACAGCAGTAAATGTAATTGCGAATTATCTTTTAATTCCACAAATGGGTATTATAGGTGCTGCATGGGGAACTCTATTAAGCATACTAACTTTGTTCATATTAAGTTATTTTAGTCTAAATTCACATTTTGAACTAAATCTTAGAAAAAAATCAATATTAAAAATTATTGTTTTGAATATAGGAGTATTTTTCATGGTATTTTATCTTAAAAAAATAATTAACCTTAATATTTTTGTAGAAGGATCAATTATTATTTTTGTTGTAGGCCTTATTTATTTGTTAATCGGACATTACTGGAATATTGTAAATTTTAAAATAATATTTAATATTCTGAAAAATGAAGAAACGTCATATGGTGACCAAAAATGAAAAAAAGCCTATTAAAATATTTGTGTTGTTTGAAATGTAGTTCAGAATTTAAATTAATTTCACACAAATCAATTAAAGAAGAGGTGATTGAAGGTTTTTTAATTTGTAAAAATTGCAATAAGAAATATCGAATTATTGACTCTATTCCAATTATAATTAACAAAGATAAGTTAAAAGACTTTAAAAAAACAAAAAAAAATTGGGAAAATTGGTGGCAAAAAATAAGAGATAAAAGCGATATTGATCTTTATGATGATTTGTGGGTAAAAGCAGAAAAAAATCTTGGCGGAAAACCTTTATTTGAAAAGCAGGATTTTAACAATAAAATTGTTCTTGATGCCGGTTGCGGAAATGGAAGATATATATCATCCGACTTTTCTAAATTTAATTGTCAAGAAATTATAGCCGTAGATCTAGGAAGTCAAATTTTTATTGCAAAAGACAGAAATAAACATTTAAAGAATATACACTATATACAAGCAGACTTAACAAGATTACCATTAAAAAAGGAATGTATAGATGTTATTGCATCACATGGAGTATTACATCATACTCCTGATCCAAAAAAAACTTTCCTTAAACTTACAAAGCATTTGAAAATAGGTGGATTATTTGCACTCTATGTATATCATAAAGAATGGGCTTATTTCAAAACTCATAGAAAAAGCTTATTATTAGATGCAGCATATGCAAATGGAGTCTTAATTTGGCAATCTATACGAAAAATCACCAGCAGATTGCCACATTCATTATTATTTATCTTTTGTTATTTAATGACTTTAAAATCTTCTTTAGTTTCATATTTACAAAAAAGTAAATTAAAAAAATTAG
>Ga0272442_10005164_pt1 | contig 17565 bp, 16 predicted proteins | sample SSMForm2O_FD_200262 | JGI IMG/M metagenome (GOLD analysis project Ga0272442, IMG submission 200262) | Marine sediment archaeal communities from Little Sippewissett salt marsh, Falmouth, MA, United States - SSM-Form-2O | ecosystem: Environmental > Aquatic > Marine > Wetlands > Sediment ... | reverse complement strand
CATTCGCGGGCACCCTTTCCTCCCAGATGGTTCCATTCCATTCCCAGGTTTCGGAGTTGGACTGGAATTGGGTGCCTCCGAAAATGACGACCCGTTGACGTCTGGAGTCGTACGCCATGGCGTGGCTGAACCTGTACCAGGGACTGTCTTGTGTACTAGCCGGCGTCACCTCGACCCATTGGCTTCCGTCCCACTCCCAGGTGTCCCTCAGTGAGGACTGGGAGTCGTATCCCCCGAAGAGCACCATTTTGCTCCGGGCGCTGTCGTAGGCCAGGGCGCTTGCATTGCGGGGAACGGGGTTGTCTCCCGCGGGAGTCACCTCCATCCATTGGCATCCGTTCCACTCCCAGGTGTCACCGGCGGGCTCTGTGAAGTTGACCCGTCCCCCGAAAAGCACAACCTTGCCCCGGGCACTGTCGTAAGCCATGGCGTGGGAAAATCGAGCCGAGGGGTTGTCTCCCGCCGGTGTCATCTCCGTCCAGGAGTGCCCGTCCCATTCCCATGTGTCCTGGTAAGTACCGGAGCTTTCCAGTCCCCCAAAGAGCACCACTTTTCCCCGCGCGCTGTCGTACACCATTTTGTGTTCTTGTCGTGGGCTGGGGCTTTGTCCCGCCGGTGTAACCTCCGTCCAGTTGCGCCCGTCCCATTCCCATGTGTCCTGGAGGAAAGATGACGTTTGGTCGGAGCCGCCGAAAAGCACGACCTTGCCCCGTGTGCTGTCATACGCCAGGGCGCACCCGTTCCGCGGGGATGGCAGCTTGTCCGAGAAAAGTGCTCTCCGCCAGAACTTCTCCGTCGACCGGGTGGCGACGATGCCGTCCAGGCCGCCGACATTTCCGCCGGCGGGCATGCGTTCCTTTCCGTCGATCGAGTTTTCCTGGGGATATTCGTCGGCCAGCAGGGACAATGTTGACTCGTTGGGATTTTCCATCGAAGGGGGCAGGTGCGCCGTGGCTACCAACACTGTGTCGGTGATCTGCACCGGCTCCGACTCGTTTCCCGCCGGGTCGATTCCCGTGACGGCGACGAACGGCGTATTCACCTCGGCAAGCCGCTCGCGCGGCCAGCTTCCGTCGGTGTTCGGGAGTGACCAGCCCATAATCGTTCCGTCTCCGGCGGCCGGGAGGACCCGGATCATGGCCAGCTCCCGGTTGTCGAGGGTGAAGGTGTCCGCCGGCAGTTTGTCGGTATCGCTGAAGGGGTCCACCGGCGCCAGGGCGAAGTACGGCCCGGAAGGAATTCTGAAGCTGCCCAAATTTTCCTCGGCGCAGTTGCCCCAGGGAGATTTCAGAAAGGTTACCTGATCTTGGGCAACGGTCAGGACCGGTTGCGATGTCGTTATCTCGATAGAAGGACTCGCAAAGGTGGCGGCGGGATTGTGGTTCCCGGCGATATCCGTCCAACTCAAGGCCGGGATGTACACGCCGTCGTCGGCTCCTTCCGGCACCACGATCTCGAAGGTTGCACTGCTCGAGGTTCTTTTTATTTGGGAAAAATCCAGCTCTGTCGAGTCTAGGGAGGCCTTCAAGGTGGGATCGTCGCCGTCGGTGGCCAACTCCTCGTCGGCTATCGCCGTTACCGAAATGGTCGTTCCGGTGGTGGCCTTACTTACCACGCCCAGCGGGTTGCCGGGCCCGGGGGTGTAGCCCACGCCCGCTGACGCCACTCCCGGGGGGGTAAAGTCGAATACCACCGACCGGTCCGTGTTGTTTGCCACGTGCCCGTAAATGTCGGACACCACTATGGTTACGACCTTGGTACCGTCAGACTCTGAACCGTCCAGGGCATAACTGCACTCGTATCCTAATGGGTCGTCCCGCCCTTCCAATGGACAGGTGGTCCGGTATTCTCCGATGTTGACCCGCGGGTAGCCCGCCTCCTCGTCCAGCGGCTTGTCCACCGAAAATCGCACCAATAAGGTGCTCCGGTTGTCGCGGTCGTTGCGATTGGCGTACCGTCCGGTCGGGTCGCTGGGCGTGACGATCTCCAGGTTAAGTATTCCGGGGGGCAGATCCTCGCACACCAGTGGATCGGCGTCCCGATCGATCTCCTGTTTATCCCGGGCGTTGTCCCCGTCGGTGTCCGCCCGGCAGGGGTTGGTTTTATAGGTGGCCACTTCCTCGATGTTGGTTAACTCGTCACCGTCTTCGTCGTAGGTGCTGAGCGCCGGCACGTCGAAACCGATCTTTGAGGAATCCAGGCTTCCACCGGCAGCGATGGTTACCCCGCCGGTCATGCGCATCAGCAGGATGCGGACGCCCTCCCCGTGGGCGTGCTCGCGGTGCAGGCATCCGGGCGCGCAGCCGGGCTCTTCGGTCTCGTAGGTGCAGGAGGACACGCCTTCACACGGCTGGAGGGAGGGAGCGTTTTCAAAGGCGCTCCAAGGCAGGTAGAAATCCATGGCCGCCCGGTGGCGGCCGTTGGGGATGGTGACCTTGTGAGTCAGGAGGATGCGCCCGTCTGTAAAACCGAGTTGGACGTAGTTGTGTCCTTCCTCTCCGTCTATGCTGATCTCCAACGGCGCGCTGTTGTCCTGGGTGCGGAAGCTGAGAAAGACTTCGATGTCTTCCCAAAGTTCCACCGGTAGGTCAATTTCGGCCGGCTCCCCGCCGCCCAGACCTCCGGTTTCCTCCGTGCAGCCGGAAACGGTACACAGCAGGCATGCAGCGGCAAACAGGGCGGCTCTTCCACCGGCTACCATGAAACCATTCCCCGGTTGATGTTCACATTCAGGTCTCCTGGGCTGACGTCACCGTAAGGCGGCGGTGCTTCCTTGCCAGCACCGAGCAGAACCGCCGCAGTGACTCCGCCGGCTACGGCCACGCCGACCAGCGTCCAGACCCACCACTTCTGGTACCATTTCTCTGGTTTCTCGGTCAGCTTTGCCCATACCGCGGTGGTTTCGCCGGGGTCCACGTAGACCTCCGACTGCCAGTTGAAGAAACCGCTCTTGGTCAGGCGAACAATGTGGCGGCCGGATTGGAGATTGCCGAGAGGGGGCATGGGAATCTCGCCGCGCTTCCGGTTGTCCACATACACCGTGGCTTCTTCCTCGCTGGCACTCAAGGCCAACTGGCCATTTTCTTCGGAACTGATTCCTAAAAGGCGCCTTCCGGCGAAACGCACCGCACGGATGAGTTGGTCTTGTGTGCCACGAAAGGACTCGGTAACGCGAGAATCCACCATGGTCTCCCTGGGGTTGATCATTCTAAGGGAAATCATGTAGCTCTCGGCCAACTTGCCGACGTTGCCCACTATCAGTTTGTCCACCCCCAACGCACCGCCAATCTCGGCCAGGCAGGACGTGTCTCCCGCGCACCCCATCAAAGTCTTTTTCTCCTCTAGTTGGAGCATGGCCACCAGATCGGTTTGACTGACCACGGTGGATCCCTCGATTCTCTTTATCTCCACTGAGAGCACCTGGGTCAGGTTATCGGTGATCTCCTTGGACACGCCCGTTGGAGTCAGATCGAATATGGCGAAGGAAAGCTTCTGGCCCTTGGCCAGCTTGAACCGCGGGGTGGTTTGCGCCCCTTCGAGGCCCAACAAGGAGGCCAGTAAGCCAGGCAGAATGGAGGGGAGCCGTTCGAGAGATCCTGCCGTGTCGCTAGCCCGGCCGATCGGGCTGTTCTTGCGGGCGTCGATCAGCGTCAGGGATACAACCACCTGGTTGCCGATCCGGCCCACTGAACTGCTCAGTATCAAGTCGGAGTCCATATTCCTGGATGCCTCGGCAACGCAGGCTAAGTCTTCCTTGCAGCCTAGGAGCCTCTTGGTCGTTTCCAGTGTGAGCGTGTCCTTGACATCGGCGAGGGTGGTAACTTTGTACTTCGGCCAAGCCGACAGTTTCTCGGCGATCTGAGCGGTTAGGGGGGCCGCGATGGCGTCGGGAAGCCCGATCGGCCGGACATCCAGGACCAGGATGGTAACAGGTACCTGGCCGCCCTGTGCTACAGGCTTCTGTGACGAAGCTCCGTACCCGGTTGATTGAATCTGGGCACTCCCGAAAATAGCGACAACGGCAATGAGTGATATCTTCACCGGGACCCCGCTTGGTACAATATGAACAACAATATTGGGCAAGTTTACCATTAATAGCTATATCCGTGTAGCACTTTCCCGGTAGTGTTTCTCCACTTTGCCTGCCGACTCCCTTGTGCTTTGGGGGGAGTTGGTGTAGAGAAACCTGGATCCATGCCCAAGGACGACGACAAAGACCGGAGGCGGTTCGAGCGGCTGGAGAGGCGCGACGTCATCCAGGTCAAGGAGTTTACCTACCCGGAGCGGGGGAGCTTCCGCGAGGCGCGGATTATCGACATCTCCGGCGGGGGGCTGCAGATCGAGACCAAGGAGCACTTTCCCGAGAAGGCGGTTTTGAAGATCGAGATGAACTTCACCGGGTGGCAGCAGTACACCCACGGGTTCTTGAAGTACTTCGGCACCGCGGCCCAGCGGCCTTTGATTGTGCTGGCGGAGGTGATTCGCTGCAAGACGGTGGTGCCGGGGAGAAAGTACGTGGTGGCGGCCACTTTCTCGGGCATCGACGAGAACCAGCGCGACGCGCTGATTAGGTTCATTCGCAAGGAAATCATCCGCAAGGCCTGATTCCGTGCAATCCTTCTACGAAACAGTTTTCATCGGCGGCGGCATCAGCTGCCTGGCGGCGGCGCGCAGGTTCCGGGGGGATTCGATCCTGTTCGAGCGGGAGGACCGGGTGGGCGGGCTGTGCCGAACCGAGGAGGTGCGCGGATTCTCCTTCGACCGCACCGGTCACCTGCTGCACCTGCGCAACCAGCGGGTAGAGCGCCTGGTGGGGAGCCTGCTGGAGGGCAACCTGGTCTCGCGGATCCGCAATTCGTGGATCTACTCGCACGGGGCGTACACCCGCTACCCGTTCCAGTCGAATTTCTACGGTTTGCCCCCCGAGGTGGTGACCGAGTGCCTGCTGGGGGTCGTCCGCGCCCAAAAGAAGAAGCAATCGCAGAAGAACTTCGCCGATTGGGTGCTTTCCACCTTCGGGGAGGGGGTGGCGCGGCATTTCATGTTTCCTTACAACCAGAAACTGTGGACGGTGCCGCCCCGGAGGCTGACCACCGAGTGGATGGGGCGCTTCGTCCCCCGGCCCGACCTGGAGAAGGTGATCGCCGGGGCGCTGGCCGATGCGCATGACGCCGCCGGTTACAACGCCTTTTTTCTCTATCCGCGGACCGGTGGCATCGAGTCGCTGGTGCGGGCGCTGGCGGCGGATGTGAAGAACGCCGTCTGCGGCGCGGGGGTCAAGAGCATCGATTTGAAAAAGCGCCGGCTTACGCTGACCACCGGCGACCGGGTGGGTTTCGGCCGGCTGGTTACCTGCGCGCCGCTGCCCGAGCTGGTCAAGATGACCCGACCGCTGCCCGACCGGGTCAGGCAGGCCGCCCGCAAGCTGCGCTGGTCCTCGGTCTACAACCTCAACCTGGGCATCCGCCGGGAAGACACCGACCGGCACTGGGTGTACGTGCCCGGGGACCGCTTCGCCCTCTACCGTTTCGGCTATGCCAGCAACTTCTCCGAGCGGACCGCGCCGCGGGGCAAAACCAACGTTTACACCGAGGTGGCCTACAGCCGGTACCGGCCCCTGGCCAGGGGCATCCGGAGCCGGGTGATCCGGGACCTGATCGAGATCGGCGCCATCCGCTCCAAGAAGGATGTCCTGGTCACCCAGGAGAACCGTTTAAAGTACGCCTACGCCATCTACGACCGGAACCGCTCCAAAGCGGTGTCCACCTGCCTCAAGTTTTTCGAGTCGAAGGACATCTACCCGGTGGGCCGCTACGGGCGCTGGGAATACGGTACCATGGAGGACGCCCTGCTGCAGGGCCTGGAGGTGTCCAAACGCCTGAAAAAATAAAGCTTTCAGGCACATCAACGGATTTTATCGAGGGTTTGGATATTCCTTGACCCATGAGGGCAAAAATGTTTAACTTCGCCCACCATTGGAGGGGGTGGAGGTGACGCCTTGATAAATATGAGCGTCGCTCGCCGGTACGCGCAGGCTCTTCTGGATCTGGTGGAGAAAGACCCGGGCAAGGTCGCCGACCGGCTGGTGGAGTTCGACCGGATCATCCGGGAGACCCCGCTGCTGAAAGAGGTGCTGATCAGCCCGGCCTTCCGCATGGAAGAGCGCCGCAGGGTCTTTGACCGGGTGATCAAGAAACTGGCCTGGGGCGCGCCCCTGGACCGCTTCTTGTGGTATCTGGTGGAGCACCGGCGCATGGATCACATCGGCGGGATCGCCGAGGCCTTCCAGGGTATGGTGGACCAGCGCGCCGGCAAGGTGCGGGTTGAGGTGACCTCGTCCAAACCCCTGGACCAGGCCACCGGCACCAAGCTGAGCAGCACGCTTTCCAGGGCCCTGGGCAAGACGGTGATCATGAAACCGCGCGTGGACGAGTCGCTAATCGCCGGCCTGTCGGTCAGGGTCGGGGATCTGGTCGTGGACGGAAGCCTCAAGACCCAGCTGAACAGCCTCCGGGAGATCTTGACCCGGAAATCCTGAGAACTGCGCAGGTGAGGGAATCATGCGGATCAAAGCCGAAGAGATAAGCCAGATCATCAAGGAAGAGATCGCCGGTTACGACAAGCGCGTCGAGGTGGCCGAGACCGGCACGGTGCTCAGCGCCGGCGACGGCATCGCCCGGGTGCACGGCCTGGAGAAGGTCATGGCCGGCGAGCTGGTCGACCTGCCCGACGGGGTCCAGGGCCTGGTGCTCAACCTGGAGGAGGACAACGTGGGCATCGCGGTCATGGGCCACGCCGAGAAGGTTTCCGAGGGCGATCCGGTCAAACGCACCGGCAAGATCGCCTCGGTGCCGGTGGGCAAAGAGGTCGCCGGCCGGGTTCTGGACGCTTTGGGCAAGCCCATCGACGGCAAGGGGCCGGTGGACGCCAAGGAGACGCGGGAGATCGAGCTCAAGGCCCCCGGGATCGTCTGGCGCCAGTCGGTCAACGAGCCGCTGCAGACCGGCATCATCGCCATCGACTCGATGATTCCCATCGGCCGCGGGCAGCGCGAGCTGATCATCGGCGACCGCACCACCGGCAAGACCGCCATCGCCATCGACACCATCATCAACCAGAAGAACACCGACGTGTACTGCATCTACGTGGCCGTGGGCCAGAAGCAGTCAACCGTGGCCCGGGTGGTGGATAAGCTGCGCCGGGAAGGCGCCATGGAATACACCACGGTGATCGCCGCCAACGCGTCCGATCCCGCGCCGCTGCAGTTCATCGCCCCTTACTCCGGCTGCACCATGGGCGAGTACTTTCGCGACAACGGCATGCACGCGGTCATCTTCTACGACGACCTGTCCAAGCACGCGGTGGCCTACCGGCAGCTGGCCCTGCTGCTGCGGCGCCCCCCGGGCCGCGAGGCCTTCCCCGGCGACGTGTTCTACCTGCACAGCCGCTTGCTGGAGCGCGCGGCCAAGATGTCCGACGCCCGCGGCGGCGGCTCGCTGACCGCCCTGCCGGTGATCGAGACCCAGGCCGGAGACGTCTCGGCCTACATTCCCACCAACGTCATCTCGATCACCGACGGCCAGATCTTCTTGGAGACCGACCTGTTCTTCGCCGGCCAGCGCCCGGCGGTGAACTCGGGCCTGAGCGTCTCCCGGGTGGGCGGCGCCGCCCAGAACAAGGCCATGAAGAAGATCGCCGGCATGCTCCGGCTCGAGCTGGCCCAGTACCGCGAGCTGAAGGCCTTCGCCCAGTTCGGCTCCGACCTGGACAAGGCCACCCAGGACCAGCTGGCCCGCGGCGAGCGGCTCATGGAGCTTTTGAAACAGGGCCAGTACGTGCCCATCCCGGTCGAGGAGCAAATCCTCATGCTCTACGCCGGAACCTCGGTGGACGAGAAAGAAGAAAACTGGATCCGCAATTATCCGATGGACGAAATCGGGCGCTACGTCGAGGAGCTGCGCCGTTTCGCCAGGGAGAAGCACGCCGACAAGCTGAAAAAGCTGGCCGAGAAGGCCACCCTGGACGACGCCACCGTGGCCGACCTGGACGCCGTTCTTACGGATTTCCGCAAGACCTTCGACAAGACGGTCGGAGCGGGGGAGTAGCGATCGGCTGAGCCATGGCGACGCTCAAGCAAATACAAAAGCGCATCGGCGCGGTAAAGAGCACCCAGCAGATCACCAAGGCCATGAAAATGGTGGCGGCGGCCAAGTTCCGCAAGGCCCAGGAGTCGGTGATCCGGGCGCGACCCTTCGCCCGGGAGATGCAGCGGACCCTGGGCCGCCTGGCGGCCATCCACACCGAGGTCCAGGAGCACCCCCTGGTGGTAAAGCGGGAGAACATCGGCAAGGAGGACCTGTTCGTCCTCACCTCCGACCGCGGCCTGTGCGGGTCGTTCAACTCCAACGTGCTGCGGACGGTGGAGCACTACCTGCTGGACAACCAGGACCACTTCACCGGCATTTTCCTGTCCACCATCGGCAAGAAGGGGTTCATGTATTTCAAGCGCCAGGGGGTCAACATCCGGCAAAACGTGGACGACCTGCTCGACAAGCCCGTTTACAGCCGGGCGGTGGAGTTGGCCGAGGATCTGGCCGAGCGCTACACCAGCGGCGAGGTCGACCGGGTCACCCTGGTGTTCAACGAGTTCCGCTCGGCGGTGCAGCAGACCGTGGTGTTCAAGACCTTGCTGCCCCTCGAGCCCCCGCAGGCCGGTGAGGACGATCTTTTCGTCGACTACGTCTACGAACCGGACAAGCCCGCACTGCTGGATCGCATCGTGCGGCGCTACCTGGCCAACCAGTTGTTCATGGATGTGCTGGAGTCGGTGGCCTCGGAGCACGGCGCGCGTATGACCGCCATGGAGAACGCCACCGAGAACGCCACCGAGATGATCCAGGACTTGACCCTGGTTTACAACAAGGCCCGCCAGGCTGCCATCACCCGCGAGTTGATGGACATAGTCGGCGGCGCCGAGGCCCAGCAGTCATAATTGTAGGGGCGGGCCACTGTGCCCGCCCAACGACGGGAGACTTCGATGGCTGAAGAGACAAGAGCGGAAGGCAAGGTGCTGCAGGTCATGGGTCCGGTGGTGGACGTGGCCTTTCCCCCCGGGAAGGTGCCGGAGATCTACACCGCGCTGAGGATTTCCAACCCGGCCATCAGCGACGAGCAGTGGAATCTGGTGGTCGAGGTGGCCCTGCACCTGGGCGAGAGCATGGCCCGCTGCATCGCCATGGACTCCACCGACGGCCTGGTCCGGGGCATGCCGGTGCAAAACACCGGCGAGCCCATCCAGATGCCGGTGGGCCAGGAGACCCTGGGACGCATCCTGAACGTGATCGGCAAGCCGGTGGACGAGGGCCCGCCGGTGGACGCCAAGATCTTCTACCCCATCCACCGCCCCGCGCCTTCCTTCCTGGACCAGTCGGTGGCCATCGAGGCCTTCGAGACCGGTGTGAAGGTCATCGATCTGCTGGAGCCCTACATGAAGGGCGGCAAGATCGGCCTGTTCGGCGGCGCCGGTGTGGGCAAGACCGTCATCGTCATGGAAATGATCCACAACGTGGCCAAGCAGCACGGCGGTTTTTCCGTTTTTGGCGGCGTGGGCGAGCGCACCCGCGAGGGCAACGACTTGTGGACCGAGATGAAGGAGTCCGGCGTTCTGAAGAACACCGCGCTGATCTACGGCCAGATGAACGAGCCGCCGGGCGCCCGCGCCCGGGTGGGCCTCTCGGCGCTGACCGCCGCCGAGTACTTCCGCGACGAGGAAGGCCAGGACGTGCTGCTGTTCATCGACAACATCTTCCGCTTCACCCAGGCGGGCTCCGAGGTCTCCGCGCTGCTGGGGCGCATACCCTCGGCGGTGGGCTACCAGCCGACGCTGTCCACCGACCTGGGCGAGCTGCAGGAACGCATCACCTCCACCAACAAGGGCTCGATCACCTCGGTGCAGGCCATCTACGTCCCCGCCGACGACCTGACCGACCCGGCGCCGGCCACCACCTTCGCTCACCTGGACGCCAACACCGTGCTGAGCCGGGCCATCTCCGAGATGGGCATCTACCCGGCGGTGGATCCGCTGGACTCCAACTCCCGCATCCTGGACCCCGCGGTGGTGGGCGAGGAGCACTACCGCACCGCCCGCGAGGTCCAGCAGGTGCTGCAGCGCTACAAGGACCTGCAGGACATCATCGCCATTCTGGGCATGGAGGAGCTTTCCGACGAGGACAAGCAGACCGTGGCCCGCGCCCGGAAGATCCAGCGCTTCCTGTCCCAGCCCTTCCACGTGGCCGAGACCTTTACCGGCCGGCCGGGAGTCTACGTGAAGATGCAGGACACCGTCGCCGGCTTCCGCGAGATTCTGGACGGCCAGCTGGACGACCTGCCCGAGCAGGCCTTCTACATGGCCGGGGCCATCGACGAGGTGAAGGCCAACGCCAAGAAGATGGCGGCGGCCTGAGGAGTCGCAAGTGGCGACCTCGGTTAATCTCAGACTGCTGACCCCCTACCAGAGCCTGTTCGAGGGCGAGGTGGAAGGCGTTATCGTGCCCGGCGAGTACGGCGAGTTCGGCGTGCTGGCCATGCACACCAAGTTCGTCACCACTCTCAAGCCGGGCGTCCTGCGCTACGTCAAGGACGGCCAGACCGTGAAATACGCCATCTCCGGCGGCTTCGCCGAGGTGCACCAGAACGGGGTCACCGTCCTGGCCGACTCCATGGAGCGCCCGCAGGACATCGACGCCGACCGGGCCAAGCAGTCCCGCGAGCGGGCCAGGCAAGAGCTTGAAAACCGCGCCAAGCTGGAGCCGAGGCAGGTCGCCCGTTGGGAAGACCGCCTGGCCCGGGCCGAGAACCGGCTGAAACTCGCAAAATAGCTGTAGGGGCGGGGTTTATCCCCGCCCGAACGCGGCCAGGGCATCTCCGGGAGGGCATAAAGCCCTCCCCTACATCAAATCAGCAGGATATCCACCGGAGGGCCGGTGCGGATCTCCAGGCGGGGACCGCCGTGGTAGATCTCGCCGTCGAAGACGTAGGAGAGGGGTCTCTCTGCCTCCACGATCACCTGGTCGGTGATGTCGTTGAAGTGGTCGGGGTGCACCGGGATGCCTCCGCCCTTGAAGGTCCACATGATGCGGGCGAAGGAGCGCGGCTTGATCTTGAAAGCGCCCACCTGGAAGGTCTGAAGGGTCTCGTTGGCCCGCGGGTAGGGGGTAAATCCCATGCCCAGCTTCTCCATGGTGGAGCAGGAGAGGCCGTTGTTCATCTCCCAGGGCAGGGGCTCGCCGCCTACGGTGATCTTGCCCGGTTCCAGCCGGAAAACTTCGCGGATCTTCTTGCCGTGCGTCAGCCAGGAACCGAACCAGGAAGCCAGCAGCCCGGCCACCTTGAGCTGGGAGTCGTCCTGGCGGATGTGCAGTTCGCGGTAGAAGCGGTACATGAAACCGGTGGCCATGGAGAACCCGTAGTGGACGCCCTTGCCGTCGTCCACCCGCAAGACCTTGCGGCGGGTGACGTCGAAGCGCTCCTTGGTGTGGTACTTGCGCATGATCTTCTCGAGCAGCTTTTCGGGCTTGCCCTTCACCCCGATGGAATAGGCATGCGCGTTGTGGGTGCCGCCGCACAGGAAAGCCACCCGGGGCAGGGGACGCTCTTTGTAGATCTTGATGAAGGTGGACAGGGTGTAGTGGTTGGAGCCGTCGCCGCCGCCGATGCCCAGTATGTCGATTTCCCGGTCGAGGAAGGTCTTGGCCACGTCGTCGATCTCGTCGATCGAGCTGGTTTCTTTCAGGCTGCCCGGATCTCCCAGCACGAAGGCCAGCTTCTCGCCGATCTGGCCGCGGAAGGCCCTTTTCTTGCCCGCGTTGCGGTTCAAAATAATCCCGATTCCCGGCAACCTGCACCTCCCTGAGGGGGCCAAAGGTAGCGCCTGAATCATCGGCTGTCAACACAAGGCGTGGACACCCCGTCCGAGTGATGCTATATCCCATTGCGGCGGGTGGAGGAGACTTCGCAATGCTGAACCCCATGAAACTCAAGGACTACGTAACCCTGGGCAACATCCTGGGCGGCCTGGCGGCGATGGTCGCCGCGGTGGAGGGCAGCCTGGACTGGGCCTGCGGGTTCATGCTCGTCGCCTGGATCTTCGATTCCTTCGACGGCGTGGTGGCCCGGATGACCGGGGGGGGCAACAAGTTCGGCGAGGTGTTCGACAATGTGGCCGATCTGGTGGCCTACTCGCTGGCGCCCACCTTCATCATCTACCTGGCCTACCACACGCCCCGGGAGCTGGGCGGAGCCGGGTGGCCGGTATGGGCCGCGGCGGCGCTGGCCTTTATCCCCACGGTAGTCGGCTGCATTCGCTTCACCCGCAACAACGTCAAAGACGTCATCATGCCCGAGTTCCACATGGGCCTTCCCCGGACGGTCTACGCCCTGTATATAGCCACCCTGTTCACCTCGCACGTCTTTCACAATCCCTGGGTGCTGGACCCCGCCGGCAACACGCTGCTGTATGCCCTGGGGGCGGTGTTCATCCTGGCCACCAGCTGCCTGGTGCTGACCCTGCGCCCCTATTTCGCCAAGCCCAAGCGCGGGGGCCTGGGCTGGGTGATTTTCTGCACGGTGTTCTTCCTGACCACCTCGGGGGCGGGCTTCGTCGTCGGCCTGGTCGTGGGCGACCTGCGCATCTTCGCCGACGCCCTCTTCGTCAACTTCAGCCTGTACACCTGGTTCCAGCACATGAGCATCCCGGACTACAAGTTGCGGGAAGCCAGGCGCTACGTCGAACAGTTGATTCGGGAGTGGAAGGAAGAGATGGAGTAGGCTCTAGGAGTCCTGGTACTGCTCGTGGATCTCCTTGACCTCGTCCATGATCTCGGCGAAGGCCCCGGCGCACTCGGGGTCGAAATGGGTCCCGGCGTCCGACTGGATGATGCCCAGTGATTCCTCCAGGGCCAGCGCGCCCTTGTACACCCGCCGGGAGCTCAGCGCGTCGAAGACATCGGCCACCGCCACGATCCGGCCGACCTGGGGGATTTCCTCCCCCTTGAGCCCGTTGGGATAGCCGCTGCCGTTCCACTTCTCGTGGTGGGTAATGGCCACCGTCTCGGAGAACTTCAGCAGCGGAGAGTCGCTGTCGGCCATGATGCGGCCGCCGATGGTGGTGTGCTCCTGCATGATCTTCCACTCTTCGGCGTTGAGCTTGCCCGGCTTGAGCAGCACCGCGTCGGGGATGCCGATCTTGCCCACGTCGTGCATCGGCGCGGCATACAGCAGTAACTCCACCTGGTCGTCATCCCAGCCCAGCTTGCGGGCCAGGGCGGCGGAGTAGTGGGACATGCGGCGGATGTGCGCGGCGGTGTCCTTGTCCTTGTACTCGGCGGCCACCGAGAGCCGCAAGATGGTGTCCAGGTGCACCTGCTTGATCTCGGCGGTCAGCCGGGCGTTGTTAACCGCCACCGCCGCCTGGGAGGCCAGCGAGCGGACCAGGTCTTCCTTGTCGCGGTCGAAGTCGACCGACTGGCCGGCCTGGGTGGCGTTGATCAACTGCAGGACTCCCAGCACATCCTCGCGGTGATCCAGCATGGGAACCGCCAGCACCGACTTGGTGCGGTAGTCGTTGCGCTGGTCGAAGTCCGGGTTGAAGTCGTAGGGGGCTTCGTCCCCGATGGTGTAGACGTCCGAGATGTTCAGGTTCTTCTTGGTGGAGGCCACGTAGCCGGCGATGCTGTCCTCGCTGATCGGCAGGGTGAACGACGAGAACAGGGCCCGCTCCCCCTCGGGCCCCAATCGCTGGCTCAGCGTGTCGTTCTGGGATACGGCGAAGCGCAGCTGGTCGCCCTCGCGCAGGTACAGGCTGCCGGCGTCGGCGCTGGTGAAATGACGCGCCTCGCGCACGATCATCTCCAGCAGCTTGTTCAGATCGTGCATGCTGGAAAGCGCGATGCCGATCCGGTGCAATTTCAGCAACTCTTCGCGGAAACGCTCGGTGTCCATGAACCCGCTCCTGCCCCCCGGGGCCACTCATGGTAGCACAGGTCCCCGGGGGCATCCAGCCCCAACAATACCCCTTTATTTCCACGCAGATATGCGGTAGATCTTTTGGGCGTCCCGGGCGTCTTTACAAATCATGGCTACCCGTACGCATTGGAGGTTCCCATGAGATTCTGGAAAGTTGCGTTACCGTTGGTCTCGTTGGCCCTTCTGCTGCCCGGCTCGTCCGATGGACGCATCTGGTGGTCGGGAAGGCCGCAGACGAATTCCTACGAGGTGGAGATAATAGTCGACGGATCGGCCCGCCCGGAATATTACCACGGCGGCCACACCTACATCGAAGGCCGCCGGGGCGATCGCTACGTCATCCGGGTGCACAACCGCACCTGGCGCCGGGTCGAAGCGGTGATCTCCGTCGACGGCCGCGACGTGATCGACGGCAAGTCCTCTTCATTGAGCAAGCGCGGCTACGTGATTCCCGCATATTCCTACGTGGACGTGGACGGTTTTCGCCTGAGCATGCACGACGTGGCCGCCTTCCGCTTCACCGACGTTCCCGATTCCTACGCCGCGCGCATGGGCACCCCCTGGAAGGTCGGCATCATCGGCGTGGCCGTCTTCCCCGAGCGGGTCCGCCGCCCCCGCCCGCGGCCCCGTCCGCCTCTGATCAGCGGGCGCAGGTCCAAGAGCGCCCCCGGCGACTGGGACAGCTCCGTATCCGCCGGCTCCGCCGAGGCCGCCCCCCGCTCCCGCAACCTGGGCACCGAATTCGGCGAACGCCGCGCCTCCTACGTCAGCGAAACCCGTTTCGTAAGGCAGAACTGGTCCAGCCCCGCCGCAAGATTATCCCTGCGCTACGACGACCGCGAAGGTTTGTGCAACCTGGGCGTAGGCGCCTTCTGCTACCACCCCCACCCGCCGTGGCCCCCCCCCTACGAACCCGACCCCCCTCCGAACGAATTCGCCGAACCCCCCCCGGGCTGGGATCACTTCGCCCCCTGGTACTAGATCGTAAACGTGCGCGTACACGTGCGCGTGCGCGTGCGCGGAAAGCTACTTAATCTGCTCCGGCCAGACCTGAAACTCCGCCGACCAGATTCCCTCTTCGCTGCGCACCAGCGCCAACACCCCCGCAGTAGGAAACCCCAGCGTCTCCGGCGGCCTCGCTTCCCCTAAAAGCCGTCCCGCCAGCGCCGGCAGAAACGGCAAATGTCCCACGATCATCGTATCCCGGGTTTCCCCCTCGAGCTGTCGCACCACCGGCTCGACGGGGTCATTGGGCTTGAGCCCCTGAGTCTCCGCCGGCGCCTGCCCCGGCGCGATCTCTTCGGCGATGATCTGCGCCGTCTGCAGCGCCCGCGCCTTGGTGCTGCAGCGGATGTCCGCGACCCGGATGCCCAGACCCTTCAGGTGCCTCCCCACCTTGGCCACCACCGCCTTCCCCGTCCCGGAGAGCGGACGGACCGGATCCACATCCGACGAAACCGCTTCCCCGTGTCTTACCAGAAAGAGCTTCATCACCTGGTCTCGAACACCAGCAGGTAGGGGACCGCCGGGTTGCCGGAGGCGTCGCGGAAGGAGTTGTGCTTCCCCTGGTTGATCCAGATAACGTAGGTTTTCTTCGGCTGCAGGGTGACCGGTAGCACGATGGTGCGCGAGTCTTTGTACTTGGGGGCGCCGGTTTTGGGGAAGGTTTCCTTGGAGGCCTGCACGAACGACCACATTTTCTTGGTCTGCATGTCCTTGGAGAAAGTGACCTTGATCTCCTTCAGCTTGGAATCCACCGCGGTGGCGCCGGAGACCGGCACGGTCTTGACCACGACCGGAGGCATGGTCTTTACGGAGGGTGAACCGGCCAGCGCCGGGGCGCTGAGCATTGACAGGATCGACAGAACGACCAGTGCTCTCATGATATTGCTCCTTTCGCGTGCGCACTTCTCACGTATCCGTGAGGGTACGCCACCGGGTATGGTTGTCAAGGGCCGCTTTTTCTGCTGTTCTCGCCGCTGCTGCTCAACGACATCGCCGTCATCCTCTTGTCCAAGAGACTGGCAGTCTGGGCCCAGTGGGTGGTGGGCCTGTGGGTTTTCTGGTAATCAGAAGTCCACGCAGCCCAGGTTGACGTACTGTCCGGGGTAGGCGGTCTCCATCTGCTGGAAGTAGGTGCTGCACTGCGAGTCGGATGAGCACCAGCTGCTCTCGCAAAAATTGTCGCGGCACTCGTACAGGTAGGGATAGGAACCGAGGGTCAGACACTTGCACTTTGCACTTCTGCTTTTCTCAACTGATTGAAATTCAAGCACAACGATAAATTAAGTGCAAAGTGCAAGTGTCTGACCCTCTGCTCTCTGGTATGGTGGGGGTCGATGGAGTCGATCGGCCGCTACCTCAAAGACCACGCCGAACAATATACGGAGGAATTGCCTCCGGTGCCGCCGGGCCTTCGGCTGTGTGTAGTGATTCCTTCCCTGGCTGAGCGGGGGAACATCGGGGCGGTGCTGGATTCGTTGCCGGAGAAGGACGACCGGTTCGAAGTTATCGTGGTGGTGAATCATAAGGAAGGTGCGCCTGATGAGATCGTTTCAAACAACGCCGGGACCGTTGAAGATCTGTCGGGGCGCGCCCTGGTGATAGAGAGGGTTTTTGCTCCGGACGTCGCCGGGGTGGGGGCGGCGCGGAGGGCGGGGATGGATCTGGCGCTGCGCCGATTGGTGCAGGCCGGTAGCCCGGAGAAAAGCGCCATCGCCTGCCTGGACGCCGACTCGCCGGTGGATCCCGGGTACGTCGAGGGGATTCTGTCGGTGTTCGGCGGCGACAATCCGCCGGCGGCGGGGATCTGCGCTTGCCGGCATCCGATTCCTGAGGATGAAGAACGGGCCAAAGCCATCGTGGCCTACGAGCTGTGGCTGCGCTACATGGAGCAGGGCTTCAGGTACTGCGGGTCGCCGTATGCCTTCCAGACCATCGGTTCCTGCACGGTGGTGTCTCCTCGCGCTTACGCCCTGGCCGACGGGATGCCCCGCCGCCAGGCCGGCGAGGATTTCTACTTTCTGCAGAAGATCGCCAAGGTTTTCGGTCGCGTGGTCGATATCGACGTTACCGTGCATCCATCCGCGCGGGTCTCAAACCGGGTGCCCTTCGGCACCGGCCGGGCCATGATCCGCTGCCGGGACGAGGGGCCGGACTACTACCTGCAGGCGGAGCCGCCGCGGGCTTTTGTGGATTTGAAAAGATTCTTCGAAAGCTCTGTTGCGGGTCTCGCCGGGATGCGCGAGGCGGCCAGCCCGTTGTTGGCGTCTTTCATCGAAAAACACGGCGGCTGGGCGGTGCTGGAGGACATCCGCAAGAACTCGGCCGACGCGGAGCATTTTGCCTTCGGGGTGCATACCTGGTTCGACAGCCTGCAGGTGGTGCGCTACGCCCGCCGGTGCAAAGCCGAGTCCGGCGGGGTGTGGATACTGGATGCCCTGGGTGAATTGGGATTCGAGGTCGGTTCGGAGCTGGAGCCCGCGCTTTGGCGCATGCGGAGGATGAGGCGCTCGCGGCTGGCTTGATCCTGGAAGCGGCCTT
>Ga0272442_10005162_pt1 | contig 17568 bp, 14 predicted proteins | sample SSMForm2O_FD_200262 | JGI IMG/M metagenome (GOLD analysis project Ga0272442, IMG submission 200262) | Marine sediment archaeal communities from Little Sippewissett salt marsh, Falmouth, MA, United States - SSM-Form-2O | ecosystem: Environmental > Aquatic > Marine > Wetlands > Sediment ... | reverse complement strand
CTTTGCTGCAGCAGCGGGTATAATCGCCCTTCTGGGCATGAACATGCATTCGCCCTTTGATATTGTAATAGCGCCCCAGGAAATCCCTATAGGACCGCCTGTAGAGATGCACAGCGGCCTTCTGGGCATGCTGCAGACCAACCGGGCAGTGTTCACTGCCGCCAAACTGGTTCTGTTCATGAACCTCTACCTGGGCGGGGCAGCGAATATACCGGCAATGATCGCCAAGACATTCGCCCTGTACATGGTCTCGGTAGTAATCGGTGTATCATTCCCCCGTTTCAGGACAGAACAGTCAATACGGTTCTTTCTTAAAGTTCCTCTGGTACTGGCAATCCTGTCAGTCATCTATGTAACACTATTGTAGGAGCAGGAAACTGTGAAGAAAAAAGACAGAAGCCGCAGGGAATTTCTGGAAAATGCCGGGCTCTCCGACCCTGAAAAAGAGCTTTTCTGCAATGCCAAGCCCCGGCCGTCAAAAACTCTGGGTAAATATATGGAAGGGTTCCTGAACTGGTCCAGGGCCAATTCCCTCTGGATACTGGGATACGGCACCGGATGCGGCGCCATAGAGTTGAGGCCTCTTATGACAGCCCGGTATGATATGTTCCGGTACGGTATAGCTCCCCGGCCCACACCGCGCCAGTCAACCGTTTTCATTATCGGCGGGTACGCGTCGGTAAAAACACTGAAGCGGATCGTCCGGAGTTATGAGCAGATGCAGGACCCGAAATTTGTCATGGGTCTGGGCTCATGCACAATAAACGGCGGCATGTACTGGGACAGCTACAACACCATAAACCGGCTGGATCACTACATACCCGTTGATGTGTATATTACCGGATGCATGCCCCGGCCCGAATCCATCATTGCCGGATTCGAGGAGCTGAAAAACCGAATCCGCAAGGGATACACCCAGGGCGCAAACCAATACATCAATAATTTTGACTGGTATAAACGCAATCAGAAACAAATAATAAAAGACTGGAATATGCCCGACTATAACTGGTAGAGGTGCCATGAAAACTGTACTAAAAGAGCTGAAAAAAACATTCTCCATAGACTCTGTGCTGCAGCAGAAAGACCGCACCTGGTTCATCACAGTCCAGAGAGAACACGCGGTGCCCCTGCTCAATCATCTTCAGAGCATACAGGGCTTCACCCACCTTTCTCTGCTGACCGCTGTTGACAGAATCGAGGATAACCGGTTCGAACTGGCCTATATTCTGTTCAATCATTACGAAAAGGTCACCCTCGGGGTCAATGTACTCATAGACCGGGACAACCCGGTCATGGATTCAGTGCATCACCTGTGGCGGCACGCTGCCACTCATCAGCGGGAACTGAACGAGATGTTCGGCATCTCATTTCCCCAAAGTCCCCGGAACAGCGAGAGTTTCATTCTTGAAGGCTGGGACAGTATGCCGCCTATGCGGCGGGATTTTGACACCAAGGAATATGCCGAAGACAGGTTTTTCCCCAGGCCCGGACGTACGACAAACGACCCGGCTTCATTCATGAAAGACAAGCTCTATCCCGAGGGAGAATAACAATGAACGGTATAACATCCGCTCACCATACACACACGCCTCAGGCCGAAAGCAGCCTTGATTTTGATTCAGGTAAATATGTAAAGATCTGGCAGGGCCCCCAGCATCCGGGAGTTACCGGCAACATGTCCCTGGAGCTTTATATAAGCGGCAGTGAAGTCGTACAATGCAAAACCCATGTGGGTTATCTGCACCGGGGCTTTGAAAAGCTGATGGAGCGCCGCAGGTTCATCCAGAACTTTCCCCTGGTATGCCGGATATGTGTTCCCGAGCCCGATACCAATGAATTCCTCTATGCGTCTGCAATAGAAGAGCTGGCCGGGATCGAGGTTCCTGAACGGGCCTTGTGGCTCCGCACGCTGAACCTGGAGCTCTCCCGCCTGGCAAGCTTTCTCATGTGGATCGGCGGCCAGGCAGGAGCCTTCGGACTGGGTACAGTAGGCCAGTGGACTATGGCGCACCGTGATTTTATCCTCGATCTTTTCGAAGAGCTTACCGGCGGCAGGGTATACCATATGTACATGCTTCCCGGCGGTGTACGCGCTGATCTTCCCCATGGATTTGACAAAAGGCTCTTACACGTCATCGCCGATGCTGAAAAATTGCTCTATGAAATCGAGAAAGTTGTCTTTCACAATGCCGTGTTCAAAAAACGCGCCCGGGGCCTCGGTGTTATATCACAGGATATGGTCGACACCTACGGTGTTGTAGGTCCCAATGCCCGTGCTGCAGGCTTTGCCCGCGATGTGCGCAAAGACAGCCCCTATGCAAAATACAGTGAACTCGATTTTGACATCATTACGGGAACCGGATCCGACGCCTGGGAGCGGGCGCGTTTGCGGTACCTTGAAATGCACCAGTCTATCGCCCTGATACGGCAGATCATGGAGCGCATGCCCGGAACCGGGCCCTTTTACAACAGGCCGCCCAATGTGCTGCACTGGGAAATTCCGCCGGGCCAGACCTATGTGAAAGCCGAATCCAGCCGCGGCGAGTACGGGTATTATGTGGTTACTGACGGCTCCATGTTTCCGCGGCGTGTCTGCGTGCGCGGGCCCAGTTATGCTCATGCAGTAACCCTGCTGGAAGAGCTCATTGTTTCTGTCGATATTGCAGATATTGCGGGCCTTATGGTCTCGCTCCACACATGTCCACCAGAAATTGAAAGGTAATCCATGAGTCTACGGGATATACTGTCTCCTCTGTACGTATGGAAGAGAGCATTTGAAAAACCCTATACAACACCCCGGCCTCTCAAAGACCGGCCCGGTGCACCCAGGTACCGCGGATTTCATCAGAACGACATGGATAAATGCATAGGCTGCGGCACATGTGAAGACATATGCCAGAATGCAGCCATTGACATGGTACCTGCCCACGGTATTGAAACAAAAAACGGGAACAGCGGACTTCGGCCCAGGATTGATTACGGCCGCTGCTGCTGGTGCGCCCTGTGTGTCGATATCTGCCCTACCGGCTCCCTAACTATGTCCAATGAGTATAACTGGGTAGACAATGACCCTGAGGTGTTCCGGTTTATCCCCGGTGTAGATAAAAAACCGTGGGAAACAGCGGACCAGGGCTACCAGCGGGCACAGGACTACATGCTCAATAATCCTGACCGGGTGGAGATGGAGATCATCGAACCCGATACCAGGACCCGGTCATTTATGGAAATGGTTAAAGGGTATTCCCGGGAGCAGGCGGAAAAAGAGGCCGACCGCTGCATATCATGCGGCATATGCATTGCATCCTGCCCCGCCCACATGAACATTCCGGGCTATATTGAAACCGTACGGAAGGGTGACATGGAATCGGGCCTCAAACTGCTGTATGAGACCAATCCCTTCCCTGCCGCGTGCGGCCGCATCTGTACCCACCGGTGTGAAGAGGTGTGCGCCCTTGCCCACTCGGGCGACCCCATATCCATCCGGTGGCTCAAGCGCTATATTGTTGACCAGGTCCCCGCAGACCGGTACAAAGAAATTCTGGATTATTCCCGGGAACAATCCGGTAAAAAAGTAGCTGTTATCGGAGCCGGCCCTTCGGGCCTTTCTGCAGCATACTACCTGGCGGGACTGGGATACGGAATAACCGTATTTGAAGGCCGGGCCCATGCCGGGGGCATGCTCCGGTACGGCATTCCCGAGTACCGGCTCCCCTACGACCAGCTGGATAAGGATATCGGATATCTCGAAAGCCTGGGCATTGAAATTCACTACAATACTGCTGTAGGCGGCAGCATTACTCTTGATTCACTGATGGAATCCTATGATGCGGTCTTCTTTTCAACCGGCCTGACCACGCCCTATATCATCGGCATTGAAGGCGAAAACCTGCCCGGTGTTATATCGGCACTCTCCATTCTTGTCGATGTAACCCGGGGCAGCATGCCCTCTCTTGGTGATTCAGTCGCTGTAATCGGAGGCGGCAACACAGCCATGGACGCAGCCCGCACTGCACGCCGTCTTGGCTGCGATGTAACAGTTTATTACCGGCGCCGTGAGATTGACATGCCTGCCGATGCCGAAGAGATTGAAGAGGCCAGGGAAGAGGGCGTCCGCATCATTACCCAGGCAATTCCTGTAAAGATAGATCCTGCAAAAGACCGGGGCCTGCAGTTTACCTGGGGAAAGGCGGAAATGCAGGACCAGGGCCCGTCAAAACGGCCCAGGCCCGTGCTTATAGAGGATGAAATAACAACCGACGTGTTTGATTCAATTGTTCCGGCTATAGGCCAGCAGGCAGATTATTCATTTATTCCGGCAGACATGGCAGGCCGGCTGGAGTTCAAACGGGGCCGGGTTGTCACAAATCAGTACGGCCAGACCAGCATACCGGCCCTTTTTGCCGGCGGAGACCTGGTAAACACAACAGCCGACGCCATAAGCGCCATTGCTGACGGCCATACCGCAGCTAAAGGAATTGACCGGTTCCTCAGCACCAGCCCCTGACCGCTTTATTCATGCAGACCCATTGAATTATACGCCCGCGCTTTTTACAGGAAGCGTGTGCGTATAATTCCCTGCATCGGCACACCTGAAATAAAAGTCACCACACACCGCTTTTTCCCTTTTTTTGTCTTATTTTTTTCGTATCTTACTCCGCACAAAAAAGAAAAGGTACAAAGAGAATCATAATGAGAAAAAACAGTATACGCAACATTGCCATTATAGCCCATGTTGACCATGGGAAGACCACACTTGTTGATGCCATGCTTAAACAGAGTGGCATTTTCCGCGATAACCAGGACGTATCAGACCGGGTTATGGATTCCATGGACCTGGAACGGGAACGCGGTATAACCATCATGGCAAAGAACACAGCCGTCACTTATAAAGATATTAAGATCAATATTGTGGACACACCGGGCCATGTTGATTTCGGCGGTGAAGTCGAGCGGAGCCTCAATCTTGTTGACGGAGCCATACTTCTTGTCGATGCCAGTGAAGGGCCCCTGCCCCAGACCCGCTTTGTTGTTAAAAAAGCCCTTCAGAAAAATCTGCCTATCATTCTTGTAATAAACAAAATCGACCGTGCCGACCAGCGCATAGAAGAGGTTGTGTCCGAAGCCTATGATCTGTTCATTGACCTGGATGCTTCGGACAGCCAGATCGATTTTCCTGTGCTTTACACCAATGCCAAGGCCGGCATCGCACACCATGAGCCCGGCGACAGTTCTACCACCCTGCTCCCCCTGTTTAAGACCATTACAGACTATATTCCAGGGCCCTCAGCCGATGACAATGCAGTCCCGCAGTTTCTGGTAACCAATGTACAGTATGATTCATATGTCGGCCAGATAGGTGTAGGCCGTGTATTCAACGGCTGCCTGGATATGAAAAGCACATACAGCCTGTGCACAACAGAGGGAATAAAAACCGGAATAAGATTGTCCGCTCTCTACACTTTCGAGAACCATTCACGCAAACCTGTAAGGCATGTGGAAGCAGGAGACATTGTTGCTCTGGCCGGTGTGCCTGACATTGAAATAGGCGATACTATCAGCCATGAGGAGACCCCTCTTCCTCTTGAGCGCATCCACATTGACGACCCGACTATATCCATGCTGTTCTATGTAAACAACAGCCCTTTTGCCGGGCAGGAGGGCTCTTTTCTCACATCGCGCCATCTGCGTGAACGGCTGCACCTGGAATGCCTGGGCAACATGGCAATACAGGTACAGGAGACCCAAAGAGCCGATGCTTATGAAGTGTTCGGCCGCGGTGAACTTCAGATGGCTGTGCTCATTGAAACCATGCGCCGCGAAGGGTATGAATTTGCTGTATCCAAACCCAAGGTTGTTACAAAAGAGATTAACGGCAAAACCTGCGAACCTGTAGAGCATGTGTTCATTGATGTGCCCGAAGACTATGTGGGTGTGATTACAGAAAAAATGGCTGTCCGCAAAGGCAAGATCCAGAACATGGTAAACCATGGACACGGCAGGTATGACCTTGAATTCCTCATCCCTGCCAGGGGCCTCATAGGGTTCCGCAGCCAGTTTCTCACCGATACCAAGGGTTCAGGTATCATGAATTCCATGCTGTCAGGATACAAACCCTGGTTCGGCCCCATACCTCAGCGGACCAGCGGCGCTCTTGTGGCCGACAGGCAGGGGCGTGCCACAAACTACGCCAGCCTTGCCATGGTAGACCGGGGTGCTCTTTTCATTAAACCCGGCACCCAGGTGTACGAAGGGATGATAATCGGTGAACGGAACCGTAACGGCGATCTGTATGTAAACATCACCAAAGAGAAGAAACTGACCAATATGCGGAGTTCGACCTCAGAAGCTACTGTTACGTTAAAACCGCCTACCATGCTTTCTCTTGACCAGGCTATCGAGTTTATTGCAGAAGATGAAATGGTTGAAGTAACGCCCGAGAATATCAGACTGCGTAAGATGGAACGACAGAGGAACAAGAGGTAGCACAAACTAACTTGAATTTGCCGGGGCTGAAAAACTGGATATTTCACGGGGATTATCCTCACCGCTATTTCATCAATTTCAAGTGAACCGCTTGTACATAGCAACATCAGCCATATCCAGCATCTCTCTGTCACCAGCACTGTCTCCATACGCGTAGACAGTATCATATTGTGAAATATCATACTCTTCATGAATCCTGCGCACCTTTTCAGGGCCCCGGCAGTTGCGGCCTTTTATTCTGCCGGTAATTCTGCCCTGTTCTGTAATAAGACGGGTTCCGATAAGTTCAAGGCCGTGCCTCTCACACCACGAATTGAGTATGAGTTCCGGCGTCGCCGAAACCACAGTTACTCTGTGCCCCCTGGTTCTGTGCCAGGCAATACGTTCCAGCGCTTCCCGGCGCACAATACTGTCAAGATACGCCTGGCAAAAGTTTTCAGCGGCCTGCTGAAAAGGGCCGGTGGTCCACTCCTTAAAAAAATATCTGAGGACCCTTTCTTTGGCAAGCTGGTGAGGTACGGCTCCTGTTTTATATCCGAGAATAAACGGGCACAGAACAATCATGCCAAATATAAACCTGGCGCGTCCAACAGCATAACGTATAAAACAGGGCAGGCTGTCTCTGGTGGTAATTGTGCCGTCAAAATCGAAAAATGCAATGTCAGTCATGTCCGCTTTCTGTGTTCCGGCCAGGCTGCCGGGGAGGATGGTACACATAGAGTATTCCGCGGGCCTTGTACCGTTCTATTCTGCTGATTTCCCTGAACCCCGATTTTGCCAGCAGACTGGACTCTCCAATGTTGTCTGTATGCGCGTCAAGCACCCAGAATGTATCGGGCACACATTTCCGGTCAAAACAGGCCTGAAGGCTGTCTATTGTATGGACACGAAAACCCATTCCCAGCATATCAGCATAGGTATCATACCTGAATCCCATCAAAACACTGTCGAACATGGGCACGTGCCCTGCTGCATCATTAGCCGAAATTATGACTTCACGCCACTGCTCTTTCTTTACCTTGCTGTAATAGCGCATATGATGCAGCTGGTACAGAGAAAAGAACACCACCAGCAGCATGAATCCGGTTTTAAGCAGCCTGTCTTTAAGTAGAAATATGCCGTACCCGATAAGGACAAAAAGGGCGGGCACAACAATTATAGTGTTGCGTACAGTCAGAATAGGCGCAGAAGTAATGCTCCGTACATAGGGCAATGCATACCCTGCTGTGATCCACACAAGCACAGTAACCGTTGCCGTGGCATACCCGGGCGTACGGTCCTTTTTACAGAAAAAAACCAGTACGGCCGATACCAAAGCGAAACAATACAGGCCCAGAAGATAGTAATTTTTCACATAGTACATAATATAATAGACAAAAAACATGGGCGGCGGTCTTTTAATCCAGAATGTCGTCATACCGGCATTTTTAAACAGATTAGGTATAATCGGGAGAATACATACACCTACTGCAGCAGCTGCTATCACTGCACGTATCAGTAGTTTTTTCCGGTTTTTTTTATCAGAGAAAAATGCGGCGGCAAATACAGCAGCCTGGGCCGCCAGAATAAAAAAGCTGAAATAGTGTGTGTAAACCATGAGGACAGTGGACAAAATGTAGAGGACCAGGCTGTTTGTTTTTCTTAAACGGATAAACATGAACAGGAAGGTAAAAGACACGGCAGTCAGGAGAAAGAGCAGACTGTAGGAACGCACCTCCTGGGAGTAAAAAATTAAAAACACGTTCATTGAACCGGCAATTGCCGCATACAGCCCTGCCTCCCTGTTATACATCACCTTTCCCAGGAAATACAGGCACAGCACACCCAGAGAGCCGGTTACAGCCGAAAGGCTTCTTCCGGTAAATTCTGAAAAGCCTGCAATGCGGTACCACAGCCAGAGCAGGGTGTGGTACAGAGGCGGGTGTACATCAAAATTGATAACGGTATCCCATACATAAAGCAGAGACCGGTTGGGGTGGCTGGCTGTGGCGCTGAACAGTTCATCACACCAGTAACTCTGTACCAGCAGTCCCCTGAAGCGCAGCACAGCTGCCAGAACCACTGCTGAACCGAGAAGAATGCCCGTCCAGTATTTTTTTATAAATGGTTTCAGCCCGCAGTGCATCTCAGAGGCTCATTCTCTTGAACATGAACTCAGGTATCATTCGTATGACCCACATGATGACTCTCCACACCCCTTTTGAGTATACTACACCCCTCTTGCGCAGCTGGGCCCGGTATATATCCCGGGCAACCTGTTCCGGCCGGGCTGTAAGAAGCCCGGGCAGATCAAGCCCCGCTGTCATTTTCGTGTATACAAAACCCGGTTTAACGGTGAGCACCTGTACACCTGCCCGGTCAAGCCGGTTTCTCAGTCCCGACAGATAGGCTGTAAATCCGGCTTTGGCCGATCCATAGGTGTAATTGCTTTTTCTTCCGCGGTCGCCAGCCACGGAACTTATACCGATAATAAATCCCGACTTCCGCTCTTCAAAATCATGGGCAATAATATTGAAGAGGCACACGATTCCGGTAAAATTAGTATCAATAATTGTCCGGGTTTCTTTGAGATCAGTTTGTGACTTCTCCTGGTTTCCCAGGTACCCCACAGCAGAAATCACCCCTTGAGGCTTCTCAGGCAGACTATTATAAAAATCTTCAAGAGAGTCATAATCCAGCACATCGAGTTCCAGCTGTTTCACGTCAACCTGATTGCGGACTTTGATATCTTTTGAAAACGCATCAAGATCACTAACATTTCTCGCTGCTAAATAGATATCGTATCCATTATCTGCATACAATCGGGCCGCTGCCCTGGCAATATCGCTTTTGGCTCCTGCTATTAACACATAACTCATATTATATCCCCACTCGTTTTGACTGCAGAGAACTGAATTTATCTTCAAGCCCGTACTCTTTTCTCACTTTTCTGAATCTGTCGATATATGGATATCCCTGTTCAAAGACATCCCTGGTGACACGCACATCCTTGGTCAGGTATATTCTGCCGCTGTATTCCAGAACAATCCTGTCCAGGCTGTCAAGAAGGCTGAACACACCCGGTTCAATTTTGAAATCAAGGGCCAGGCTGTATCCTTCCATGGGAAAAGACAAATAGTTTTCATTGGCTTTTCCGTACAGTTTCAGGACTGCCAGAAAAGAGCCCTTGCCTGATTCTGCTATTGCATGCAGTATGCGTTCAAGCCCTTCATAGCTTTTATTCTTGGGGAATATACACTGGTACTGAGTAAAACCGCCTTTCCCGTACATCCTGTTCCAGTTTTTCACGGCATCCAGAGGATAAAAAAAGGCGTCGGCATCAACACGTGCAGGTTTCTCTCGATTCAAAGATTTTGCATAATACAGCCAGTTGAATGTCTTTACCGCAGCTTTATTGAGGACAAAAGAAGGAAACATTACCGGCACATTCATTCCTGTTGGAGGTTTGTAGTCCAATTGCCCGTCCTGCCGGAAATCACCGGCCATGAGCACACACCTCCCCGCCCGTTTACCCATGGCCAGGCAGTCTATCCACGCTACCGAATAGGGCATGGCATGATTTTGCTCAAAGGCGTCGAATGTCTCCTGCAAATTCTTTGTTTTTACTGTCACCTGGTCAATGTATGCCGAACGCACCTTTTTTAACACTATTTTTGCGTCAGTGATGACACCGGTCAGTCCCATGCCTCCGCATGTGGCCCGGAAAAGTTCTGCGTTCTCGCTGGCCGAACATGTCAGCATCTCACCGGTACCGACCATCAGGGTAAATTCTTTAACACATGAACTGAAACACCCTTCAATATGATGATTCTTGCCGTGCACATCACTGGCAATGGCGCCGCCTACAGTTATCAGTTTTGTACCCGGCGTAACAGAAAGAAACCAGCCCCGCGGCAGAAATACCGATACAATATCCGAAAGAAACACTCCGGCCTGGCAGTGCAGCACACCGGTATCCTCGTTGAAACTGAGCATATTGCAAAGTTTCCTGGTATCTATGATATTAGCACTGAGAGCGCTGTCTCCATAGGACCTGCCGTTTCCATAGGGTATCATGTCCCTGTACCGGCAGATAATATCCCGGAGCTGCTCAACCGTTTCACATGACAATGCATTATTGTTTACTGACGGGTAGTTACCCCAGCTTGCCAGGTTCATGTGCTGCCTCCGCCTGAAAAAACCATTCGTTTATCCATGTGATATTTTAATGTATAGCCCATACTTAAACCGGCAGCAGCACCCAGGTATTTAGCTGATGCACTTTGAAATACCGCATCGAATCCGATTTCCGTGATCCAGAACAGGGCTGTTGTAACAACACCGGTTCCTGTATACCGTATAAATGTTCTGGCTGTATCCATTCGGTCTTTCGATAGATAGAAAAATATGTACCGTTTGTCCAGAAGATATTTCACTATGAGCCCTGCCGCAGTACCCGATGCCATGGCTGTATATAATGCGTATGCGCCGCTGTACACAAGAAACGCCATAAATTGTACGGCTACATTTACGCCGATTGAAATCAATGCGAACAGGATATATTTTATTGCAATCAAAGATACAGTATCCAGATAAACGTCAGTATCCAGCCAATGAGTACGGCCTGGAGAAAATGGTCAGTTAACAGAACCCTTGTCGGTGAACCGCTTTGTTTGAACACAAAGGTTATCTGCATATACCGCATAACCCCGAGTATTACAAACAGCGCGGTCAGATACACATAGGGTGTGTTCAGGCGCTGTATCACTTCAGACGAGGTCGTATACAGGATGTAGGAAACTATGACAACCGAGGCCATAATGACCATAGTAGCATTTACAAATTCCAGGGTATACCCGGCATTTGCCTTTCTCATTTTTTCTCCGGTCCGGCTGGACAGGATTAGGTCGTCACGGCGCTTTGCCAGGGCCAGGAAAAGGGCCAGCAGGAATGTGAGCACCACTATCCATTTTGACAGGACGATTCCGGTGACAGCTGACCCTGCAAAAATCCGGAGTACAAAACCTGCTGCAATGCAGCTTACATCGAGGACAGCCACTCTTTTTAAAAATAGTGTGTACGCGATATTCAGGACAACATAGGCCCAGAGAATACAGCAGGCATTCATGGACACGGTTATCATAACGGCGCTTCCCGCGCAGAAAAAAACAGCCATAAGAATGAACGCATACACTGTGCGTACGGCCCCCGATGCCAGGGGCCTGCTCTTTTTCTCCGGATGGTGCCGGTCCTCGTCTATGTCAATATAATCATTGAGGATGTACACTGAACTGGCTGCTAATGAAAATCCGAAAAACGCTGCAATAGAACGGTTCAATGCAGGTATGCTCGTCAATTGAGCGCCGAATAACAGCGGCAGGAAAATAAAGCTGTTCTTAATGTAATGTTTCACACGCAGAAGCCTGAAATACGGGCCTACGTGTATCCCGTGGTAGTGTGACACAGTCGATTTATGAACTGTCACTGACACCCCCTTTGTATACACTGGCCGGCACATTGCAATGCAGCCATACAGCGATTAAACTGATGTCTGTATTACTCTCCGGCTGTACACTGCCGAGTCCCGGAATAGGTATCACCCGGTACAAACATGAATAAACACACATACGTGTGAATGTAAGAGACACATTCTCATCATAATCGGGAACAGGAAGACAGTTCAGTAATCTGTATTTATCAGATATCAGCGCTCATGCAGGAAGAACAACAAGTTGAGAATTCGGCGGTAGAAACATGCCGTGGCATGCAGGCATATACACAGACAGCATGTCACAGTGAGCAATCTTTCACACTTCTATTTTCAGGTATCATTGAGGTCAGATATAGAGAATATAACAGATGTACAGGTAAAATGCAACATTAAATAAAAAAAATTTATTCTTTGATACATTAGCGGCATTGGGGGTCCATTGTGCCTCTTTCTGGTATAATCACTCCTGCTGCCAGCCGGATATGCTGAAATGATACGGATAATGTATTGACATCAGGCATTTTTATAAACACGACAAAATACAATACCGAGGGGATCGGAACAGGCTCATTTTCTACGCATTACCGCTTCACAGAGCTGTTCCAGTTCTGCGGCTTTGCGGTCCCACGAGTAGTGTTTCTCTATTTTGGCATATGCTGCACTGCCGAGTCTGCGGATTTTCTGAGCATTGCCGGCCAGCTCTTTTACCGCAGCTGTCAGCTCACTGATGCTGCCCGGCGTACAGAGAATACCGTCAGTGCCGCTGGTGATGACTTCGGCTATCTGTCCTGTACGCGATGTTATGACCGCTTTGCCGCATGCCATATACTCAAATATTTTTACCGGTGAATAGTAGAAAAAATCGAGCCGGGGATAAGGAGCCAGTACTATGTCCATGGCTGAAATATAGGAAGGCACCATGTTGTGCTCCACATACCCGGTAAGAAAGATCCTGTTTTCGAGGCCCTGGGAACGGCTGAACTTCTTAAGTTCATCATGCATGGGGCCGCCGGAGCCTACCAGAAGAAACACCGTATCGCTGTTTATGGACACAACGGATTTGATAAGGCCTATCAGCTGATCCACACCATGCCAGAAGTGAAATGAGCCGACAAAACCGATTACGGTTTTGTTTTCCAGCCCGTACTTCTTTACCACTTCAGCAGATGATATATCTGGGTTGAAACGGCTCAGGTCTGCTCCGTTCGTTATTACCCTAATATGATGTTCGGGCACACCGCATGCAACAAAATACTTCTTCATGGTACTGGACACACAGAACGCCGCATCAGCGCTGTTTATAAACGAGGTCTGGAGTTTTTCTGCAACACCGGGGAGCCGAACATACCTGGGGCCGAAATTATCAAGCTCATATACTACAGGGCTGTCAGCTTCTGCAATAAAGGGGATGTTGTATTTTTTTCTGATTATACGGGGAGAAAACAGGTATGATTCCAGCCTTGCAATAAGAAGATCGGGCTGGTCATGCTTAATGATCTGCTTCTCTTCTCTATAGAACCTGGCATTCTTCACAATCTGATTTGCTTCATGCAGATACCGGTGCAGGTAGTTCTTGGCAGCAGTCCTTACAGGCCGCACATTCTTCTCATTATCTGGTACCGGTTCCTTTTCGAGGCGCCAGTGCTTATTCACAATATGGCCCCGGTTTTCAAGAGCCGTCATCAGTTCCAGCCCCTTTATATAGGAACCGATTGATATGCCTTTAAGGTCGTAGAGATAGTTAAAGTAGTCAATATTCATAGAGACAGGTTTGATCTCCCTTTTCAGCCGGCACCAGGCCTCACCACAGCCCGCAGATACACGCCCTCTTTATTGGCCTGAAAATCCCTGTTCACCAGGACATCATATACAGAAGGCACTCCAAAAGGCTTATACAGCCTGCGGATAATTCGTTTAATACTGCCGGGGACACACCGGGACAAGGCCCTTCGAACTATACTGTGGTCTGTCCCGTACATTGAATGCTGATTACGCCACCACCAGTCTGTATCCTGGCCTGCCCGCTCCAGGTACAGTATGCGGAACCCGGCCTTTTGCAGGGCAATTGAAAAGGATTCCCGTGTAAAATGCGACAGGTGGGGTACAACAGCATTTCTTCGGCCAAGATGGGCATGTACATCTTCAACCGGGACTTCACATATAAATATTGAATCTTCAGCCATAAGCTTTTTAACATGGGCAAGGACATCCTGTATATCCCCGGCATTATAATGCTCAAGCACATGCGACATAAGGATGCAGGAAAAGGTCATGCTGTCAAGGCCCCTGACAGGCGTGCCGTTAAACGATCCTGTGTACAATGTTACACCCAAAGATTCCAGAAATCTCCTGGAATGTTCATCGGGCTCCACTACATTCAGGTCTGTACCGGGGCACAGCATGGAAACAGCATGGCACGAATATCCATTGCCTCCGCCTATATCCAGGAACGAATCCCCTGGCCCCAGCTGCCTGTACATCCGTGCCAGCATAATCTGCGCCAGAGACCGCGTGCTGATTACATACTTGTCAAAAACTATTGTACCCTGTTCAACCCCGTACCGGGCTTCAGGATTACGGTACTGGCTGGCATAATAATCCGACAGCTTCTCACGGCTGACAGGCGGATGAACAAATCCGAAACCGCACGATTCGCAGAAATAGAGATCAGTACCTGCAAACACCTCTTTGCTGGTTTTTGAAAGCGGCTCAGCACTGTTCAGATACGGCGCTGCCTTGCGTACACTCTTTTCCGCAAGGCATACCGGACATACAATTGTTTTCATATACAGTTCTTCTATTCCATTGAAAATGGGGTCATTCCACGTATCTGATCCCTGCAGGATACAGGAAAAGACATCTGTTTTTAATTTAACTAGTCGAGCCTGATAACTTTTAAGCCCGTAGGCTTGCCCGGCGGTGTTGTATCGGAATCGCCCAGGGAGCCCCTGTAAACAAAGCGTATGGCATCGGAAATGACCACACCGCTGGTATTATTGGAAACCTCCACAGATGAGCCGGTTCCCCGGGCCAGGGGATAGATACCCAGGCTGTTCCACCGTCCGAAATTGGCTGTCTGGTCAACATACACAGTTGTATCTACTCCTGTACTCGGGCCTTTGATGGCAAATGGTACAGAACTGGAAAGCTGATAACTCCCGGGAGCAGTACCGCGGTACCCATGCCATTCATATATCTCGTACATACCGGCCAGGCCCACTGTCGGAGTATACGTAGCCACCTCTTCACCGCTTCCCGGCGCGCACCAGGCAAAGGCGTACTTCTGATACGGGCCGTAATCCCGGTTTGCGTACACTGCATAATACTGTTTTCCATCGGTGGACATGATCCAGCCCCCGCTGTATGATACTGGCTCTGAACCCGGCGAAGTCTGGTTATCGGGATTATTATCCACAACAATGGGTGTTAGATACACTTTTTTGCTTCTGAAAAGCATAGTGCCGTCGCCGAACACTTCCGGGTCATTCCAGTTTGCCATGGCTGATTCACCCCATAAGATCAGCGGATCTGCCGCATTGACCTCTGCGCCGTTATTGAACACAGGATCCTGACCGCCCTGTATCCGGAAGTACCGTGACCCGGAAACCGGATCAATACTTGCCAGGTCAGCTGCTGTAATGGTCTGCTCTACTCCCGAAGCATTCACAACTGAAACGCCGTTGTCAAAAAACCGTACCCACACACCATTTGCAAAGGGTGTCGCAGCGTTTGGTTTTCCTTCCAGCTGAACCATCTCGCCTCGTGGATAACCCAAATCGCCCTTGGCTTCGAATTCATCATAGATATGAATATTTCCGTGGTGTCCGATCTGGTTTCCTTCATCGACATAAAAATAGGCCGATGTCAGCAGGCAGCTGGCAAACGCGTATCTGACAGCCCTGTAATTATTCCTGTAGGGCGTAACCGGAAAATTCCTGTCATAAAATGAATGGGACGCATTGAAAATCATCAGTTTCGGTTCTTTAGTGTTTGTCTCATTGTCATTATACTTGTTTCTCCAGCCCCGCCACGGCCCGTTGTAAATCGGCCAGTCTTCAAAACATGCGCCGTTTATGTGCGGCCACATGTCCCAGCCGGTGCCGCCTATCTGTACTACCACATAATCAAGGCCCGATATCTGATATTCACGCGCATGGACCTCCTGGATTCCCTGCTGCCACAGTGCCCTGACAGAATCGGCGCTCCACTCCTCACTGTCAGCAACGCCGTTGCCGTTCAGGTCTCCTCTGGTACGGATGTCATATCCGGGACCGGCCCACCACCAGTCGTGAAAAACACCGTTGTACACTGAGAAATCAATGTCATTCTGTATAAAACGTATAATATAGTCAACATACGTCTGCGGCCCGTTGCCGTCACCCAGGTCTACTTCCGGACAAAGAGGCGTAATATTCATAATGTGGGCATTGTCCCATATCTGGAACCGTTCGCCGTTCACATCGTGCCAATACCACTCTTCAGGAAGGGCCCCCAATGTTTTTCCGCGGTTGAAATCTATCAGGCAATCGGTAGTTGCCAGTAAAATAACCGATGGGTTTGCTGCACGATAATCGTATGCCCTGCTGTTTCCCGGAGGATATGCGATGATATCAAAATCCTTGAGGATATCTACACAGGCTTCTGTCTGCCCGCTGAATGTAAATATTCCAAGCCGTGGATACGGCGGGTTCAGGTCCTGGGACTGAAGCCTTGCTGAAACTGTAAGCAATGCAAGCAGCATAGAGCAAACCAGCACACAGTTCATTGATTTTTCATATGGGCGATCCATGATACATCACCTCCGTTAAACTAGCGATCTGTACAATTTCACAAACTGTTCAACTTCACCTCTCCAGGAAAACTCTTGTTCAACTCTTTTTCTGCCCCTGTCTCCCATCTCTCTTCTCAGGGACTGGTTCCGGCCCAGCACTTTTGCGGCATCAGCGATAGCACCAGGATCCCTGGGAGGGATGAGAAGACCTGTACTGTTGTGGACAACTGCTTCCGGTGTTCCGTCAACCGCAGTTGCTATGACAGGCAGTCCGCCAGCCATTGCCTCCAGCACCACATTGGGCAGGCCTTCATACAAAGACGGAAGAACGAATACATCAAACCCCTTGAGAACCTCTTCCACATCAGTTCTGAACCCCAGCAGGTGAAAATGATCATCGAGGCCCGCGTGGTGAATCTTTTTCTCGAGCATCTGCCGCAGGGGCCCGTCACCTGCCAGAACAAAATGGGAGTCGGGCTTCTGTTTTACAATTTCCCGTGCCGCTTCAACAAGATACACATGGCCTTTCTGATCTGTAAACCGTGCGACTGTGCCGTACACAACCGCGTCAGCAGGCAGTCCAAGCTCATGCTTCAATGCGGGTGTCCGCTGGTTCGAAAAGCGTTCAAGTTCGACACCATAGTGTATGGTCATGGTTTTTTCCGGCGGCACCCCGTAACATTCCTGCACCTTGTGTTCGATTGCATGGGACACTGCTACAGATTTCGTATACAGCCGTGACGCTATTTTATATGCCAGCAAATGCTTTTTGCCGTAGAGCTGGGTTACTGCCTCCCAGGAAATTACCGGACCGACACCGGCAAGACGGGCCGCAGCTGCCCCG
>Ga0272442_10005161_pt1 | contig 17568 bp, 18 predicted proteins | sample SSMForm2O_FD_200262 | JGI IMG/M metagenome (GOLD analysis project Ga0272442, IMG submission 200262) | Marine sediment archaeal communities from Little Sippewissett salt marsh, Falmouth, MA, United States - SSM-Form-2O | ecosystem: Environmental > Aquatic > Marine > Wetlands > Sediment ... | reverse complement strand
TTTATTGACAAATAATCAAAAAAGTGTTCAAAGGCTGAACGTTTATTTTTTGAACACCATGGTATTATGTCGATACCTTGAATTCTCGATACCTTTCGGGTTGCAACTCTATCCCCATGTAACCCACCCGGCGGAGCCATGTTCGTCGACTATCCTTTTTCTGTTTAATTATTTGATATTACAATAAATGAATCCGATTGACATAAGAACGCTGCACCTTCTCGAAGAAATCGAAAAAAACCACTCCCCGAGCCAGCGTGAACTTGCCCGGCAACTGGATATATCCCTCGGTCTTGTCAATTCGTTCATCAAGCGGTTGGCCCTTAAAGGATATTTCAAGGTTACCCATATCCCCAAAAACCGGGTCCGCTATATTCTTACAACTAAAGGCGCGGCCGAGAAAAGCCGGTTGACGTATGAGTATATCAAACTGTCTTATGTATTTTTCAAGGACGCTCGAAAAAAAATGCGAAAACTGCTGAAACGTTTGGAGTCACAGGGTGTAAAACGTGTCGTTTTCTTCGGTGCGACAGACCTGGCTGAGATTGCGTACCTTTCATTGTACGATACGAACATCCAGTTGACGGCTGTTTTGGACGACCGCCGTGTAGGCAAGAAATTTTTCAACCATACGGTCCAGGCTGCCGATCTCCTGGAGTCGGCCATTTTCGATCGGATTCTTCTGACCTCATCCGAATTACGGGGCTTGATTCCAGACAGACTGAAAAAGTTCGACATCGCTAAAAATCGCGTGGTAATTTTACAGTAAACTCGATGAGATAAGCGTCTATGATACCTATATACCAAAACCTGGCCCCGGATCATTTTTTCAAAATGATTTTGTTGCACAGCATACGGACATCAAATCGCACATTTCAAATATGATAAATTATGACGCACACTAACATTAACAAACGAGTTGTCGGAGAACGAGTCGCCAATTTAAAAATACTTTTTTCGAGCTTAAAACTCGATCCTGCTGCTGAACTGGTCTACCTTTTCGGATCCCGAGCCTCCAATACCGCAGGACCGCTCAGCGACTATGACATTGCCGTATATTTTTCCGACATGCCCGATCACCATTTGAAATATTACTTAGGACACCAGGTGGCAAAGGTTTTGGACACCGACCGGATCGATATTGTGGTTCTCAACCAAGCGCCGATCGAGCATAGATATGCCGTGATCGCAACCGGCACCGTTATTTATGAAATTACCAAAGCCGCGAGAGTTGATTTCGAAAGCTTAACGCTCAGTCTGTATGGTGACTTTTTAACCGTTCTTCGTGCCCAGAGAGAAGAAATATTAAAAGGATCGAATTATGAAGCTGGAATTCAGCGGTATCGAAAGGCGCTTGGAAAAACTCGACGTGTGCTTGAAGAAGTTAAAACCTTTCCGGTCGATGCAAAAAGATGAGATATTGAAAGATCCCTATTTCCAAGACATTATCGAACGGAATCTCCAGGTGGCGGCCCAGTCCGTTATTGATATCGCAAATCGGATAATTTCGCTCGATGCTCTGAAAAAGCCGCGAGATTACTATGAGGCTATTTTGATATTGGGGCAGGCTGGTATCCTGCCGTCAGGTTTCGCGCAAAAACTGGCGCCAATAGACGGGTTCAGAAATATACTCGTTCATGATTATTTAGAAATCGACTGGGAGGAGGTCAACAGCAATTTGCAAAACATAGGTGATCTGGAAACTTACATGCAACACGTCAAAAATTGGATTCGAGAACAAGAATCAACTCAGTAACCAGAGAAGTTTGGGTAGCTTCGAAAATACCCAGATGCCAAATCCTAAAATTTAAAATGGCTTACAACTACAGTTTAAGGCTGAAAAAAATCCGCCGGTCATATTCGATTGATACGATTTATGCCTTCGGCAGTCGGGGCAGGGAACTAAAAATGTTCGCTGCCTGTGCGGGTCATATCGATCTATCCAAAAGAGGCGGATTTTGACGTCGCCGTAAAGATAACGCCTCAAAAAAGCCTGAGCGTACACCAAAAATCCCAACTGACCATTAATTATAACTGTGGATGGAGACTATCTGGAAAAAGGAAAAGCGATGCGATCGACTGACCGTTGTAATGAACATAAGATTTCTTCCCCAGACAAGCCTTTTACGGACCGCCCAGAGAGTACCCCTGTTAGTTTAGACTGGCTTTGCCATATTGTTTGGCGCAAGTGGCCAATTATATTGGGCCTTTGCATATTAGGAGGTCTTTGCGGTTTCATTATAGCACTGCTATACCAGGAATATTGGACAGCGACAGCTCTGATTGAAATTGGCGAGGTTGCAAATGAACCTTTGGAAAGCACCTCTTATACTACTGATCAAATGCGTGACCCAGCATTTAGTGATACATTGTTAGAGCAGTTAAAGCAAACAGAAACCGAAGAGTTCATACGTCATGCGAAGCGAAGCATAGCCGGCCTGAATGTTAGAGAACTCAGAGACACTAAACTAATTGAAGTAACAATAGGTGGCCCATCACCGGAAATAGCTAAGAAAATAGCAACCATGATCTTCAACTACTTGCGGGTCATTCACTTGAAAAAGCATGATATTTTAACCAATTCACTGCGCTCCCGTTATGAAGAGATCGAAAATAATATAAGCAATATAAAGGCTGAGAAAGCGAATTTACAACAACTAAAGAAAACGATAGTCCTTTCGACCGAAGAAGATGAATTAACTGAAAAACTTTTTCTAATGATGCTGGTGACCCAAAATGATACCCAACTTCGTGAATTGAACAAGGAGTTGTTTGCCCTCCAAGAAATCCTTTTGCCGGTTCGGACCTTTAATACGAAATTGGTCACTACTATCAACGTTACCGAAACACCGACATTCCCAAGTATTCCTAAATTTGTGGCGGGGGGTGCGCTCGTTACTTTATTCCTTGGGTTGATCTGGCTGGTTATTTTTCGATCTAATTCCGAGCCGGCATCAGATTTGCCATAACTTTATTATAAAAACGCCTTCGAACTATTATTTCATGTTACTGCAGAACACAGTCTTTAACCTGGTAGGGCTTGGGGCGCCTCTATTAGCGGCGATATGCACAATCCCCATGCTTATTGAGGGGTTGGGAGAAGACGGTTTTGGAGCATTGGCTTTGATTTGGGCCGTGGTCGGTTATTTTGGGTTGTTCGATCTCGGCCTTGGACGGGCACTAACTATGAGGTTGGCCGAATCAGCGGGTCGGAGGAACAAGGCTGACACTGGTCAAATGGTTGGTACCGCGATAGTGATAACAATGTCTATAGGTATAGCCTCTGGTATCATTTTGATATTGCTTTCCGGGCCAATCATATCCCGCATTCAGGGTATTCCCGATATGAATGATGCCTCTGGGGCTCTGTTTGCGATGGCTTGTGCACTGCCCTTCGTAGTCGTAACTTCCTGTTTTAGAGGTATTCTCGAGGCAAACGGCGATTTTCTAATCCTGAATGCGTTGAGACTGCCAATCGGTCTATTCACATTTATTGGTCCATGGGTGCTAGTTTTTTTTGGGCAGACGAAGCTGGAGCTAATTGGCGGAGTCCTCGCAGCAGGGCGTATCATCGGATGTATAGCGTATGGATGGTTCGCATGGCGTTCTTTGCCATGCGGAATCCGCGTGAGACTTTCGTTTTCGGAAATTGGGCCACTGCTCACCGCTGGCGGGTGGATGACGGTCTCGAACGTGGTGAGTCCTTTAATGAATTATGCTGATAGATTCCTGATTGGCGTCATTGCTTCCGCTGCTGCCGTAACATTTTATACTACACCGCAAGAGATAGTCACGAAAATCTGGATTGTCCCAGCCGCCGTTACCGCTGTATTGTTCCCGAGAATCGCAGAGGCTGGGATCGCACGATTCCGTGACAGGATGCGTCACACGATATGGCAGTCGATTGCTACTATGGTGGTTTTCATATATCCTCCTTTGCTAATTATGGTATTGTTCGCCAAAAAAATTCTTTCGCTTTGGATTAGTCCTGATTTCGCAGCACAGAGCTATTTCCTGCTTCAGTATTTTGCAATAGGAATGTTAGTGAACGTCCCGGCAAACATTCCTTTCACGATATTACAAGGAGTGGGCCGCGCTAAATCCGTTGCACTGGTACACTTGGTCGAATTGCCTTTATCCTTAACGCTTACTTGGTGGTTAGTTTCAGAATTTTCATTGGCAGGCGCTGGTCTATCTTGGCTTTTACGATGCGTCGTAGATACTATGTTAATGTTTTGGCTCGCTCGCAAGCTCATATTCGGGTCGAAAATTTCGTTCACTGGACCTGGTTTTTCTATACGAATGCTGACAGCGATACTGGGGCTCATTCCTTTCGTGGCAATTCTAACGCCAAACCTTTTTATCAAAGGACTTTTCTCCACGACCGGAATAGTTGTTTGTGCTTTTGCCGGATACAAAATTTGGGTGAATCGCACGAGGCCCGAAAATGTTAACATTTGACATCCTATTATGACCCAAGAGCTAAAAATGGAAGAGAATATCGATCTTGCGAATTCCGCCGGAGAGTCCCTGCCAAGAGTAGTAATAATTATGTCGGTCTACAACGCGGAGAAATACTTATCCGAGCAGATTGACAGTATTCTGGCACAAAGAGGCGCACAAGTCTTTTTGTACATTCGCGATGACGGGTCCTGTGATCGAACACCAAAGATCCTTGAAGAATATGCACGAAAAGATTTTAGGATCTGCTTCAACAGAGGCGCCAATATCGGTGCTATGAAATCATTCATGCAGGCTCTTTTCGACTGCCCACTAAAAGGAGATTTCTTTGGTTTTGGAGACGCTGATGACGTTTGGGTTCCCGAAAAGTTGGAGTACACAATCGGCTTTATTGAGAAAATAATTTGTTCCCACGAGGCTGCAGATTGCCCTGTAGCGGTATCAACGAAACTAATGGTAGTTAATGAAAGGCTCGAACGGATTGGTGAAACACAAACTCCAAAACTGCAATTGTGCTTCGAAAACGCGCTCATTGAAACTGTAACCAGCGGTGCGTCGATCATTATGAATAAACCTGCCTATGACTTGATTCGTGAGTACCACCCGACACATGCCGTCATGCACGACGCCTGGGTCTATCTGTTGATCACCGCTTTCGGTGTCTTTGATTACGGCGACCGGCCGACAATCCTCTATCGGCAACACGATTCTAACGTCACTGGTACGGCTCATGGTTTAAAGCGACGTTTAGGGTTAAGGTGGCACCGAATCCAATCGTCCAGTCCCTATTGGGCGCAAGCCGCCGAGTTTGCTACTCTCTTTCGGCTACGACTCGAACCTCGCAAACGAAAGATCCTCGACGACTATCTGTGTTACCGCAATTCGTTTGCCAGCCGTTTGCGCTTCGCACTGTATCCATCGGTGAAAGCCCAATCGATGAAAGCTAATCTGTTTAACCGCATCCTTTTTCTGTTTGGACTCGGTTAACCTGATAAAAGATATCTGTCAGCTTTGTGGTAGACAGAGAGACTGATGAGAACAGAAAATTTATTCCCAAAAGTGGTCGGCGATTTTGTTGATGGCTTGTCGGATGCCGAGCGCCGCCTTAACCTATCCCAACTTTCATGCTTAATGCTGGGTGTGTTTCTAATCGTGCACGCCACTTTTCGGGGCGCCTACTCTGACCTTGACGCTTTCGCGTATATTGATTGGTACGAATCCTTTAGCGATATTGATTGGCGAGGGTTTGTCGATGGAGCAAGCGCCGGGATTTACTTTGATAGCCCCAGGCCATATCGGTTCGAGGTGGGCTTCGCTTCATTGTCATTCATTTGCGCTAAGCTCGGATTTGGTCCCGAAGCCTTCTTCTTCGTCTGTGCGGCGGCCTCGATTTTACCAAAAGTGTTTGCCATATCGAGATACTCTTTGGCGCCTCTATCGACACTGGCATGGTATGTGTCATGGTACTACATGCTGTTTGAAATAAATGCAATTCGTGTGGGTATCGCTAATGCGGTCTTGATTATGGGATTGCGGCATATCCTTTCTGGTAATCTGCTACGGTTCATACCTTTCGTTGTCATCGGAAGCCTATTTCATGTTTCGGCAATTGCTGGTCTCCTGCTAATAGTGGTCCGATGGATCAAGATAGACACTCGCCTCATTGCACTGATGCTTGCTTGCTCCGTGATTTTAAGCTTCGTTCCGGTGGTAGTGGTGTTCGAATCCCTGGGTGGATTAAATGCCAAATTGCGCGAACATTTGGTTTTGCTGCAACAGAATCAGGTATATTCTACGATCAATGTCTTTAATGCGATCACTTTGGGGCGTATTGCGATTCTAAGTGCATTGCTATACACCTTGTCGCATATTAGATGGAGCAATATTGAGCAGCTTGGTCTTTGGGCAATGGGACTCTCGCTTGCGATTTATTTTTCCCTCGCCTCCTTCCCGGTTGTTGCCGGCCGACTGAGCCAGCTCATCGGTATGTTTCAGATATTCGTGACACCCGCACTATTACGTGGCTTTACGCCTAAATCAATACCGAGGATCGTTTTTATTTTTCTCGTTATACTTCAATTCTATGCTGTAGTCTTTTATTCACAATTAGTTAATTTCTTTTACTTTTCCGATATTACGTGGCTTCGTTTTCCACTCAGCATTCATCCATAACTTTGGGCAGGGGGTAGTTTTCACAGAGTTTTCCGGACTTTTAGGAAAAGACTTACAAAAAGAACGCCTGCATCGAACCACTTAATGCAAAGCTCTCTTTTCACAGACCCAGCAAAAGGCATTTAGAACCCCCGGCATTTTTTGCTAATAATCAATCAATTCCTAAAAATCGATTAAAATAATGCAAAAGATCGTCCTGACAGGTGCTTCCGGTTTTATCGGAAGTCATCTTGTAAACAAACTAAGCGCTGATGCTGAAATCGAAACTCACGCCATTTGCAAAACAAACAAAGGAGAGTGGTCAGATAGAGGGCATCTCCATATACATCAACGCGACTTTTCTCGTTATGACGATTGGGATAATCTTATCGAACCTGACTGCATCGTTGTCAACCTTGCCTTCTTGCGGAACCTTCCTCCCATTCAAAACATTCAGGTTGCAAGAAGGCTTATTGACGCCTGCCGCCGTAAAGGTGCCAAAAAACTGATTCACTGCAGCAGCGCGACTGTCGTAGGCTCCGTAAAAGACGATATCGTTACTGAGGAAACGCCTTGTAAGCCGTTGACAGAATATGAAAAAACTAAGTGGCAGATTGAACAAACACTCTTTGAGACCGATCATGTTATGCCGGAAGTCATCATTTTGCGGCCGACCGCAGTATTCGGGTCTGGCGGTAAGAATTTGGTCAAGCTTGTTAAAGATTTAAGGTGTCGTTCCAAACTTTACAAATATGTCAAGTCCTGCATGTATCAGAGACGCTCAATGAACCTGGTTTCTGTGGAAACGGTCGCAGACTCAATTATATACTTTATCAAAGCACCGCAGGCATATGATCATGAGGTTTTCATTGTTTCTGACGATGAATATCCGGAAAATAATTTTATAGATGTTGAGCGACAACTTAAGAACGCTTTGGGGATTCCAGACTACCGGTTAAAGAGAATTGATCTGCCGTTGATGACTCTTGCCACTCTTTTGAGACTGACCAGGAAAACAAACATCAATCCCTTGCGACGTTACAGCTGCGAAAAACTTCTGCGTTGCGGATTTCACAAGAAATCCACTTTCATCGAAAATCTGAAGGCATATGCCAAGGCTTTGAACCGTTCAAAAGCTGCTGTAACCTTCTAACCAATGCATGTTTTGAATGTCAATATGAGCATCGATCCTGTTTCCGGGGGGGGGACGGCCGCTCGAACCGTTAAAATGAGCAAGTTCCTTGCCCGGGCCGGGGTGCAAACGACGGTTTTAACGGTCGAAAACGGCAGGACGCTGCCAACCTCTGTCTCCGAAGGGGTACAGGTCAATGTGATGCCCGGACTGTTCCACCGGTTTCACATACCCAAGCCGGTCTTCTCGGAACTTAACCGGCAGGTGAATGGTGTCGACATCATTCATCTGATGAATCACTGGACAACCTTAAACGCGATGGTTTATTTGATCGCCCGGCGAGCTCGTAAGCCTTATGTATTTTGTCCCGCCGGAGCCCTGCCGAACGTGGGTCGATCCAGGCTGCTCAAACTGATATATAATCAGTTAATCGGGTATCGCATTGCCAGACAGGCATGGGCCTGTATCGCCATTTCGCATAACGAAATTGACCACTTTAGCGCTTATGGCGTGCCGGGGGAAAAAGTCAGGGTTATTCCCAACGGGGTAGATCCGGATGATTTCCGATGTCGCGACGATCAGGATTTTAGAGAAAAATACGTTTTGGGTGAAAACCCCTTCCTTCTTTTTATGGGACGGCTGAACCACATCAAAGGGCCTGATCTTTTGATTCGGGCCTTCGCAAGGATACACGGACAATTCGAGTCTTTGAAACTGGTGTTGGCAGGTCCGGATGACGGGTTAAAGCCTAACTTGATCCGGATAGTGAAAGAAATGCATTTAACGGATCACGTGCGCTTCATCGGTTATGTCGGGGGTGAGGAAAAATCTTGCGCTTATCACGCGGCCGACCTTCTGGTCATCCCCTCACGTCAGGAAGCCATGTCGATTGTCGTTCTGGAAGCGGGCATATGCGGAACACCCGTTGTCTTGACAGATCGTTGCGGCTTTAATACCGTTGAAGAAGTCAGAGGGGGCAAGGTGGTGCCGGCAACGGTGGATGGATTAGCGCACGGCATTCAAAATATATTGGCTAACTCAACAAACACTAAGTTATTCGGTGCCAACCTTAAAAAATTTGTCGAGAAGCATTTCATATGGGATATGATCGTTCAAAATTACATGGATTTATACAAAACTATGCTTCCCTGTGAGAGTGTATGAGAATCTTAGTTATTTCACAATATTTCTGGCCAGAAAATTTTCCAATCAACGATTTTGCTGCCGGCCTACAGAAAAGAGGACATCATCTGGAAGTGTTGACCGGCATTCCCAACTATCCTCACGGCCGATTTTTTCAAGGCTATTCTTTCTTCGGTCCAAAGAAAGACACTTTTCAGAAAATGGAGATTCACCGTGTTCCTTTGATTAATCGAGGCAATGGTGATCGTACCCGTTTGACGTTGAATTTCCTATCATTTGCAGTCATGGCCAGTATTCTTGCTCCCTTTTACTGCAGGAGAAAGTTCGATATTATCTTTGCCTATGAACCTTCCCCCATCACTGTTGCGCTACCGGCACTTGTCATGAAAATTGTTAAGTCTGCGCCAATTGTATTCTGGATGCAAGATTTATGGCCAGAAAGCCTGTCGGCGACGGGTGCCATCAGTTCAAATGCTGCCCTTAAAATCGTCGAATTACTGGTACGACTGATTTACAAGGGTTGTGACCTCGTACTCGCACAGTCAAAGGCTTTCATACCGTCAATAGTTCAACAGGGAGGTGATCCTGACAGAATCTGCTATTTTCCCAACAGTGCAGATTCTCTGTACCGTCCGACGTCACTTCCTGCTGATGCCGCTGAAAGGTCACTTATGCCGGATGGATTTCGTGTGGTCTTTGCTGGTAATATCGGAGCCGCGCAGGACTTCCACAATATTCTATCGGCTGCCGAAAAGTTGAAACCAAAAAAAGACATTCATTGGGTCATCCTGGGAGACGGCCGGATGTCAAGCTGGGTTCAAACGGAAATCTCCAAGCGGGGATTGTCTGATACAGTTCACCTTCTTGGAAGGTACCCTGCTGAAGCCATGCCGCGTTTTTTTACGGTATCCGATGCACTTCTGGTGACATTAAAAAAGGAACCGATTTTTGCCCTGACCGTCCCCTCGAAAATCCAATCTTATTTGGCGTGTGCAAAACCGATAATTGCCGCTATCGATGGAGAAGGCGCCAGGATAGTCGATGAAGCTGGAGCTGGGATAACATGCCCGGCCGAAGATTCAAAGGCTCTGTCTCAGGCCGTTTTGAAACTGTATGAAATGACGCCGGAAAAACGGGATGCCATGGGACGCAGAGGCAGAAAATACTTCGAAGACAATTTTGAGCGCGAAAAGCTCATGGACCGCCTGACAAATTTGATGATGAAATTGATAAAAAGGAAAAAATAATGCGAATTCTTGTCTTGGGAGGAGACGGTATGCTGGGACACCAGCTTTTCTCGCACCTTCGCAACAGTAATGATGTTAAAGTAACATTGCGCCAAAATATGGACTTTTACAATGGGTTTGACATTTTTTCAGCCGAAAATTCATATTCAAGCGTGGACGTCCGATTCGGTGATAAGCTGCTTGAAGTTATGGTAGAATTTCAGCCTGATGCCATCGTCAATGCCGTAGGAATTATAAAGCAGAGACAATCCGCCAAAGAGAGTATTCCGAGCATAGAGATCAATTCTCTATTTCCGCATCGATTGGCACTTATTTGCAACACCACGAAAGCCAAATTGATTCATCTTAGCACCGATTGCGTTTTCTCCGGAAAGAAGGGAAACTATAGCGAATGTGACAATGCCGATGCCGAAGATCTTTATGGAAGAACCAAACTGCTGGGTGAAGTGATCGAAAAGAATTGCCTGACATTGCGCACATCAATGATCGGGCCGGAACTATATCGCAAGCATAGTCTCTTGGAATGGTTTCTTGCTCAAAAAGGCACCATCAAAGGCTTCAAAAAGGCCATTTTTTCGGGTTTCACGACGTTCGAACTAAGCCGGATTATCGAGCGTTTGATCGTCCATTACCCGAAATCACACGGTTTGTATCATGTGTCGGCAGATCCCATCAGTAAACATGATTTGTTATCGATGATTAAGCAAAAAATGAACCTTTCTGTCCATATCGAACCAGAAACTGATTTTGTATGTGACCGCAGCCTTGATTCATTGAGATTTAGACGTGATTTTAAATACATACCCCCATCCTGGTTGGACATGGTCGATGAGCTTTGTGAGCGAATAACATAAGTGACTTACCTATTTTGAAAATTGTGGAGGCGATCAATGATATTTGACGGAAAAACCATAATGATCACCGGCGGGACCGGATCCATGGGAAAAACATTGGTTCGGCGCATCTTAAGTGGTGAAATCGGCACCCCGAAAAAAGTTATCGTTTTTTCTAGAGACGAAGCCAAGCAACATGAGATGCGGGTATCTTATCTGCACAGGCTTGTGGCCACCGATGAGGTGATATACCGAAACTTTATGAACGTCCTGGAATTTCGGATCGGAGATGTCCGGGATTACCGAGATGTATGTTCAGTCGTCAGGGGTTCGGATATCGTGATTAATGCTGCCGCACTGAAACAGGTTCCGGCCTGTGAGTACTTCCCGACCCAGGCTGTATTGACAAATTGCATGGGTGCTGCAAATATCACTCGTGCCATTGAAGAAAACGGTTACCCGGTTGAGACGGTTGTCGGCATCAGCACCGACAAAGCTTGTAAACCGGTCAACGTCATGGGGATGACCAAATCGATCCAGGAGCGAATTTTCACTTCGGCCAATATTTTGAACCCGAACACCCGTTTCATTTGCGTACGGTATGGCAATGTTCTTGCTTCCCGGGGGTCGGTCATCCCACTTTTTATCGAACAGATTATCAACGGGGGACCAGTCACGGTTACCGTGCCTAAGATGACACGCTTTCTTCTAAGCCTCGACCAGGCCGTCGATACGGTTATTACAGCCCTTCGTGAAGCTAAAGCCGGTGAAACCTACGTGCCAAGAGCGCCTTCCGCAACTGTGTTCAACATTGCGAAAGCACTCATCGGCAAACGGCCGATTGACATCAAGGAGACCGGGATTCGTCCCGGTGAAAAGATGCATGAAATCATGGTTTCCGAAGAGGAAGCCAACCACTGTGTAGCCCGTGGTGGTTACTACGCTATTTTGTCCATGCTGCCGGAGTTGCATAATGGTGAAAACCGAGAGCCGATGACGCTGTCAAAAGAATACAGCTCGGCCGACGAGGTTCTCGATTTTGATGATACCATCGCACTGCTGCAAAAACACAGGCTGATGGTTGAAGATGTACAGCTGACCTACAAGGGAGAAATTTTAAGATGACCACATCTCTCATGTTTGACAAACAGGTGAGGCACCTTCAATGACGATTAAAATCATGACCATCGTCGGGACACGGCCTGAAATCATAAAACTTTGCCGGGTCATCCATGAACTGGATTCTTACGTGCATCATGTTTTGGTGCACACCGGTCAAAATTACGACTACGAGCTGAACGAAATTTTTTTTAAACAACTTAAAATTCGCAGACCCGATCATTTCCTCGAAACAGCTGGAGAAACGGCGGCAGAAACCATCGGCCAAGTGATCTCAAAATCGGACAAGGTCATGGCGGTTGAAAAACCGGATGCCCTGCTGCTTTTGGGTGATACCAACAGCTGCCTGGCTGCGATTTCGGCCAAGCGCAGAAAAATACCGATCTTTCACATGGAAGCAGGAAATCGGTGTTTCGATCTGCGAGTTCCCGAGGAAATCAACCGGAAAATTGTCGATCACTCGAGCGACATCAACTTGACCTACACCGAACATGCGCGACGCTACTTACTCCGAGAAGGATTAAAGCCGGAGACAGTCATCAAAACCGGCTCACCCATGCGGGAAGTCCTGGAATATTACAAAACGAAAATACAAAAAGCCGACATATTAGCCCAGTTGGAACTGCAAAAAGGCCAATACATCGTCCTCAGCGCCCATCGTGAGGAAAATATCGACATCGATGAAAACTTCCGCGACTTACTGGAAACGTTGAACGCCATATCCGGCAAGTTCAAGAAACAAATCATATTTTCAACCCATCCACGAACCCGCAAAAGATTGGAAAGCAGCGGAAATATCCCCCTCGCTTCCTCAATTCGGCTTATAAAACCGCTCGGTTTTCTGGACTACGTTAAACTTCAGAAGGATGCTTTCTGCGTTGTCTCCGACAGCGGGACGATTACGGAGGAGTCCTCTATACTTAATTTTCCCGCCGTAACAATTCGACAGGCCCATGAACGTCCGGAAGGAATGGATGAGGGCACTTTGATCATGTGCGGATTGAAGGCCGACAGGGTTTTGGAATCAATAGCTGTCGTCAGCCGGCAACATACTGACAAAAAACACCAATTTAGGATGGTTCCGGATTACGAACCAAATAATGTGTCCAAGAAAGTCCTGCGCATCATCTTAAGTTACACGGATTATGTAAACAGGACCGTCTGGAACAGGTTTTAGCATCCAAGGGGATTCAATATTGAAAACGGTCCTCGTCACAGGTGCAAACGGTTTTATCGGATCTATTCTCTGCAACCGGTTGGTTGTCGAAAAATGGAACGTTTCCGGCACCGTCCGTTCTGCAGAGAATTATTCATCGGTCCAGGGGGTTAAAAGCGTCATAATCGGGGACGTCAGCGCCGCAACCGATTGGGGCGCAGATTTGCAGGGCATCGATACGGTCGTTCACCTGGCAGCCCGCGTGCACGTTATGAAGGATTCGTCAGCCGAACCCCTTCAAGCCTATCGCGAAGTCAATGTACAGGGAACTGAAAGACTTGCCCGGCAGGCTGCTGATGCGGGGGTAAACCGATTTATTTTTTTAAGTACGGTCAAGGTCAATGGTGAGGAAAACCGAAAGGCTTATACGGAGTCTGATAGGCCTTCCCCAATGGATTCCTACGGCATCAGCAAAATGGAGGCGGAACTGAAACTTCGAAAGATTGCGGCTGAAACCGGAATGGCAGTTGTTATCCTGCGGCCGCCACTGGTTTACGGCCCGGGGGTGAAAGCCAACTTCCTGAAGCTGCTTCAGACGGTTGACCGCAGAATACCTCTTCCATTCGCAGGCGTGAAAAATAAAAGAAGCTTGATCTACGTGGATAATCTCGTGGATGCAATTGTTTCATGCGTGCTACACCCCAATGCCCCCGGTCAGACCTTTTTGGTGAGTGACGGAAAGGATGTATCAACGCCTGAATTAATCCGTATGATCGCCGCGGCATTGCAGAAACAACCGCGGCTGTTCCGTTTTCCAGCGCTTGCTCTGTATATAGTTGGAAGGCTCACAGGCAAGGGGCCGGCGGTAGATCGTCTGATCGGTTCCCTGACTGTGGATACAGGCAAAATAAAAAACGAATTGGGCTGGACAGCCCCTTTCACTTTGGAAGAAGGCCTTCAAAACACGGCTTTCTGGTATAAACGTATAAAAAAATCGAATTATAGGCTTTAAGATAAAGGTTTTGGACTGCGTTATCGGTTGTCGGCGTATTACAATACAGCCTTCTCCCTCTGGCCTTGCCAAAAACATTATCTTAAAGCCTATAGAATCGTCTCCGAACAATAAGTGAATGGGGTTTCAAACATCAGTTCCAATGACTAAACGGGTTTTTGATGCTTCGTTCGCGTTTATTCTGATCGTGGCCTTTGGGATTCCGATGCTGATCATCGCCCTCATTGTGAGACTCACATCACCGGGTCCCGTTTTGTACTGGTCCAACAGGGTCGGTAAGAACAATTCAATCTTCTCGATGCCGAAGTTCAGGACCATGAAGGTCGAAACGCCGGCGGTGGCCACCCACCTGCTGGCATCTCCCGAGCAGTATGTAACACGAATCGGCCGTATCTTGCGGAGATTCAGCCTGGACGAATTGCCGCAGCTGTTCAGCGTCCTGAAGGGTGACATGAGCTTTGTCGGCCCCAGACCGGCACTTTTTAACCAGGACGACCTCATAGAAATGCGAACTCAAAAGGGCATTCACCTGCTCGTGACGGGTATCACCGGCTGGGCGCAAATAAACGGCCGGGACGACCTGCCGATTCCTGTAAAAGTCGGTTTTGATGAATATTATCTCAAGCATCGATCCTTTGCTTTTGACCTGAAAATAATCATTGCGACATTTTTCAGCGCTCTTGCCAGCAAGGGCGTACGACATTGACACCTTAATTTAAAATTTTGCAGATACTTTAAACCATTATGATCCAAAAATTCTTTAACAAAAACTTTCTCATCATTTTCGTCGTGGATGTGCTGCTGTTGGCGGCCGCACTATATGACGCGTTTCTGATACGATTTGAATTCAGCATCCCCCCATATTATTTGGATCTGTTCTTGCGAATGCTGCCCTATGTTATCGTAACCAAGATCGCCTGTCTTTACTTTTTCGATCTTTATCGCGGCATGTGGCGCTATACCAGCATTTCAGACCTGCTGAACATCATCAAAGCCGCTACGGCGAGTTCTTTGCTGATCACCATATTTATCGCCTTTAAAATGCGATTCATCGGTTATCCCCGTTCGGTTTTTATCATCGATTGGTTTTTGACCATTCTTTTCATTGCCGGCTTCCGCTTGCTTGTGCGTTTGTTTTTTGAGCGTCTCGCCCGGGAAAAGTCAAATAAATCCATGTCGCAGCAGTTTGTGAGCCTGTTTAAACGTTACCCGAAAAATGTAAAAAGGTTACTGATCATCGGGGCGGGCGACTGCGGCGAAAAAATATTGCGTGAAATTCGCGACAATTCCTCACTTAAACTAAAGGTGGTTGGTTTTCTAGACGACAACCGCAACAAGATTGGCCGGAAGATCCACGGAGTGCCGGTTCTCGGTCTTGTCAGCGAAATATCATCTGCGATAAAAAAAGTAAGGGCAGATGAGGCGCTCATCGCTCTTCCTTCGGCCACCGGATCTCAGATGCGTAAAATCATCGAACACTGCAAAGAAAGCGGCATTTTGTTTAAGACGGTGCCGGGTTATGGAGAATTGATTAACGGTCGGGTATCGGTCAAGGCCATACGGGACGTGGCTTATCCAGATCTTTTGGGTAGACCAGTGGTTAAGCTGGATGCTCCGGGAATCAGCGACTATATCAAGGGATATTGTATGCTTGTAACCGGTGCCGGAGGATCGATCGGCTCGGAACTGTGTCGGCAGATCTGCAAGTTCGGTCCTAAAAAGATTGTGTTATTCGAAAGGGCGGAAAGTCCGCTTTATGAGATTGAACTGGAGCTCAAGCGAAACTTTAGCGATATTAGCATCGTACCGGTTCTCGGTGACATTCAGAGCAGCATCCAGTTGGAGAACACGTTTAAAGCTCACAACCCTCAAATCGTATTTCACGCCGCTGCATACAAACACGTTCCAATGTTGGAAATTCAACCCTGGAAAGCCGTGGAGAATAACATATTAGGGACGGAACGCCTGATCAAGGTTGTGCAACAACATGGCTGTGACCGATTCGTCTTCGTATCCACCGACAAGGCGGTACGTCCGACCAATGTCATGGGAGCCAGCAAACGGGTGGCGGAAATGCTGATACAGTGCCAGGGCGGCAACCCAAATAATCAGACAAAGTTTGCCGTCGTGCGATTCGGCAATGTCGTCGGCAGTGTCGGCAGTGTGGTTCCTCTCTTTAAAAAGCAAATTGAAATCGGCGGACCGGTTACGGTAACCCATCCGGAAGTGACCCGCTATTTTATGACAATTCCCGAAGCCTGCCAACTCATTTTACAAGCTGGAGCCCTATGCGATGAACAGGTTGAAATTTTTATTCTTGATATGGGAAAGCCCATTAAAATAGCAGACCTGGCCCGCGATCTGATCCGTCTTTCAGGATTTGAACCGGATGTGGATATCAAGATTGAATTCATCGGATTGCGACCGGGTGAGAAACTGTTCGAAGAGCTCATTACCGAAGGGGAGGGAATTGTCCCAACCACTCATGAAAAAATCATGACCCTGCGTGGCGAAAAATGCAGTCTGAAAATGTTAAACGGCAAGATCGACGAGCTGGGGCAGTTGGCTGAGGAACAAAATGCGGATAAGATTAGATCCAAGATAAAAGAGATGGTCGCAGATTATCAGCCTTATGATCATTCCAGAAGCTTGAATTAAAATTTGTCTAAAGTAGGTGAGCATTGTGGAAAAGCAGTATACAATCGTCGATGCCAAAAACAAACTACCCTCACTTATCCATTACGTGGAAACCGGGCAAACTGTAAAGCTGACCCGTTACGGCAAACCAGTGGCTGTTTTGTTGTCTATCAAGGATTATAAAAGGTTGAGCCGAAAACGAGAGGGATACTGGCGTGTATTGACCTCGCTTCGAAATCAATTGGCGAGCGAGCACATTTTCAGCGACAGCGGTGATTTTGAAAACCTCAGGGACCCTTCTTCTGGACGGGAAATTGAGTTTGGAAGATGAAATACCTGCTTGACACAAACGTTTTGCCCGAACCCTTGAAGCTGGAACCGAATCGAAAAGTGATGGCCATGCTCAAAAGGCATCAGGATGACATAGCGACAGCCGCTCCGGTGTGGCATGAACTGCTATTTGGATGCCTGCGGCTTCCGCTGTCCCGCAAGCGTGAAATGATCGCAATTTATCTGGAGGATGTCGTAGTACGGAATATGGATATTATTCCATATGATGACCGGGCGGCAGAGTGGCACGCAGAACAGCGTGCAAAACTATACACGCAGGGTAAGACACCATCCTTCGAATCACCAGATTTTTTTTCATTGCGTTTTACACGAATTGGTGATTTCAG